>ERZ1035032.1286-NODE-1286-length-16172-cov-9.287771_pt1 | contig 16172 bp, 16 predicted proteins | sample MGYA00520693_ERZ1035032 | MGnify/ENA primary metagenome ERZ1035032 (study PRJEB33766, sample SAMN09781740) | gut metagenome | biome: gut microbiome | host: Homo sapiens | place: Madagascar | study: EMG produced TPA metagenomics assembly of the PRJNA485056 data... | reverse complement strand
TGTTTATACTCCATTTTATTTTTTTGTCAAGTATTTTTTATAAAAAAAATTCTTTGTTAAGCTCAAAGCCAAACAAAGAATTTTAATTTAATACAACCGTTAAAACATTATTTTAAATTTTTTAATATTTCCGGCTAAGTTCATGCTCAAGTCTGGCAGCTTTGCTATTAAGCCTGTCTATTTTCTGCCGAGCCACATTTTCAGCATCTTCTGCTTTGTTTGCCAATATTCTGGACTTGTACTCTAAAGCCTCATTTGATTTTTTGGCTTTTTCAAGTTTTGAAAAAAGATACACAAGACGCTGTTCTTCTGTCATCTGACTAAAATTACGGGCCTCTCTAGGCGAAAGTCCATATTTTTGCGCCAGCCAATAGCATTTATGCTCATCCATAATACTTAAAATTTAAACATAACTATTTAATAAAAATTACAAAACAACTTTAATTTATACATTTATGTTTTTCTGTCAACCTACTTTCGCAAAATATTTATTTTGTTATGTATACGCAAAAACCGCCTTTTCGGCGGTTTTCGGTACGTATTATTGAATTTTAGTCTAATCGACAATCATCGCTGTTAAATCAGCTTCGGAAACAACCTGATCATCAACCATTCCAACGCCATGAAAAACAAAAATGTTTCGGCGTTCTTTTACCTTTTCGACATGCATTCTGAGCTGATCGCCCGGACGAACCGGCTTGCGGAATTTAACACCGTCTACCGCCATAAATAAAACACTGCTTTTTTTATTGGCATAATCCGGATCGGCGCTTCTAACCACACAGCCCGCGGACTGAGCCATAGCTTCAATTTGAAGCACACCGGGCATAATCGGATTTTCTGGGAAATGGCCTTGGAAAAATTCTTCATTCATAGTCAAATTTTTGATACCAACGCCTTTTACCCCAGGTTCTTCAACCTCTAATCTATCCACCAACAAAAACGGATAGCGGTGCGGCAGCATTTTCATTATTTCATCAATATTATAAATTTTCTTTTCAGACATATTTTCCTCACTTTATTTTTTAGAATTTTTTTGCAAAAAAGCAACCTGACGCATAAAGTCCTTAAACGGAACACACGGGCTGCCCATCATCACAGCTCCGTCTTCAATATCGCGCATAACACCGGACTGAGCGGCAATCTGCACGCCATTGCCAATATGCAAATGGTCAGCCAAACCGACCTGTCCGCCGCAGACGACATAGTCGCCCAATGTACAACTGCCGGCGATTCCGACTTGTGAAACAATCACACAGCCGCGGCCTAATTTATCATTATGGGCAATCTGCACCAAATTATCTATGCGGCAACCATCGCCGATTACGGTATCATCTAAAGCGCCACGATCAATGCAGGTATTGGCACCGATTTCAACATCATTACCGATAATCACACGGCCAAGCTGCGGAATGCGGTGATGATGGCCGCCCATAAGCTGAAAACCGAATCCGTCCTGTCCTATGCGGGCTCCGGTATAAATATAGCAATTATTACCAATTACGGCATAGGCAATTGAAGCACCTGCGCCAATCCGGCAATCCCGCCCGATTTGGCAATCGTGGGCAATTACAGCATTTGCTTCAATGCGGCAATTTTCGCCGATAACCACATTATCTTCAATAACAACGTTAGCGCCGATGGAACAGCCCTCACCTATTTTAGCAAACATCGAAATTTTAGCGCTGGCATCAATTTCTATAACCGGTTTTTTTTCGGAATACATATATTCATTAAGTTTGATAAAAGCCTCTTTCGGATTTTCGCAAATCAAAGCCACCACATCTGCCGGCAAAAATTGCTGCAACGCTTCGGTTGTGACACAGGCTTTAGCTTTGATTTCAGCGGCCTGCTCTTTACTTTTACGGTCATAGAAAAAGCAAATTTCATCGGCTCCGGCCGAATGCATGGTGGCTATACCGTTAATGATATCTCCGGCTTTTGTTTCATCTTGCAAAACAGAGTCCGTAACTTTAGCCGCATCGGCTAAAGTCACGTTTTTTCTGATATTATAAAAATTACTGTCTACCATTTTAATCTCCTAGAGGCTGGTACCAAAGTTCAAACGGAATACTTCGGTCTTATCATATTTGGTTTTGCTGATAGGGAAACCGAAGTCGATATCAATCTTACCCATAGGCGACATCCAATCAAAACCAAAACCGACTGAACTGCGGACTTTTGATGAATAATCAATCTTTTTAGCATCAAAATTATCAGGCTTGCCAAGCATACCGATATCCCAGAAAGTACGACCTTTAATGCCCAATTCATCCAAACCGATAGGGAATGTCATTTCCGCACCTGAATACATCATCCAGTTACCGCCCAAAGCATCATCTGTACGTTTATCACGTGCACCGATACCGGCAAATTCAAAACCGCGCAGAGTCTGTCCGCCCAAATAATATCTATCGGACAAACGAACATTTTCTCCGCCATAACCGGCAACGTAGCCGCCTGTGGCAAAGAATTTAAATGTATAGTAGTCGGCAAGCGTATAGAATTTGTAAGCTTTGGCATCAAACTTATTATATTTGTCATCGCCTCCGGCTCCGGCAAAATCATTGCCGAATGACAAATAATAGCCTTCTTTGGTGTTGATGGCATTATCGCGTTTATCATAAACAAAGGTTTCGCCGATTACCGAAGCCGTGCTGCCGCCCTCTTCCGCTTTTACAAATTCAGAAGCATAAGACTTAACATGGTTGATGTCGTTACGGCTCAGAGTATAGCGGACATAATGCGAAAAGTCATCGGTATAATTCCAACCGAAACGGATACGTCCGCCTTTTGAACTGGTATCGTATGACGCTTCATCTTCATAATCCTGCTGTGTCATAAACAAATCGGCACCGGCGCTCAAGCGGCGTCCCAAGAAATACGGCTCAGTAAAACTGATATCATAATCTTTGGTTCTTTGCGATATACCGACATTAAAGCCCAATTCCTGTCCGCGACCACGGAAGTTGTTTTCGGTCACACCGGCACGCAGCAAAGCACCGTTAGTAGTAGAATAGCCAATACCAACATTAAAATAACCGGTTGATTTTTCTTCAACATTAACGTTTAAATCAGCTTTGTTCGGTCCCGTCGGCTCGGTTTGAATATCTACTTTGCTAAAGTAATTTAAATTTTCCACATTACGGCGCGAATCGCGCAGTTTAGAAATATTCAGGGCATCGCCTTCATCCAAACGAAATTCTCGACGAATAACTTCATCCAATGTTCTGTCATTGCCGGTAATATTGATACGGTCAACAAACACACGCTGGCTCTCGGTAATATTAAACACCAAATCAACCGTGCCCTCGGCATTGTTGCGCACCAAATCAGCCTCAACATCAACAAAGGCAAAGCCTTTTTTACCTAAAGCATCGGTCATTTCACTGATAGATTTATCTACTAAATCAGCACTGTACCAATCTCCTTTAGACAATTCAACATCATCATAAAGCGGTGCCACATCAACATCTTTAACTTCGGATTTGATGTTAATTTTGTTGATTTTATAGCGAATACCTTCATCCAAAGTAAAAGTCAAAATAAACGATTTTTTATCAGCGCTCAGCTCTGCAACAGCTGACTCGACTTTGAAATCGGCATAACCGCGGTTTGTATAAAAACGACGCAGCAACTCTTTATCATAGTTCATTTTTTCGGCGTCGTAAGTTTCCGATGAAGTAAAAATACGATACCAGCGGCTTTCCTTACTCATAATTTCATCTTGCAAATCAGAGTTAGAATAGTGCGTGTTGCCCAAAAAGTTGATTTTATCAATCTTTGCGGCTGAACCTTCATCAATTTCATAAATCAAATCAACGCGGCTGTCATCTCGCTTAATGATTTTAGGCTCAACGGTCACAGTATAACGTCCGGTTTTGCGATACACATCCAAAATACGCTGCACATCTTGCTGAACCTTGGCTTTGTCATAAACTGAACGAGGGCCTAACTGCACTTCGCTTTCCAAAATTTTATCATCAATTTTATCATTACCGTCAAATGCTCGTTTACCGATAACCGGATTTTCTTTAACATTGATAATCAAAGTATCATCTTTAGATGTATCAAAATTTAAGTCGCTAAACAGTCCGGTATCATACAGGCGCTTAAACGAGCTATCCAGTTTATCTTGCGAAACAGCAGTGTTTTGTTTGATATTCAAATAAGACAGAACAGTTGCTTTTTCCACACGTTGGAGCCCGTTGACTTCAATTTTTTTAACCAGCATATCGGAAGCCATCGCATCAAAAGCCAATAAGCTGGTGGCCATTACGCCGGCAAAAAGTTCTTTTTTCATTTTTTAATCATACTCCTTAGTCAAACCACCGGTTAAATAAATGCACCATGTCATTCCATGTTGCCAAAACCATAATGGCTAAAATTATAAACAGACCAATCTTGAAAATGTAATCCTTAATCCGAGGTTTCAGCTCGCGGCGGATAATCATTTCGCACAAATAAATAACCACGTGTCCGCCGTCCAAAACCGGAACCGGTAAAATGTTAATCAAGCCCAAATTTACAGACAATAGAGCCATAAAATATATAAACCCGATTAAACCGCCGGATTTGCTGACATCGCCAGACATTTCAGCAATGCGGATAATACCTCCGACATCTTTACCGCCGCGACTTCCGGTTATCATCTGTCCTACCGCACGCAAGGTTGTAACCGTCACATCATAAGCTTCATAGGCGCCGGCTTTTACCGCATCAGCAAATGTCATATTGCCATGAGAAAATACAATGCCGGCAGTTGAATATATGCCAAGCATACGGCGTTTTTCCATTTTTCCATCGCCGGAGTCAAATTCAGTTTCTTTCAAAACAGCATTCAGATGCAGCGGACGGCGTACGCTTATTTCAAATTCATCATCAATATGTCCGTTGACATAATCTTTCAGCTGAACAAAATCCGTTAATTTAACGCCATTGACACTATCTAGAATATCTCCGTTCAAAAATCCGGCTTCTTCGGCAGAGCTGCCGGACATAACATTGCCTACAATTGCCGGAGAAGGCAGCGGCTCGCCACTGTTTTCATCAATTTGAGCCGGCAAAGACATCAAGCCTAAAATTTTTTCGGTTTTCGGACCGCCAGCGGCGCACGGATTTTCAACATCGCGTGCAAAAAGCTTAAAAGTCAGCGGACGTTCGATTTCTAAAGCAACATCATCGGCTGTAGCCAAGTTGATTTCATTGCCGATTGACTGAAAATCAGGAGTCGGATTATTGTTTATGCTGATAATTTTATCACCGGCTTTTATACCGGCCAAATCTCCTGCTTCTCCTTCCATCACCGAACCGACAACCGCAGGATAAACGACTTTGCCGCAGCAGTAAAAAATACCAATAAACGCAACAATGGCAAACAAATAGTTAAAAGCAGGTCCGGCAACCACAATGGCCAATTTTTTCCAGCCATGCTGATACGGAAAAGCATGTTTTTTTTCTTCTTCTGTAAGTTCTGATACTTTTTCATCGGCAGTCGAAGAAGAAGCATCGGCATCGCCTAAAAATTGGCAATAGCCGCCCAAAGGAATCGCGCATATTTTCCATTTTGTACCGTGCTTATCGGTATGGCTCCACAGCTCTTTGCCGAAACCGATTGAAAAATCCGAAACGGCAACGCCTAAGCTACGGGCAACGATAAAATGTCCAAACTCGTGAACAAACACCAAAATTCCAAGCAGTATAATAAAAGGAACAATATAATAAATAATATTCAATAAAATTTCCATTGTCACCACCTCAGCGCATATACATAAAGAACAAATAAACAAACGGAGCCGCAAAAATCAACCCGTCTACACGGTCAAAAACTCCGCCGTGTCCCGGAATCAATTTACTGGAATCCTTAACTCCGACTTTACGCTTGATAGCCGATTCAATCAAATCGCCGATTTGCGCTAAAACTGCGATTATTCCGGCCGCAAAAGCATACAGCATTTGGTCGTTGATATTCCAAACATAGCGCAGATGCAGCGGCGAATAAGTAAATGAAATGTGGTTTAAATTATTGGAATAAAACGGAATATCCATAACTTCGGTACAAACATACATAAAGATTATGCTGACGGAAATAGAGAGTAAAATTCCGCCGAATAAACCTGACCAAGTTTTATTAGGACTGATTTTCGGAGCCAATTTAGGACCGCGCAGATTGCAACCGACGACCAAACCGCCGATATCCATGCTCCAAACCATCAGGAAAAACCACAAAGTCATCATAAAGCTATAGTTATATTGAGGATCATAATAGCCTTCGCTCGGATCAAAGCAACGATACATCCAAATCAAGGAACCTATGCCGATTGAAATATACGGCACGCCCAAAGTAATCAAACCGCGACGCTTTTCTTTTTCGGCAATAAAATAAACCACCAACGAAGTAACGGAAATCATAGTGAGCAACACTGCAAAATTGTAGCTCCACAATGAAACAGCCAGACTCATCATATAGGCCGCGACATACGCCGAAGACTTCTGTGTAGAAAGCAAATTAGCCCATTCCCAAGCCAACAAGCCACCGACAACCACCGCCAAAACTTCCACATACGGACTGCCGATATACAAGACATCAACCGCAATCGGAATCATAACTACTGCCGCCAAAATTCTCTTGGCCAGAGCACCTAATTTACGACTTACCATATCTTCTCTCCCTTTTATTAAAATCCTCTACAATTTTTTCCAGTTCTTCTTTTGAAAAATCAGGCCACAACGTCTGCGAAAAATACATTTCGCTATAAGCCAACTGCCATAAAAGATAGTTGCTGATTCTCTGCTCGCCGCTAGTTCGGATAAGCAAATCAGGCTCCGGCATTCCTGCTGTGTAAAGCATTGACGCAAATAAACCGGCATCAATATCTTCAGGTTTCAAGCTGCAGCCTTGCACCAATTCAGCAATTTTACGTGCTGCCGCAACAATTTCCTGCCTTCCGCCATAACTTAAAGCAACACATAAAGTCATGCCATCATTTTCTGCCGTTTTTTCTTCTATTTTTGCCATTTTAGCAACAATATCCGCAGCCAGCATATTTCTTTCGCCGATGAAAACAATTTTAACATTATTTTCTTCCAGTTCTTTAAAGCTGCTGTCCAAATAACTGCGCAGCAAATTCATCAAACCATCGACTTCAGACTTTTCACGCTGCCAATTTTCAGTAGAAAACGCATATACAGTCATATACTTAACGCCAAGATTTTTTACAGCTTTAGCCGTATCAATCAAAACCTCAGCGCCTCTTTTATGTCCCATAGCCACAGGCAGCCTGCGTTTATTTGCCCAACGCCGGTTGCCGTCCATAATAAATGCGATATGCTGTAAGCTATTGATAGTCACGGTCTCACCTTATACCTGCATAATATCTTTTTCTTTTAAGGTAACTTGCTCATCTACTTTGCGAATCGCATCATCAGTCCATTTTTGAATATCATTGTTATATTTCTTTTCTTCATCTTCAGAAATCAGCGAATCCTTTTTGAGTTTTTTCACATCGTCCATAGCATCGCGGCGGATATTGCGAACAGCAACTTTGCATTGTTCGGCATATTTGCCTGAGATTTTAACCAGCTCTTTGCGGCGCTCTTCACTCAACGGAGGAATCGGAATACGAATCAGCTGACCGTCAGACATTGGATTCAAGCCCAAATCGCTTTCGCGCAAAGCCTTTTCCACGCTTTTAGCCAAACCTTTATCCCAAACGCTGACAGACAAAGTGCGTGCATCCGGAACACTGACTGTACCAACCTGACTGACCGGAGTCATATTGCCGTAAGCTTCAACCATAATGCCATCAAGCAGACTGGCGTGGGCACGACCGGCGCGGAGTCCGGCAAAATCAGCTTTTAAGGCTTCCAAACTTTTTTCCATCCGGCTTAAAGTTTCAGTTTTAATTTTTTCAAAATCAGACATTATTTTACCTCTTACTTATTTTATAATTGTACATTTTGCTTGGCCGCACACAGCCTCAACAATAGAATCTTTACCCTTTTGAGCAAACACCATAATCGGAATATTATTTTCTGCCGCCATGGTAATCGCCGTCATATCCATAACTTTCAATTTTTTATCTTCAACCTCGGCAAAGCTTACGGTTTCATAACGCTTGGCATTTGGATTATTTCTCGGATCGCAGTCGTAAACGCCATCAACCTGCGTCGCTTTCATAATCACATCACAATGCATTTCGGCTGCGCGCAAAGCTGCTCCGGAATCGGTGGTAAAATACGGATTACCTGTACCGGCAGCAAAAATAACAATACGACCTTTTGCCAGCGATTTCATCGCTTCGCGAAAACTATATGTTTCGCACACCTGCGGCATTACCAGACCGGAATAAATTTCCGCCGAGCATCCGGCGCGCTCTATAGCCGTTTTCATTACCAGTGCATTCATTAAAGTTGCCATCATACCGACTTGATCAGCAACGCTTCTATCCATTCCTTCTGTAGCATTTTTAGCTCCGCGAAAAAAATTTCCGCCACCGATAACCAAACAAATCTGCACTCCGAGCTCACGCACTTTTGCTATTTCGGAAGCCAAAGCCGCCGCGATATCAGCATCAACGCCGAAGCCTTTGTTTCCCATTAAGCCTTCGCCCGAAAGCTTCAGTAAAATTCTTTTATAAACAGGTTTCATATTCCCACCTTATACTAATCTTATTGTATGTTACGCATTTTACCGCCTTTGTCATCAATATTTTGCACGTTTTCAGCAGAATTTTTTAAAGAGTTAAAATCTAGTTGAAAATTTTGTGTTTTCTGCTATTGATAGAAGAAATTTCAAATACGGGAGAATGCTCATGAATTTATATTTGGCTTTTTGCGCTGCCGGCGGCTATTTGGCCGGTTCCATACCATTCGGCTTGGTTTTGTGTTATTTGGCCGGCTACGGCGATATCCGCAAAATCGGCTCCGGCAACATCGGCGCAACCAATGTTTTACGCACCGGCAACAAACTGCTGGCCTTGCTGACAGTTTTGCTGGACGCCTTCAAAGCCGGCTTAGCTGCTTTTGCCGCTTTTTATTTTTTACCGGAAACACCATTTTCAGCCGGCGGAATTGACACAACCTTAAACGTTATCGGTTCATTGATTGCCGGTTCATTCGGCGTTATCGGACACAACTTTCCGGTATGGCTTAAATTCAAAGGCGGAAAAGGCGTGGCTTCAGCCTTTGGCTTTATTTTAATGACGCAGTGGCCGATAGCAATAATTGCTTTAGCTGTTTGGTTGCTTATGGCTTTTACTTTCCGTTATTCTTCACTGGCTGCATTAACTGCCGCAGCTTCAATGCCGATTGTAGCCTTTTTAATGTGCCCGCCGATTTATGCTGTTTTTTACACGGTTATAGCATTACTGGTTATTATTCGTCACCATGCAAATATAGCCCGCCTGCTGAACGGCTCTGAAAGCAAAATCAGCTTTAAGAAAAAGGCTTAAGCTGTGAATCAAAGCGAGCTTTCGGACATTTTGCAACTGCTGATGACCGACGGTGTCGGCCCGGTTACATTTTATAAATATCTGCAAACTTACGGCTCGCTTAAAAAATCGCTTGCCACTGCTGCGCAGAAGAAAAAATTATGCCCTAAAGCATTGGTCGATGAGGAATTGGAGCGGGCCCAAAAACTCGGAATTAAACTGATTGCTTATACTGACAGCAGTTATCCCGAATCCTTAAAACAGCTCAATGACGCTCCGCCGGTTTTATATGCATTGGGCAATACGGATTTGCTGAACTATCCGCTGAGCATGGCAGTTGTCGGCGCCCGCAATGCTTCCATTAACGGGCGAAAAATTGCTTCGCGAATCGCCTATGATTTGACAGAAAGCGATGTTTTGATAGTTTCCGGCATGGCTCGAGGTATTGACAGCGCGGCCCATAAAGGTGCTATGTATGCTAAAAATAAGCAGGGACCAACAATTGCGGTTTTAGGAACAGGCGTTGATGTTATTTATCCGGCCGAAAACAAAGATTTGTATCAAACAATAGCCAACCAAGGATTGATAATTTCCGAACTGCCGTTCGGCACGGCTGCGCAAATTTCCACCTTTCCGCGCCGGAATCGGATTATTTCCGCACTTTCAGCCGGTACACTGGTGGTTGAAGCCGGTTTGCATTCAGGTTCCTTAATCACAGCCAAATGTGCTTTGGAACAGGGCAAAGATATTTTTGCCATTCCGGGGTCTCCGCTCGAAAATCGTTCACAAGGGCCCAACCATTTAATTAAAGAAGGTGCGGTTTTAACAGAAAATGCCAAAGACATACTTAATATATTAAGTATAAGTCAAAACCGGCAGATAAAAAGCACGCAACTGAGCTTGAAGCCTCTTGACAAAGCGGAAAATCGTGTAAATATTTCAGACATTAAAATTGCTGAACCGCAGCCGGAAAAAGCTGATAATTCGTCGCTGATTGAATTTATTACTTTTGAAGGTGTTGATATAGACGAGCTGTTGCGCTCCAGTGGTTTGACGCAGGCTGACTTTTTCTCTCAGCTCTTAGATTTGGAGTTTTCGGGGAAAATAGAACGGCAGGCCGGCAATCGGGTAGCGCGCTTAAAATAAGGTGTAAAACAAAATGAAATTAGTTGTTGTAGAATCTCCGGCAAAAGCCAAAACAATCAATAAATATTTGGGCTCAGACTATAAAGTTCTGGCCAGCTACGGACATATCCGCGACTTGCCGAGCAAAGACGGTTCTGTAGATCCGGACAATGATTTTGCCATGACTTGGGAGTTCAGTCCGGTCGGCAAAAAGCACCTAAACGACATTATTGCCGCACTCAAAGACTGTGATACTCTAATTCTCGCATCCGACCCGGATAGAGAAGGAGAAGCTATTGCTTGGCATATTTTGGAAGAACTTAAAGAAAAGAAAAAACTGAACGGCAAAAAAATTGAGCGTGTGGTATTTCACGAAATCACAAAATCAGCCGTTAAAGAAGGAATTGAAAATCCACGTGAAATAGATCAGGATTTAGTCAGCGCCTATATGGCTCGTCGCGCTTTGGACTATTTGGTAGGTTTTAATCTGTCGCCGATTTTGTGGCGCAAGCTTCCGGGCTCTAAATCGGCCGGACGTGTGCAATCAGTGGCCTTACGCCTGATTTGCGACCGTGAAAACGAAATTGATAAATTTAAGCCGGAAGAATATTGGACAATAGATGTTGATTTATTGACCGCGCAAAAAGCAGAAATGCTAACACATTTAATCAATCTGGACGGCAAGAAACTAGATAAATTTACTATCAACACCGAAGAAAAAGCTCTTTCGGCCAAAGCTAAAATAGAAGCTCAAGACTTTGCAATTTCTAATGTGGAACGCAAAAAAGCCAGCCGCTATCCGGCTCCGCCGTTCACAACCTCCACCCTGCAGCAGGAAGCAGCCCGCAAACTGCGTTTTTCGGCAAAAAAGACCATGCAAGTAGCGCAAAAGCTTTATGAATCCGGTATTATTACATATATGCGTACCGATGCCGTAAACCTTTCTAAAGAGGCTATAAAAGCCTGCCGCGAAGCTATTGAAAAATATTTTGGCGCAAGCTATCTGCCGAAAACAGCTAAAGAATATAAAAATAAAACCAAAAATGCTCAAGAAGCGCACGAGGCTATTCGTCCGTCAGATGTGATGAACACTCCGAAAAAAATGGAAATGAAGCTGGACAGCGATGCCTATAAGCTATATGAATTGATTTGGAAACGCACTGTTGCCTGTCAGATGAATCCAGCTATTTTAGACCGAGTTGTTGTTGATGCCAAATCGGCTGACGGCAAAATTCTGCTGCGTGCAAACGGTCAGGTTATCCAATTTGACGGATTTCTGAAGCTTTATCAGGAAAGCAAGGACGACTCAGACGATGATGACGAAAATGCTATTCTACCGAATGTAGAAACCGGAGAATCGGTAGAAAAGAAAGAGATTAAACCGGCTCAGCACTTTACAACACCTCCTCCGAGATTTACGGAAGCAAGTTTGGTTAAAAAACTGGAAGAACTCGGCATCGGTCGCCCGTCAACTTACGCCAATATTATTGCCGTTCTGCAGGAACGTAAATATGTAAAAGTAGAAAAGCTGCGCTTTATTCCAGAAGATCGCGGACGTATCGTAACCGTGTTTTTGGAAAACTTTTTCAAAAAATATGTAGAATATGATTTTACTGCGCAGATGGAAGAATTTTTAGATGATGTTTCTGCCGGCGCCATGCAATGGAAAAAACTGCTTGCCGGATTTTGGACTAAGTTCATTAAAAACATAGATGAGGTTAAACCGTTGCAGCTGACAGAAGTTATCAACAAAGTTGACGAGGCGCTTTCCGCCCACCTGTTTCCACCGCGCGAAGATGGTTCCGATCCACGGATTTGTCCTAAATGCGGCAAAGGCCGTTTGAGCATAAAATTCGGAAAGTTTGGTGCCTTTTTAGGCTGTTCAAACTATCCGGAATGCTCATATACCAAGCCATTGACCGACACCAAGGAAGAAGAGGAAGAGGCAGCCAATGCCAGCGCTCAGAAACTTGCCAGCGGCGAAGATAAAATTTTGTGCCGGATGAATGAACAAAATGTTTATTTGCGCAAAGGTCCGTACGGCTATTACGTTCAACTCGGCGATGCGGCCGGTAACACGGAAAAACCCAAGCGCTGCTCACTGCCTAAATTTGTAAAACCAGAAGAATTGACGGCCGAACAGGCGCAAATTCTGCTTTCTCTGCCGCGAGATTTGGGCAACGGAATAGAAGTAAACATCGGCAAATTCGGCCAATATATAAAACAAGGCACAAAGTCAAAGTCTTTGAGCGGAGAAGACAATATCTTTAATATTACAGCCGAACGCGCCGACGAACTTTTGAAAAATGCCGTAGCTAAACCGGAACCTAAAGTTTTGGCTCAACACCCGACAACTAAAGAGGATATTAGCCTTAATCGAGGAAAATACGGCATGTATCTGAAGTGCGGCAAAAATAACTACGCCATTCCAAAGGGTTATGCTCCAAGCTCTTTGACAGCTGAAGAGGCAATAAAGATTGTAACTGCAAAAAAATAGCGTATTTTTAGAGGATTGCTGACAAATTTGCTTGCAAAATTGATTATAAACGATTATAAATTTGACAAATATTGAGAAAATGAGGTTTGAATGAGTAAAGAAGAATTGTTGGAATTAACCGGCGAAGTTATTGAAAAACTGCCAAATGCCATGTTTCGAGTTCGTTTGGAAAACGGTGTGGAAATCTTGGCGCACACTGCCGGTAAAATGCGCAAGTTCCGTATTCGTGTGATGGTTGGCGACAAAGTCGACATTGAAATGACACCATACGATTTGACTAAAGGACGCATTACTTTCCGTCATAAAGATTAAAAAAGGAGCCTCAACGGCTCTTTTTTTGTGTTTTAAATAACGGATTTTTTTTACTGGACTTTTATTTGTTTCCTTTATATATCTAAAAGTGGATGGATGATAGTCTGTCTGGGGTGTGGTAGCCTCTTTTTGACACGTCTCATGCTAAGACGTTAATTAAGCATACCTTCTGGCGAAAGCTGGAAGGTAGCAAAATATGCTATACGCTAATATGCTACACTATCTTGTCAAAAATAGCTTACCAACTTCCAGCTGCTTCATCGGCAGCTTTTTTGTTGTGATTTCAAAATGATAGGAAGTTGAAATGATATTTAAGAATTTGAAAAATTGTTTATTCTCTCGTCCATTTTACTCTACACTCAACGCCATGTTTGTGCGTGAGCGCAGCGAGCTGTCTAGAACATTCAGAAATATAAAGATCCTATTATCGAATCGGATGTACACCCCTGAATACTCAGCGAATGAGTTGACGCTAAAAGCCAAAGATGATTATAAGATTGAGCCGCAAGCCGGTCGTTCTATGATAGAAATGCTGGGCGTGTTGGCTATCATTGGTATTTTAAGTGTTGGTGGCATTGCCGGAAGGAACCAGTTATAAAAACGGCTTTATTATAGATAAAGACAACAATCGCATTGATATTTCATACGGTTTGCAAACCCTGCAGCATCAAGACGGACACGAAACAAAATCATTTATTTATGTTGCGCGGTTTTGGTTTATTTCAAACGGCAAAAATTTGACACCGTCGGCAGAAATGTATTGCCGAAATTTGATTGAAGCAACAAAACCTATAGCCAATGAAATTCAGCTAATTCTATTTATTCAAACAGATTCGGATTCAGAGTTTAATTCCAGCAACAAAACTGTTTATAACCGCTCAACGCTGCAAAAAGCAACTTTAAGCGATATTCATCAAAAATGTAAAATTTTGTTGAAAGAAGGCGGCAGCGCTCGCTTTACGCTTTATTTAAATCCTTATTGAATTTGCAAAAGCCTCAAGGTTTTATCCTTGAGGCTTTTACAATACCTTCTAGTCTATTAGTAGTTTTCTTCCATAACTTCAAAATAATTTTGCGGATGAGCGCACACTGGACATACGGCCGGAGCTTCCAAACCAACCACAATATGTCCGCAATTGCGGCACTCCCAAACTTTTACGCTAGATTTAGCGAAAACTTGCTTTGTCTCAACATTTTTCAACAAAGTTCTGTATCTTTCCTCGTGGCGTTTTTCAATAGCCGCCACACCGCGGAATTTTGCGGCCAAATCATGAAAACCTTCTGCTTCGGCGGTTTTTGCAAAACCGTCATACATATCGGTCCACTCATAATTTTCGCCCTCGGCTGCCTGTTTCAAATTTGCAGCCGTATCACCCAATCCGCCCAATTCCTTGAACCACATTTTAGCGTGTTCTTTTTCATTGTCAGCTGTTTTGGCAAACAATGCAGAAATTTGTTCATAGCCTTCTTTTTTAGCTACGCTGGCAAAATAGGTATACTTGTTGCGGGCTTGACTTTCACCGGCAAACGCGGTCTGCAAATTTTTTTCAGTTTGCGTACCTTCGTATTTATTTGTCATTCTTAATTCCTTTAAGTTTTTACACTTTTCACAGATATAGCTGATATTCAGGCTATAAGAAAGTAAATTGCCGTTAAGCTGACGTTCAATATCCTTTTTTACATCTGACACAACAATATCCGAGATTCTTCCGCATTTGACACAAATCAGATGATCATGCTCCGGCAAAATTTTATCATAGCAATCAATTTGATTGGGCAGACAAATTTTGCGAATCAGATTTTCTTTCAACAGCGCATTTAAATTATTATAAACTGTCGCTCGCGCTATTGCCGGCATTGTTTTTTGCGCAACTGCAAAAATCTGTTCCGCTGTATAGTGCGTATCGGAATTGTTCACAATATCTAAAATCAAGCGTTTTTGTTTTGTCATCCGTTGTCCAAAATTAGAATGATTCTAAAAACTGTATATACCAATAAAATATAAAAAGCAAGCATAAAATAAAAAAACTTCAGCTCATTGCGAACTGAAGTTTAATGAAACAAATTATTTAGCTCCGTATAAAGACTTATAGAGCTCAATCTCTTGTTCGTTGCCGCGCTTTAACAAAGCCTTAAACGAATTTTCATTGCAAAAACGGCGAATCTTGATATAGGCCATAATGTGACGGTGCACACCAAAGGAGATAAGCTCCTGTTCTCCCAAATAGCCAAAAGAAGTGCGTGCTGCCGCCTTTTCAATTTCTTCCAAATCGCCGCTGTGAATAAACTCAATCACCGCACCGGAACTGAAAGAATTGCTGTCCAAATAAGCCAAAATCTCATCACGGACTCCACGCTTGATAAGTGCTTTTTCCGCAGCTTCATAAAGCTTATGCCCCTTGGTATAAGCCAAAATTTCATGATGAACACCGCGCTTGATTAAAGCAATCTCCCCGCGCTCAGGCAAAGGGCGCACAGCGATGTAAGCCAAAATCTCTTCAGAATTACCGCGTTCTATAAAAACTTGACTAGCAGTCGGAGTAAAGCGAAAAGACGGATGAGCCCAGATGAACTTCAAAATTTCATCATGATTACCATTTTGAATCAAAGCAATCTGCTTTTTTTCAGTAAGAGAAATGTTTCCACTCATATAAAAAAATAATTAAACGTTAATAATCTAAAACCAAAAAGAAAAATATCATATTTTTTATTTCTACGCAAGTTAAAAATGACAAAAAAATCATCAAACATATAAATATTGCCAAAAATAAAAATCTGTGTTATACTGAAATCCTAAAATTTAAGTA
>ERZ1035032.1285-NODE-1285-length-16184-cov-8.555707_pt1 | contig 16184 bp, 13 predicted proteins | sample MGYA00520693_ERZ1035032 | MGnify/ENA primary metagenome ERZ1035032 (study PRJEB33766, sample SAMN09781740) | gut metagenome | biome: gut microbiome | host: Homo sapiens | place: Madagascar | study: EMG produced TPA metagenomics assembly of the PRJNA485056 data... | reverse complement strand
GATTTAAATTTAGCAAAAGGGAAGAAAAATGAAGGCATTATTGACAACATTCATCGCGTTGGGAATAATTTTTGGTTATATAAACACCGCAAACGCCGCCGAAGAAAATGAAAGCGAAACAGGCTTGGCTTTACCGCGCATGGTTTCTTTGCGTTCCAGCCTGATAAATGTTCGTTCCGGCCCCGGCAACAGATATCCGATTGAATGGGTATATAAACAAAAAGGCGCGCCAGTTGAAATTATTGCCGAATTTGAGCTCTGGCGCAAAATCCGCGACTGGGAAGGATCTGAAACATGGGTGCACAAAGCAATGCTTTCGGGACGGCGCTTTGTTAAAGTTACTAATCCCGGCGAAAATAATATTTATGCCAAACCAGAAAGCGACTCCAGAGTGATAGCCAAAGCAGAGGACGGCGTAGTCGGAGAAATTGAAAAATGCCCTACTCCTGACGGTATGTGTCTGATAAAATTCGGCACCGTCAAAGGTTGGATGCCGCGCAAAGGCTTGTTCGGTATTTATAAAAACGAGGTCATAAAATAAAAAGTGAAAGCAGAAATTCAATTTAATGCCGATACAAAATTAGCAAATGTCATCAGAAAATGGCAAAGCTGGCTGTTGAATGAAAGATTATATTCGGTCAATACTTTGGACGGATATTCCCGTGACCTTTCAGCTTTTTTAGCCAAAGTAAAAGAAACACCGCTTAGCCTTTCCGATTTGGCTGCTCTTGACGTACACGATTTCAGAAGATTTTTAAGCAAGCAGGCGGCGCGCAGCCTAAATAAATCATCTATGTGCCGAGAATTATCGGCGGTAAAAAATTTTTTTAAGTGGCTGGAACGCAAAAAAATTTTAAAAAATCCGGCTATCAGTATTATTTCTGCACCAAAAAAATCTAAAGTTCTACCTAAGGCTTTAGATATTGATGATTCCTTCAATCTGCTGAAAAAAATAGGAAAAATAGAAACAACAGCGTGGCAGGGGCTGCGGGATAAAGCGATTTTAACTTTACTCTACGGCTGCGGTCTGCGTATCTCCGAAGCCCTGTCTGTCAATGTCGGCGATATAAATGCCCAAAGCGAGTTCCTTCGCGTAAGAGGTAAAGGGAATAAAGAACGTTTGGTTCCCCTTCTGCCGATAGCTTGGCAAAATATCGAAGCTTACCTTGCAGAGTGCCCGTATCATAACAACGTAGGAGAACCGTTATTTTTGGGCGCTCGAGGCGAGCGAATCAGTCCACGCATTATTCAACGCCAAATTCAAAAACTGCGGATTATGCTTGGATTGCCGGATACGGTTACACCGCATGCCCTACGGCACTCCTTTGCTACACAGCTGCTGGCGGAGGGAACGGATTTGCGCTCAATTCAAGAATTGTTAGGCCATGCGTCCCTAAGCACAACCCAGCGCTACACTGATGTTCAAACCGAAACCTTGCAGAGAGAATACCATAAAGCGCATCCGCTTGAAAAGTCCCAATAAATTAAAATAAAAAAAGAGGTCTGAAAACAGCACCTCTTCTTTCTAACAGTCTTGCAGAAATTACTTTAATTTCTTTTCTACGAACTCTTCGTGTTTTTTAGACTTCTTATCGAACTTCTTCAAAACCAATTTTTCCGGATGAGTTCTAGGATTTTTTTCTGCCAAATAGAAAGAACCGGTACCGGCACTGCTTTCCAATTTAATTTTAATTTTTACTGCTTTTGCCATTTTCTTACTCTTTTACAAAGTTATCAATTAAAACATTTAGGCGAAGTATACATTTTTTAACGCGCTTGTCAACTACTTTTTTGCTTATATTTCATTTTTAAGCAATTTAATTGCCGTTTCAATATCGCTTTCATCCCACAGGCGGCTTTCCCTCTTGCAGGCTCCGTCTACATCTTTAGCTGTGCACACATCCGGAATTACTCCGTTTTGATGAATTATTTTACCTGACGGAGTAAAAAACTGTTCAGTTGTCAGCACCAGTTTTCCGCCATTACTCATTTGAATAACATTTTGAATAGTTCCTTTTCCAAAGGTCTGAGTACCGACAACTTTGGCTCGTGACTGGTCTTGCAGTCCGGCCGCCAGCACTTCGGCCGCCGATGCCGTTTCGCCATCAACCAAAACAACCATAGGCCCGTCATATATACGCCCGTCTTTAGAAGTATAATAATGCACATTATCGCCGTCTTTGCCCGATGTATATGTTATAATTTCATTATCAGTGAAAAAATCGGCGACTTTCAGCGCTTCATTCAATATGCCTCCGCTGTTACCGCGCAAATCCAAAATCACAGCACTGTATGGCCGGCTGCGCTCCAGTGAGCCCAGCACTGCCTTAGCGGTCTGCTTATTAAAAATCCGCACGCGCAAATAAAGGACATCATCAATTTTACGGTCGCTGTAAAGTGTGTAAATGGCGTTTTCATCTTTATCATCGCTATAGTCGTATTCCGAATAATAATGTGAAAATTTATCCAGTTTTTCTGTAATTTTTTTCATCATCAAATCCGGAAGTTCAAAATCTCTTTGGGCAACTTTATCCGACCATTTGGCGGTTTCATCGGCTATTTTAGCCATTACCCTGCTCCATTCCGCTGCATTATCGGCATTTTTGGGTTGGGGAATAATTTTTTTTATTTGTTTTTTATAATAAATATAAAACTTGTCGCTGCCTTTTGAAATCAAAATATCCGAATCCAAAGCGGTTATGGCCTGCAAGCCGTTTATCGCAAGTTCGCCATTATTTACAGGCTGCAGATAATCGCTATCCACTGCTGTCAGCATTTCATTGATTAGATTTTCATCAACCGACGCATAAGCCGGCATCGCTGCCAGCATAAAAGCAAGCAAGCATCTAAAATTTTTCATTATATTTCCTCAAACTCCGCGGTTAAAATCGTATGATCCGAAGCTTTATCTTCTGCCCGAAAAGCTTTATCTATACGGCACGCCGTTAATCTATCCGCCATCGCCGGAGAACAAAAAGCATAGTCTATGCGCATGCCTAAATCATTGGCGAAAGAAGCTCCGGTATAATCCCAAAACGTGTAGCCGGCTTGTTCCGGATACAGTAAACGGTAGGCATCGCCGTAGCCCATAAAATACAATTTACGCAGGCGCTGCCAAACTTCGGGCCGATAGAGTGCGTTGCCGGCAAACATTTCAGGATTAAAAACATCATCTTTAGAAAGTATTACATTAAAATCGCCGGCCAACACCACATTTTTATGCTGTAAAAGAAGCTTTTCGGCATGCTTTAAAAATGCATCCATCCACTTCAGCTTATATTCAAAACGCGATGTATCCGCCAAATTATTTGCCGGCGGATTGCCGTTTGGCAAATAGAGAGACGCTGCCACATATTGCTCGCCGTTTTTTATAAATTCTACCTCTAAATAACGTGAATTGTCATCGGGAAAATCCGGCAAATTTTCGGTTGTAACCGTCATTTTCGGTTTGCCTAAAACAGCCACTCCGTTATAACTTTTTTGTCCTAAGATTTTAGCGTCATAGCCCAGTACCTGCAAATCAAAAAACGGAAAATTATTAAATTCGGTTTTGATTTCCTGCAACAGCATAATATCCGGTTGATTTTTGGCAAGCCAGCCGCATAAATTTGGCAATCTGGCGTTTATGGAATTTATATTCAGCGTGGCTATTTTCATTTTATTATCCTTTGTTTTCACTATAATGTTTTTTTTGAGAAATAAAAGATTTTTTTTGTTATGTTAAGTGATTTTAAAACATTAGACTATTAGAATAAATTAAGATTTTTTATGAGGTTTGTCGATGTATCAGGATTTCTTTAATAAAAACGATGATTATTTAAGTGAATTTAAGCAAAAAGTTGCCAATCAGAAAATAGCTACTTTAGAAGAACGGCGCACCGAGCTTGCCCGTTCCCGCAACAATTTTTTAGGCACCTTTGCAGGCATAGCTTTGGCCGGCGTAGTCGGCTGGTTTGTTTTGGCTCCGCAATATGCCGAAACAGAAAAAGAAATTCCGATTATACGCCGTCCTCAGACTGCCGTCAAAATCAAGCCGGAAAATCCGGGCGGAATGGATATTCCGAATCAAGATAAAAATATTTATAACATTGTTGAAAAGAAAGATGTGAACAACACGGTTGTAGAAAATCTGCTGCCTAAACCGGAAACGCCGAAATTACCGGATATTGTACCGGAAATTTCCGATGTAAATGAAAATGCCGATAATTTAGATCAGATTGTTGATGAAGTCTCAAGCAATAAAACCTCTGAAATTGCAGAAAAAACTGCACCGGCTGCTGTTGATGCACCGACTGCTGTTGATGCACCGACTGTTTCAAACAGCAATGTTCCGGCTAAGCCGGCCGATTTGCTTGCCGATAATCTAGACCCTAATATTAAGACAAAACCGGCAGCAATAGAAAAAGCCCCTGCTCCGCTGATTAAAGAAGAAAAAACTGCGGCTGCAGCGGTCCCGGCTGACGCTGGTGGCTGGCAGATTCAGCTCATTGCCTCTAAAAACAAAGCTGCAGTTGAAAAAACTTGGGTTGATTTGTCTTCTAAATATGCCGATTTGAAAAAAATGCCGTATGAAGTGCAAGCATCGGATTTGGGAGCGCAAGGCATGTTCTATCGCTTGCGCGCCGGCTCGTTTGCCGACAAAGCTGCAGCGGTTCAAGCTTGCAATGACCTAAAAGCCAAAGGCCTGCGCGACTGCATTGCCAAAGAAAAGTAAACACCGATGACAAAAACAATCCTGCCGGCTTTTTTATCTGTACAAGGATATCGTCTAAGCGATGATGAAAAGCGTTTGTTTGAACAAAGCAATCCGCTGGGAGTATGTTTGTTTGCCAAAAGCTGCAACAATGTGCAAAATAAAGAGCAACTTAAATCGCTGTGCCGTGAAATAAAAGAAACAATCGGCCGAAATGATGTTTTGATTGCCATAGATCAAGAAGGCGGCAGAGTAAGGCGCTTGACCGAACCAGAATTTACGCCTTTGACCGAACAGGCAGCTTTATTGACGCCGGAATTAGCACGCATACATGCTTTTTTGGCGGCTTACGACCTGAAAAACTGCGGAATTAACATTAATTTTGCACCGGTTTTAGATATTTGCTATCCGTTCAGCTCCAATGTTTTGAAAGGTCGATGCTTCAGCGGTGATGAAAAAAATATTGCCGAACAGGGCAAAGCTATGGTTGATGAATATTTGGCAAATGGAATCTGCCCGTGTATCAAACACCTTCCCGGACACGGCCGCGCTAAAGCAGACCCCCATTTGGAATTACCGGTAATTGATGATGATTTTGAAACATTGCGGCAAGACTTTTATCCATTTAAAAAACTTAGCTATGCGCCGATGGGAATGGCAGCGCACTTGCTGCTAACCAAAATTGACAGCAGCAATCCTTCCAGCGAATCTCCGATTGTTATTCAAAAAATCATCCGCCAATTTATTGGTTTTTCAGGTTTTTTAGTTTCAGATGCCATAGTAATGCAAGCCCTGAAAGGCTCGATAGTCGAACGCGCTCAGCGTTCGCTTGCGGCCGGCTGCGATGCGGTATGCTTGGGCAACGCCGGCTATGAAGCAAATTCAGAATTAGCCGCCGGCAAAATCGCTATGAGCGATAAAGCTTTGGAACGGCTGCAAAAAATCAGCGAGATAATCAGCAAGCCTTTATCTGTACAAAGCTATGAACAGCAAAAAAATAAATATTGTGCAGCGTTAAAAAATATTATATCGTATAATTCGGAATATGATGCGACTGAAATACTCAGCCGCATCCGCAAATAAATTAAGGAGAAAAATTATGGGTGGTTTCTTTGGTTGGTTTTTAGTTTTTATCGGAGTATTGGCAATTTTCAATGCTGAAAAATTACCGGCTTTGCGCCAAATGCTGGAAGAAAAATTTAAAGGCAGTTTGGATATTGCAAAAGAAGTATCTAAAAACACAAAAACAAAAATTGAAAAAGTAAAAACAGAAATTGACAACAAAAAAAACGCTCCTCAAACTCAGGCAGAATCGGAAGAAAATACTCCAGAAGAAACAGCAGAAGCTTTACAGTTTATGAGCAATTATATCAATACAGAAAATAAACCGCAGGAAGAATCATCCGAACAACCGGCAGAAAATATTCCGGCAGAAACAACAACCGAAGACAGTGTGAAAGCTGAAAAAACAGAAGACGATGCCGATAAGCCGATTGATTTAAATCATTTCGATTAAAAATAAAAAAAATTAAAAATACCCCACCGATTAAATTGATTGGCGGGGTATTTCTTTATTGACTATAAAATATTTTATATGTCCATAGTATCCAACAGCTCACGGGTAAATGCTCTCAGCTCGCCGCTGTTCATCAGACTTAATTTGATATTGGAACGCTGTAAATCTTCGTTGGTACCGCAATCAAAACGCAGTCCCTTACAAAGCACTCCGTAAATAGGCATACCGCGCACCGCAGCCAAGTTCAAAGCATCGGTCAAATTGATTTCTCCGTTTGTGCCTTTGGTAACTTCCGGCAAAATATCCAAAACCTCATTAGGAATAACATACGGTCCCATAGAAGCATAGTTGGAAGGAACTTCTTCTAGCTTAGGCTTTTCAATCAAACCAGTTGCCCGCACAACATTGCCGTCGCGCTTAGCTCCGACTAATGCACCATAACGCACCATATCCTGACGAGGACATTCCATAATATTTTCGACAATTCCACCTTTTTGCTCATAAACCTGACACAGTTGCTTCAAGACTCCGTCGCCGTGCAGATTGATATACACATCGTCAACCCACATAACAGCAAAATCGCGCTTGCCAATAATATCTTTAGCCATCAAAATCGCATGGCCGTTGCCTTTAGGTTCGCTTTGGCAGGCAAACGAAAATTTCATACCAGCCGGAATAATGCTGCGGACGCGTTCCAGTAGCTCCGTCTTATTTTTTTCTTTCAGATGAGCTTCCAACTCCGGCGCCGGCGAGTAATATTTTTCAAACATGTGCTTGCAGGCATCATCGCTATAAATAAAAACAATTTCTTTGATGCCGGCTTCGGCGCAGCTGTTGACTGCATACTGAATGACCGGAATATTATCTAAAGTCATAAAACCTTTATGAAGAACTTTAGTTGTCGGCAAATTTCTGGTAGACAAACCTGCTACCGGCAAAACACAAACTTCAGGCTTTCTGTTCATTTTATACCTCCATAATTATTGTATACATATTAAATATCACAGCAAAACAAATTAAACAACCTTTGTCAGATTTTATTTCACAACTATTGTACCAGTAGGTTTCTGCACCGCGCCATCAACTTCTTTCAGCAGAAGTCTGCCAGAAGTTGGAACGGCCGGTTTGTCTGCTGATTTTTCATAAGATTTTTTAATGGTGCCGCTGACCTTGGTATCAACCGTTTCTTCGGTTATTTTTCGCAAAGTCGGGCGTTTGGGCTCATCGGCTTTTATTTCAACCGTCATTTTCGGCGCTTGGTCTTCGATGTGATTTTCTTTTACATCTATAACCGGCAGCTGATATTTTGGTGATGTTTTTGTATCTGCCGTTTTTTCAGTTTCGCCGCCATCCATATTTTCGGCATTTTCCTCGGCTTGTTCTTCAGCTTTTTTCTTTGCCATTTTCTCATCATAGATTTTTTGCTGCGCGGCCACAATTTCATTCAGCAGATTTTCTGTTTTTTCATAGCTTTGCTGCATTGCCTGATAATCTGTTTCATATTTATCAACTTCATTCTGCAAATCGGCGGTTTTATTTTCTAAATCCGAAATTTCTATATTATCCGGCTGAATATCATTTTGCTTTTTTAGAATTGCATCATACTGAATGCCGGCTTTATCATTTTGCAGATTCATTTCTGTCTGATAATTTTTAATTTCCTGATTATCCACCATTTGCTGAGGCATTCCTAATTTTAGCAATTCATCAAACTTGTCTTGCAGCAATTGCTGATATTTTTGCGCCAATCCAAAGCGTTTTGCATCCATAGAAGCAATGGTCTGCCCCAAATCGGCAAAGCGCTGTTTAACATCTGCTGCATAATGGGCGGTAATTTCTGACTTCAGCGGTTTAAATTCATCTTCCAGCTGAAGGCAGGTATCGCTGATATTCTGCACATCAGCTTCGGTAAAGTCAGGAAGATGCGCCTTTCCTTTCATATCATCCAGATTTTTATTGACTTTGCTGATTCTATCCAATTTTGACTGATACCAAGCAATTTCATCAACATTCCGGCTCTTAGACTTATGCTCTTCTATTTCAGGCACAAAGCCGTTTACATAATCGGCAATCTGTATAACAGCTTGCTGAACGTCAGCCATTTTTTGGCCGAGTTGACGGGCTTTTTCGGCGCGCTGCTCCTGCTCCTGTGCTTCCAGCTGCTCCCAGTGCTCATCATATTTACGCGCCAGCTTTTCAATATTCAAATCCAAAGTCAATTTATTGATTAAACCGGACAGACTGAAGGAAAACGGCGGAATTTTCGGCAAATTGGCAAAAACGACTTCAAAGCTGTTATTCATTTTCCATTCTGAAACGTCAGCCGTACCGCTGCCTTGAATATTGACGGTATCATTTGCCATTTCAAAATTCTGATAATTCAGAACGCCGCGATCAAACTTTGCTTCGGCGCTGAATGTCGAAAAGCCGGTTTGGCCGGATTGCAGACTGTCTCTGATTTTTTGAAACAAGCCTTTAGAATATTTTCTATCTTTCAAATCTTCTTCGATTGCCGCAAAGTCAAAACCTTCAAAAGCCACATCATTGCCGGCAAATTTGACATCTCCGGTATAGTTATTGACAAATTCGCTGACCGATGCCGCAGTCATTTCAAAAGTACCTTCCGCTGTAAGAGTACCGTCTGCAAATTTATAGATATTTCCGCCTAAATTTTTCAAATCTATATTATCAAACTGCAAATGGCCTTTAACAACCGGCGACTGAATATAATTTATCTGCAAATTACCTTTGGCTTTAACATCGTTCATTTCCGCCGACAAGTTTTCCAGCCGCAGGATATTATCCGAATTAAGAATATGCACCCGCAGATTATTGAAGACCGTACCGGAATAATAAGCCTTTGCCGCAGTCAAATCTATATCCATACCTAAATTGCGGTAAATATCAAAAACAAAGGTATCGGCATTAAAATCCGGACGTGACAAAAAGTTATTTTCCTGCAGACGATTGATAGCCGGCGAATTTTTAAAAGCCTGAACATCTGTAACATTTTCCAAATTAAAGTCATCAACATCTATTTTGGCTTTGATATCATAATTATTTTTAATCTTATTGATTTCGCCGGCACCGCTGTATTTAGCCACCCCCAACAAGCAATCCGCATCCGTGAATTTCCAAGATGAAACTTTTCCACTCAGCGTACTGCTGCAATTCAAAGCGCTTAGAATACCGGCTGCATTTTTAAACGAACCGCCGATACTGCCGGCAAACTCGCCAAAGTTGGTGGTTTTCAGCGCCAATTTACCGTCAAACATAAACTCTTCGTCTTGTTTTACTTCGCCCTCATATTCAATTTTTGTATCATCGGTCGAACCGCTGACTTTAAGTACGCCGCCGTGCAAATCGCCATTATACGTTCCGGTTGCCGCAAACTTCTGAGCAGCAAAAATCTTCCAATTCGGCCACGGCAATTTCAATGTATTTTTAACATTTTCCAAATTGTTTGACTGCACATCAAAAGTCAAATCTTTGAAAACTACATCTAAAGTGCCGATATTGTCTATATCTGCCTTAAGTTTAAAGTTTGTATCCAGCATATTTTCAGCTGATGCATCAGTCAGATGAATTTTGCCGTTTTCCGCATCTATCTGCAAATAGACATTTTCCATGGAGGCTTTTCTAAACATCAGATTACCGGCACGCAATTTAGCATGCATATTAAGCCATTTCAAAAAACTCAGGTTTTGATTATCTTCTTTAAGATTTGTCATAAAATCTGCTTCATTTTCTTTTTTAGGCAGATAATTATTCAAATTCAGCGTATCCGCCGCCAGCTGCAGCTCATATAAATTGCCGTTGTCTTTAAATGTGACGCCGGCAACGCCAGTAATATTCATTTTATCCATCAAAAATTTGATATCATTAGCCGAAAGCGCCGAATTATTACCGCTCAAACTGAATGAAACCTGTGCATTGCGATAAGTTGCCTGCGTATATGACTGCAACTGCAGCCCCATACTGTTCAAGAAGGCCAAAAAATCCTTGCTGTCAACTGATACTTTCAAAAAATACTGAGGAGACTGCTTTTCTTCTACCAAGCTTCCTTCCATGTTCAAAACAGTATTACCGGCACAAGCTGCGTAAAATTCATCCAGCGACAGCACATTGTCGCGCCAACTGCCTTTCAGACTGACGCTTTCCAAAGAACCGGTATCGCTGTCATTCAGTGCTACCCGTTCCGAGCTGATATCTGCATCTATATTGATATTAAAATCCGGCTTATATACACTGCCGTTATCTTCAAAACTTTTATATTCAGCTTTCAAAATGGAAAGAAGCGGACGTAAATCCAAGTTTACAAGCTGATATTTCAAATTGACCGTACGGTTTTCACCCTGTTCGGCGCGCAGCGGAATAATCAGACTGCCGGCGCCCTCTATCAAATTGTCATATTTAATGATAAAGCTGGAAAGCTTAATCTGTTCGCTGCCGCTTTCAATACCGACAGAAAACTGCAGCGGCACGTTATAAACATCATCCAGTACTTTCATACCCATCAAGACATTGGCAAAATCTGCTGTTTGCTTTGAACCACCGCTAAAATCTCCCTTATAAGCCTGTTCATTCGGCATGTAGACGCCGTCAAAGCGCAAAAAACTCTCCGACTTAGGATGGGTTATGGCAAAATTAACCGCAACATCGGCCAAACCGGAAAAACTACCCAAACTTACAGCCACGCCGAAATGGTCTTGATTTTTGATAAAGTTACCATCCAAACGATATGGACCGGCCAATGTTTCGGCTTGAATATCTGCATTAAACTGCGACAAATCAAATTTAATATTTTCGGCGGCATTTTCAAAATGCACCAGAGCATTTTGAATACTCAAACTCTGTAAGCGGGTATTTATATTCGAATCGTTAAAAACTCCGGCGCTGTTGCTTTTCCAATTCCATTCTCCAACTTCATCAACGCTTACCCAAACTTCGGCGCCTATTAAAGACAGCGAGCGAATATCCGGCGAACCTTTAAGCAGCGAGCGCAGAGAAACTTTAGTATCCAAACTGTCAATAGCTGCCAGCACTTCTGAAGTTTTATTTGGATTGATAATTTTTATATTCTTGGCACTCAAGGTAGGCTGCGGCAGCAATTCCACGCTTATCGGGCCGGAAAATTCAATTTTTTTACCGGTAATTTCCGAAAATTTATCAGCTATTTCCTGACGATGGGTATTCCAATCTATAGTTGACACATAAGCGGTTAATCCGCCGACAGCCAACACAAACACACCCAAAAATATCAAAATTATTTTTTTAGCCACAGCTTTTCTCCCATAGGATATAAAGATAAACTTGACTTTTAGTGTATCTTATCCCTACAATAAATCAATATTTTTTTCTTTAACGGGGTAAAACTATGGAAAATACCAAAAAATTGTTTGAATTGGCAGCAAGCTGCCGCTTAAACGCTTATACGCCATATTCAAAATTCAAAGTCGGAGCGGCAATTTTAGGAAACAGTGGCAAAATATTCTGCGGCTGCAATGTTGAAAACGCTTCTTATCCGTGCGGAACCTGCGCAGAAGCCGGAGCAATTTCGGCCATGATTGCCGGAGGAGAAAACAAAATCAGCCAAATTCTTATTGTGGCCGATACTCCGCAAATTTTACCCTGCGGCAACTGCCTGCAAAAAATTTTAGAATTCGGCGATGCAAACACACTGGTGCACAGCGCGGACTTGAGCGGTAAAATAAAAACATTAAAACTTTACGAACTTATGCCGAATTTTTTCAAAGCCGGAGATATGAAAAATGCTGAATAATTCATTAAACTATATAAAACAGCAACTTAACGGATTTATTCCGGATACAGCTCTCATTCTAGGCTCCGGACTGGACGGAGTAAGTCAAGCGCTAGAAAACCCGATTTACTTGAACTATGCCGATATTCCTGATTTTCCGCAAACCACGGTCGCCGGTCACAAAGGACGCTTTGCCATCGGAAAAATCGGCAGGCACAAGGTAATTTGCATGGAAGGGCGTTTTCATCTGTATGAGGGAATCGCTCCGCAGCTGATTGCCGAGGTTATAGCCCTTCTGGCTGAATTGGGCGTACAGCAGCTGATTATTACTAATGCAGCAGGTTCATTGGATATCAATATGCCGGCCGGCAGCGTTATGCTGATTAAAGATCATATAAATTTCAGTGGCCGCAATCCGCTTATTGGTGCCCACGACGAGCCGTATTTTCCTGATATGAGCAATGCTTACGATGCCAGAACGCGCGGTATTGTCAAAGATTTAGCTGCCGGATTGAATATGAGTTTATTTGAAGGCGTTTATCTGTTTGCCCTGGGACCTAATTATGAAACACCGAGCGAAGTCAAGCTCTTTAAGATGTTCGGCGCCGATGCAGTCGGAATGTCTACAGTGCCGGAGGTTATCGCCGCCGTGCACAAAGGACTGAAAGTTTTGGCTTTTTCGGTAATTTCAAATCTTGGCACCGGCTTAACCTCCGAAGTACAAAACCATCAAGATGTATTGGCGCAAGTTGAAAAATCATCTAAGCAGCTTGAAACTTTAATCAAAACTTATCTGCAATAATATTAAGGAAAATAATCATGATACCTCAAGAAATTATCCGCCGCAAACGCAACAAAGAAACTCTCAGCGCAGAGGAAATCGGCAATTTTATAAAAGGCATGGCTAACGGAGATGTGGCAGATATACAAGTTGCCGCATTGACTATGGCAATTTTTTTGAACGGATTTAATGCCGCCGAAACCACGGCTCTAACTCTTGCAATGAGAGATTCCGGCGATGTTTTGAGCTGGGAAGGTTTTGATAAACCGATTGTGGACAAACACTCCAGCGGCGGCGTCGGCGATAAAGTCAGCCTGATGCTTGCTCCGCTATTGGCGGCTTGCGATGTGTATGTTCCGATGATTGCCGGACGTGGCTTGGGACATACCGGCGGAACGATTGATAAGCTTGAAGCTATTTCAGGTTACAATACACAGGCTGATATTGATTTGTTTAAAAAAACGGTTAAAAACGTCGGCTGCGCCATTATCGGACAAACTGCAAACCTTGCACCTGCCGATAAAAAGATTTACGCCATCCGCGATGTGTGCAGCACTGTGGAATCCATACCGTTGATTACGGCTTCCATACTTTCTAAAAAACTCGCCGCCGGACTGCAATATCTGGTAATGGATTTGAAATGCGGCAACGGTGCGTTTATGGGCAACTTTGATGATGCCAAAGCTTTGGCTCAGTCTATTGTTGATGTAGCCAACTACGCCGGAACCAAGACCAGAGCCGTTTTGACCGATATGAATCAAGTTTTGGGCAAAACCGCCGGTAATGCCGTAGAAATTAAAGAAGCTGTCGATTATTTAAAAAATGAAAATGTTGAACATCGTTTGGATACAGTAACCAAAGAGCTTGGCACCGAACTGCTTTTACAATGCGGACGCTGCCAAAGTTTCAATGAAGCCCGTGATTTGCTGGAAAAAGCCCATGTTTCAGGCGCTGCTTTAGAAAAATTTATGCAAATGGCAGCTGCATTAGGTGCAAACAAATCATTTGCCGACAATCCTGAAAAATGTTTGCCGCAAGCTAGATATCAAAAGCCGGTGTTTGCCGAAACTGACGGTTATGTCTACGCCATGGATACCCGCGCTATCGGCGTCAGCATTATCAAACTACACGGCGGGCGCACTATTCCGGGACAAAAATTGAACTTAGCCACCGGTTACACGGAATTTACACAAATCGGCGACAAAACCGAAGCGGGGCGCACACCTCTGGCGATTGTGCATTATGACAATGAAGACGAATATGATGCAGCCAAACAAGACTTGCTTGCCGCGATTGAAATACGAGAAAAACAGCCGCCAATGCACAACCCGATTTTACTGAAAATCTAAAATATTGCCCAAAAAAAGGAAAGCAAGTGAATATTCAGTTGCTTTCCTCGGCTCTACTGCCTTTATTTGAGCTTATAAAAGGCTGTTTGAAAACGTATTGTTTACAATCAAATACTTTTACAATACATCAAATCATAAGGCCTTCTGTGTTCTTTTTTTACATTGTAAAAGTATTTAATCGCTTAAATTTTTTTACGCTGTATTTTTGAACTCAGGGTTCAAAACCGCGGCTTAGAATTTAATTGCTTAAAAACACCCGCCGGCTGCATCTTGAACACTTTTTATTTATGCTTTTTTCTCTTCTTTTCAAGTGACATAGAACTAATTATCAAACTAAGAAAGCTGGGCTTGATACAGCGAAGCATAAATGCTGTCCGGCTTAGCTACAAGCTCGTCATGCGTGCCGATTTCGGCAATCTTGCCATAGTTTACAACCACAATTTTGTCGGCATTATGCACGGTTGAAAGCCTGTGGGCAATAACAAACACCGTACGGTCAGCCATCAGATTGTCAATTGCTTTCTGCACAATGGCTTCGGACTTGTTGTCCAGAGCCGAGGTCGCCTCGTCCAGAATCACAATCGGTGCGTTTTTGATAAAAGCGCGGGCAATCGCTATACGCTGTTTCTGACCGCCGGAAAGCAGCACCCCGCGTTCGCCGATTTGCGTATCCAACCCGTTTGGCAGCTCTTTAATAAAATCAGTCAGGCAGGCGCAGGAAACAGCATATTCTACGGCTTTTTCATCGGCATTTTCGTTGCCCAGCAGAATATTATCGCGTATAGAGCCGGAAAACAAAAAGTTATCCTGAAAAACCACCGCAATTTTATCGCGCAGAGAATTTAACTTATAATCGCGAATATCCGTACCGTCTATCATAATTTGTCCGGATGTTACGTCATAAAAACGCGGCAGCAGATTTACAAGCGTAGTTTTTCCTCCGCCCGAATTGCCGACAAATGCAATCGTCTGCCCTTTTTTGATGTTCAGGTTAATATCCCGCAGCACCGGCTTGCCGGCGATATATTCAAAATTGACATGCTGATATGAAATGCCTCGTTTAATCTCGCGTAGCTCTTTAGCATTCGGGCGATTGCAGATTTTCAGTTTCATTCGCAAAAGCTCAAAAACGCGCTCCATCGCCAGCAGAGCCACCTGCACATTGTTAAAGTTGTTGCCTATACCTTTTATCGGGTTATACAGCAAAATCAGCGCCGCCACAAAAGAAACAAAATTACCGGCTGTAATCTGATGATGCACAATCAAATAACTACCAACCCAAATAACCAAAGCAATTCCCAGCGACACTACAAAGTGCATTAAAGGCGAAAGCATGCCGGTGCGCTGCACCATTTTCATTCCCAGTTTAAACACGCAGCGCAAAGTATCGTCAAAGCGGCTGTTTTGATAGTCGTACAAATTATAAGAAGAAATCACGCGGTTGCCGCAAAAACTCTCATTATAGTGGGTTACAACCTCAGCGCTGGTAAACACGCTTTGCTTATTTATATCCTTAATGCGTTTGCGCACTCTGGTCAGAGGAAATAAGGCGAAAAACAGCACAATCACGGCAATAACCGCCAGCTGCCAGCTGTTATAAAAAAGCACAGCAATCAAAGATATGGACGAAAAAAAGCGGGTAAAAAATTGTTTGATATTGCTTAAAAGCCCGCTGCATGCCGCGTCCACGTCGTTATTAAAGCGCATCATTACATTGCCGGAAGTAGTAGTGTCAAAATAAGAGGCATCCAATTTCATAAGCTTTTCAAACAGCGAAATTTTTACATCGCTGGCAATGCGATTGCCCACCCAAGTGTTTGTATAATTGGCGACAAAAGTCAGCACGCCCTGCAAGGCGCTGAAAACAATAATTACCAGAGGAATCCACAATGTATTGGTGTTTTTTTCTATCATCATCACATCCATATACGGCTTGAGCGCCCAAGCGATAACGGCATCCATTGCGCCAACCGGCAGAGTCAGCAAAATAGCCAGAAGCGCCCTGCCCCAATACGGCTTAACAAAAGGCCACATCTGCCCATAGTCATACAGCATATAATTATTTTTGATTTTTTCAATTGGCA
>ERZ1035032.1284-NODE-1284-length-16194-cov-11.854948_pt1 | contig 16194 bp, 14 predicted proteins | sample MGYA00520693_ERZ1035032 | MGnify/ENA primary metagenome ERZ1035032 (study PRJEB33766, sample SAMN09781740) | gut metagenome | biome: gut microbiome | host: Homo sapiens | place: Madagascar | study: EMG produced TPA metagenomics assembly of the PRJNA485056 data... | reverse complement strand
GCAGCAGGGTCTTGTCGCCGGAGTCGAAATTGGGGTCTTCAAAGGTCTCCTGAATAAACTTGGTCTTGCCGCTTTCCAGAAAGCCCACAAACAGGTAGACCGGGATCTCTTTTGCCATAATAAATGGTTGCTCCTTTTATCAATGATAGGCGCCCCCTTGGGGGAGCTGGCAATGCCGTCAGGCATTGACTGAAGGGGTCAGCAGCCGAACAGCTGGGCAATGGCGGTCTCGTTCAGCTTGGAGCCGATGACCACCAGCTTGCCGCCCACGTCTGCGCTGCGGCTGCGCACTTCCCACTCGCCGGGCACATAGTCGAACTCCAGCCAGCCGTCTGCGCCGCCGTCCACGATGCCCTTGCTGCGCAGGATCATGCCGTAATTGCCGGTATCCAGCTCGGTGAGGGCGTGCTCCACCTCGGCCTTGGTGAACTTGCGGGCCGTCTCCACGCCCCAGCTGGTGAACACTTCATCGGCGTGGTGGTCGTGATGATGATGACCGCAGCAGCAATGACCGTCATGGTCGTGGTGATGCTCGTGCTCATGTTCGTCATCATCGTCATGATCGTGGTGGTGACCGCAGCAGTGGTCGTCATGGTCATGCTCGTCATGGTCATGGTGATGATGCTCGTGCTCGTCATCATCTTCATCATGATCGTGGTGGTGACCGCAGCAGCAGTGGTCATCATGATCGTGCTCGTCGTGGTCGTGGTGATGATGCTCGTGCTCATCCTCATCGTCGTCATCGTCATCATGGTCATGATGATGGCCGCAGCTGCACACACCGTTCTCATCGTAGTGATGATGGTGATGCTCGTGCTCTTCTTCCTCGTCCTCGTGGGCGTGCTCCTCGTTGGCCTTGGCAGCCATGGCGATCAGCTCGGCCTTGAAGTCGTCCTTGGTGGACATGGCCTTCAGGATCTGCTCACCGGTCAGGTGATCCCATGCGGTGGTCACGATGGTGGCGGTGGGGTTCTTTTCGCGCAGCATTGCCACGGCAGCGGCGATCTTTTCCTCGCTGGCGGTCTGGGTGCGGCTGAGCAGGATGCAGCTTGCATGGCTGATCTGGTCATCGTAGAACTCGCCGAAGTTCTTCATATACATCTTGACCTTGTTCACATCGGCCACGGTGACAAAGCTGTTCAGCTGCACGTCCAGATGCTCGGCCACGCCCTCCACGGCGCGGGTCACATCGCTCAGCTTGCCAACGCCGGAGGGCTCGATGACGATGCGGTCGGGGTGGTACTGCTCCACCACCTGCTGCAGAGCGGCGCGGAAATCGCCCACCAGAGAGCAGCAGATGCAGCCGGCGTTCAGCTCATTGATCTGGATGCCGGACTCCTTCAAAAAGCCGCCGTCGATGCCGATCTCGCCGAACTCGTTCTCGATGAGCACGACCTTCTGGCCTGCAAAGGACTCTTTGATGAGCTTCTTGATAAGGGTGGTCTTACCGGCGCCAAGGAAGCCGGAGAAAATATCGATCTTGGTCATAGTCTGAAATGCCTCTTTCTTTTATGCAGACGCCGCAAAGGCGCTGCCCAGCAGGCCTGTCTGGCCTTACAAGCAGTCCGGGCCGCTGAGTGCTGACCCGTAAAATTCCTACACTCCTATTATAACAAGGCTGTCAATGGCAAACCGGCCTTTTTGATGAGAAATTTGTAACATTTTTTGCAATTTGCTTGCGTTTTCGGGCGGCAGGACCAAAATGATGCCTGCGAATTGCATTCTGCGCCCCGGAATGATACAATAAGGTACAGCAAACCATCGCCGCCGGACGTTTTTCCGGCAGAATAAAGAAAGAAGGCTTTTTGACATGAGCATGAATACCGTTCCCGAGCGTCTGGCCGCCCTGCGCGAGGCCATGAAGGCAAACGGTGTGGACGTCTACCTCATCCCGGTGGGAGACCCGCACGCCAGCGAGTATATGCCCGACCACTACACTGCCCTGACCTACTTCTCCGGCTTCCACGGCGAGAACTCCAACTTCGTCGTCACCATGACCGAGAGCGCTGTCTGGGCCGATGGCCGTTACTTCGTGCAGGCCGAGAAGGAGATCGCTGGCACGGAGATCCAGCTGATGCGGATGGGCGAGCCGGGTGTGCCGACCGCCGAGCAGTACTGCGGCAAAGTCCTGCCCGAGGGCGGCAAGCTGGGCCTCTGCGGCCTGACTGCTTCCTGCGGTCTGGTGCGCAGCCTGCAGAAAGAACTGGACGCTAAGAAAGGCACCATCAAGCTGCTGAACCTCGAGGACGAGCTGTGGACGGAGGGCCGTCCCGCCCTGCCCGCTACCCCGGCATGGCTCCTGCCGAAAGAGTACGCAGGCTTCTCCCCTGCCGAGAAGCTGGGCCAGCTGCGTGCGAAGCTCTCTGAGCTGGGCTGCACCGCACAGCTGGTAGGCAAGCTGGACAATCTGGCATGGCTGCTCAACCTCCGCGCCATGGACATCCAGTGTACCCCCTATGCCATGGCTTATTGCTATGTGACCCCCGATAAGGCGACGCTCTTCATCGACACCGCCCGCGTCAGCGCTGAGGCTGCTGCGGAGCTGAAGGAGAACGGCGTGGAGCTGGCTGAGTACGACGATGTGCTTACCTTCCTCGCCGCCCAGGCCGAAGAGCAGACCGTTCTGGCCGACCCCGTTTCCGTCAACTACGCTGTTTACCAGACCCTGCAGGCCAACCCGGCTCTGACCGTCAAGGACGAGGCCGACCCCCTGCTGCCCATGAAGGGCGTCAAGAACGAAGTCGAGCTGGCTCACACCCGCGAAGCTCACATCCGCGACGGCGTGGCTATGGTGCGTTTCCAGATCGAGCTGGAGAACCGTCTGGCTGCCGGCGAAGAGCTGACGGAGCTGACCATCGACGAGATCCTCCACAAGTACCGCAGCGCACAGGACAAGTTCCTGACGGAGAGCTTCGGCACCATTGCAGCTTACGGCCCCAACGCCGCCATGATGCACTACCACGCCACTGAGGAAGACCACGCAAAGCTCGAGAAGAAGGGCTTTTTGCTGGTGGACAGCGGCGCGACCTATATGGACGGCACCACCGACATCACCCGCACCTACCCGCTGGGTGAGCTGACGGAGGACGAGCGCCTGTTCTACACCTGGACTTTACAGTGCCATATCGACATCGCCCGGGCTGTCTGGCTGGACTACTGCGACGGCCATATGCTGGACACCATCGCCCGTGAGCCGCTGTGGCGCCACCTCATCAACTACCGCTGCGGCACCGGCCACAGCGTCAGCCACGTGGGCAACGTCCACGAAGGCCCCCACGCCCTGAACGGCCGCAACACCACCGTTTTCAAGCCGGGCATGATCGTCACCGACGAGCCGGGCGTCTATGAGGGCGGCGTCGTCGGCATCCGCATCGAGAATGAGCTGGAGTGCTACCACAAAGCATCCAACCAGTACGGCGAGTTCCTGGCATTCCGCCCCATCACGTTCGTGCCGATCGCTACCTCCCCCATCGTCCCGGGCGTTCTGAGCCGCGACGAGCTGGATTGGCTGAACGCCTACCACCGCGAGGTCTTCGAGAAGCTGGCTCCCCGCCTGACCGAGGACGAGCGCGACTGGCTGGCTAAGAAGTGTGCCGCCATCGGAGCGTAACAAATAAAACAAGGGCTGCGGCATATCGACAACCTCTCCGTCATTGCTTCGCAATGCCACCTCCCCTATCGAGGGGAGGCTTTGGCATTTCGTAAAGCTTTATCTCTTCGCCAGAGGCTCCCCTCGGTAGGGGAGCTGTCGAGCGACAGCGAGACTGAGAGGTTGGGATGTGCAACAGCCCGTTTTTGTTTCTCGTTATAATTTCTGTTCCAGCTCTGCCTTGTGCTCTTTCCAGTAGGCTTTCGCCTCGTCGATGACCTTCTTGAAGGGGCCGGAGGGGTAAGTGCTCTCGGCAATGTCGATGAGGAATTTGTAGAGCTGGGGCCGCACCTGCTCATACATCCCAAGCCGGGTGTAGAGGTCCTTGTAGTAGTGGAACACCTGGATCTTGTTCTGCACCAGAGTGGCAGGCTTTATCTGGGTGTGGCAGATGCTCTGAGGGTTCTGGACGTAGTAGTAGCCGGGCTGCGGGATGGACGCAAAGACTTCGGCGTACTGGATATACTGCATGTTGAACACGAGGTCTTCGGCCCAGCGCATCTCGCTGGTAAAGCGGATGTCGTGCCGGGTGAGGATGTCGCGGCGGTAGAGCTTGTTCCAGAGCACGCTGTAAAAGTAAGAGGCGGGCTTATCCATCAGGCGGCGGGCGAAGGTGTCCTTGTCGTAGACGCCCTCGGGCAGGAAACCGTATTCCCGGTTCTCCGGCGGGCGTGCAACATGCATGACGCCGAGGTCGTCCTGGATTTTTTCCAGCACCTGTTCTGGCTTCGACGCCCCGGCGGGGATGACCATGGTGTAGGGCGAGATGACGAGGTCGGCACCGGTCTTCTCTGCCGCATCCACCAGCCGGGCGGTGTAGTCCGGGGCAATGTAGTCATCGCTGTCCACGAACTGGACGTACTTACCGCCGGCAAGCTTCAGGCCGAGGTTCCGGGTGTCGGACACGCCGGAGTTTGCCTTGTCCACCAGCAGGATGCGGCTGTCCTTTTTGCGGAACTCCTCGCAGACGGGCAGGCTCTTATCTTTGGAGCCGTCGTTGATGACGATGAGCTCGAGGTTCTTGTACTCCTGCCCGCAGATGCTTTCGAGGCAGCGGCTCAGGTGGCTCTGGGCATTGTACACAGGGACGATGATGCTGACGAAAGGCATTTCCATAGCAGTTTCTCCTTTTGCTTTCTTCTGTTTTTCAGAAGCTGTTTTCGTGAGCGGGGTGCGCCGAATGACGAGAATTTTTGCTCGCAGACAAGGCGATTTTCCGCAGCAATCCTTGGTGGATTGCAAGGAAAAACAACGCAGTATGCGAGCAAAAAGGCCGTTCAGACGGTGCGCAATGCTTATGAAAACGGCTTCTCAGAGCAATGATACTCCCGCCGGGCCGAAAAAGCAAGCGCCGGCGGCAGGCCCGAAAGGGGGCTTCGGAATGATATTTCATATCGCGGTGTGCAGCCCGGACAGCGTCCTCCGCAGCCGGGTGGAGCGGCAGTGTCTCGACTATTATGCCCGGCGGGACGACGCCTGCATCATCGAGCAGCTGGACAGCCCGGAGGCCCTGCTGGCCCGGGACGACGCCGGGGAGCGGTACGAGCTGTACCTCATCGAGCTGCCGTCCACGGCAGCCGCCGCGTCGCTGCGGGCAGCGGCTGCACTCCGCAGCCGGGGGCGGCGCAGCCCGCTGGCTTTTCTGGCCCACACGCCCGCCCACGCCTACAGTGCCTACCGGGTGGACGCCATGCAGTATTTATTGCTGCCTGTCCCGCCGGAACAGCTCATCGCTCTGCTGGCCCGGGCCACCGAGCCGGAGTACGGCCCGGCCATCCCGGTGACCACGGCGTCGGGTCTGCGGGTACTGCCCTTCGCGGACATCGAATACCTCGAGTGTACCCACCATGTGGTGCATTTCCATCTCGCCAGCGGCGAGGATGTGCCGTCCCTGTCTGTCCGGGTGCCGTTTGCACAGGTGGCCCAGCCGCTTTTGGCGGATGAGCGCTTCGTCCAGCTCCACCGCTCCTATGTGGTCAATCTGGCGGCGGTGTCCCAGCTGGCGGCGGGCGAGTTCTGGATGCAGAGCGGCGCACGGGTCCCTGTCCCCCGCGGGCGGGAGCCTGCAGCCCGCACGGCGCTGAAAGATTATCTGGAAAAGCAGTTCCGATAAAGCAATGGGGAGGCCCGGAAGGGCCTCCCCATTGCTTTATAATTTTGTCCAGTCCAGCTGCGTCCAATCCGTTATGTACTGGTCGGCGAGGCGCTGCAATTCGGGCTTATCGGCAGCGCTGGTCTCATCCTCGATGTCGATGAGGTAAAAGCCGCACTGCCTGGCCGTACGGGTGGCGTAGACAGCATCCTCGCAGACAACGGCGTCGGCGGGTTCGCTGCCGCCCAGCCGCTCGAGGACTTCGTGGAACACCTCGGGGTGAGCTTTGCTCTTCGCGCCCTGTGCGGTGTAGAAGAACTCGAAATAGTCTGCGACGCCCAGCCGGGTGAGTACTTCTTCGCACTGCTCTGCCCAGGTGTTGGAGCAGATGCACATCCGCACGCCCTCGGCTTTCAGCCGGGCCAGCATCTCCCGGACGCCGGGCTTCAGCTCAACTTTTTTGTACAGGTCCCGGATGACCTGCCGCATGGCAGGCTCGTAGTCCCGGAGGGTCAGGGGCAGATCGTAGGTGCGGATGAGATACTCCGCGCCCTCCACCATCCCCATGCTCAGCAGAACATCGTGGATGCCGGGTCTTGCGGTGCGGCCATAGCGGCGCAGCAGCTCCAGCGGTGCGCCCTGCCACACCACGGTCATGCTGTCGGTGAGGGTGCCGTCCATGTCGAAAATCCATTGCTTGCGGTGCATCTGTCGTCCTCCTGAATCGTTCTGGCAAGGTGAATTTATTATAGCACATTTTTTGTTACAAAAACAGAGAGAAATCTCCCGGGAAATATGCTATAATCTAGGCAAAACCGGAACGCATCAAAGGAGGCAGAAAACATGGCGCAGAACAACACCCCCGTAAAGGCGCTGGTGCTGGCGGGCGGGGGCGCCCGCGGCAGCTATCAGGTGGGCGTCTGGCGGGCGCTGACCGAGCTGGGCTGGCGGCCCCAAATCATTACGGGTACCAGCGTCGGCAGCCTGAACGGCGCCATGTTCGCCCTCGACCTCTACGAGACGGCCCGGGACATGTGGCTGACCATCCGCAGCCAGGATGTGATGGAGCTGCCCGCCGAGGATGCGCCGCTTTCCGAGCTGCACGCATTCCTCAAAGACGCTGTGACTCAGGGCGGCATGGACGTCACTCCGCTGGAAGAGATCGTCGAGCGGGTGCTGGACGAAGATAAACTCCGCAAAAGCCCCATCCGGCTGGGCCTTGTGACCGTGGAGCAGAAGACCCTCAAGGCCCGGGAGCTTCCGCTGGAAGACATCCCCGAGGGCAAGGTGAAAGACTACCTGCTGGCCTCTGCAGCCTGCTTCCCCGCCCTGCGGGCCCACACCATCGACGGGGTGTCTTACCTCGACGGCGGCTACCGGGACAATATGCCCACCGCGCTGGCCCAGAAGATGGGTGCAGAAGAGCTGGTCTGTGTAGACCTGGAGGGTGTGGGCATCACCCGCCCCAACCGCACCGGCCTGCCCACCACCCTCATCCGAAGCTACTGGGAGCTGGGCGACATCCTCCACTTCGAGCCCGCCACCGCCCGGCGGAACATCGAGCTGGGCTACCACGATACATTGCGGGCCTTCGGGCGGCTGCGGGGCTGCGCCTACGCTGTGGACAGCGGGGCTGAGAGCAGCGCGGATGCCGCCGCATTCCATGCGGCCTTCGAGGCCGTCCAGAAGGACGTGCGGGAAAAGCACCCCTCCACCCTGACGGCAGACGCTGCTCTCCTGCTGGCAAAACTCTCGGATGCAGAGCTTGCCCCGCTGGAAGCCGTGGCTGAGGACGTGGGCGTAGACCCCGCCCCCTACTACACCACCCGTACTTTGGGAGAAGCTTTCCTTGCAAAATGCGACTTCGAGCGCCTCAGGAGCTTCGAGCCGCTGTTCAAGGGCGAAGCAGGCCCGGCGCAGGCCGCACGGGCCGCTCTGCTGCCCAACACCTTTTTGCAGGCACTGGTCTGCCGGGCGCTGACCGGCAGAGTGCCGCCGGAGGAGATGGAAACATGAAGGTATATAAGGGCTTTACCGCATCGCCCGGCCTCGTGCTGGGCCAGGTCAGCCGGCTGGACCGCCCGCCGCTGGTGTTCGGCGAGGGGCCTTTCCACCCCGAACAGGAAAAGCAGGCGCTGGAAGACGCCATCAAGGTCGCCCAGCAGGAGCTGGACGAGATGGCAGGCCGCGCCGCGCCCTCGGAGCAGGCCATCTTCCTGTTCCAGAGCATGATGCTGGAAGACGAGGGCTTCATGAATGAGGTGGCTTTCCAGATAAAGGCCGGCGTCGGTGCCGCCGAGGCGATGGACCGTGTGGGCCACCGCTACGCCGCCCAGCTGGCCGCCATGAAGGACAATGCTTACATGCAGCTGCGGAGCGTGGACATCCTCGACGTGACCCAGCGCATCACCAACATCCTCTGCCACCGGATCCGCAGCTGGCTGGCCCTCGACCACCCGGTCATCCTTGCGTCTGACCTGCTCATGCCCACCGATCTGTTCAGCGTCCCGGCGGGCCGCATCCTCGGCCTCATCACCGCCGAGGGCAGCGGCCAGAGCCATGCGGCCATCATCGCCCGCTCGCTGAACATCCCGGGCATCACCCAGGTGGGCGAAGATTTTCTGAAAGACTGCGACGGTCGCGAGGTCATCCTGAACGCCACCGAGGGTGAGTGCATCCTTGACCCGGATGCCGCCGCCCGGCAGAGAGCCATCACCTGCATCTGCGAGATGCAGCGCCAGAACGAGGAGCTGAACGCCCAGCTTGAGCTGCCCAACCGCACCCGGGACGGCGAAGAATTCGAGCTTCTGGCCAACTGCTTCGGCCCCGAGGACGTGGGGACCGCGATGGAGTCCGGCGCGTCCGGCGTGGGCTTGCTGCGCAGCAGCTACATGATGATGCCCGGCCATGCCATGGACGAGCAGGAGCAGTATCTGTTCTACACCTCCTGCCTCGCCGCCGCCAGGGGCAGGATAGTGACGGTGCGCACCTTCGACTTCGGTGCCGACCGCACCATGGCCGACGCCTATCAGGGCGTCCAGTCCTCCAAGCTGGGCCTGCGAGGCATCCGCAGCAGTCTGCGCAATCTGCCCCAGATGGCAGTACAGATCTGCGCCCTCATGCGTGCCGCCGCAAAAGGCCCGCTGCGGGTCATGTTCCCCATGGTGACAGACATCGAGGACTGGGATTCCGCCATGCAGGTGGTAGACCACTGCCGCCGCAAGCTCGCCGAGCGGGGCGTGGAGTTCGAGCCTGACGTCCCCTTCGGCGTCATGCTCAGCGTACCCGCCGCCTGCCTGACAGCAGAGGACTTCACTGCCCACGGCTGCCGCTTCTTCGTTATCGGTACCAACGATCTGACCCAGTACACCCACGCGGTGAGCCGGGAACTGGCCATTGCCGAGCACTACTATCGCCCCGCCAGTCCGGCCATGAAAAAGCTCATCGCCATGGTGGTGGACGCCGCCAGGAAAGCGGACATCCCCGTCACCATCTGCGGCCTCGCCGTCGGCAATGCCGTCAACGCGACCCAGTATCTCCACCTCGGACTGCGCAGCTTCTCCATGAGCCCGCAGAATCTGCTGACCATCAAAAAGGCCCTGCGGGATGCAGATGCAAGATAAAGAGAAACGGCGTCCCACCTCGGCGGGACGCCGTTTCTGATGTCAGAACTTACTCGAGGTTCCCCGTCAAGGTCATGACGGCAGAGACAACGGCCAGCGGGGCCGTCTCACAGCGGAGGATGCGGGGGCCGAGGCCGACGGTCTTTGCGCCGGCTTTTGCGGCCATCTCAGCTTCCTCGACGGCGAAACCGCCCTCTGCGCCGGTGATGATGGCGATCTTCAGCTTTTCGCCATCGGCGGGTCTGGCCTCAGCCAGAAGCTGGCGCAGGGGTGCGCCGCCGCACTCGTAGCAGAAGAGCACGAGGTCATACTGGTCGAGGCTGCGGCAGACGGCCCCGAAGTTGGGCAGCGGAAGGGCCACATCCGGCAGGATGCCCCGGCCGCACTGCTTGGCGGCTTCAAAGGCGATGCGGTTGTAGCGCTCGTTTTTCTGCTCCTCTTTCTTGGGGGCTGCCACGCAGTAGCGGCTGAAGAAGGGGACAAAATGGGCGCAGCCCAGCTCGACGCCGTGGCGGATGACCTGCTCCAGCTTGTCCTGCTTGGGATAGCCCACAAAAAGGGTGACTTCTACGCTGGGTTCGGCGGCGCTGGGGTAGCCCGGCTCCACGCTGAACTCCACCGTCTCCGGGCCGAAGCCGGTGATGGTGGCGGTGTACTCCACGGCGTTGCCGTCGCAGAGGATGACGGTATCCCCCGGCTTTGCCCGCATCACCCGGGCAAGGTGATGGGCGTCCGCACCCCGCAGGGTGGCGGTGCCGTCGGAGATCTCGGTGGTAAAGTAGCGGTGCGGCATACTGTGCGCTCCTTCTTATAATATTTGAATCTCAGGCCTTTTTGCAGACGATGCACTCCCAGCCGCGCTTTTCCTTGACTTCCACAATGGCAAGCCCAGCCTTTTCCAGCCCGGCGATCACCTCGTCCTTGCGGCTGTCGATGATGCCGCTGGCAATAAAGGTGGCACCCTCGGCCATCAGGCCGGGTACGGCGGGGGCAAGGCTGAGAATAGCGTTTGCCACGATGTTGGCGGTGATGATATCATAGGTGCCGCTGGCCTTGTCGGACAGGTCGCCCACCAGCACGGTCAGCTTATCCTGCACGCCGTTCAGCGCGGCGTTCTCCCCGGCGGTGCGTACCGCCACGGGGTCGATATCCACGCCCTCGGCGCTGGCAGCGCCCAGCTTGAGGGCGGCAATGGCAAGGATGCCGCTGCCGGTGCCGATATCCAGCACCCGCTCGCCGCCGCGCACCTGCTCGTCCAGCGCTTCAAGGCAAAGGCTGGTGGTCTCGTGGCCGCCGGTGCCAAAGGCAAGGCCGGGGTCAAGGATCAGCTTTACCCGATCGGTGTCGTACTGCTGCCACGAGGGCACCACAGCCAGACGGCTGCCGATCTCCATGGGGTGGTAGTATTTGCGCCAGCCGTTCTGCCAGTCCTCCTGCTCCACGCCCTCGGTCTCAGAGGTGTAGGGGATGCCTGCGGCCTCCATCCGGGCCGCGATGAGGGCCAGTGTCTCCACCGGCGAAGCGCCCGGCTCGAGGTACATGTGGATGATGACGGTGTCCCGGGGCTTGTCCAGCAGCTCCTGCTCGATGAGGTCCACGTGGGCGATCTGCTCCACCTGTTCCTCGATGTCGCTGTAGTCTTCGATATAAATGCCGCCCTCCGCGATCATGGTGGCCACGGCCTCAGCGGCCTCGGCGTCGGCTTTGGATACGGTCAGGCGAATATCAGTCCATTCCATAAGGATGCTCCTTCCGTGTATTGGGGATATACTGTCTTTATAGTACCCGATTCCGGCCCGGGATGCAAGCTCTCGGGCCGAAAGATACCCGAAAAGGCTTTCTTTTTTCCCGGCAGTATGTTAATATGGTGTTGTACCCGGACTGGGTCCGGGCGGCTTCCTGCTGGAAGCGCCCGCCGCATCGTTCCCCAAAGGAGGAATTATCGTATGTTTTTGGGAATGGATATTTACAGCTGGATCGCTGCTATCGTCATCGCGCTCATCGTCACATTCCTTCCGATCACGCTGCCGTTCAAGATCGTTCTCGCCATGGTAGCCATGGCCTGCTTCTACTTTGGACGCAAGTATTATCACAACCATAAGAACGGCGGGGCCGAGACGCCCAGCATGAGCTCTGCCGAGAGCGAGGCACTGGCCTCCGGCATCCTGAAAGCCCTCGGCGGCAAGAATAATATCGTCAAGGTGGACTACTGCGCCACCCGCCTCCGCTTTGAGGTACACAGCTACGCCTCCGTGGACGAGGCCGCTGCCAAGGCCGCAGGCGCAGAGGGCGTCATCCGCCCGGCCAAGAACGCCTGCCAGGTGGTCATCAAGGGCGATGTGCAGGCTGTGTACGATGCTCTGCGCAAGCAGCTGTAACTAAGAAGCCGTTTTCTCACGAAAACAGCTTCTCGAACACCGCCGGGAACGGGCCGCTGCGCCCGGCCCGGCGGTATTTTTATCGGAAAGGAATTTTGATATGAAGCCCCAGACCTTTACGTGGAAGAAACTCACCGCCGACGAGCTGACGCGGGTGTATCTGGACGAGATGCGCCGCGACTTCCCGCCCAGCGAGTTGAAACCCCTGAGCATGATACTGAACAGTGAAGCCGTCGGCATGGCCCACACCTGGGGCGTGTTCGAGGGGGAGACGCTGGTGTCCTATCTGCTGATGGTGCGGCCTATGGGCTGTGAAGTGAGCCAGCTGGACTATTTCTCCGTCCTGCCCGCCTACCGCAGCACCGGCATTGGCGCACGTTTGCTGGCCGCTCTGCCCGCCCACGAGGAGGGTGCAAAGGCCATCCTCATTGAGGCCGAGTGTCCCGAGAAGGCCGACGACGAGGCCATGGCCGTCCGGCGTCTGGGCTTTTATGCCCGCTGCGGGGCCGTTGACACCGGCTGGACGGAGCATCTTTTCGACGCATGGTTCCGGGTGCTGATCCTGCCTGCCGAGGGGGAGACGCTGGATGCGGAGACGGCCAACAAAGAGCTGGCCGACTGCTACAGCCGGGTGATGGGCGCGGACAAGTGGCGCAGATATGTCCAGCTCTACCGCCCGGACGGCACGGAAGAGAAATTCTGATTCGATAATAGAGACTGAAAGGCTGCTTTACGTTCTGTGAAGCAGCCTTTTTTGCACCCTTCAGCGGGCGGGATGCACAAAGGTCAGCGGTTATTTTTGACAGTTTGACCGGAAATGTAAAATCAAGTGTCCTGTTTTCCACACCGACTTTACCAGAGGATGACAGCAGCGCAAAAACACCGCACAAAGCTTTACCTGCATTTTGCGCCGCCATGGTCGCAGCTGGATGGGCGGTGCGCTACAATAAAGGCGTCCCAAGAGAGACACAACAAGGAAAAGGAAAACAGCCCGGCCAGAACAAAAGGGCCGGCCCAGTTGAAGGAGATATTATGATGAAAAAGATCACTCGTCGTTCGTTCCTGTCCATCTGCGGCGCCGCTGCCGCTGCTGCTGCCCTGACCGCCTGCGGCGGCGCAGCTTCTTCCACCGCTGCCTCTTCTGCCGCCGCATCCGGCACCGCAGCTTCCGCTTCTTCTACGGCTGCGCTGTCCGGCAATGTCGCCACCGGCGGTTCCACCTCTATGAAGAACGTCATCGCCGCCCTGACCGAGGGCTTCGCTGAGATCGAGCCGGATGTCACCATCAGCTATGACCCCACCGGTTCCGGCGCAGGCATCACCGGCACTACCGATAAGACTCTGGACATCGGTCTTTCTTCCCGCGCCCTGAAGGCTGACGAGACCGGCGTCACCGGCACGATCGTAGCTCTGGACGGCATCGCCATCATCGTCAACAAGGGCAGCAAGGTCGAGGACCTGACCGTTGACCAGCTCAGGCAGATGTTCACCGGCGAGATCACCAACTGGTCCGAGGTCGGCGGCGACGACGGCGAGATCGTTCTGGTGGGCCGCGAAGCTGGCTCCGGCACCCGCGATGGCTTCGAGAGCATCGTGGACGTCAAGGATTCCTGCAAGTACGTTCAGGAGCTGACGGCTACCGGCGCTGTCATCAGCGCTGTGGAGGCCAATCCTCTGGCCATCGGCTACGCTTCCCTGTCTGCCGTCGGCGACACCGTCAAGGCTGTGACCGTCGGCGGCGTGGAGTGCAGCGAGGAGACCGTCAAGGACGGCAGCTATGAGGTGCAGCGTCCCTTCGTGTTCGTCACCAACGACTCCGTCACCCTCTCCGCTCAGGCTCAGGCGTTCTTCGACTTTGCTACCAGCACTGACGCTGCCGACCTCATCCGCACCGCAGGCGCTGTGCCGGTGAACGAGTAACTTTGTGAGGGAGCCCTCAGGTGTTTTTATGAAAAAATTCGAGCTGCCCCGCACCCCGGCCCAATGGCTGGAAGCTGTCATGAATGCCATCTTCTTCCTCTGCGGCATCCTCGCTGTAGGCTGCGTGGCTGTCATTACCATCTATATGTTCCTGTCGGGCCTGCCCGCCATCGGAAAGATCGGCCCGCTGAAATTTCTCTTCGGCACCGAGTGGGCCTCCACGGCGTCCGAGCCGAAGTACGGCATCCTGCCCTTCGTGCTTTCGAGTATTTACGGCACCTTGGGCGCGTCCCTCATCGGTGTGCCGGTGGGCCTGCTGACAGCAGTGTTCCTCTCGAAAGCGGCAGCTCCCGGCGTGCGCAATGTGGTCGTCACGGCGGTGGAGCTGCTGAGCGGAATCCCCAGCGTGGTGTTCGGCCTGCTGGGCATGCAGGTGCTGGTGCCTGCGGTGGCGAAAGTCTTCGGAAAAGCATCGGGCGCCTGCCTGCTGTCGGCCATCGTGGTGCTGTCCATCATGATACTGCCCAGCATCGTGTCCGTGTCGGTGACGGCCCTCAACGCCGTGCCGCCCGAGTATGAGCAGGGCAGTCTGGCACTGGGTGCGACCGATACGGAAACGTGGTTCAAGATCAGCATCCCGGCGGCCAGGAGCGGCATTGCAGCCGGTATCGTTCTGGGCATTGGCCGCGCCATCGGCGAGGCAATGGCCGTCATGATGGTGGCAGGCAACAGCCCCAATATGCCGGACAGCCTCTTCCGCAGCGTCACCTTCCTGACCACGGCCATCGCCAAGGAGATGAGCTACGCCAGCGGCCTGCAGAAGCAGGCGCTGTTCAGCATCGCGCTGGTGCTGTTCGTCTTCATCATGGTCATCAATGTGCTGCTCAACGCTGTGCTGAAGGGAGGAAATAAGGATGAAAAGTGACTTCTCCCCCTCCCGCCGCGCATGGAACGTCATCATGACCGCTGTGGTCTGGGCGGCGGCAGTGCTGGTCATCGCCCTCACTGTGGGCGTTATCGGGCTGGTACTGGTGTGGGGCATCCCCCACATCAGCTGGGAATTCCTTTCCACCACCGCCAGCGTCCTGAAAGGCACTGACGGCATCCTGCCCGCTATCCTCAACACGTTATATGTCATCCTGCTCACCCTGATCATCGTCCTTCCGCTGGGCGTGGGCGCGGCAGTTTACCTCACGGAGTACGCCTCCAACCGGAAGCTCATTGAGGTCATCGAGTTCACGAATGAGACGCTGGCGGGCATCCCCAGCATCATCTATGGCCTCGTGGGTATGCTGGTCTTCGCCCAGACCATGGGCTTCAAGACCTGCCTGCTCTCCGGCAGCCTGACGCTGGTAGTCATGAACCTGCCCACCATCATCCGTACCACGCAGGAGTCCCTCAAAACGGTGCCGCAGGGCTACCGGGAGGGCGCTCTGGGCCTCGGCGCGGGCAAGTGGCACATCATCCGCACCATCGTGCTGCCCTGCAGCATCGACGGCATCGTCACCGGCTGCATCCTGGCCGTGGGCCGTATCGTGGGTGAGAGCGCGGCCCTGCTCTTCACCGCCGGTGCGGCGGAAGTTATTGCAGGCAGCATCGCCAAGGCTTACACATCCAACGGCGCGACCCTCTCCGTCCTGCTCTATCTGCGGGCCTTCGAGGACGGCGACTTCGCCTCCGCCTGGGGCATCGGCGCAGTGCTGCTGGTCCTGGTGCTTCTCATCGACCTCGCAGCCCGTCTGGCAAAAACAAAGCTCAAACAGAAACAGTAAACCTCTCCGTCATCGCTGACGCGATGCCACCTCCCCTATCGAGGGGAGGCCTTGGCATATCGGGAAAGTCAGCCTCTTCGCCAGAGGCTCCCCTACAAGGGGAGCTGGCGGGCGCAAGCCCGACTGAGAGGTTGGATGAAGGAGCAGTCAACCAATAAAGGAGTCTGTATGGCATCAATTATTACGGCCCATGACCTGAACCTCTGGTACGGCGACTTCAAGGCCCTTAAGGGCATCTCGCTGGACGTGGACGAACGGGAGATCACTGCCCTCATCGGCCCCTCGGGCTGCGGCAAATCCACCTTCCTCAAGACCCTGAACCGGATGAACGACCTTGTGCCGAACGTCCGCATCGAGGGCGACGTCCGGCTCCGGGGCGAGGATATTTTCTCAAAGGAGATGCAGCTGACCGACCTGCGCCGCCGCGTGGGCATGGTCTTCCAGAAGGCGAACCCCTTCCCCATGAGCATCTACGACAATATTACTTACGGCCCCAAGCTCCACGGCGTCCGCAATAAGGCGGAGCTGGATGAGCTGGTGGAAAGCTCCCTGCGGGGTGCTGCCCTCTGGGACGAGGTGAAAGACCGCCTGAAAAAGAGCGCGCTGGGCCTCTCCGGCGGTCAGCAGCAGCGCCTGTGCATCGCCCGGGCTCTGGCTGTCAAGCCCGAAGTCCTGCTGATGGACGAGCCCACCAGCGCCCTCGATCCCGGCTCCACCATGAAGGTGGAAGAGCTGATGAGCGAGCTGAAAAAGAACTACA
>ERZ1035032.1282-NODE-1282-length-16209-cov-7.282283_pt1 | contig 16209 bp, 10 predicted proteins | sample MGYA00520693_ERZ1035032 | MGnify/ENA primary metagenome ERZ1035032 (study PRJEB33766, sample SAMN09781740) | gut metagenome | biome: gut microbiome | host: Homo sapiens | place: Madagascar | study: EMG produced TPA metagenomics assembly of the PRJNA485056 data... | reverse complement strand
ACACCCCATTTCCTAAACAGTATACCATACTGTCTAACAAATGGGGTGCAGTTCATACAGAATAGCGGGCATGAAAATTATCGTTGATCGTAATTGATATAGATGAGTGGCTTATATCCTTGGACTCTAACCTCTTTTTTCCATTGGTCCAATCTGTTTTTTAGCATCAGCATTTTCAGCCGATTTAAGTCAGGCTTTCCGTTTTCATCTTCAATGTGAGTTGCTGTATCTAAGACAATCCATAAGACGACTGTATTTATTTCAGAACTAAATGCGATAGAATGGTTTCGGTAGGCTTTTAAGGCGGTAAGCGACTGGTCAATAACATAACATAGCTTGGCAGAGGTGTTTCCAATCTTAACAGCAAACATCTTTCCATCGGAATATAAATCCATTAGTTCGATTTTCTGCCCATCAACAGAATCAATACCTCTGTCGTGGTTTTCAAATCCGTCATTTGCTTCTCTTAAAAGATTAAAAACTCGCTCAGCATAGTATTTTTTTCTAAGAGCTTCTCTTATATCTTTTTCTTTCTTTCCTTTATAAGATGGGGCTTCCACTTTATACTTTTCGTCGAGAAAATCTTGATACGCCTGCGTCGTGAAATCGTACTCCGGGTGATATTCTGCTTTGATTTCTGCAATGGAATCCCTCAAATATGTGAGATAATCATCATTAAAATCGTACCAGATACCATTTGCAAGAACCGAGCGCTCTTGATCGTCAGTGTATTCTATCAGGTCTTGAACTTTCTTTCGAACTACTATTTTTCCATCCTTATAGCGTGCAACCACAATATCTAACACGACGGTTGCATAGACAAGTTTATTTTCATCACAGAAAGAGTGTAATTCTGTATCGGAAAGATTAGTGGTATGCGTGTGGTAATGGTTGTTTCCTTCACTATAAAGAAGGTCAAATTCACAATCAGTTCGATTGAACACCTCATTTGCACCAATTATGTCAAACTCTGGTATTACGATTTCTGCCGAACAAATTGCAACGGCTTTTCTCAATTTAGTATTTAACCGATCGATTTTATCTTTATCTCTGATTTTTGAGAATACTGGAATTTTATTTCGTTCTTGTTTCGTCCGAATTGTATCCTCAACATATTCAATCAGTTTAGCGACCATATCTAATGATTCGTCTTTAACATTGAATTTAATTGAATTCCCGATTTCCAATGTCGGCGCATAGAGCGAAAACCCATCAGGCTGCTTCTCATTAAACTTAATTTTAGAGAATGATTCACCGCTATCAAACTCCACATCTTTATAATCAATATATGAGTTCACAGTTCTATTTCTCTGAGAATTAGGCGAAGTCAAAGCAGTCGTTCGTATCACATCAAATTTAAGTCTTCGAGCAAAATTAAAAGCAAATTCACGATCTGCATATTTGTCTGCAAGAAAGAAGGAATGTGAAAAAGTGACTGCATATGTATTTCCGGAAGGAGCCTTGATACGAAGTAATGCGCTCGGTGATTTGACAACTTCAATATCATCTTCATCGAATGCAGCCATAACCCAATTCCAAGGGACAGTTCTTTTTCCTTGAGGCTCGGAAATATATAGCTGAAACTCATATGTTTTCGGGTTATCACCAATTATGACTTTCTGCTGTCTAGCATCACGCTCTTCGTATTTCCCAAGCTCTCTTAAGAAATCCGGAAGCTTAGCATTGTCAATTTTATAAAGGTTTATGCTGCCCATATCCTCACGCCTCTTTTCGCTGGGTTTGAACTTCTGATAGAAGGATGTTTGTCATAAATTCATTGTAGCACAACTTTATGTAAAGAACAATCATCATAACCTTTCTATTAAAATTTTACGAATTTGTGACATCTTCTTCACAATCAAGACATGGTTTTCTTAAGCCAAGGGCTTCGATGCGGAGATAGGCAAGGTCGGTTTAGAGTTGGCTCATGGCGTCACACTCCTAAAAAAGCAGTTGTTTATTGCCTGCTTGGCGCAATAAACAACTGCTCTCGATTTAATGATTCTTCGGACTAAAACAGCTCACCAAAAAATCCTCGACTTCTATCGAAAATAGAACCCACAACAGCTTCTCTGTCCAGAAGACAGTTCCTTTTTTCGCAGCTTGTTTCAGGAAGCAATGTGCATGCATGACAGGCTGCATAGTTCAGGGAATCATAGCCCTGCGCCGTAGATTCAATACAGATGGGATCGGATGAACACCAAGATGCAGCTTCCAGCATATTCTGAAATACTGATTCAAATGTTTCCGGAAACCCATTTCTTACAAGACCGCCAAGGCTGCCATCTGCATCAGAGGAGGATGTATAGAGAAGAATACCTGCCATTTGCTGTGTAGAGTCAGGATATGTGCTATAAATTCTTTCTTTAATTGCTGCACCTGAATAGCCACACTCGATAGAAAGCTGCCGAATCAGAAGATGCGACAGAGTATGTAGCAGGACATACCGGGCAGAAAAATTTTCGCAGGATACATTGCTGTGCTGAAGTCTCTCCTCCATCACGCTGTAATGGTTCGCATTCTTCTGTTCCCATGCAGAAAGCTTTTCTTCATTCAGCCTGATAAAAATGCCTTCACCCAGCATTTCAATTCCAGGATACCAGTTCAGTGGACTTTCACTGAGCGGAACGCAATCATCCGGAAGGTCATAGCCCTGAAAAATCTCATCTGAGGTTTCCGGCTTTTCAGGTGTTATCCGTCTAAACCCCTTTAATGCCAGAACCTCCCGCAGGCGCTTCACAAGTATGACATCCTCCAGATACTCCGAAAGCGCCTCCGGAACCTCAGTACTTTCTATCCGAAACTGAACATCATCCGGCTGTTCGTAATTACGCAGTCCAAAAACTTTATATTCATCCTCATAAAGTTTCTGTTGCGTATAGTCACTGTCACTCTGGTCAGATTGCTGCCTTCGAGAAATTTCCCGTACGATATCATCGACTGTATAGAAAGGATTCTCATTCAGAAAGTCGCTGAAATTCATTTTCATTGCTGCTTTCAGGGCCTTTTCATCCGGGTCGCTCTCCAGGTACTCCCTGATACTGTCCCAGCATTCATCAATTTTCTGATTTATCTTATTGCTCCAAGGCGGAATAGTCAGCGCACTAACCGTTTGCGAAAAATATACATTTGATGCTCCGCGCTGCAGTCCTCTTAACTTAGCTGAGCAGGGCTTCGGATCATTGTGCTCTTTTTTCAGACCAATCCATGGGCGTTTTCCTCTGCAATGGTATCCTTTAAGCGCGTCTCTGCTTAAACTTCCGGCCATGGATCTTGACTTGCCACAGGCAGTGCAGGTGATAATAATACTGTCCAGTCCACCGGTCTCATCTGAGAATGAGATTTTCAGCCTGTCATCTTTTTCATAGGCCGGGCAACTGGAAGGATTTCCATAGTGCACCCACCATTTATACGGAAAATCTTCGAGGTGACCATTAACACAGGCTGCAACAAATCGAGAAGGGACAATATTCTTATTGCATGCCCGACACATATGTCCGGCGTCATCACCAAACCCCCAGTAAGGCATAAGTTTTCCACAATTTGGGCAGAAATGCATCAGTGGGAATCTGAATGCAGGAACATCCGGCTGTATTTTATCGCTGCCATTATCCGTCACATAGGGTTCCTTAAAACCCGAAACTTTTAACAATTTTTCCAGATTTGGCTCGTGAAGAACCGGACTTTTACTGTTCCAGTAATCCGTAGCTGCAATAATGACGGAATAGTCCGGCATATCAACAATTGCGCCACTTCCAAATGTCGTTACAAGCTGTGTTCTTCTCAGTTTTCCAACAACTGGCTTTTTTACAGCTTTTCCAAAATGAAGAGCCATGATTACCTCCCAAGAAGATAGATGCCTGACTGCGCATCAACATTACGCATACTGTTCATCATCCGAAAACGATCATTTGCCATATCATTTTTCAGAAGGCATTTGCCGCCACGGTAATCCTTATATGGCAATGTTTTACCTGTCTCGGCAGCCCAGTCATCTGAAATATCCTGCAATTCTGCAATCACAGCATCCAATTCTTCTGGATCAACTGTATTCACATACTGAATGATCATATCTGTAATTTTCTCAACTTCCGGCGACTCAGCATCGTAGTATCCTGCTGCACTGTTGTCCAGAAGACTAGGAACCAGATAGCGACAGAGCGAAACATAAAGAGCGTGCAGACCTCTGTCGCGTGCTCTATCGGCAAATGGTGTCAGACTTGTTGCTTCAACATAGCGGTACAGCGCCGAATGATACTTAAAAAACTGCTCATAATGAGACCTGTCACGAGAACGAGTCGGATTATACATTGTTATGACAAGTCCAGGATTGTTTCGGCCAACACGACTGGTTGCTTGGATATACTCAGCATTCGTTTTAGGCTGGCCCGCAACAACCATCGTTCCCAACCGGCTGACATCCACGCCGACAGAAATCATATTGGATGCCAGAACAAAATCATATACATCCCTGTGCTGGCCATCATGGTACGCTCTCTTCAGCCGATCCTGAATGATATCTGTAATATCCGAGTTGTTCATTCTACTGGTAAGCTCCACCAGATGATCATAGCGTACCTTAGAATCTCCGGTCAGTTTCAAGTGTGGAAATTTTGTCGTTGCAAGATATACAAACCGGCTTTGTACGTCATCAAGGATCTGTGTGCTTGCTCCTCCAAGTTCACGAAGACTGTTGAAGTACCCTGTTATTGTCCAGAAATTATCCACAATCTCGTCTGGATATCCGAGCGATACAAGATACCTGGATGCAAACAGAACTGCAGCGTTAATGCGGATAAGTGCTGTAGTAGCTGTTGTACCTACCCCCATAACACCAACATATCTTCTTGAGGGTCTCTGCTCCGGTGTTGACTCAACTGCAAAATACGAATCTTTTTGCGTAATTCCCTGCGGAGGGAATTGTGTGAAATTTTTTCCGTACAGTGCCAGAATCTGTTTTTTAGCATTTCGGATTGTTGCCGTGGATGCAATCACCTTGGCACCGATTCCATCTCTTTCACAGAGCTTCGTAATTGCAGCTTCGTAAATTCCGGTTATTGTGCCAAGAGGACCGGAAATAAGATGAAGTTCATCCTGAATGATCAGCTCCGGAGGTTTTCTTTCTGGCGATATTCCAAAAAGAGCTGCCGGTTTCTCACTCAGGGGAATCTGGGCAAATTTATCCACTGTCGCCACGATAAAGGTAGGAAGGTGTGCATAGATAGCCTCATCAATAATATGAACAGGTAATCCGTTAGCTGCATTGTGGAATGCGCACGCCTTATCAGGGCATCGAATAATCATTCGTTTATGCAGCTTCTGCACTTCATAATCGGCAGGAGACAGCCTTGCGCCACACCAAGGGCACAGTTTGATCTGACACGGATTGGATTCTTCTTCAGGTATCTGAGCACCATTTTTCTGTTTTGCAATCGCAGTACGAGCCTCGTCCAGACTGTTAGGTGTCAGTTTTCCACCAACCCACAGCCCGATGGAAAATTCACTGCCCTCTATGCCATATTTTTTTCTCAGGAGTTCACATGCAAGGATCAGCATACTTGCACGTTCAAACTGCTGCAAGGTAAGAAGGCGGAGCGTATATCGCATAATTACAGTGACCCCATCATCCGAAGGATTGCGGAGCCTGCGAAGAAAAATCGAAAATGCAGTAATTCCGAGATATGCTTCTGTTTTGCCACCGCCTGTTGGGAACCAGAGCAGATCAACGACCCTTCGCTCTTCGGATGTCGGATCAATAAAAGATGAAAGCTCATGCAAAATAAAAGCAAGCTGAAATGGATACCATGTAATTCTGGCCGGATCAACTGTTTTCCCGCTTTTTATCAGAGTCTGCGAACGCTGAAGGAGCATGGCTTCATTGGCAAGTTGAAACGCCCGGTACGCTTTTCCATCGTTTTGCAGACCGTTCTCCATCAGTTTGACAGACTTTTCCATCCGAAGAGCTGCCTGCCTGCATTTTTGCATGTTCTCAACTGCGCAGCCCCTATGCGCTTCTGACAGCATGACAATCTGTGCTTCTGTATTATCAATCCATTTTTTATAACCATCAATAAACTGATGCAGTTTTTCGAAAACAGTTTCTGCTTTTTCCGATGCCAGATATTTCATCGAAAGAACGTGTGAATCCGCCGTCTGTGCGGCCATCATCTGCCTCAGATCAAATCCGGGAAGATATGTTGATGCCACCCAGAGAGGCTCTTCATGTTCCATATCCCAGACAACCGAGCATCCATGTCCCTGACCATAGCACTTTGAATCCGAATAAAGCATTTCCAGTTCGCGCAGTTCATCATCCGTAGTAAACTGCGTCTGATTGACGGTGTCCGAAAAGATGCCGGTGCCTTCCTGCCCTTCAATCTTCAGACTGACCTGGAACGCACATCGTTCGGCTGTGGACTCCTGCATCCCATCCGTATGATTTCCGTTCATCAGAACTGCAGTAATAATTCTGCGCCTGTCAGGAAGCACAGTATGCGTACACACAAGAAGCTCCATACCGCCTGGAATTTTTATCGGCTCACGCTCCTCGGTATGATCAAACCGATACTCAATCCGATATGACTGACAGGTTCTTTTCCAGAATGTCTCCGGATGCACATCAGAATCCTTCCAGCGTTCCGTACTGATTCCGGCAGAAGCCGCACTTTCAAAAGAGACAGGGATATAGAACGCATACTGACCGGACAGCACAATTGATCTGATGCCCTCTTTGAGCGTGCATGTTACACCAAGTGAAGACGGATTTCGCTGATTGCTTAATGATACCGATGCATCATAAAGATCTGTTTCATTCTCAAGCAGTGGATTTCGTGCCGTATCAACAGGGTCTGCCATATTATTCTGCGGGTAGAGCTTTCCCATAATATAGTACTGTGTTGGAAGTTCAGAAAGGATTTCATCATCTTTTACAGGTCCCACAAGATCCTGCTGAAGAATGTCTGTTATGACATTTCTTGCATCATAGAACTTTGAGTAATCCGGCATCGATTTTCACCTCAAATCAGTATGTATCTTTTTCAATCCGTGCGAATCCACTTACGGAAATTCCTTTCCAGATATACATATCGCCAAAGCGTCTGGCCCCGGAAATTCCTGTATCGTTTGTAGAGAGACATGTTGTAAAATCATCAACGTAAATATCAGCCCAGATTCTCGGAAACCACCTGATATCTATCGCATTTGATGTCCTCCATACTCGCTGGAGTGCATTTTCAATTCCAGTCATAAAGCCAAAACCTGTAAATCCAAGGGTAAGCTGCTCGTTATCCTCCGTTGCAATCCTGTAGATGATTTCGCCACCTGCGGATTCCGGACAGATGAAAAACTTCAGCCGTGTTCCAGGCTTCAGTTCACGAGACAGCAACTCCTGCGTTACCGCATTTTCTGCAAAAGATCGCTGGTTTAGATCATCCTGCAATCCGACTTCAATGTGTGTAATGTAACCTTTTCTGTTGCCGATGCCGGGTTTAACCTTTGAACATCTTCTTGACGAACTTTTTTCTACGTTGATATATTGCGTTGCAAGTTCGACCTGCTCAATGTCTTTCTTCGGACGGGTAAGTGCCACATAGCACACCTTGTGCTCCAGACGATTATCCTGTGTTTCGTCAGTTACTCCTTTCAGCAGGTCAGAAAGCATAAGCACCGTATCGAACTCACGACCTTTTGCGCGATGAATATTGCTTACCGTGATTTTGGGACGCTGTTTAATCGGATTTTCAAACAACAGAGGATTGCGAATATTCTGAATGAGACCATGAAGCAGGTCACAGATTTCATAATGATTCTTCGAAGCATCCTGCTGTGTGGAAATCAACGCATCCCAGTAGGGCGCCGGGTCTGTCTGGGATGAATACAGTTTTTCAAAGATTTCTGCGAATTCACCGTAATCCAGAACGTCAGTGTCTGCATTTGAAAACACATCGCAAATCCAACTTGCCAGATCCATGGAACTATTAAGCTTCTGCAGCTGATGCGGCACGCCTTCGGTTCGCAGCCAGGACGATATCTGAAGAGCCTGTCCGTTCGTTCTTGTCAGGATGCCAAGCGTACCGTTTCTCGTATACTTTTCTGCATCAGAGATGCTGAAGTGCTTCAGGTCAATGTCTGCCGTTCTGATTTTTTGAAGCAAATTCTCTGCAACTCTGGACTGATCCTGACTGCTTCCCGTTAAAATCGCATTTCGATAGGGAGCAGCCAATTCTCCAAACACACCGTCCTGACGATAGTTTTTGTCCAGAGAAAAATAGTTTGCCTGCCGGAACTTGTCGAAAACTGCATGATAGAACTCGGTGGAGGACATAATCGTCTTATCTGCGTCCGAGAGATAATCGTAAATTCCCTGGCACGAGTCTCCCAGCAGAGTAAAACCGCAATCCTCTGGTAAGGCATTTAGCAGAGACAGCACAAGCTGTGCTCTTACGCCAACAAGATCCTGCACCTCATCTACAATAACATGTTGATATCCTGCTAACAGATCCTCCTGCTTTTGAAAAAGATTCGTTGCTTCGGAAATTCGGTCATCGTAGGAATGGCATTCCAGAGCGTATTTCTCAGGCAGCTGTTCCGGAATATTTTCTTTTGCCCAAGACAGAAGGTATGTAGCAAACGAGTCGAAGGTACGAACATCCACCATATGCCAGTTCATGGGCAGTTCGTCTTTTTCCGCTGCAGCTTTCAGCCTGTCCCGAATCACCTCAACGGCAGCTCTTGAAAAACAGAGTACCAGAATATTTTCCGGCGAAACATTCTGATCGTTCAGCATATATTTCAATTTCTCAATCAGTGTCCATGTTTTACCCGTTCCGGGTCCTGCATTTACGATCGTACGCTCATCAGGGGAAAGGCGTATGATGGTTTCCTGATTCTCGACAGAGAACGATTCAAACGTGGCTTCTGGAATATCCTGACTATCTGTTTCTCTTTCAACAACCAGCTCTGTGGCAGGCTGTTCCTCCTCTTCCGGAGCGGCCTGCTCAAACAGAAGGTTTTCGATGGCAGGTTCCTCTGCTACAACCTTTTCTACCGTCTGCTCAGGCTCTTCATAGAGCACCTCTGCAGCAACCTTCGCTGTTTCTTCCGGTACCACATCTTCAGGTACTTCCAGCGGAACTTCAACAGCTGCCCTGACCGCTTGGATTTTTTCCACAAAAGAAACATTCTGCGCTTTCACTTCAAGCTCACTGACATCAAAATCCGGTCGGCATCTTTTGAAATGAATACATCCAGTATTCAGGCATCTGCATACCTGATGGGCATTTCCATTCTGATCGATTACTGTACCCCAAGGATAATCGTCTTTAAATGCATAGGCGCAATGACCTGATGCATGGAAATATTGGACATCCTGAACCTTCGTAAAACGGATGCCCCGATTCTTCATGAACGTCAGTCCGAACGGATCATGGATATGTGACAAAAAGACCCTGTCGTTTACGATAGAATCAGATTTCACCTCATAGAGATTACTTTTAAAAGAAACTGTACTGGTCGGTCTGGTATCCGTTGTAGAGCTGGAAACTTCAATTTTCATCGTCAAACCTGCCTTTCCGGCAGCTTATAATAACACTTCAGCTGGGGATACTCCCATACTCGCTGATATTCTCTGCCACGCATTGTGCTGCCAGCAAGAACCTTAAACACCATATCAGAATCAACAGTTGCCATTACCTCAATCTGTTCTTCGATAAAGCGATACGAGGGAACTTCAAGAGTCCGATATTTTTCAGAGGAAGCATCGATATCCGGGCTTCCAGAGAATACAAACCGCGCCTCCTTACTGGTATCTGTCAGCCCAAAACGACACTTTTTCGACCAGCCATTCAGAGGAGTTTCCGGTGGAAGAAGTTCAAAATAGCTGTTATCGTCCAGAATCATACCGACCGACTGATTGGAATAATACGATCCAGGTGTCAGTGAAAGCTTCGCTGCGCCCTGTCCAACATTCCACATTGTTTCATCCGGGAAGAACAGCTTTTCACCATATTTTTTGTCCATTTTTTCGAGAAGCGGACGGAGATTGCTGCTACCGCCCACCAGAACGATCCTGTCAATATTGGCAAGGCCAACACCCGATTCGCGGATTGCCTCATCAAGACATTCCATTGCCATATCAACTTCCGGATTCACGATGTCTGCAAACCAGTCATAATCCAGCGTTTCACGGCATACGCCGTACACACCATAGTTATTGATGGAAATCGTTGCAGTATCATCATCACCAAGTGCACGCTTTGCTCTTTCTGCACGAACACGAAGCATATCCTTTGCACTGGCAGGCATATCTTCAAATGCCATTTCAAGATTCTTTTTTCTGGCAATTTTGGCATGGATACGCTGGGCAATTTTGTTATCGATATAATCGCCAGCCACATCACGACCAGAAGTTGCCAGCTCAGAAACCTTACCATTCTCATTTTTCAGAATGGAAACATCGAGCGTTCCGCCGCCCCAGTCAAATACCGCCACGATAGATGAACTGCGCAGTTCGCTGTAATTGGCAAAAAACGCTGCAGTCGGTTCACTGACGAACGATTTGATTCGGACTCCAGCAAGCTGCGCCGCTTCGCGAAGTCGTTTCCGTTTCAGAGGCTTAAATCCAACCGGAATTGCCACCACAGCGTTTGTCATATTGATGCCGGAACGGTCATCTACCGCTTTTTTCAGAGCTTTGAACAATTCTGCTGCAATTTCGACCGGAGTCCAAGTCTTTCCCGCAATTTCCCATTGATGATTGGAGTCAATGATAGATTTGATGGAAGAAAAATATTCACAGGACGCACTCAGTTCCATCTTTTTATCCCAGGCATCCCGACCTGTAAACACTTCACCCGTGTTTCGATCAATTGCAACAACAGAAGGAATCGGTCGACCTTCCGCATCGCCATACTTGATTTCATCTGCATTATCGTTCAGGACAAGGTAGCCAACGGTTGCGCTGCTGGTTGTTCCAAAGTCAATGCCAAAAAAGCTGTCCAGTCTGCTTGCCATAACTCTTACACCTTACTTCATAATAATTCCTGCATCCTGAAGAATTTTAAAGACCTCGCCAAGCTGATCTCTCATGTTTTCACCAAGATCTGTACTCATTTCCAGAGAAATCGCATCTTCATAGTCCATATAATACGTCCGCAGCCTTGAGGCGATTCGCTTTACAGTTTCATCAGACTGCTTATCCTTGTCTCTGCGCAGGATTTCCACCATTTCAAGAGCTTTTTCCGCTTCATCCCTGTAAGTTGTCAGCGCCTTTTCAAGTTCTTCATTCCTTTTTGTCTGAAACGCAAGAGCCTGTGACAGTTCAGCAGTTTTGCTTTCAGCCGCGTGTAGCGTTTCTCTGCTTTGCGTAAGTTCTCGCTGTAAGAGTTGGAATTTTTTTTGACATTCGATCTGCTCAGCAAGCACCTTATCTTTCACCGAGACAGCTTCTTCAAGTGCCTTTTTGACTTCTATGAGCTCCTTATTCAGCTGCTCAATCTGGACTCCAGATTCCGGTGTGGCACTTACAGCTTCTGCTTTCTTTTCAGGTGCAATTGAAACAGTTTTGGAATCAGCAGTCTTCAGCAAGGGTTGGCTCTTGTTGTCACTTTGCTCTACATCTTGAGCCTGTTTTGCTTCCTGAGGGCAAGGTTTCTTTTCAACCTTTTGTTTTGGAGCACCAAGTTCCGCCATGTTTGCTTGTGAGATGCCTTGAATCCATGCATTGATCGAACTAACATTTCTTCGACTTTTTGCCGCCCAGTTCTCATAATTAACGTTTTTTCCGCCCATCACCTGGTTTATAACGTCAGCAAACCTCAAGGCATCTTTTTTATTCAGGCCACATTCATATAAAGTTTGAAAAGGCGGAAGTTTTGTATCCGGACGGAGTTCATCAAAAAGATATTTTTTCAAACATCTGTCAGCCTGTCCATACAAACACCCTTCCTTGTTTTTCATCGCGATAGGAATTTCCTGAATCAGGAAACTGATAACAGAAAGGTCTTGTTTGGACTCATTCAGATACAATGTGAGCAAATGGCAAAGAACTGAAGACGTATTTGCGCAATTTGCTTTGAAATGCTTTCCATGATACATTTTGTTCAAGATTGTGGCCGAATCGCCAGACTTTTGAATATAATCTTTCAAGGGTCTGGCACCGCAGAACACATAACCATTGTACAAATAGTATTCCGCTCTTTCGGAGAGCCCTTCCCTCTCAACCAGCTTTGCCCACTCAGATGAAAACTGTGCCCTTTCAAGACGATTAGGCTCTTTTCCTTTCTTTTTCAAAGAGAGAAGCCAGTCAAGCGCCTGGATGTTATCATTTATTTCCATGATACTTTATCCTCCGTAGTTCAAGAATCCGTATTTATCATTTAATGATGTAGAGTCGTCTTATTCCTATTATAATGTAAAAAGTATACCACAAATTTGCCATATCGTAAACCGAAATTGTGCATCCAGACAAGATTGTCGATCCATTCGCTAAATGAAATGCAGCAATCCGAATAAGCCAGACTGCTGCATTTCAAAATCATCTGTAATTCGTTTTTTTTTTTCAGATTATTCGTTCAATGACGGGATTTCCTTTCAGAAATCAGTTTCTACGAGAAAAGCCTCAATATCCTGAGCAACAGTTTCTGCGAACTCCAAGTCTTTCTTCATCCGTCGGATAGTGCACTCCCATACAACCAGAACCCGAATGTTACTTTCAGCAAGTTGTTTATACACAACCTTGTCCCGATTGACATTTGCCTCGAATTTCTTCGCCCAGAAATCAACACGGCTTTTGGGCATATAAGCATACCTGCATCCAGGATGCCGATGCCAGAAACATCCATTTACAAAAATTGCCACTTTGTACTTCGGCAGGTAAATGTCCGGGTGTCCTGCAATGCGGGAATCATTCTTTCGATATCGGTATCCTCTGGAAAAAAGCAATTTTCGCAGATACACTTCCGGAGCAGTATCCTTACTTCGGATGGCTGCCATATTCTCGTGTCGCTTTTCTTTCGATACTATATCAGCCATTAAAGCCCTTCCACTTCTTTCACATAGGCTACAAATTTTCCAAGTGTCCAGATTCGGTCGCGCCTGTCCCTAGGATAAGTTCCTATGTATTTCTTTGGAACGACCAGGACAACATTTTCCGACTGCATCTCATCCATCTGTGCCGCCGAAATTCCCTGCTGAAGGGTGCAGAGATATTTTGTCTTATCGCGGAGCCGGTCAGCTTCGTTCAGAATCTGCCGCCAGCGATCCTTGCAGGTCGTTTTTGCTGCGAGCGAGATCAGATGATCGGCAGAGAAGTTAATGTCGTGGTATGCTTCCTGCGAAGGAAAGATGAAATCCGGTTTCTTGTTACCCTCCGTTACCGCCTGTGCCCTGTACTGGATATTGTTGCCATCAAAGATTGCAGCGAGATGATGCTCCAGGCTTTTTCCTGCACGACTCTTTCTCCGGTTCAGGACAATATTGGCTGTGTTTATAAACTCTTCCACAGATGGGAAGCCGTGCGTGATCATATTGCCATACCGTGCATATTCCAGAGCACGGAACAATCGGAACTCAGCATCTGTCCAGTCCAGCAGTTTGCAATCCGGGTCCTCAACGATATAATTTTCATGGTCATATACAGCATTCTGGATGCGCCTTGCCGCTGCAGACATTTCTTCGGATGCTGGAAAATCCACCTTCAGGCTCGAAATAAACTGATCAATTGCCGTCTTTTCCTGAATTTCCGGATTTGCCTGCTGCGTCTGGATCAGGCGATTTGTTTCCGTTGCACTGATGCCAAAAGCGTCAAGAAACTGGTTGATATCGTCTTCTGTATTCAGGACAAATCCCTGATACTCCTCCTCGCTGTCCATAATAAGCACAAATAATGCGCCCGTATATTCCGGACGGAGAAACGGAAATCCGCGCTTGAAATTAGTGATGCGGTATTCATTTCTTGTTCCCTTGCCATAGTAGATAAAACGGCTCTGTGTGGAAAAATCTCCCTGCCACCGGATTTCAACCCATTTATCCTTATTTTCTCCGCGTTGGCCTGGCTGATCAAACAGAATGGAAATGGCAGGCTTGGCAATGTAGATTCCCTCCTGATGTGTGCCCGTCATACCGGTATCGTTTGCCGAAAGAAATTTGCAGAACACCTTTTTGCCATTTAGTGCTGCAGTTATGGCCTGTAATGCAATGCTGTCCATTTACCCTACCTCTGAAATAATCATTTCATCTCGATCCTCAGTACTTTCATGGTCAAGCCGCTCGATTTCCTTTACAATAAGGGATGCAACATTTTCCATAAGGGGAACAACCACCGAATTTCCGAATTGACGATAGGCCTGCGTGTCGGAAACCGGAATTTTGAAGCTGTCTGGAAATCCCTGTAAACGTGCACATTCACGAGGAGTTAAGCGGCGGGGATTTTTACCAGGCTGTTCAATCAGAATTTCGGAACCGTCCTTGTAGTAACGGGCACTGAGGGTACGCGATACGCCATCCAATGGCGCAATCCCGTAGCCAAATCCGTTTCCTGCGGCCTTATGCTTTGCTGCATAGTTCTGAAGATAAATCCAGAGTTTGTCGGACAGGGTATATCTGGAATCCACATTCTTTTCCAGAATGTCTCGAATGACAGGCTTCGGCTCTTTCGGAGTGATGTTGAATTCAAATTTATAGTTATATCCGTGACCATAACGTTTTCGGTCGAAACCGACAATCAGAATACGCTCTCTGTGCTGGGGAACGAAATCCTGTCCGTCCAGAACTTTATAATACACTTCATAGTCAAGTTCTTCCAGCGATTCCCGGATTACTTTAAATGTGCGTCCCTTATCATGACTGCACAGATTCTTGACGTTTTCCAGCATAAACGCCTTCGGGCGTTTTGCTTTCAAAATGCGGCAGACATCAAAAAATAGCGTTCCCTGTGTCTTATCCTCAAAGCCCGTTGCTCTGCCAAGGCTCTGTTTTTTGGACACGCCGGCAATTGAGAAAGGCTGGCACGGAAAACCCGCCACCAAGATATCATGATCCGGAATGGAATCCGCATCCACCTGGGTAATATCGCCTTCCGGCTGTTCTCCAAAATTTGCAAGATAAGTCTGCTGACTGTATTTGTTCCACTCACTGGAGTACACACATCGGCCACCAGCCTGATCAAAGGCAATTCGCATGCCGCCAATGCCGGCAAACAGGTCGATAAACGTAAAAGATGCTTTTTCTTTTTTTCTGGGCTTCTGCTGGTTCAACATTTTGATTAAGACTCCCGATACACAATTTTGCACGGATTGACCGCTTTCATCTGCGTAGCTGGTCAGTTCATCAAAAACATTATCCTCCAGCCTGATATGAATCTGCTTTGACATGATATGCGCACCTCTCTGGGATTGTTTTTATACCTTTATTGTCCCAGTATAGCACGGAGCTCCTGCCATCGCAACAGATAATCCATATTTTAAGGTATGTAAAAACAGCCAAAGCATCACTCTGACGCTTTGGCCGTTGCGCTCTATTCTACCATAGCAGAGGGGCTTACGTTCAGGACAGCAGTGCAGGCTCAATCAGCACCGCCGCATTCCTGACCTGATACGTCATGCCGCTGGCTTCTCCCTTTTCCTTGCGGCAACACACCTCCGGGTGCTGCGTTGCAAGGGTATCAAGCTGCTTCTGCAAGGCGGGATTCAGCGTGAACACGCTGTAAGTTCCGTCTCCGATAGCGTAAATCATGGTTTCCAGCTTACACGGCATCAGTGTATTCGCCATCTTCAGTTTCCTCAAACATCTCGGGCCCCCAGTCCTCATCGCTCTCGATGTCCTGCGCCAGCTTCTCCATACCGGCATAGCACTCCATCTCGGAACGGACGAAGTAGAACATCTGGTCATACCAGCGTTCCAAATGCAGCGACTCGTCCTCCAGCTTGCGGACAAAATCGAACACCAGCCTGTTCAGATCAGGATCGACCGTCAATCCGGCAACCTCATACAGCCGCTTGCGGGTCAGTGCCAGATCGGGGTTGCCGTAGGCATAGAGCAGCTTCTTTTCGTCAAAAGTCAGTTTCATAGGCGTGTACCTCCGTATCAAAAAAGGGCCTGCCGTATGCAGACCCGATGTAACAAAAAGACCGCCTTGCAATCGTGCAGGGCGGTCAAGGGAACTCAGGATTGGAGAAAATCCCGGAGTTCCTCAGCGAAAAAGGAGATTTTTGC
>ERZ1035032.1281-NODE-1281-length-16241-cov-7.550290_pt1 | contig 16241 bp, 8 predicted proteins | sample MGYA00520693_ERZ1035032 | MGnify/ENA primary metagenome ERZ1035032 (study PRJEB33766, sample SAMN09781740) | gut metagenome | biome: gut microbiome | host: Homo sapiens | place: Madagascar | study: EMG produced TPA metagenomics assembly of the PRJNA485056 data... | reverse complement strand
CGTATATTTGCAGTCGGGAAAGTCGTACACGACCAGCTCCCTCTAAACTCCCCCAGGGTCGGAAGGCAGCAAGGGTAGGAGGTTGTAGCGGTGCGATGTGCTAAGCTTTCCCTTTTTTTGTGTCCGGGTGGCAGCGCCGTGGGGGGAGATGTCGGGCTCAACGTAAAATCCCAGTTGATTTGCATTTCATAGTGCGTCTGAGGCACAAAGCAAGCGGAGCAGCCCTTGGGCTGAGCTGCGCAGTTTGCTTTGAGCAGCCGGCCGGCGTATTTCCCGGCTGCGGTGCCGTGTGTCAGGCATAGATCGGGTCAGGGGGAAAACCCTGTGTATTATGCATAAATTTTGTCCGTAAAAACCGGATGTCGGCGGATTTGCGTTTTATAAGTCCCTTATAGTCAAGTGTTTCTGAAATTCTAATCTGCCGACCCCTCCTCTCGTGATTTGTGAGCATCTCCGGAGTTGCGTATCGACGCGCTGTCAATGGTTCCGTACTTTAGATTTTAGGTGTGATTTTCGACCTTCTTGACAGGTTAATTCATCTGTAATTGTTTATATCTTAATTGATTAGGTAGTAAGTCTCTTGCCAAGAGGTGTCAATGAAAGGTGGTCTTGGCAGATTCCTGTCGTGGCTTTAATCTCGTAATGCGCTCAATATCAGAATTTTACTGCGAATGTGTCCGGAATCACGCCTGCCAAGAAGGTCGAAATTTTGCGCCTGTCGTAAGTGTCACCGGAGTTACGTATTGACGCGCTGTCAGCGGTTCCGTACTTTAGATTTTAGGTGTGATTTTCGACCTTCTTGACAGGTATATTCATCTGTAATTGTTTGTATCTTAATTGATTAGGTAGTAAGTCTCTTGCCAAGAGGTGTCAATGAAAGGTGGTCTTGGCAGATTCCTGTCGTGGTTCTAATCTCGTAATGTGCTCAATATCAGAATTTTACTGCGAATGTGTCTGGATCACGCCTGCCAAGAAGGTCGAAATTTTGCGCCTATGGTAAGCGTCTTCGGAGTTGCGTATTGGTGGGCGCTGCGGCGGGACAGTGGTAAGCGTCTCAGGAGTTACGTATTGTGTCGCTGAGGCGGGACGGTGCCACGGGCTGTCTTGTAACTCGTTGATAATCAAATACCTTTTTATTTTAGCGTGGATTTGCGGGCTTTTTTTTGCCAGAAATCCACACTGCGTTTTGTAAACATTTGTGTGATAGTGTGTTATGATTGAGGGCGTGGCGCCGTCCCGACATGGAAAATAACGGGATTGTCTTTTCCTGTTTTCTCGTTTTGCAACCCATTTTTTTCAATGACATTTAATGTGACCGGCGGAGGTGTGGCCGCGGGAGGTTCGCTTCGCTCATCCCTGTCGGGCTCGCGCCCGACATCCCATTCACAAGGCCATGGGCGGCCATGCCTCCCACGGCCACACCTCCGACCTGGCCTTCATGAAACGTGGATATGGAGAGGAAACGGTTATCTGGGATTCTGTTGTAATCGGTGACTTTGACTCCCGGAATTTTCACAAATTAAAACGTCCGTGGAAAGTGCCCTTTTTCCGGACGAGTTGTGTTTGTTTCACAGTTTGTTAGTTAGAAAACGTTTTAATCCGGATAAGTCTCTCATAATCAAGCGCTTGTCTGGAAAAGAGTGGGTGTTTCCGGACAAAACGGAGGTTTATGTGGCTCAGGGGTTACTTTTGGTGTCCGTTCTTGTATCACTTTGAGTGTCACTTTGGGTGTCCGGAATCACGCCTGCCAAGAAGGTCGAAATTTTGCGCCTGTCGTAAGCGTCTTCGGAGTTGCGTATTGGTGGGCGCTGAGTAAGCATCTCCGGAGTTGCGTCTTCACGCGCTGTCAGCGGTTCCGTACTTTAGATTTTAGGTGTGATTTTCGACCTTCTTGACAGGTCGATTTATCTGTAATTGTTTGTATCTTAATTGATTAGGTAGTAAGTCTCTTGCCAAGAGGGGTCAATGAAAGGTGGTCTTGGCAGACTCCTGTCGTGGCTCTAATCTCGTAATACGCTCAATATCAGAATTTTACAGCGAATGTGTCCGGAATCACGCCTGCCAAGAAGGTCGAAATTTTGTGCCTGTCGTGAGCATCTCCGGAGTTGCGTCTTGACGCGCTGCCAATGGTCCGCCCTGCCAGATAAGTTCGACGGATTTGCTTTTCTGGAAGGTCTGATAGCTAATGAGTTATGAAATTGGCATCTGCCGAGGGTGGGATGGGTCCTGGCGCTAGACTATGGTCAGATACGCCTGGCGTAAAAACTTTACTGAACCATCGGAAAATTTGACCTGGAAGGTACCGCCATCCTTGGAAACATCTATTATTTCACCGACACCGAAAATCTTGTGAGACACCTGAACACCAATACGATACGGATTTTCATAGATGGCACGGTCCGCAGCAAAGCCATCATTCACATCACCGAAATCGCCTCCAGATCCGCCGAAACCGGTTTGGCCACCACTACCAAGCCCATCACCAATGCCTTGAAACGCTATCTCAGGACGGAAATTCTCCTGGTCCAGCACATGAATCATATTCTTGGTCCGGTCCCATAAGTACTCAGGCATGACCCCCTCAGTCACAAACATTGACCTGCGAATCTCAGTAAGAAAACGAGAAGGATACTTGTTCATCTTAGTAGAAACATTGAACCCCTCAGACTCAGTCAGAAACAATTCAGACTCAGCACGAGTGATAGCAACATACATAAGACGGCGCTCCTCCTCCTCACCATTCTTCTTGTACTCACGAATCGTTCTCATGCTCGGGAAAATACCCTCACTCAGACCCGTCACGAAAACATAAGGAAACTCCAGACCCTTGGCCTGATGGATGGTCATAAGACGGACCACAGACGAATCCTTACGAAAATCAGCATTGGAATACAACGCGATATCTTGCAGATAATCAGACAGTTTTACCTCCAGACCTTCATGAGACTCCTCATAGAAACGGATTGACTTCACAAGCTCATCCACGTTCTCCAGACGGTCTTCATCCTGGTCTTCACGAAGCATTTTCTTAAGACCGCTCTTGTCGAGAATAATATTCATCAGGTCGGAAATGCTCCGTTCCTCAGCCAACTTCCGCCCCATCTCTATCAATGCCAGAAATTCGGAAGCCCCCTTGATGCCGGCCAGCGCCGGGGTCTCTGTCAATGCCGTATAAAGGGAACGTTCACCGGCATTGGCACTACCCGTTTTCGCGGCAGCCTGAAGGTTCGACATGAACTTCTTGCCCAGGCCACGTGCGGGGACATTGACAATCCTCCTGAACGACAGGTCGTCATTCGGGTCGGCGATTACGCGGAGGTAACTCAGCGCGTCCTTGACCTCTTTCCGTTCGAAAAACCGCACGCCTCCCCAGACCGAATACGGAATTTTTGCGGACATCAATGCCTGTTCGACGGGGCGGGAAAGGTATGACGAACGGTAGAGAATCGCGAAGTCGGAAGGTCTGGCAGGAGCGGCGCCGTCACGCCCCTCGATACGCCTAACAATCTGATTGGCAATCCATTCCGCCTCCTCCTTCTCGGTCTTGCCATGGAAATGAGTCACCTTGACGCCATCAGGACGAAGTGTGAAAAGATTCTTGGGAATACGATTTACATTATTGGCTATCACACAGTTAGCTACATCCAGGATATTCGGGGTGGAACGATAATTTTCATCCAGAATGATAGTCTTGTCCGCAGCGAAATCCACAAATCGGTGAGGCTTCGCACCGCGCCACTCATAAATGCATTGGTCAGGGTCGCCGACAATAAATAAATTATTGTGATGCGCGGCCAGTTTCTCGATAATCTCCCAGTTGTCCGTGTTGCAATCCTGCGCCTCATCCACCATTATATAATTCAACTGATTCTGCCAATACTCACGCGCATCCGGAAACCGGTCCAGAATATATTTCGTAAAATTCTCTATATCATCGAAATCCAATGCATAATCCTTCAGCTGGCGTGAAATGAAACATGCCAGTTCAGACTTCTTCATCTCATCCGAAACAACAGCCCCGGGAACCATGTAGGTCGGGATATAGTCATTCATTGACTTAGAGGAACTTACGCCCGCAAGGAAATTCTTGACAGTCTTCTCCGTGCGCTTGAGGCCCAGCTCGTCCATGCACTCCTTCGCCACAGATTTCGCATCATCCTCATCCAGAATTCTGAAACTTTTCGGAAAGCCGAGACGATAAATCTCGCGGCGCAAAAGCTTGACGCAAAAACCATCAATCGTGCACACAAAGTCGTTGTAATCACCACTTTGGACCATTGCCGAAATCCGCTGCCTCATCTCCGCAGCAGCCTTGTTCGTAAAAGTCAGGCACAAAATATTGGCAGGATCAATGCCGATTTCATTGACCAGATATGCATACCTGCAGGTCAATGCCTTTGTCTTGCCGGTGCCGGCTCCGGCAACGACCCTGATTCGCCCTTCCGTAGAAGTGACCGCCTCCCTCTGGCGCGTATTGAGTTTACTTAGATAGTCCATGATGCGAAGATAGTGATTTGAGTTGATCACCCAATCCTTTTTCCAACTCTTCAATAGTTGGCATTGATGACTTGAAGTTTTTAGGGAAAAGTTCAGATAACTGATACTCTGATATGCCCATTGGTTCTTTGTACGACTCTAATGCATATTTTGCTACCACATTGTCTTTGTCCCTACAGATGAGCAGTCCTATTGTCGGATTATCTATATCAGTCTTGAATTGGTGATTTATGGCTGACACGTAGAAACTCAGTTGTCCCAAGAATGATGGATGAAACGACTGGGCTTTCAACTCAATTACTACATATGCGTGAAGTTGGGCGTTGTAAAACAGCAAATCGGGGAAAAACTCCTGCTGGCCCACCTCCAGACGGAATTGTCTGCCCATATACGAGAACCCTTTGCCAAGTTCCAATAGAAATCTAGTTACGTTATTCACAAGTTCATCCTCAATATCCCGCTCGTCAAACTTCTCCCTAAGACTAAGAAAGTCAAATTGATACGGGTCTTTTGTTATCTGTTGCGCCAAGTCACTTTGTATGGAGGGAAGCGTGGTATGGAAATTCGTTATCGCCTTGCCGTCCCTCTCATACAAGTCGGTACCTAGCCAGTTGAGCAGAGCGTCACGTCCCCAGTTGTTTTCCCATGTCTTTCTGACAAAGAACAGAGCTTTGTCCATGTTGCCCTTGCATTTGTCTATTATTCGCTGGTGATGAAACCACGGAATGGAAAGAAGAACTTTGAAATCGTCTACACCGCGTAGACGATTTTCGGACAGCTCTGTAACATGTTGAATGTCCGTAATGTACATGTCCTCTTCAAAATCGTCAACAGCTTGTAGACGATTCGCAAAAAGTGGAGAATAGAGTTTATAGAAATAGTTCATGTACTTCAGATTTGTTGGCGAGAATCCCTTTGCGCCTGGCATTTCGTCTTGCAAGTCTTTACTCAGATTTTTGTAGAAATCTGAGCCATAGGTATTTGCATACTGTTTGGCTTCAATGTCCCTTCCCAGTTTCCAGTAGAAATCCAACAGGTAGTTGTTTGTGGCGCATGCAGCCTTGAGACGATGGCTATAGAATCTTTCTTTCAACTCTACAAGCCAGTCCCTGTAATCGCAGTCCTCATGGAGGACTACAGATATGTTTTTCTCTTCTTTAGCCATGGTTGTCCCAATATTTATGTTTATCTGTTTATCAATGATAAGTTTGTTCGTAGTTATGTACAACGACAGCAGTTATTTCACTGATATCTGTCCAAAACTTATTCTCCTATAAAATTAATGATTTGTCGTGACAATTCCGCATCTGCCGTCCAAGAAAAATTATGCCCGGAAATCGGGAACGACTTTGCCGGCGGATTATTTTTTGATTGTAAATTATTATCTTTGTAATTTGTATGAAACGCATTTTGTCTAAAATATCCAAAATATGGTTCCCGGCGCTTGTGGTCGGGATAGTGGCCGTGCAGAGCTTCGCGTCAGATTATTCCAGGACCGCAGACATGTGGGGACGATTCTGGAGTCGCCCGGAGCCGGTGACGGACACCGTCATATACCATAATAATATATATACCAAATTCAGGTCCGAATATGACAGGGTAATTGCAGATTCTCTGTCGGACTTCCTTCTGGAGGACAGCGCAGAAGTCGCCGTGACTGCCAGAGATACAATGAAAGTTCCTGACTCATTGAGACTTACGGACCCGTTCAGATATAAGTACTACGTCGCCATCAAAGACTCATTGACACACGTAATCGTCAGAGATTCATTGAAAAAAGCCGGCGACAGCCTTGACTGGCCGCGGTTGGATTCTCTTTACAGACTCGACTCCATCGAAACTGCGATAAGAAAATTCAATGCCTGGTACGCATCATTGGACAAGGCCGCCCGGAAGAAATACGACTTCGAACAGAAAATGAAGGTACGCCAGCATAAGATCGACAGCATGCTGTCAGCAAAAGACAGCCTCATCGCCATACGGGACAGCATCAGGGAAAATACCCCGAGAATCCTCGAGACATTCGCCGTGCCGGACTCCATGTTCTACAAACGCATCCTTACATGGAAGAAAGATGAGCACTTCAATGATTTGAAACTCAAGGACTTGGATACCTCGTATAACTATTGGTACAACGACTATCCGTTCTTCAGGGATAATGTCAATGTCTCATATCTTGGAACCATCGGTTCTGCCGTCCAGCCTTATGACTTCACCAAGAGAGCGAACAAAGAAGGCGTCTCATTCTACGGCCCGTACGAAAGCTATACATATAGCCCGTACACACTTCCTATGTATAACACCAAGACACCGTACACGGAATTGGCGTACTGGGGAACACTTTTCGCCAATGCCGAGAGAGAGGAAGATGAACTGCACATCATGACGACACAGAACATCTTGCCGTCATTGAACTTTACCCTGGAGTACGACCGCTTCGGCTCCAACGGTATGCTCGAAAACGAAAAGACAGACAACAGGACATTCGTCGCATCTACGAACTACATGGGCCGCAGATACCTCATGCACGCCGGATACATATACAATAAGATGTCACGCGGCGAAAACGGAGGTATCATTGACAATTTCTGGATCAGAGACACCACCGTGGGCTCCCGAGAAATCGACGTCAGACTGAAGGACGCATCGACATTGATAAAGAAAAACACCATTTTCCTGGACCAGACATACAGGATTCCGTTCACATTCATCCGCAAAATGCAGGAGCGCAAGGTCCTGAAACGCGAGAATATGTACAGGGACAGCGTCCTCGCGACGGGGGACAGTCTGGCAATCATGAAGATGGAGGACATTCTGGCCGAAAACCAGCAGATGCGCGATGAAAAAGCAGCTGCAGACACCCTGGACACAGATATTACAACCGCGTTCATCGGGCACACCAGCGAATACTCAGTCTATCGAAAGATATACAAAGACAAGATAGGAGTGAACGATACCGATGCTAAAGAACTGTATCACAACAAGTTCTATCTGAATCCAAACGCGACTTCCGACTCGCTGCGAGTCATGAAATTCGAGAACAAGGTGTTCCTGAAACTCCAGCCTTGGGCCACGGATGCCATCGTTTCGTCCATCAACGTCGGAATCGGAGACAAACTCCTGAACTACTACATGTTCACGCCCGACAGCTACCTGAAAACTAAGGGCGGCAACACCATCTGGAACTCCGCCTACATCTACGGCGGCGCTAAAGGCCAGTTCCGCAACTACTTCCACTGGAACGCCGACGCGAACTACACCTTCCTCGGAAAGGAAATCAACGACCTTGAGGTCAATGCCAATGTAGGTTTCAACCTGTATCCGTTCCGCCGCCACCGCAAGAGCCCGATGTCTTTCAATGTCCATTTCGGAACCTCTCTCGACGAGCCGGAATACTACCAGCAGCATTATTACTCGAACCACTACAAGTGGGACAACAACTTCAAGAAGATATCCAGGACTGAAATCTCAGGAGCGATAACCGTTCCTCATTGGAAACTGGGCATCGACGCGGGCTGGACCCTCATGAAGAACCATGTGTATTACAACGGGGAGGCGATGGCTGCCCAGCACGGGAGCGCAGTCAGCGTTCTCAACATTGGCCTGAACAAGAATTTCAAGTTGTGGGGACTCCATTTCGACAATAGGCTGCTCTTCCAGGTCTCATCTGACGAAGACGTGATACCTGTGCCGATGCTCGCCGTCAACTCCAGATGGTACTGGCAGTTCAATGTCGTCAAGAACGTGATGCAGATGCAGTTAGGTGCCAATGTTACCTATACCACCAAGTGGTACGAACCCGGCTACAGCCCTGCACTCGGCATGTTCTACAACCAGAAAGAAGAGAAATACGGCAACTGCCCGTATATCGACGCCTTCGTGAACATCCAATGGAAGAGGGCGTGCATCTTCGTTAAATTTGTCAATGTCGGAATGGGCTGGCCAATGGACAAGGCCGACTATTTCAGCGCCCACGGATATATCAGACCACAGAGAGCCATAAAATTCGGAATTTTCTGGCCATTCTATATGCAGCCATCCAGAAACAAAGCTGTAAGTGCCTCAGGATCATTGGGAGGCGGCAACTCATCCTCATCCGGAGGATCATCGGAAGGCGGAATGATGTCAGGATTCGGTGGCGGAGGCCGCGGCGGCGGATTCGGCGGCTCATTTTAATTAATAACATAAACCGGCATGCGCTATGATACCGGACAAACTTAGAATAATTCTGAAGTACCTCGTACCTCCAGTAGCCATCATACTTGGAGTACCCCTTCTGCAAAAGTCGATCTCACAAAGAGGGGAGTTCGAAGGGGACAGACTCCGCTGCGCCATAGCGGCCACGGGAGGAAAGGGAATGAGGTATTCCGTAGGCTATAACTACGAGATGCTAAGCCTGTTCTCATGGCAGATAGACAAGGAATCCGACATATTCCTGGCAGATGAGACATGGCTGGATTCGCTGGAAACCGGCGCCGTGGACATCGTCGTGGTACCGTACTCGGATTCATTGGTCTATGACCAGAATTTCTATGCGTCGGTGCCTCTCGCCGACAGTTCCGCATGGATTGTCAATGGCAGGATGACAGCTGCCCATAAGGAAGTAAACCTCTGGCTGTCACGATTTTGCATCACGGACGAACATACCAAGCTTGCCAGCAGGTTCAAGCCGGGATACGAACCGCACAGGAGATACCGGGAGGGCTGGAAGTACAATACGCTGAGCCCTTACGACGACCTTATCCGCAAATATTCCGCAGAACTGGGATGGGAAAGGGAAATGCTCACGGCATTGATATGGCACGAATCGCAGTTCCGTATCGAGGCCCATTCCCGTAGGGGAGCGGTCGGCCTCATGCAGATGATGCCGCGCACGGCGAACCGGTTCGAGGCGGACAATCTGCTTGACCCTGAGGAGAATATACGCGCCGCGGTGAAATATCTGAAGCTCCTCCAGCGGATGTTCTCGCATTATACCAAAGATAAAACGGAACTGTCCAAATTCACCCTGGCCGCTTACAATGCAGGGGAGGGACGCATAAAGGACTGCATAAACTATGCGGCTTCCATCGGAGCGCCACATCACACATGGAATGACATTGTCTCGATTATTCCCGACATGAGGGAGGATTCCATCCTGGATGCCGACACTGTGAAACTCGGCAAGTTCAAGGGCTATGAGACAATCAATTACGTCGAAAAAATGACTTCTCTGTACGACTTGTTCTCCGCCCTGTCAGGCAGGAAATCTTCTAGCGCGCCCGCACCGTCGAAGCCGGATCCACACCCGACACGAAAAGACACGGCAGCAGGAGCAGCAGCATTATCACAAGATAAGAAATAACGTCCGCCGCAATGACATTGACAAGGTCAATGCTGACCGGAACGAAGGATACGAAGTAGTTTTCGGGGTTCAGTCCGATTATGTGGGTGCGGTTCTGGACGAAACAGAACAGGAGGGCCAGGACGTTGCCGGCTGCCATTCCCTTAAGCACGACTGACGATGCCACGCGCAGGAAAACCGACGCGATGGACCTGTCCGTCATACCCATTGACTTCAGGATTCCGATGGTGGAAATGTTCCTGAAAAGCATTATCAGGAGGGAGGAAATCATGTTGAATCCCGCCACTATCGTCATGAGTATCAGGATGAAAAGGACATTGAAGTCGATCAGGTCGAGCCATGAAAAAATCTCCGGGTACATGTTCAATGCCGATGAGGCCACCACTGTGCTTTCGTCTTCAGGGGTGTTGAAAAGTACGCTTGCCCCGACTTCCTGAGTCATCTCGCGCATCATTTCAGCGGAGCGCAATTTGTCGTCCAGAGTGATTTCGATGGCGGAGACCTCATTCGGGTCCCAGCCGTTCACGCGCTGCATATCTTCAATGCCGGCGTAAACTATCAGCCTGTCGTCGCTTCCGAGGATGTCGTCGTAGATGGATGCGATGCGGAACTTTCTGGCTTTCACCGACTTGCCGACAAAGTAGGTCAGCATACGGTCACCTTCTTCCAGTCCCAATATTGATGAAAGCCTGCGTGGAATTGCCACTTTCAGGCTGTCGCCGCCACCCGGAATTCCCTTGAAAAGGACGCCTTGGATGTCGGTTTCGGATTTGATGATGCCCGCGCGGTAAACGGCGGGTGTGATTTTGTCAATGCCGGTCAATGAGTCGAGTGACGGCATGTATGACGCGTCGCTCCTTATCGGGCTTGACTCGTTTATATAATTCAAATCCGGGGACGTCAGTCTGATATCCCCGGATATTGAAGCGATTCCGCCGCGGAGCTCTTTTCTGAAGCCCGCCGACACGGCTACCGCAAGTATTATAATGAAGGAGGCGATGGCTATGGTGGCCACCGCTATCCTTCCTTGGAAACGTAATTTCCTGGCTATGAATGCAGAAGCGTTCACTACCAGATGTGTACTCTTTCGCTTTCAGGGCGATACATCTTGTCGCCTTCCTTGATTCCGAACGCGTCGAAGAACTGCTGGAAGTTACGCAGGGAAACATTGACCCTGTTCACTGCGAGCGAGTGTACGTCGAGTTTGGTCAGGCGTGCCTTTTCCGCGTCGCGGATGTTCTGTGCCCATACTGCCGCGTATGCGAGGAAAAATCTCTGGTCGGTGGTGAAGCCGTCCATGACGGTGTTCTCGCCGTTGGTAGCGTTCTTCAATGCAGAGTATGCGATGCTGATTCCGCCGTGGTCGCCAATGTTCTCACCTACAGTGAGTTTGCCGTTTGCCATGAGGCCTGGGAGGATTTCGATCTCGTCGAACTGCCTGATGAGGATCGCTGCTTTGGCATTGAACTTATCCGCATCTTCCTTTGTCCACCATGAAATCATGTTGCCGTCCTTGTCGAAGAGGCGACCCTGGTCGTCGAAGCCGTGTGACATCTCGTGTCCGATGACAACTCCGATTGCGCCGTAGTTCATCGCGTCGTCAGCCTCAGGGTTGAAGAATGGCGGCTGGAGGATGGCTGCAGGGAAGCAGATTTCGTTGGTAGAAGGGTTATAGTAGGCATTGACAGTCTGCGGAGACATGCCCCACTCCTCTTTGTCTGTCGGTTTGCCGAGTTTGCTGAGGTTGTCAGCGGTGTACCACCTGCTGGCTGCGCGGAGGTTCTCGTAGTAAGAAAGGGCAGGATCAATGTCAAGAGAAGAGTAGTCTTTCCACTTGTCAGGGTATCCTACCTTCACGGTGAATGCATCGAGTTTCTCGTGGGCCTTTGCCTTGGTGGTGTCGCTCATCCAGTCGAGTTCGTCAATGTGCTGACCGAGGGCTACCTGGAGGTTTCGTACCATCTCGACCATTCTCTTCTTGGATGACTCAGGGAAGTATTTTGCAACATACATCTTGCCGACTGCCTCGCCGAGGATGCTGTTAGGAACGCGCATTGCCCTCTTCCAGCGTGGTTTAGGTTCGGTGACTCCTGACATCTGTGTTCCGAAGAAGTCGAATGATGCCTTGTAGAAGTCGTCGCTTGTAGAGCCGCATGAACCGCTGATGAGTCTGCCTGCAACGTAGTCCTTAAGGACATTGAGGTCGGTCTTTTCGATGAGTTTGCTGAATCCTTCGAAGAATGAAGGCTCGTTCACGTTCATGTGCTCCTGGTCAGGAATGTTCATCGCTGCGAAGTAGGTCTTGAAGTCGAAGCCAGGGTACTTGGCCTCGAATTCTGCTGTGGAGATAGGGTTGTATAGTTTTTCCATATCTCTCTCCTGAACGCTTGTCCATGAGATGTTTGCGAGTTCGTCCTCTACGCCGAGTGCGTTTGCGGCTGCCTTCTCCGGGTTTTCAACACCTGCGAGTGTGAAGATCCTGGTGAGGAAGTTCTTGTAGCCTTTCTTGATTTCGGCATTGGCAGGGTCTGTGTAATAGTCTCTGTCGCCGATTCCGAGTCCGTCCTGGCCTACGTAGAGTATCTGGTTGTCGCTGTCCATCAGGTCTGACATCACGAATGTTCCGAAGAATGGAGCCTCGCCGTTCTGGTGGAGTTCGGCAACGAGTTTTGCGAGTTCGCTCTTGTCCTGGATTGCGTAAACTTCATCGAGGTATTTCTTCACAGGCGCAAATCCTTCAGCATTCAGCCTTGTGGAATCAAGTCCCATCTTGTAGATGTCTGAAATCTTCTGTTCTACAGAGCCTTTTTCTGCGGTCATCTGTGTCATTTCCTTGAAGAGCTGGTTCAGGCGGTCCTCATTGTTGTCATTGAGGTAGTCGAATGAGCCGAATCTTGCGTATTCAGGTTTCAGCGGGTTGTTTTTCTGCCACCCGCCTGTCGCATACTGATAGAAGTCAGTAGCCGGTGACGCTGTCGTGTCAAGGTATGACAGGTCAATGCCGGAGATCTTGGCCTGTTTTCCGCCGCTGCAGCTGGCCGCCATTGCAGCTACTGCCATGAGCATTGTTATTTTTTTCATATAAACTGTGTTTGTTGTTTATTTCAATGTTTGTGTCCTTCGGATGTTTCCTCCGTGGATTTTCCGTAATCGGTATCGTCCGGGGTGTCCATCGGGAGTTTCCAATCCAATTTGCGAAGTTAGTAAATTTATGCGATATTTGCCCGCTTTGTTAAAATCTGCGGTTTTTCCGCACAATTCGTTTAAGTAAGCATGAAAAAATAAGTTGGTAAAGATTTGTGAAGGATTTTCGAGGATAGATTTCTTTTCGAAGAAGGAGTGTACTGGACGTACACGACTGATGAGGCAGGAATATAGACCGAAAAGACGAGCAAAGATTACCAAGTTATATTTTAAGGATTACTAAATAGTTCAAAACAATGGTTAATTCAATAAAATCTGGTGCCGCCCGCTACGGCACAGGCACACTCGGCCTCATCCTCGTCGCCGTCGGTGTTGCCCTTTCCATCAAATCTGATCTCGGCACGGCTCCTATTTCGTGTCCTCCATACGTGGTATCATTGGCCGGATCCTTCAATATCGGCTCCTTTACAATCGGTACCGTCGGCCAGTATACGATGCTTATGCACTTGATTTTCATCTTGTTCCAGCTCTGCCTCCTGCGCAGCAAGTTCAAGCTCGAGCATCTCATGCAGATTCCCGCAGCCATAGTTTTCGGAGTCCTGACCGACTGCGCAATCTGGGCTTTCGACTGGGTCAATGCCGGTTCTTATTTCATGCAGCTGGTTCTCATGTGCCTTTCTATTGTCATTACCGCCCTCGGTATCAGTCTTGAGGTCAAGGGCAATGCCTGGATGCTGGCCGGCGAGATGGCCAATGCCGCCCTGGCCGATGTCCTCAATGTCAAGTTCCGCAATGTCAAAATCGCTTTCGACATCTTCCTGGTAGTCGTCGCAGCCGCCATCGCCTGGTTCGCTTTCGGCAATTTGCTGGGCAACGGTTCCGAGAACGTGATCCGCGAAGGCACCGTCATGTCAGCCCTCCTCACCGGTCTCTGCATGAGGTTCACCGACAAACTGGCCGACGTTATGGTCCCCGCTTCCGTAAAGAAGTATCTGTAGGGGGCGGCGGTGAGCGCCTTAGGAGTTATAGACGCTCACGGTTATAAACGTCTGAAGGTGGGATGAGCCCATTTCGCGGCCAGGTTGGTTACCGACGCATGCGGTAGTCAACGCCTGGACGTGAGGCGGGACGATGCCACGGGCGGTCTTGTAACACGTTGATAATCAGATATCATTTAATTTTAGTGTGGATTTCCAAGCTTTTTTTTGCCGGAAATCCACACTGCGTTTTGTAATTATCTGTGTGTCAATGTTTTATAATCGATAGCGTGGCACCGTCCCGACAGGAGGGGTAATATGCATGGAATCGCGACGTCGTCCTTTCACGATGCCATGCCATGACTCAGATTTTCTCTGATATAGATTTAATCCATGTGGCATCTGTTTCGTACGACTTGTGAACTGACACCTTACTGTGTCGAAAGTGCGTGCTCATTATTCAAAAAGTAGGAAGTCGTGTTGCTAAAGCATTGGTAACCAATGCTATAATGGTTGGGGGGGGTAAATGCCTGGGCTGCAGGCGCTAAACATGAAATCTAAATGAACCAAAAATGAACCATTTTCGCGCGCTGAAATGTTAGGCTATCTGACATATTTTGACTACCTTTGCGGTTGATTTTGTTAATCTCACACAGTGAGTTAGGCAAACGGTGATTATTGTTGTTTAATCGAAGGCGAAACGTCGAGAGGATGGTATGAGAAAACTGATTGAGAGTAAAACTTCGAGACCGTCTGGAATTGAAGTGGCCGGAGGTAGAGACATAAAATAGATTGTCAATGAGGCAACTGGATAGTTCAATTGGTCAGTCTATAGTCGAGGAGCGGAAAAACGGCACCACGAATGTGGGAAACGGCGAAAATGTTCCGAGTGGCATCAATGCTATTGAACAGGGTGAGTCCTGTCCAAGATTATTGGTGCACCCTGAAGGTCCGCTGAAGGAACTGCCCGGTAATGAGTTAGGTAATCTGTCCCATGAAGCGGATGTGAAAAACTTTGGGGAACCAGACATGGAAACGCCTGCGAGCACGGATATGGAACCGACTCACGACAAGAGTCGGGACCCGGTGCCGTGGAGCTACATGTTCATCCGAAAACGGGATGCCGAATATTTTTCGTTGAAAGCTGAGACTGAGGGCGGATTCAGGACATTCATCCATCGGACGATAGTTACAGACGCATCAGGAAAGTCCACTAAAGGCAAACCGAACGGCAGTGCCCAAGACAGGGATGGCACCACCGCCACTGTCACCGAGGGCCGCCCGACAATCTCGGGCCTCATCTTCATCCAGGGCAAGACCAAGGTCATCAAGAAATATCTTTGGGAACGGTTCCCGCAATACCACCTTGTGAACGATTGCAGCACACGCAAGGCCGCGGTCATCCCCGACAGCGTCATGCAGCCGTTCATGAGAATAGCGAACACAGACCCGTCACGGATACGATTCCTCGTAAACCCATTGACCCACTACGCTGAAGGCAACACCCTCGTCGAAATCATGACCGGCCCGCTTGCCGGACTGCAAGGATACATCATCCGCATTGACAGGGACCGGAAACTCGTCATCGGCGTCGGTGATATGACAGTCGCCATCGGCGGCGTCCACAAGGAAAACTTCGAAAAAGTCGAGGAAGTCGCGCGCGCCGTCAACATCAGGCAACGCGCCCGGCGACAAGCGGAACAACGACGCTTGCGCGAAAGGATTGAGGCCAATGTCAATGCCGACGTGGCGCTCCAGCCTCCGGACCCGCGCCTCCTGACTCCTATACAGCAGAAAGTCGATACCGCCTTCTTCACCCCGGAGACTTTCAATGACATCCTCGTCATCACGACCAACATTGAACTCTGGACAGAACGTGCCCGGCGGCTCATACAGGCCGGCAACTTGGTCGACGCCTCAGAGATATTGACCTTCCTCCTCGAAGAGATAGGCTATTGGTTTATAAACATTTACAAGAAGAAAAGCATTGACCTGACACCCGTGAAAAAGGCCGGGAACAACGCATACAAAACTGCATTGACCATCCTGGACAACAAACATTTACCTGAACGGACGAGACAAGATCTCGAAACAAATCTGGACTCACAAATATTGAGACACGGATATATATTCATTGCTTAAATCTCGCTAGTTATCGACTTGCTGATTGCTTGCGTGAATTGGAGGTCCTGTTCTCGCACGGGGGCTGTAAGGCCCACGCACTTTTTTGTGCACGTTACCCCCACCCTAAATCCCTCCCCTCGGGGAAGGGACTTACC
>ERZ1035032.1277-NODE-1277-length-16291-cov-21.767615_pt1 | contig 16291 bp, 11 predicted proteins | sample MGYA00520693_ERZ1035032 | MGnify/ENA primary metagenome ERZ1035032 (study PRJEB33766, sample SAMN09781740) | gut metagenome | biome: gut microbiome | host: Homo sapiens | place: Madagascar | study: EMG produced TPA metagenomics assembly of the PRJNA485056 data... | reverse complement strand
GTATTATTTAAGAGAATTAAATAATGGTATTATGTATAAACTGTACCTATCTACATAATCCGTTAAATCTAAGGGAGGTTTTTTAAATGGTTAAAAGACTATTCAAAAGGTCAATTGCTTGTTTGATGGCAGTGCTTATGATTGCTACCTCATTGCCGCTTACAGCATTGGCTGACTCGACAACCGACAACGTTGTAGTAAACAAAACGATTACTGCTAAAAACGTGAGAACGGGTTTGGTTTGCACTGACAAAGGTCGTTGGCATGACTCTTATTACGAAATCGTTAATGACAGCACAGACAACTCTTTCTCAATCGGTTATTGGCAGTACGACACATCCGATTTTTCAAAGGCAACCGGTGAATTTACCAATGCTCCGTTTGACATCAATTTTTACTCTTCTGCTTTCGCAGAAAAAACTGATACAGGCGTTTCGCTCAGTGTTTATTATGTAACAAACAATGCTGCGGATAACTACACAGGTTCAACCACCAATGTGTCAAGTGGTATTTTCACAGGCTCCAATCACATTGCAAATGCAACAAGCTATTACAAGCTTACAAAGATTAGGGACATTGCAAGAAGCGAAATCACTAACGGCGGTACAGTAACGGTAGATGTTAAGGATGCTGTAAACTTTGCAGTTTCACAAAAACTTAAGTATGTAACAATTATGGTTATGTGCTCTACGGCTTCTCCTGACGGCTCTCCTTGGTCCGATATTTATGTTAAGTCAAGCACGCCGAGCATTACGGCTACATACAGCGAAGAGGTTGAAGTTATTCCGGGCGTAGCAGGTATCGATGCACAGATTTCAGCTTATGAGCAGAAAATGGCTAAGGTTGGTACAGACGGCCTTGTTTACAAAAATATGCTTCCTGCTTATCAGGCATACCAAAAGGCTGTTCGCTATCGTGACGCATTCGCTTACGGCGGCCATGATGCTCCTACAGAGGCAGAACTTAATACCGCTTCAGAGGACCTTGCTTCAAAGTCGGCTTCTATGGAGCCTTGGGTAGACGAGGTAACGGGTCAGTATAAGTCAAAGCAACCGACATTTACAAATAATGATGGTCAGCTTACTGTTAATAATACAAATGCTGACAATCCTTATTATAATAACATTATTTATACCGAAGATTGTGTTGGTAAGAATTATAATAAAAACGGCGGCGATTCTTCGGGTATGGCTATTGAGTTTGATAAAGCCGGAGATACTTATGTTCAGGTTTACTATCCAAACACTGTTCTTCTTTATGACGGCACATCAAATGCAATCATGCCGATTATGTTTATGGCAAAAAGAGATATAAACAAGGCTAGATATGTTTATCAGGTATATCCTGCACAGCAGCTCCCTGTAACTGATATTACAAATAAAACATATGCAACTACTAAGCCGGGTAATGACCCTTCCTTCAAAGGTCGTTCAACATTTACAACCAATCAGGCTGATACATGGAAGGGCGGCGACGGCTCAGGTAAAGGATTGAATCACCTTGACTTTAATGCTTGCCGTAGTAACGGTACAAATTATGTAGGTACCGAAGTTTCAAATGAGTTTTCAACAGTATCGGCTAAGCTTGGATATTCACTTGGAGGATATTGGAATGCATATGCTGCTGCATTCCAAGTTCACAACGATCAAATTAAGTTTAACGGTGCAAACACAGGTTATGCCGAAGTCGGCAAGTATTGGGCTTGGTACGGCGGTAGCACAGACACTTATAGTTCTGCAGTAGACCAAAGTATGTACGGCTACAATTATTCTAAACAAACAACAGCTCACTCACAGAAGAGAATTACTGTTGTTAACTATAAGGGTCTTGTAGATGCTATTAAAGACAGCACAAAGCTTGCTTACCTTGCAGATGTTTCCAACTACAGACAAAACGGTTTGGAAACTCTTATTACTGCATTTGATACAGCAACAGCTTATGCAACATATGCAAATATTGATGCTATCACAATCAGCACGATTTCTCAATCCGGCAAAACTATCATGAATTGCATGAACGGCATTTTGAAATCCGCAACTCCTGTAGCAGATACAGGTGCAGTTTCTTATGCACAGTTAAAGTCAGCAATCTCAAGTGCAAAGAAGATTTACACCGCAGGCAACCAAAATTACGAAAAGTATACTAAAGAAGTTTGGGATCCTTTTAATACAGCATATAATAATGCTATCAATTACTTCTACAATCTCTACACCAACGATTTGGTAATGGCAGATGCAGAGCAGTATATTGAACCTCTTAACCTTGCTAAGGAAAACCTTAAAACCGGTATGCTTCGTAAGGTTGTTGATACAGAAACTCTCGAAATTGCAATCGACAATGCAGAGGCTCTTATCCACAATGCAACATACTTTAAGACAGGTACAGTAGATGCCGCAGCACTCGATGCTCTTGTTAAAGAGATTAAGGTGGCAATCTGGGTTTCTGAAGAAAACTACGGCTTTGATACAGAAAAAATTGATTTGAACGACGCAAACCAAGCAAAGGTAGACAATTATGTTGAGCAGCTTTGTGCGGAAATTGTAAAGGCAGAAATCAATTTTGACCATGAAACAACATCGGGCTATTCGTTAACAACAGCATTGGCAAAGGCAGAAACCTATAACACCTCCGATGCAAACGAAAAGTACGGCAACTATGTTGTTCTCCAAGACGCAGTAAACTCTGCAAACACTTATAAGGACAGCATCGTTACATTCAACGGTAGAGTTGCAGATATTGTTGAAAACGCAATTACAAACTATACAACCGTTGTTAACAATGTAGTAGACGGATTTACAAACCTTGCCGCAGCTTTCAGACTTATTCCAAACGGTCAGCCGGCAAATAAGGGCTCAAATTACAAGACCGAATTCCAGTCATCTGCAAGAGGTGATAACTACAAGTTCTATTGGGAATACACAACAAATTCTGTTTTGTTCAAGACGAAGCCTGAAAAGTTTGAGTATTATCTTCCTACATCAAGATGGGGTTCATATAATGTGCAAACAGGTACAGACTTTGAATCTTGCGTAGACGCCATCATCCTCGATGCAAGTAAGGTGCAGTCGGGTGAGTTGTCCTCAGAGTGGGCAAGCGGTTTTGGCTGGCCTCAAAACAATGCTATCGGCGCCGATAAAATTGAAAATTATCAAGCACAGCTTAACCTTAGTGGCGGTATGAAAATGGAAATTGACAGCATTAAGGTAACTAAGTCAACAGGTAAGGCACTCGGCGTTGACTCGCAAGGTAATCCTATTAATGATCCAACTCACGACTTTGTAACAGAACTTGGCGTAACAGACAATCATGCAGGTGAACCGTACGGCGGTATTTATGCAAAGAACGGCTGGACAGAATTTGATACAAAGACAAAGCTTACAGTTGACCCGGATGCATATATACTTTCCGAAAAAACAACTCCGTCATCAATGTCAAAACAACTTAACCTTGCAAATTCAAATGCATATTTCGGCGTTGTATACTATTGGAAGTACGCTGATAATGTTTTTAGAACATACGCAGGCTATGGCTTTGAAAGAGCAAAGTACAACTTTAACATCAGCTTTGTAAATGTTGTTCCTTTGTTTGACCTTATTGCAGAATGTACAGATAAAACGTTCCTTGATACATCAAATCAATATACAACATCTTCTTGGAAAAAACTCATTGATGCTACAAGAGCAGCAAATGAGAATTTCAAGTATAACGAGATGTCGTATAGTGATATTTTAAGGGAATGTGACAATAGATATACAACACTTTGGAATGCAAGAAAGAACCTTAAGAAGGCTGCCAACAACACCAAGCTTAAGGAAGCACTTGCAGCTACAAAGAACGCATATGAAAATGACCAAGCAAAAGTAAAGGCATCAAGCTGGACTGCGTTCGACAAAGCATATAGAGATGCACTTGCTCAGTATCAAGGTGCTTTCAGCGACCTTAATATCACCGATGTTGCTGAAACAGAACAATCAAAGGTTGACGCATACGCAACAGTACTTACAGAAGCATTCAATGCTCTTGTTTATCAAATCGACTTTACTCCTCTTAAGAATGCAGCTGAAACACTTGTAAATTCAATTGCACAAAACAAGTATTCAAAGGCTTCGGTTGAAGAATTGAGAGATAAGCTCAATGCATTAACATATCTTAATATGTCAACCGTAGAGCAAGCAAAGCACTATACAGACGAAACTGAGGTTGTAAAGGCTGTAAATGCTGAAAAGACTGCAATTGAAGGCTTTAAGTCACTTCTTAAAGAAAGTACTGCTGACACCTCCGCTCTTCAAGGATGCAAGGACAAAAACGAAAGCAGAACTGACCCTGACGCTTACGACCAAGATGCAAGAAAAGCTGCTCTTGATGCACTTAAGGAAACAGAGGTTGTAAATGTCAGAGGCGTAAACATTACAACAAAAGTTTTCGCAGACCAAACTGATTGCGACAATGCAGTCAAGGCTGCTCTTGAGGGTGTTCAACTTAAGACTTATACCGTAAAGATTGTTCCAAACGGTGACGAAAGTCAGTCATACATAAAGGACACATATGCTTACGGTACAGAGGTTACAGTTTCACTTCCTAATAAGCCTGTTGTAGATTGGTATTATGAAATGAAATCACCGTCTGCAACCGTAGCAAAGAAACTTTACACAACATCAGATGAACTTACATTTATTGTAAGAGGTGAAACAACTCTCACAACTAAGAGTGCTTCATCAGATTCAAATCAATGCAAGATTTCATATGTAAACGGTGTTAACTCGTCTATCGTTGCAACAGATTATGTCGCTTCGGGCACAGTTGTTACTCTTGATGCTTCGAAAGCACCAAAACTTCCGTATTATACCTTTAATTCGTTCAAGGTAAACGGCAAGACAATGAATGCCGGTGAAAAAGTTACAATCACAGACAACACCTATATCACACTTGTATATGACTTCTCAAATGAAGCAACATATACGGTATATGTATGTGATACATCATACGGTTATGGCGGCGAATTCAAGGTTCAAAACCTTAGATACAATGATGAAGTAGTATTTACTCGCGGTCAAAAGGATGGCGAAGGTTACTACGGATTAAATTTAGTTTACAGTGTAAACAGAGAAAACGAATCAACTTCCTATACTGCCGAAAATGCAGGTAGAGATCTTGCTAACAATACTCCGGAAGTTTATGCTTGGGTTCAGGTTTGCGCAGATAATTTGGATGATTGGTTCAACCATGTTAATTCCCAAAATGAAGGTGACGGAAATTATCTCTTTGGTATAAAGCCTGAACAAAGAAAATGGGCCGATGCAGCCAAAGATATAACAAAGGGTAAGGTTGTAGCATACGGTACAGATTATTCTTTCCGTGTTCACGAAAATGCACTTCTTATTGCTCTTGACAAGCCAACTTACGAAGATGCTATTAAAAAGGGCATAATTACACAACCGGGCAACGATGACGGTGCAAGAGTTGATACAAAGTCAGATCTTGTTATTGCTCAGGGCACAAAGGCATCTATCATTTCTCAATTCGTTCTTCCTCAAGGTTGCGAAATGGTTGAAAAGGGTCTTTTGTTGAAAATCAACAAAAACGGCGCTGTTCAAGGCGACGGCAGCGACCTTAAGCTTGCCAATGCCGGAAAGAATGGTGTAAACAGACTTAAGTCAAACTACACAACAAGCGGTAACCAGTTTGTTATCTCGATTAATACATCTGCTCTTGCAGGCAAGTCTGTTTCCGATGTAGGTCTCCAATGGGTTGCTTACTGTACTTACAAGGTTAAGGATGAAACGGGTAAAGAAAAACTCGTAACACAGTATTCACCGGTAACAATGCCTACAAACACAACAGATACATTTTAAGATTTTCTAAGGAGGTAAAAGTAATGAAGAAAATTTATTCTGAGCCTGAATTAGAAATCAGGAAATATTCGTTGTCGGGTAGTACGATAACTACATCAACAAATGAGCCTAAGAACGACCTTAACAAGGACGATGTCTATGATAATTTGCTCGGTGATGGTGAGTAAAAATTATAAAAGAGCTGTGGAGAAATCCACGGCTCTTTTTTGTTCAATTACAATATTAGTTTTATCTTGCCTTTGTTAACAATTTATTACATTATTCGCATATAATTTGACATTGGGTCTTATATAAGTTAATATTAATATGTATTTTTATGTATAACAGGATGACAAACTAATGAACATTTTAATTTGCGGTTTGGGTCTTATCGGTGCCAGTTTGGCAAAGACCCTAAAAAAGAATACCAACCACACCGTCCTTGGCTGGAACAGAACGGAATCCGTTACAGAAAAGGCTCTTCGTGACGGTGTTATCGACAAAACGGGCGATATTGACTCCCTTATGGCTGAAGCCGACATCACCTTTGTTAACTTTTATCCGGAAGCCATTGTTCCTTTTATTTTGGAGCACAAAAACAGCTTTAAAAAAGACAGTGTTGTAACCGATTCCTGCGGCATTAAAACAAAGATTTGCCGTGCTATGGAAAAGGAAAAACTTGATTTTTACTTTATCGGTGCTCACCCGATGGCAGGTAGGGAAGTCGGCGGATACGACAACAGCCTTGACAATTTGTACGACAATGCAAGTTTTATTGTGACGCCGGTTGACGGCACGCTTCGTAATAAGGTTGACGCACTTGTCGGTCTTGCCGAAAGTATGGGCTTTGCAAGAACCGTTGTAACAACTCCTGAACATCACGACGAAATGATTGCTTTCACTTCGCAGATTGCTCATGTGCTTGCGTGCTCATATGTGCTTTCTCCTCTTGCTCCGTCACACGCAGGATATTCGGCAGGCTCGTACCGTGATGTGTCACGAGTTGCACGAATCAATGCGGATATGTGGGCAGACCTCTTTATCGACAACAAAGAAGCACTTGTTAAGGAAATTGACGACCTTGTATCAAACCTTATGCAGTTTAAGTATAACATTGTAAATGAGGATTCCCCGGCGCTCAAGGATTTGATGAACAGAGCGAATAAGATTAAGGAAGAAATCGGATAATGAAAACTCTCAATGTAAAAGTAGGCAAGGGGTACAATATTTTTATCGAAAAAGGCTTGATGTCCTCATGCGGAAAATATATCAAAGAGGTGTCAAATGCGACAAAGGTTTGCCTGATAAGCGACACCAATGTTTACAAAATTTACGGCAACACCGTTGAAGAACAGTTGAAAACTATCGGCTACGATGTTTACACCTATGTTTTTGATGCCGGTGAGGAGTCCAAAACCACAGCCACGGTAATTTCCATGGTGGAATTTATGGCAGAAAACGGGCTTACAAGAAACGACCTTGTTGTTGCTCTCGGCGGCGGTGTTTGCGGAGATATGGCAGGATTTGCCGCCGCAATTTACCTCAGGGGTATTGATTTTGTTCAAATTCCGACATCGCTTCTTGCTCAGGTGGATTCGTCCGTGGGCGGAAAAACGGCGGTTGATTTGCCTCAGGGCAAAAATCTTTGCGGAGCGTTCCATCAACCCGTTCTGGTCCTTATTGACCCTAACACGCTTGACACCTTGACGCCGCACTTTTTCTCGGACGGTATGGCAGAGGTTATCAAGACGGGCTGTATAAAATCCGCTTCGTTGTTTGAAAAAACGGAAAATCAAAATGCCAAGGACATAATTGATGACATTATTTTTGAATGTGTCAGCATCAAAGCGGGTGTTGTTGAGCGTGACGAAAAGGAGCACGGCGAAAGAGCACTTCTCAATTTCGGCCACACTTCGGGTCATGCTATTGAAAAATTGCACAACTTCACAACGATTTCGCACGGTGAGGCTGTCGGCATCGGTATGGTAATGATTACAAAAGCCGGCGAAGCAAACGGAATTACCGAAAAGGGCACTTTTGAGCGTATTGCAAATGTGCTCAAAAAGTACAGTCTTATGACCGAGGACAGCAACGATTTGCAGGACATCATCACTTGTATGAACGCCGACAAAAAGCGTACGACGGATTCAATCAACTTTGTGCTTTTGAGCAAAATCGGCGAGTCATTTACGCAGAAAATTAAGAACGAGGATATACCGAAATTCTTCGGTTTGAAATAATGAGAATAGCAAAAATACAAAAATCGAATATCAGCGGAACGGTGCAGGTTCCTCCGTCAAAATCAGCGGCTCACAGAGCACTTATTTGCTCGTTTTTGGCAGGGGGCGGCAATGTGTATCCGCTTATAGATTCAAAGGATATGCAGGCAACTCTGGGCGTTATATCGGCACTTAAAGGTGACAAGCCGGTTGCCGACTGCATAGAGTCCGGCTCAACGCTGAGATTTATGATTCCCGTTGCGGCGGCACTCGGCAAAACGGTAAAATTTGTCGGCAGGGGCAAACTCCCGGAGCGACCTATCGGTGATTATCTTCGTCTGCTTCCCGAACACGGCGTAAAGTGCGATTGCACGGGCACTTTGCCGATTACAGTCAGCGGAAAACTTACGCCCGGCAGGTTTGAAATTGCAGGTAATGTCAGCTCGCAGTATATTACGGGATTGCTTCTTGCATTGCCGATTCTTGACGGTGACAGCGAGATTGTGCTTACAACAGAACTTCAGTCCAAGCCTTATGTTGATATGACCGTCAAGGTCATGGCGGACTTCGGCGTTAAGGTTGAAGAAAGAGAAAACTCGTATTTTATTCCGGGTAATCAAGTGTACCAAAAGCGTGATTACACGGTTGAGGCAGATTGGTCGCAGGCGGCGTTTTTTATGGTCGCAGGTGCACTTTTCGGTGATGTTACTCTTACGGGACTTGATGTCAACAGCACGCAGGGTGACAAGAAAATTGCCGATATTCTTAAAAAATTCGGTGCAGATGTTGCGGTGAGCAATGACAGCGTTGTTGTAAAAAAATCACAGCTTCACGGCATAGAAATTAACGCAACAGACATTCCGGATATGGTTCCGTCACTTGCCGTTGCAGGCATATATGCAAGCGGAAAAACCGTTATTACGGGTGCCCAACGGCTCAGATATAAGGAGTCGGACAGAATAGAAAGCATAGTGTATAATCTTAAAAAACTCGGTGCGGAGGTTGAAGAAACTGCCGACGGTATGATAATTACCGGCAGCACCCTCCATGCGGCAAATATGAAAGGCTTTAACGATCACAGAATTGTTATGGCTATGACGGTTGCCGCTACCGGTGTTGACGGTCTTTCAACAATTGATGACGCACAAAGTATAAATAAGTCGTATCCCGACTTTTTCAATGATTTTAACAGTATCGGAGGTAACGCAAATGTCTTCATCGATAGGTGATAATATTAAAATTTCCGTGTTCGGCGAAAGTCACGGTGAAGCTATCGGCTGTGTTATCGACGGACTTCCGTCAGGCGTTAAGCTTGATATGGACAAAATATACAAAGATATGTCACGCCGTGCTCCGGGTAAGGATAAAACCGCAACTCCGAGGCTTGAAAAGGATATTCCGCACATTTTGTCGGGCGTTCTTGACGGCGTTACAACGGGTGCGCCGCTCGCCATGGTGATTGAAAACACAAATATAAAAAGCGGCGATTATTCAAATTTGATGACCGTTCCCCGTCCGAGTCACAGCGATTATCCCGCATATGTTAAATACAACGGATTTAACGATATTCGCGGCGGCGGACATTTCAGCGGCAGACTTACTGCACCTATTGTTTTTGCAGGTGCGGTTGCAAAGCAAATCCTTGCCGAAAAGGGAATTGCCGTTGGTGCTCACATCAGACAAATCGGTTCGGTTTGCGACGCTGCGGTTGATTATAACAATATAAGTGCCGATATGCTGTGCGAACTTTCGTCAAAAACTTTTTCCGTTATTGATGAGAGTGTTGAAGAAAAAATGCGTGCCGATGTTGAAAAGGCAAGACTTAGTCTTGACAGTGTGGGCGGTGTTGTTGAATGCTTTGCCGTGGGACTTCCCGTAGGCGTCGGTGCAAATATTTTTGATACGGTAGAAAGCAAGCTTGCCTCACTTCTTTTCGGTATTCCGGCTGTAAAGGGTGTTCAGTTTGGCTTGGGATTTGATTTTGCCGATAAAAACGCATCAAATGTTAATGATGAATATGAAATTAAAGATGGCAAGGTTGCCACTCTTTCAAATAACAACGGCGGTGTTTTGGGCGGTATGACCGACGGTGCACCTATCGTGGTGTCCGTTGCAATCAAGCCAACTCCGTCAATCGCTTCAAAACAAAGAAGCGTTAATCTTCAAACTATGGAAAATGCCGAGCTTGAGATTAAAGGCAGACACGACCCTTGCATTGTGCCTCGTGCAGTACCTGTTGTTGAGGCTGCGGTTGCAATCGGTCTGCTCGATTTAATGATGTAAAAAAGGAAATACTTTTAATGGATTTGTTGGAATTAAGAAACGAAATTGATAAATTGGATGATGAACTTATCCCTCTTTTGCTCAAAAGAATGGATATTTCCCGTCAGGTTGCCGAATATAAGGTGAAAAACGGAATTCCTGTTCTCAATGAGAAAAGGGAGCTTGAAATACTTGATGATGTTGCTTCAAAATGCGGCGAGCAGGGTGAGGCGATGAAAACCGTATTTTCGGCTATTATGGACGCTTCAAGAGCTCTTCAACACAAAATTATCGGCGGCGGCGATGAACTTCGTACGCTGATTAATTCGGCTAAGAGCGGCAAAAATTTAACCGCACACGGCGAGCCTATCGCATGTCAGGGCGTTCAGGGGGCATACAGCGGCAAAACCGCAGAGGCATTGTTCCCGGATTCTCCTATAATTTTTCACAAGCAGTTTGAGGATGTCTTTGAGGCTGTTAACCAAAACAAGGCCCGTTACGGTATTATTCCCGTTGAGAATTCAACCGCAGGTTCGGTGCACGAATCTTATGATTTGATTATGAAGTACAAATTCTTCATCGTCGGTGCATATGATTTAAGGGTGGACCATTGCCTTTGTGCAAAGCCGGATGTTGAATTTGAAAATATCGATGATGTTTATTCGCATCCGCAGGCACTCAGTCAGTGTAATATATTCCTTAAAAATTTTGACTTTACGGGTATTAATTTCAGCAATACAGCCGCTGCGGCAAAGTTTGTGGCCGAAAGCGACAAGAATAATATTGCCGCAATTTGCAGTGAAAGTGCGGCTAAAAAATACGGACTTAGGATTATCCGCAAAGGTATTCAAAATGTCACAAACAACACCACTCGCTTTATCGTGATTTCAAAGGAACTTGTTATTGATGACGATGCCGAAAAAATTTCGCTTATTTTTTCCGCACCTCACCGTACAGGTTCGCTTTACAGAGTGCTCGGCAGATTTTCAATGACCGGTCTTAACCTTACAAAATTGGAATCACGACCTGTTGCAAACGGTAAATTTGACTATTATTTTTATGTTGATATTTTAGGCTCGGTCAGAGATGAGCAAACGCTTGATTTGCTTTGTGCTCTGTCGGACGAATTGCCTGAATTTTCATTCCTCGGTAATTATTACGAAGGAAAATAACAAAGTATTGGTATGATTTGATGAAACAAACAAAGCGTCACCGCACGGGCTTCACATCGTTTTTGATACTTGCCGTGACAGTTGTCGCACTTGTGCTTTTGGGTATAGCTCTTTATGAACACGAAACCCTTGAACAAAGATTTGAAGTGCTTATAAATCTGCTTAAAAGGATAGATGACGCAGTTGCAAGGCTTGAAACTCCTGTGGAAATTATACTGTGTATTTTTGCACTTTATGTTGCAAAATGCCAGCTTCCCATTCCGCTGTCGGCACTGTGCGTAATATCCGGTATGGTGTTTCCGCTCGGTCCCGCTCTGGCACTCAACGCCGTGTTTATCTTCTTTTTCTTCACGGTTAAGTATGTTGAGGGCACATTTTTGGGCGGCGGATGGACCGGTATGATTCTTAATATTGACAATCTGCGATTTGTCAGGGATTGGATTCATTTTAAGGGCAACGGCAATCCTTATGTGCTTGCGGTTACCCGACTTGTGCCGATTATTCCTGTCGGTATGGTGTCAAAGTATTACGGCTCAATGCGGTATGATTTTGTGTATTATTCGCTTTTGAGTATGCTTGGATTTGCTCCGAGATTGTTTATTTATACAAAGCTCGGTACATCATATACAAACCCGTTTTCCGTAACTTTCATAACAACGCTTATGATAATAGTTGCGTTCAGCGGATTTTCAACATTAATATTTAATATCTTTTACGGTGTAAGGTCACGGCAGATGACTCAAACGCTCTTGATTTACAGCGAAAAAGATAAGTATAAAATAGTATTATAAAATTTAAAAGAGGAATTTTAATTATGAACGTTAACGAACTCATTGCCGCTATCAATGACGGCACTTATGATGAAAACCTAAAGGCTGTTTATGTAACAGATGAGGCTGTTCAAAGCCAAAAACCCCGTTATGTTGAAACACTCAATGATTTCGGTGAATTGTTTGGATATGACAGAGAAGTAAACATTATGTCCGCTCCGGGCAGAACCGAGGTTTGCGGTAACCACACCGACCACAACAACGGTAAGGTTCTTGCCGCTTCTATCAATTTGGACGCTATCGCCGTTGTTTCAAAAAATGATGATAATATTATCAGAGTAAAATCAAAGGGCCACAAAATGAATGTTGTTGACCTTAATGACCTTGTTCCAAATGAGGCTAATTTTGGCTCATCAACAACTCTCGTACAGGGTGTTGCTGCTACAATTAAGAATCTTGGCTACACAGTTGCCGGCTTTGATGCTTGCACAGCAAGTGATGTTATGGGCGGTTCGGGTCTTTCTTCTTCTGCGGCATTTGAGGTGCTTTTGGGTTCTGTTTTGTCATATATGTTTAATGACGGCAAAATCAGCCCTGTTGAGATTGCAAAGGTTGCACAGTATAGCGAAAATGTATTTTTCGGCAAGCCTTGCGGCCTTCTTGACCAAATGGCTTCTTCCGTCGGCACTTTTGTTACAATAGATTTTAAGTCTGTAAAAGACCCTGTTATTAAGAAAATCGACTTTGACTTTTCAAAATCCGGACATTCTCTTTGCATAGTTGACACCCACGGCAATCATTCGGATTTGACAGATGATTATGCCGCAGTAAGAACAGAAATGGAATCTGTTGCTCAGGCACTCGGCAAAAATGTTTTGCGTGAGGTTTCTTATGAGGAATTTTTTGCCGCACTTCCTGAACTTACAGGCAGAGTAAACGACCGTGCAATTCTTCGTGCAATTCATTTCTTCAATGAAAACAAGAGAGTAGAAAAAGCTGTTGAATGCCTTGAAAACAATGATTTTGAGGGCTTTAAGCAGGTTATTATCGAATCGGGTCGTTCATCATTTATGCTCAATCAAAATGTTTATACTCCGAAAAATCCTACCGAGCAAAAACTTTCTTTGGCTCTTGCAATCAGCAAGGAACTTCTTGACGGAAAGGGAGCTTGGAGAGTTCACGGCGGTGGATTTGCAGGCACAATTCAGGCTTTTGTTCCTAACGATATGCTTGATACTTACAAGAAAACTATCGAGGGTGTGTTCGGCGAGGGCAGTTGTCATGTTCTTATTATTCGTCCGGTAGGCGGTACGCAGGTAATATAAGTTGTCGCCTATGATGAAAAGGAGGATGAGTTTATATGAAGTATGTTTTTATAGTTAATCCCATCGCCGGCAATGACGATAAGAAAAAACTTTTTTACAGAATTAAATCGGCATTTCGTCAAATTGATGATGAATTGATAATTGAGGAAACTCATAAGCCGGGTGAAGCAAAAACAATCAGTGCCGATTATGCGGCAAAGTATGGTAAAAACTGTGTTGTTGTGTCATGCGGCGGTGACGGAACCATTCATGAAATTGTTAACGGACTTGCCGGAACGGATACTCCTATGATGGTTCTTCCGCTTGGTATGGGCAATGATTTTGCAAAAAAGATTTATGATACAAAAAAGATTAATGTGGAAAATGTAATAAAGTCTTTCGGTCTTTACAGCGGTAAAATCAAATACGATATTATGCCTATTGATGTTATTGATTATAACGGCGAAAAAGGCATAAATGTTATGTCGTTCGGTCTTGATACTCTTGTTGAAATCATGGGCAGAAAAATCGCTGCAAAAGTACCGTTTTTGGGCCATAATGCTTACAAGGTGGCGGTTGTTCCTGTCCTTACAAAACCGCTTCATTATACAATTTCTTACAGACTTGATTGTGTTGACAAAGAAACGGGCAGAGAATTTACCGTTGAGCAAAGCAACAAAGACTATGCTCTTATGGCAATTTGCAATGCAAGTTGGTATGGCGGAAGCTTTTGCCCCGCACCGAATTCTGTGCTTGATGACGGACTTCTTGATGTTTGCCTTGTTGACGGAGTGTCTTTTTCAAAGGCAATGGGTCTTGTGCCTAAATATTCAAAAGGAACGGTTAACGCACAAACTTGCGATGTATGCACAAATTATTACATAAAATCAGGCAAGGTATTTATGGCGGACGGTTCACCTCTTATCGGTAACTGTGACGGTGAAAACTTCCATTATTCCGAGGTTGAATTTAAGGTTGAGCCAAAGGCTGTTAAGCTTTGCGTAATTAAAGATTAGTAAGTAAAAAACGGAACTGCTATATTAACAGTTCCGTTTTGTTATGCTTAATTTTCCTTGTCAAATACGGGATACATTCTGCGGTAAAGCGAATTTATGTGCTTGAAGTAATCGGTGTCAATACTGTCGATTGTTTCCTTCGTGGTGCGGAATCTCCAGTTTTTTTCAGGCACACCCGGTATGTTCATTCTTGCGTCCGAACCGAAGCCGCACATATCCTGCAAGGCAATGATTGCAACATTTGATGCACTCTGCCATACCGCCTCAATAATTGCTCGACACGAGGCACTTTGGTATCCGCCCTCGCCCCAATTGTCGCCTTTAAAATGGCAGTATTCAAGGGCAAATCGGCGTTCTTCTTCGCTTGCTTCCCATAGCCAACCGAGGATTGTGTTGTTGTCGTGAGTACCTACATAATTTATGCTGTTTTGACCTGCGTTGTGTGGCAAATGTGATGAATCGGAATTTGGGTCAAAGCCGAATTGCACAACCTTCATACCGGGAAAATCGGTGTCCTTGAGGAGTTTTACAACATCCTCGCCAAACACTCCGAGGTCTTCTGCAATGATAGGTGCTTCTTTGCCGAATTTCTCAAAAATCTTGGTGAAAAAGTCCATTTTAGGTCCGTCAATCCATTTGCCTACCTTAGCCGTTTTGCTGTCGGCGGGTATTTCCCAATATGATGCAAAGGCTCTGAAATGGTCTATTCTTACGGTGTCGTAAATTTTGAGATTGTGCTCAAGTCGTGACAGCCACCAGTTGTAGCCGTCCTTTTTCATAGCTTTCCAATCGTATATCGGATTGCCCCAAAGCTGACCGTCCTCGCTGAAATAATCAGGCGGAACTCCGGCCACTTTTTCTACTTTGAGTGTTTTTTCGTCAATCAAAAACATAGGCAGATTTGACCAAACATCAACGCTGTCCATCGCCACATAAATAGGCATATCCCCGATAACGGCAACGCCTTTTTTGTTGGCGTATTTTTTTATTTCGCCCCACTGTTTGTAGAAAACATACTGCACAAATTTCCAAAAAGCGGCACTTTCTTCGTAGTCGTAAATGTTTTTTATGCACTCAAAATAATGTGCGTGCTCACTCGACCATTCCCACCACGGCTTAAAATTTTCCTGCTCTTTTATAGCCATAAAAACGGCGTAATCTGTGAGCCACGGATTGTCAATTTCAAATTGCTTTATATCTGCGGCAAGCTCTTCGCCGACATTCAAAAATGCTTTTTTGAGCGTTGCAAGTCGCTTTTCAAGGGCAAATTCATATGCGGCTGTGTACGGCGTGCCGTCATAAATATTTTGATTTACATCTTCGTCTGTTATAAGCCCCATATCTTTGAGCCCTTGCGGATTGATGTAGATATAATTTGCCGCAAATGCCGACGGCGAACAGTACGGAGAATTTGCACTGTCGGTTGGATTAAACGGCAAAACCTGCCAATAGGTAAAGCCCATATCGGCAATTCTGTCTATAAAGTGCTTGGCATTTTCGTCCAAAACACCGACGCCGTACGGTGACGGCATTGAACTTATGTGGAGCAGTACTCCCGCTCCTCTTTTTTTCAGCATATTTTTCACCTTTTGTTTTGTTTTCGGTCTTGTTAATTTTACCATTGACGGCATTAAAAATCAATGTACAAGTTATATAAAATATTTTCTGTTTATTTATATATAATATTTTTTCTTATAGGAAAAATTTGAATTAAAAC
>ERZ1035032.1260-NODE-1260-length-16475-cov-15.330329_pt1 | contig 16475 bp, 8 predicted proteins | sample MGYA00520693_ERZ1035032 | MGnify/ENA primary metagenome ERZ1035032 (study PRJEB33766, sample SAMN09781740) | gut metagenome | biome: gut microbiome | host: Homo sapiens | place: Madagascar | study: EMG produced TPA metagenomics assembly of the PRJNA485056 data... | reverse complement strand
ATAACCAGTAAACTTTCCTCATTCTTCTCTCAAACACTTTTTATATGTACTTTCTTACTTAAAAACTTGCATTTATTATTTTTTTTGTTTATTTTTGCAGCAACTAATCTTTTAGCCGATGAATAAATTAACGCTAAACTTATTGATTTTACTAACCATACCCTGTATCCTCTATGGTCGTAACTTCAATGTGATGGATTTCGGTGCTCGAGGTAACGGAATCAGTGATGATGCTATCGCCATTCAGAAAGCTGTAGATGCTTGTACGAATGCCGGAGGGGGAGATGTGGTCTTTTCCGCCAATCATACTTTCCTTTCAGGACCCGTACAGTTGAAGTCGAATGTGAATATCGTTTTGGAAACCAATTCCGTCTGGAAAGCCAATCCCGATGAGAGTATCTATCATCTCAGTGCCTTCGGTAAGAACGAGGGTGAGGGTATGATGTGGATATGGGCGAAGGATGTGGAGAATCTTTCGTTCTCTGGGCATGGTACGATTCATGGCAATGGTATCAGGTTTATGGGTGCTGAACTTTTAGATAGTTACGAACTCAAACCGGTCACTACTTTCGATCCCCGTCCGCATGTGCTTACCCTGATGGGAGTCAGGAATCTCAATATCCGTGATATTACGATACGGGAAGGTGCTTACTGGACGGTGCATCTCATCGGTTGCGATGGGGCTGTGATTGATGGCATCAATCTGCTCAACAATCTCAAGATCCGTAATGGTGATGGCATTGATATCGATCATAGCAAGAATGTGCGTATTGCCAACTGTCATATCACCAGTGGCGATGATGCTATCTGCCTGAAAAACCGCCGTGAGTTTGAAGAGTATGGTTCTTGTCACGACATCGTTGTAACGAATTGTGTGATGGAGAGCCGCAGCTGTACCGTGAAGATTGGCAGCGAGAATATGGATTCCATCTATAATGTGGTTATCGATAATTGTGTAATCAAAGGTAGCAACCGTGGTCTCGGTATTCAGAACCGTGATGAGGGAACCGTGAGCAATGTGGTTTTCTCTAACATCATTCTGGATTGCCAGCTGTGGAGCGATGTATGGTGGGGCAAGGCAGAACCTATTTATGTAACTTCTTACCCTCGTGCCAATGGAAATCACAAGGATGCCAACTGGCGTTTCCCTAAAGGTCAGACTGTAGGAAGATGTGGCGAGGTGAGCCATATCTACTTCAATCATATTTATGCCACTTCAGAAAACGGATGCTTTATCGGCGGAGATACCCGGGATAAAGTGAACAATATCTATCTCAACAATGTACATCTCAACTTGAAGAAACTGACAGGCTATGATGGTGGCGTATATGACAAGCGTCCATGTCGTGGTGAGGGCTTTATATATAATAAGGTATATGGAGTCTATGTAGAGAATGCCAGGGATGTAGAAATTGATGATCTGAGAGTGCAGGTTGGACCGAAAGTAAACTATGGAGGAAAAACTTTCGGTATAGATGACTAGAAAAATAATCTTTTCATAGAATTGAAACTATAATCTTAAACAGGTGTAATAAGGTAGTACTACCTTTGCATCCGATTATTTATAACAAAATCTAGTAGTTATGCAAATAGTACAAAAGACAAATGGAAGAAGCATGAAAAGAGTATTGCTTTCTTCCGCCCTTCTGCTGGTGAGTACACTCACATTTGCACAAAGTAAGGTCAGTGGTACCGTGAAAGATGCCAATGGCGAACCTCTCATAGGCGTAAGCGTCATGGAGGTAGGTACTAACAATGGTGCGGTTACCGATATAAATGGTAACTATACCTTGAATGTGAAGCCGGGAGCGAAGCTGAAGCTCTCTTACATTGGATTTACACCGAAGACGGTAAAGGCTGGCTCTAACAGTCAGATTGTTTTGCAGGAAGATAATACGGCTTTGAACGAGGTCGTAGTTGTAGGTTATGGTACGATGCGCCGTAAGGATGTTACCTCTTCCATCACAACCGTAAAGGCTGAAGATTTGAACCAAGGTGTGTTTACAGACCCTGGTCAGATGCTTCAGGGAAAGGTTCCGGGTTTGGTGGTTTCTTCTACTGCCGATCCTAACGGTTCTCCTACTATTACCCTTCGTGGTGCTTCTACTCTCCGTACGGGTGCCATGTCACCTTACTATGTAGTGGATGGAATCCCTGGAGTTGATATTTCTATTGTGTCTCCAGAAGATATCGAGTCTATTGACGTGCTTCGTGATGCTACGGCAACAGCCATCTATGGTTCTAAGGCTGCCAATGGTGTAATCATCATTACCACCAAGAAGGGTTCTAAGGAAAGAACCAATGTAACCTATAATGGCTATGTAGCTATTGACAATATACTGAAGAAATATGATGTGTGTACAGCTGATGACTTGCGTCAGTATGCAAAGGACAACAATATAACTCTCAAGGATGGTGGTGCCAATACGGATTGGCAAGACGAGGTGCTTCGTACTGGTATCAGTCATAATCATAATGTAAACATTAGTGGTGGCAATGGTTCTACTAGTTATATGATAAGTGGCGATCTCAGAAAGCGTGAGGGTGTCATCAAGATGACAGGCTTTGACCGTTTCAATGTCCGTTCTCTTGTATCAACCAAGACATTGAAAGACCACCTTACGATTTCTATAGGTGCGAATATGATGTATGGCAAACACTTTGGCGTACCATCTGGCAATGAGGGCGCATCTGTGCTTGATGCCATGAACTATTATTCTCCTACTAATGCAGTGAAGAATGCGGATGGAACATGGACTGTAGGCTCTGGCTCCAAGAACTATAACCCTCTTGCATTGATGGAGGAAAATAAGTCTGAGACAGTATGGAAACGTAACCAGTTTGTTGGAAAGACTGCACTTGAACTCTGGAAAGGATTGGTCTGGAATGTCAACTATTCTTGGAGTAATTATCAAAGTACTTATAGTGCCTATAATACCCGTAACTCTCAGTTAGAGGGTATTGGTAACAAGAATGGTCAGGCTACCCGTAATACTTATTTTGGTCGTGAACAGACTTTTGAGACTTATCTCAACTACAACTTCAAGGCTGGTAAGAACAAGTTTGACCTGATGGCTGGTTATTCTTGGGAAGAAAAGAAGAACAATGATGGTTTCGGACTGAGCGTAGAAGGTTACTATAATGATGATCTTGGATGGTATAATATGTCATACGCACAAACCATCTTGGGTGTTCAGAACTCCGTTCAGAGCGGCTATTTGGAGAAAGTACGTAACATCTCTTTCTATGGTCGTGTGAACTACTCTTTTGACAGTCGTTATATGCTTCAGGCAACCATTCGTCGTGACGGTTCTTCGGTATTCGGCAAGAACAATCGTTGGGGAACTTTCCCTTCTGTATCTGCTGCTTGGAATATCACAGAGGAGAAGTTTATGCAGAACCAGCATATCTTCGATAACTTGAAGCTTCGTGCGGGATATGGTATTTCAGGTAATGCCATGGGCTTCGATGTGTATTCTTCTTATAATACGTATGGTGCTTCTGGTACATTCGTATATGATGGTAAGACTTATCGCACATACGGTGCAACCAAGAATGCAAACCCTGATTTGAAGTGGGAGTCAACAGGTATGTTGAACATTGGTCTCGACTTCGCATTCTTGAAGGGACGTCTGAATGGTACAGTAGAAGTTTATCATAAGAAAACCAAGGACTTGATTTGGAGCTATCCTGTTTCAACGACTCAGTACATATATGGTTGGATGGATGCCAATGTGGGTGAGATGACCAATAAGGGTATTGAGTTCACATTGAATGCGGTGCCTGTTCGTACCAAGAATTTCATGTGGAGTACTACCCTTAATCTCTCTCATAACAAGAATACTGTCGATAAGATGCAGAATGAGACATTCCATACTACTAATCTCACCCAAGGTGACCCAATGGTAGCTGGTGTTTCTGCTGATGGTTGGACACAGAGAATTATGGAGGGCGAACCTATTGGTACATTCTATACATATCAGTATGCTGGAACTGTAAATGGTCGCTCAGAGTACTACGTTCTTGACGAAAATGGTAATCGTACAGGCGAAACCACCAACAATCCAAGTTTGAAAGACCGTTCTATAACTGGTTGTGCGCAACCTAAGCTCAATGCAGGTTGGAACAATACGCTTACTTATAAGAACTGGAGTCTGAACGCATTTATCACAGGTGTGTTCGGTAATGACGTTTATAATAGTCCTCGCGCTCACTATACGGCTGCTCAAATGTTCTCAGATGGTAAGAACGTATTGAAAGAATTCCTTTCTAATCCTGTTGGTGATGCTTCAAGCTCACTTCCTTCGGACCGTTATATAGAGAAAGGATCTTACGTTCGTCTTCAGACGCTCTCTTTGAGTTACACATTCCGTAATTGCTTTAATGACTGGATTCAGGACTTGACTCTTTACGGAACTGCCAACAATCTCTTTACGATTACTAGTTACAAGGGACTTGACCCAGAGGTAAACATGGGTGGCATTGATCCTGGTATCGATTACCGTTGGAGCCGTTATCCACATACACGTACCTTCATGGTAGGTGTGAAGATTAATTTCGGTGGAAGCAAGAAGAAATAGGCTGCGCCACAGTATATCGACCTAAAGTAATAACATTTAATCAGATTACAGAATATGAAACTAAATAGTTTGTTTATTTCAGCTGGATTGTTTGCCATGGCACTTACCGGCTGTACGGACTTGGACATGAGTCCAAACTCGCAATATACTGAAGATCCTAGTCAAAACTCAGGAGTTGATCCGATGATTGTTGTGGAGGCAAAGATGGCAGATGTATATTACCATCTTGCAGGAACATTGGGCCGCCGTTATATGGAGGCGCAATGCTTGGCTTCCGATGAGTTTACTTCGCTCGCTTTTGCTGGCGGTTATTATGACAGTGGTACCTATGCTCACCAAGCACTTCATTGTAGTTCTCCTAATGATGCATCTATCGGTTGGTATGATGATGTGACGGCTGGTATTACAAAGGCGAATACCATCTTGGAGGAATTGGGTAGCGGAGCTTCTGCCCAGATGAAAGCGCCAGCTCGTGCCATACGTGCTTATTATACCTGGATTTTGATGGATAATTATGGTGATACGCCTATTTTGGATAAAGTTCAGGCTGATGGTTCTGTAGTACCTCGTTCTTCACGTAAGGAAGTTGCGGAGTGGATTGAGAGTGAGCTTAATGACATTATTCCTGTATTGACGGATGATGTTACTGAAAATTCATACGGCAAGCCTACTAAATGGATGGCAGAGGCTCTTCTTGCCAAGCTATATATCAACTGGCCTGTTTATACGGCGGAGTCGGTTGACCAATATGATGCAGCAACTGCTGCAAATCCAAAGTTGGATGCTTGTATTGCTGCTTGCGATGATATTATCAATAGTGGTAAGTTCAATTTGGGTTCTGTTGACTATCTTCATAAGTTCTCATACGACAATGGCTGGAAGGTGGAAGACTTCATATATGCAATACCATATGATGCTATCAACCGTCAGGGTATGCAGTATGCTCGTCCTCGTACATTCAAGGATATGAAAAATTTGTTGCCAAATGTCTATGGTTCAGTAGATAAGTTTACTCAGTCGTTTGGTGGTAATATGGTAGTCACTCCTGAGTTTGCCAAATTGTTCTCTCTGGATGGGGATATTCGTAATCTCAGCATTCTTCGTGGTGATGTCTATGTTCGTGATCCAAAGACTTTACGTCCTACAACTGAACCTTTTATGTATAAAGGCAACCAGGTACATTTTACGGAAGACATCACTCTTGCAAAGAAAGATAACACCATCGAAGTTGGCAATGACGCTAATGCTTATCAGCAGGGTTGTCACTCCATCAAGTGGTTTACGACTCCCGCTGACTATAATAATGGTCGTAACCAGTCTAATGACCTGCCAATCTTCCGTTATGCCGACATTCTTCTTATGAAGGCTGAGGCCCTTACTCGTCAGGGTAGTAGTGGTGCAAAAGCTCTCTTCAATCAGATTCGTTCATATGCAGGTGCTCCAACGATAGCTAACGAACCTACCTTGCAGGAAATCTATGATGAGCGTGGTCGTGAATTCTTTGATGAGAACTGGCGTCGTAACGATATGATTCGTTTCGGTCATTATGAGGATGAGTTCTTCCCTCATTATAAGGACTTCCCAGATGCAAACTTCGACAAGCGTCATCGCATCTTCCCTGTGCCACAAAATACAATCAATTTGAATGGTTGGGAGCAGAATCCTGGATATTAATCGATTGAATGATGATAAAGGGGGAGTGGTGGATTCTGCCACTCCCTTTTTTCTAATTGTTAGATGAAGTTTGTTTCATTTTGATAAAACTGTTTGATTATGAGAAGAAATCTATTGTTGTTATTACTGTGGTTGGCAGGCTTGCTAGCTGTAGATGCTCAAACATTGAGCCGTAAAGAGGTCGAGACTTACGTGATTAATCAATATGGAAAAAGATGGAAAGACATTGCTCTTTATCTTGGCGAAAAAGATACGTTGGACAAGGACAATGCTTTGACGTTTGAGAAAACCATCTCGGTGCGAGGCAAGAGTAAAAATGAACTCTTTGTCGATTTGAATTATTGGTTTCTGAAAACCTTTAGCAATGCTAGTTCATCGATAGAGATGGCAGACAAGGAATTGGGGGTTATCATGGCAAAGGGTTATTTGCCTGGCATTGCTTATCACTCGGGTGGTTATTCCTCTTATTGTGTCAATATTCGCCCTCTTGTGCGTTGCGACATCAAAGACGAACAGGTCAAACTGACGATTGTCGTTCCAAATTATGAGGTGACGAAAGTTGATGATGGTATTTGGAGTGCCATGCTGGATGAGGATTTCGACAAGCATCCCCCATATTCTGTGAACGAAACATGGTCGCTGAATGTTTGTTTCCCTTTTGCGAAGAAAGATGGAACCAAGAAAACTTCCAGCAAGGCATTGGTGATGAGTCATGGATATGTGGAGGTCTTGATGAATCGCATTCAAATGGCGTTATAGCTGCGCCAAAATGTGGTGAAATTGAAGATTTTGGCGCAATTATTAATTAGAACGTATGAAGAGAAGCGTATTCTTAGTTATATTTTTTGCCTTTGGCTTCTTGATGACAATGGCGCAAGATTATTCCCGATACGTTGATCCACGTATCGGAAGTGAGGGATTGGGTAGAACTTTCCCCGGACCTTGTATGCCATACGGTATGGCGAAGCCGGGACCGGATGCCGTATCTATGCCGAATGCAGGATGGGCGCCGATGCCTGAGCCTGTCAAGGGATTCTCGCAGATGCACGTCAGCGGGACCGGGGGTGGACAGAAGTATGGCAATATCCTGATTCTGCCTTTCTTGGATGCTGGGGAAATCATCCAGAAACGGGTGGATGAGAAGATTGCCTTGGGATATTATGCCTGTACTTTTGAGAATGGAATCCGGACGGAGATTACCGCTTCAGAACGTTGTGCCTTCTATCGATTGGATTATGGCAGGAAACAGAAGGGAAAACTCCTGATAGATGTGGCTACCTTCCTGGGTATAGACACGATTCCAGATAAGCGCGAAACTCAGCAGTATGTGGATTCGTATGTTACTTGTGATGGAAAATATGCCGTCTCTGGATGGAGTACTGTAAGGGGTGGCTGGAACAATGGCGGTCCTTATACCGTATATTTCTATTTGCAGAGTGACGTGCCTTTATCTAATTGTGATGTCCCTTTATCTAATAGTGATGCGCCTCTATATAATAAGGTGAAGGAGTCAAAGACAAGATTGGATGTTGCCTTCTCGAAAAGTACCGTCAATCTGAAGATTGGTATTTCGCATATCAGTATTGCCCAGGCAAGGAAGAATATTCCGTCTTGTGGCTTCGATACCCAGTTGAAGAATGTGCGGAAAACCTGGAACGGAAAGTTGGGAAAGATAGAAATCGCAGGAACCGAAAAGCAGAAGCGGATGTTTTATACAGCCCTTTATCATACGATGCTGATGCCTGTGGATAAGTCGGGAGAAAACCCTCATTTCTCCGCTACGCCTTATTATGATGATTACTATGCCATCTGGGATACTTACCGTACTTCCATGCCTTTGCTAACCTTGATTGAGGAACCCCAGCAGCGTGATATGGTCAATTCCCTGCTCAATATCTACAAGCATGACGGTTATATGCCTGATGCCAGAAGCGGCAACTGGAACGGCAGGACGCAGGGTGGCAGCAATGCGGATATAGTCATAGCCGATGCCTTTGCCAAAGGAATGAAGGGTATCGATTATCAGCTGGCGCTGAAGGCGATGATCAAGGATGCCGAAGTGCCGCCGACGGATGATGATGGCTTTGTGGGCAGTGTGCCTGAGGAAAAGCATGGCAGAGGTGGATTGATGGAATATAACACGCTGGGCTATATTCCGTATGGAATAGACCGTGCCGGCAATCGTACCGTGGAGTATAGCTATGATGACTGGTGTATTGCCCAGGTGGCAAAAGGACTGGGTTTTCCGGAACTCTACGATAAATATATGAAGCGTTCGCATAACTGGCGCAACCTCTGGCGTTCTGATTATGAATGGCAGGGGATGAAGGGATTTATCATGCCGAGAGATGCGGATGGCAGATGGCTCGATTCTGTGCCTTGGGGCAAGTCGAAGGTCTATCATCCTGTGATTCCTTATCGTCCGGATACCAAGGTGGCACCCTGGTATCTTCCATGGTGGTCAACCTTCTTCTACGAGGCTTTGTCGGCAGAATATAGTCTCAGTATTCCGCATGATGTTCCGGGACTGATTGAGGCTTGTGGAGGAAAGGATGCTTTCATCCGACGGTTGGATACCTTCTTCGCCAATGGTCATTTCAATGTGGCGAATGAACCGAGCTTCATGACTCCTTACCTGTATCATTGGGTAGAACGCCCGGACTTGAGCATTCAGCGAATCCAGCAGATCGTGAACGATAACTATGATGATTCTCCTGACGGTTTGCCGGGTAATGATGATGGGGGAGCAATGTCGTCCTGGCTCGTTTTCAATATGCTGGGATTCTATCCGATAGCCGGACAGAATCTCTATATTGTAGGTTCGCCGATGATTCCTGAATACACCATCCATCTATCCAATGGTAAGGACTTGAAGGTGGTGAGAGAAGGAGAGCTATGGAAGCAGATGTTCATAACTCACGATGTGTTGATAAGTGGTGGAAAACTTGTTCTTCCTGATTTTAAAACTGAGGAAAAGGGTGTTGATAAAACGCAGAAACTGCTGATAATGAAAGAAAAAGAGAAATCCACAGTTTTTGCACAACCTGTGGATAAGTATTTGAAAACTATTCCGGCACAGTATGTGGCTCGTTTCATTGTCAACCGACAGTATCGTAACTGGGAGGTTGGAGTAGATTCTACGAGTATGGCTGATACGCTTATATTGAAATGTAATCAATCTCTCTATCTGATTCCTCGCAAGGTGGTGGATGAGGCTGATGGCTTCTGTTGGGATAGTCCGCAGAAAGGCAGGAATCTCTATGTGTGCGATATGGGCCCCAACAAGGGTATGCGTGACGGCACTTTCCTGTTTATCTCCCGAAAGGCGCTGCGCCAGCTTCAGGCAAACGGATCCTTTGTCTATAATGGGATTTTATGGCGGAAAATATCAGCAGATGAAAAGAGTATCACCGTCAAGGCTGAACAGGATGGAACTGTGATGCAGATTGCTGTGAACCTGGGTCTCCCTTGGGTGCTGCGTATGGATGGAAATCCTTTAGGTATTGATTGGAGGTTGGAAAAACAATAAATAGGAGTATTCTCCGTTTCATATATTATATGAATAGAAAAGTAACATTATTATATATCTCTTTGGCTTGCGTGCTATCTATGCAAGCTCAGACCCGCCAGCAGATGGGTGGAGTCTATTATGCTTATCCGGAAGGTCCTTCTGCCAAGACTGGAACTTTTGGTAAGGCTACTTATATGATGTCTGATTCTCTGAATGTTCCTCAGGGATATGCACCCTTTTATATCAGCCATTATGGTCGCCATGGTTCTCGTTGGATGCCGAAGGATGACCGGTATGTCTGGATCTGCAAGCATTTTGAAGATGAGACTAATCTCACTCCACTGGGTTTGCAGGTGAAGGGAATGCTGCAGCGTGTATGGGAAAATGCCAGAGGTAACGGTGGAAAACTGAGTAAGCTAGGTGCTCTTCAGCATCAGGGCATCGCTCATCGTATGTTTGAGCGTTATCCGCAGATTTTTGCTGCGGGCAATGCGGTAAAGGCTCGTTCCAGTGTGGTGGATCGGTGCGCCAAGAGTATGCAGGCTTTTACTTCGGAATTGCATAGCCTTCAGCCAGGCTTGAATCTGGATGTCAAGACCGATTCTGCCGATATGGCTTGGATAGCGTATGTCTCTCCCGAAGTCAAGGCTTTGGAGAATCGTACCCATGTGCAGGCTCAGGTTTCACCTCGCCGTTTCCTTCTTCAGTTGTTTAAGGATGTCTCTAAGGTGGATGAACCCCTGAAGCTGATGACCGAGATGCATACGGTGGCTTCTTCTATTCAGGATGTAGGCTTGAATTTCTCTTCTTATCCACAGGATATAGAAGATGGATTGAATGCGCTTTTCACCGATGATGAGTTCCGTGCTATCTATGATGCCAATAATCTTCGCATGACCATCAACAATGGTACCGTTGCTACGAATGAGGATATTCCTGCCCGTAGTGCTATTTCCTTATGGCAGAATATCGAGGCGGAGGCAGATCGGGCTTTGCGTTCTGTCAAGTCATCGGCTACACTTCGCTTTGGTCATGATACAGCCCTTTACCGTCTTCTGTCTCTCCTCTTTGATGTAAATGTTCCTCCGGCAGGAGCACGTGAAGAGGCTAGTCTGGTGGTTTTGGGAGATGAAATGGAAAAGATGGATCGCGTGGTTCCGATGGCTGCCAATCTCCAGATGATATTCTATAAGAATGCGAAGGATAGCGTGCTGGTGAAGTTCATGCTCAATGAGCGGGATGTCATGCTTTCTCCCGTAGGTCAGGTAATCTATGGCACGCATTACTATTCCTGGAATGCCTGGAAGCAGGAAATGCATGAGCGGATCCATCGCCTGGAACATATCCGCCAGCTCAATGCCATCAATACGATGGTGGGTACGGCACAGGCAAATACCCAGACTGCCGGCATGTTCGGAAAGAGTAGTGAGGAACATGGACAAACTATCCCTGCCGTTCTCGTTCCGAATGGTCAGAACTTCTGGACTCCTCAGACGCAGGATACGGAACAGAAATGTATCGCACCTTATTATTATAAGGATACCCATCTGCAGGGCTTCCGCTGCAGCCACTGGCTGGTGGGCGGATGTACGCAGGATTATGGTTCTTTCACGGTGGCAGCGCTTGGCGGAAAGCTCCGTCTTCAGCCGGAACAGAGAGCTACGGCATTCAGCCATGAAGATGAAGTCTCTCATCCTCACTACTATGCTGTCCGCCTGAAGGATGAACATCTGAAGGCAGAGATGACAGCCTTGAGTCATACATCCTTTCTCCGTGTTACTCCGGAGCAGGATGAGCTGGTTCATCTTGTCATCAATCCGAACAGCGATGAGGGACAGGGATACATCGAGATTGATACCATCAATCATATCGTCTATGGTTATAATCCGGTGCATCGCATCTATCAGGGATGGGGAAAGCCGGCTGGTTTCTCCGGACATTTCGTCTTGGCTTACGATGAGAAGAACCTGATGGATTACGGTGTTTTCGAGGGCGATAAGAAGATGGTAAGAGGTTTGAAGGTGCAGGGTAAACCACGCATTGGCGCCTGGCTCACCTTCCGTGGCAGATCGGGTAAGGCGATGGAGTGGATGTCGGGTACATCCTTTACGTCCCGCGACAATGCGGTGGAGAATCTCAATGCTGAAAACTATATGTATGGCGGATTGGATTTCAACAGCATGATGGAGTATGCTGCCGGAATCTGGTGCGACCGACTTCATACCATTGATGTGGAAAGCAAGGATGTGGCAAAGGTTAACCAGTTTTATGGTGCTCTCTACCGTGCATCCTTCCTCCCTCATGAGATGAGTGATGTGAATGGCGATTATCCGGAGTTTTCTACCGGTACCGTGAAGATGGGCAATGCTACCCTGAGTTCCAAGGGTTATGCCGTTCCTGCCTATTCTTATCTCCGCAAGTATGGCGATTTCTCCATGTGGGACATCTATCGTGCAGAGTTGCCGCTCTATAGTCTCATCACTCCGAAGATGTCGGGCGAGATGATGCAGTCTCTGGTTCAGATGTACAAGGAGGGTGGCTGGATGCCTATCTTTCCATGCTGGAACAGTTATACGGCGGCGATGATTGGCGATCATGCAAGTGCGGCTCTTGCCGATGCGTATGTCAAGGGCATTCGCAATTTTGATGCAGCCAAGGCTTACGAGGGAATGCGGCTCAATGCTTTCTCTACTCCTTATCTGGCGAAGGATTATCGGGATGGAAAGGGTCGCCGTGCCATCCGTTCGTATATGGATAATGGCTATATTCCATTGGAGGATATGGTGGAGGAAGCCTTTCATACCAACGAGCAGACTTCCCGTACCCTGGAGTATGCCTTTGATGATTATGCCGTGGCACAGATGGCGAAGGCTCTGCATGATTCCTGTCAGGATGCTACTCTGCGACAGAAGTATCTGGAGGATTACAACGATCTGATGCGCCGTTCCGAGAACTGGCGCAATGTCATCAATCCTGCTACGGGATGGGCAGATGGCAGATACGAGAATGGCAAGTGGGAGAATAATGAAGACCTGGTGCACCGCAAGAGTTACATCACCGAGGGTGCTACCTGTCATTATACCTGGTATGTTCCGCAGAACCCGGAAGGTCTGTTCGAGGTAATCAGAAACAGCAAGCCGATGGATAAGCAGGAAAAGCAGATAGAAAAGATGGAAAGGAAGATGGAGAAAAAGGGCGAAACTCCTGTTCGCAACGAGAAGGTGATAGCCCGACTGGATAAGATGTTTGATAACGGATGGTATTGGCATGGTAATGAACCTTGTCATCAGGTAGCCTATCTTTATGATGCTGCTGGAGCTCCTGAAAAAACGCAGGAGCGGGTGCATCATATTCTCCAGACTGAATATAATGACACCCCGGGCGGATTGTCGGGAAATGATGATGCAGGACAGATGTCGGCGTGGTATGTGTTCTCGTCTATTGGATTCTATCCTGTATGTCCGGGTACACCTTATTATTATATAGGTACTCCAAGCTTTGACAAGGTTACTCTGAATCTGGAAAACGGCAGGAAGTTCATTCTTTCTGCTGATCGCCAGCATATGGATGATTATCTCATTCAGTCGCTAACCCTCAATGGGAAGCCTTTGGCTGATTATCGCCTCTCTCATCAGCAGATATTGACTGGTGGAGAATTGCATTTCCAGATGAAATAACCCATTTTGCCGGACCTATTATACTGAAATGATAAATGATAAGTAACTTATGGATGCAATAACTGGATTCGTTTATGGCATGAGCATGATGTTTTTTTCCATGATGGCATGGATGTTCTGGCTCAAGGGCTGTGACAGGCTCTTTCGCCTCATTATGATCTTGATGCTGATAGTAGATGCACAGTGCCTGAAGGATATTCTATCCTTCTATTTCACTGGCTTCGACAATGAGGAAAACTGGTTCCTCATATCAGCTGCCGATATGTTTATCATACCATTCTATAGCTTTGTGCTGATGGAATTGGTGAAGCCGGGATGGACTACCTGGCGTAAGGCGGTGATGCTGGAATTGCCGTTTGTGTTGCTTCCTGCCATTTATTGTGTGACGGGCAACAATATCTATTTCTACATCCTTGCGGTGTGGGGAGCTGTTTATGGTCTTACCACTTTCATCGTGATGTTCTTCCTCATCAGGCGCTACCATCGCCAGCTGAAGGAGCGGTTTTCTTATCAGGAGAACATCAATCTCAACTGGCTTCTGGCTATCCTGAGCAGTTGTTTCCTGATATTGATTATCTGGACGATGAGCTGCTTTGTCATCAATGTAGATTTTGATGATCTCTACATGGTGTTGTCTCTGACTATATGGATGTTTATATGCTATTTTGTCTATAAGCATGAGTCGGTTATTGATGAACTGACAGATTCTGATGCCGGACCTATTGATGATGGCTTGGACGATGGAAATGTGGCGCAAGGACTGGCGGCGACAGTACGGCAGCTTTTCGAAGAGGAGAAGATCTATCTCAATCCTAAGCTTAAGCTGTCGGATGTGGCGCGTATGGTAGGTACGAATCGTACTTATCTGAGCCGCTTCTTTAATGAGGAGAATGGGCAGACTTTCTATGATTTCGTGAATAATTATCGGGTGGAGCATGCTACCCAGCTGCTTCGCACATCCTCCTATACGGTATTGGAAGTGGCTGAGAAGTCTGGATTCAATTCTGTTTCTACTTTTCGCAGGGCTTTTGTCGCTGCACACGAATGTTCGCCTAATGAGTATCGTGCGCAAATGTAAGTGTAAGCTAATCAGGAGAATTGATGCTATGACTCTCCGGATTTTACGCAATGACTCTTTGGAGAGTCGGGGTGTGAGGGAAGATTTTGTTCTTTTGAACCTATGTTTTTTACCCAATGACACCCGAGGTTTCGGGAAAAGTTGTATCTTTGTAGCAGAATTTTCTAGATTAGGTTTACTTATCATTTGCTTTTGATGGACACAAATCAAAAAAGGTTGGCTAACCCGAAGAGGGCAAGCCAACCTTTCTTTTGTTTGTGATGAACTTAAAACTTGCTTTTTGTGTTTTAAGTGATGGTTCTCTTATTCCTTGTTGCTTCCGAAGATGCGCAGCAGGTAGAGGAAGAGGTTGATGAAGTCGAGATACAAAGTCAAGGCTCCGATGAGAGCCAGCTTCTGAGCGCCCTCGCTCATATCGTACTGTGTCTGGAGCATCATCTTGATCTTCTGGCTGTCCCAGGCTGTCAGACCTACGAAGATGGCTACACCCGCATAGCTCAAGATGTATTCAAATCCGGAACTCTTCAGGAACATATTGACTACGGTGGCAATAATCAGACCAATCAGCGCCATAAAGAGAATTTTGCCGAGAGAGGTGAGATCCTTCTTGGTGGTGTATCCGTAGAAGGCCATCGCTCCGAATGTGCCGGCGGTGATGAAGAAGACTTTGGCAATGCTGGTCATTGTATATACTGCAAATACCGAAGATAGCATCGCTCCATTCAGTACTGAGTAGATGATGAAGAGCAGAGTGGCGGTACTCAGCGACAGGCGGTTCAGGGCTCCGGTTATGATGAATACCAAAGCGAGTTCTGCAATGATAAGACCGAAGAGTAAACCGCGGCTTGTCATCAGGGTCATCAATAGGGTAGGACTGCTGGCAACGCCGTAAGCAGTAACACCGGTAATGACGAGTGCCAATGTCATCCAAGTATAAACCTTGCGCATCAGTGCGGAGAATACACCGCTTAATCCACGCTCTTTCTCGTTGACAGCGAAGCCGTTGCTTGACTGTCCGTTCTGACTATTTATCAGATTGTACATTTCTTTTTCTGTCATAATTCTAATTTCTAATTTAGTTGATTTTTTATTGTTTCTTGATGGCAAAGCTGATTATGCCACAATATAACGGATGCAAAGATAATGCCATTTATTGAATCTGCCATTATATCTGCTCATTATTAACATTTATTCCGTTATTTTACGGAGCCTTATTCCTCTTATTGCCTGGTTATGGCAAGATATTGCCCCTTGCCAGGGCAACTTTGTGCCATTGCCAGGCAAGAAACGATACGTCGGGAGAAAGGATTCCCCAGGACTGTCATTTCGATTCGACCACTCCTCTCGCCCAGTAATCATGGGGCGATTTGCTCGTAAAAATACTACTCTCGCTTTTACTCTTCACTCTTCACCAAACAGGCTGAAACCCCGATAAACACTAGGGGTGTGGGAGGTGAAGAGTGCACCGCCACTCTTCACCACTCTTCACCGCTCTTCACTTATCGTAAGGCTCCGCTATTTTTTCTTCCTAGGTCTGGTCATCATTTATGTCAGGGTCTGGTCATCATTTATGCTAAGGCTTGGTCATCATAGATGACGGAACCTTTGCCTGCCTGATATTCTTTTTCTCTAAAATGGTTTGGATGAAGAGTGGTGAAGAGTGGTGAAGAGTGCACCACCACTCTTCACCGCCTACAATCCCAGTGTTTATCGGGGTTTCAGCCTGTTTGGTGAAGAGTGAAGAGTATTTTTGAAAGTAGTTCTCTATTCATTTGGTAGAAAAGCCTGGAATGCATCTTCTTTTACGTGTGCTCGAACACAAACGTTCTTTCGCGCGTATATATAATTAGGAGAAAAACGGATTTAAAGCAGAAAAAGTGTTTATGAGTGTTAAATTTGGAAGAAAAATGCAACTTTCTTCTCGAAAAATTTGGTGGAATGGAAAATAGTTAGTA
>ERZ1035032.1258-NODE-1258-length-16488-cov-5.317775_pt1 | contig 16488 bp, 12 predicted proteins | sample MGYA00520693_ERZ1035032 | MGnify/ENA primary metagenome ERZ1035032 (study PRJEB33766, sample SAMN09781740) | gut metagenome | biome: gut microbiome | host: Homo sapiens | place: Madagascar | study: EMG produced TPA metagenomics assembly of the PRJNA485056 data... | reverse complement strand
CAGATATAGCAGTCTTGTCACCGCCAAGAGTAAATGAGTTAATACCTATAACGGTACCACCTTTTTGTGCAAGTTCTTTATTAAGCTTTTCCAAATCGCCAAGTTCGCCTACACAAGGATTACAAGTAGTAAACCAAAAATTAATAACAGTTACTTTGTTAGATGAGAAGATGTCATCACTGTTAACATCATTTCCGTCAAGGTCCTTACCCTTAAAGCTTGGGAACTTAGTAAGTTTGCTATTGTTACTTACCATACCTGCACTTTCAGCGTCAACACTTTCACCCTCGCTCGGCTTACTGCCACAGCCCGGATATTTTTGTTCTAAAATTGTGAGTTTACCCTCAATTTCTTTAATTTGATTTGCACCGTCTTTAAGAATTTTCAACTCATCTGCAGTAAAGTTATCTTTACCGTTTTCAATAGTATTGAGCAAAAAGTCGCCATAATTTGTTCCGTCTTCAATCTTAGAAGAGTCCTTATTTGCTGACATAAACACTTTTTCCCAAAGCTGTGAATTACTTGTTAAAATTTCATTTTCTTTTTGCATAAGCTTTTGATAAAGTGCAGTTGCGTCATCTAAATCGCTTGGTTCACTTTTCATTAAAGATGAAATATCAGCAGTATGATTTGACTTGGATTTGTCGTTATTTTTAGTTGTTGAACAAGCAACAAGGCTAACCATAAGCACTAAAACCATAAGTATAGTTAATATTTTTGATTTTTTCATAATTATTATTCCTCCGTTGTTATATCTTTTTTGTTATTTGTTTTCATATCTGTCTTGTTATTTTCTTTTACAGTGTTGCAAAGATTTTTTTCAGGCATACCAAATCCGTAGTGAAAGCTTAGTGCATCCGTAGGACAAGCAGTTATACACTTACCACAACGAATACATTCAGTGCTGTTTGGTGTTTTTATTACATCAACATCCATTTTACACGCTCTTGCGCATTTGCCACAAGACACGCATTTATGCTCATCAACCTTTATTCCAAGCAACGACACCTTATTCATCAATGCATAAAAAGCACCGAGTGGACAAATCCACTTGCAAAACGGACGATAGAAAACCACACTCAGTACAACTACAATAATCAAAATAATAAGCTTTTGAATAAATTTATTTCCTAAAGCCGAGCGTATACCCTCATCAATAGCAGACAATGGAATTGCACCCTCAAGCACACCCTGTGGGCATATATATTTACAAAAGAACGGGTCGCCCATTCCAACATCATTAACCACAAGTACAGGCAGCAATACAACCGTCAACAGCAAGATGACATATTTCAAATATGTTAAAGGCTTTAGTTTTTTTGTTGAAAGCTTTTTACACGGTATTTTATGAAGCAAATCTTGAATCCAACCAAACGGACACAAAAAGCCACAAATAAATCGACCAAGCAACACGCCAAGCAAAATTAAAAATCCTGTTACATAATAGGAAAACTTAAATTTTGATGAGCCTACAACAGCCTGAAACGAGCCGATTGGACACGCACCCGACGCAGCAGGACAAGAGTAGCAATTTAGCCCCGGTACGCACACAGCCTTGCCATTGCCCTGATATATTCCGCCTTTAAAAAAATTAGGTAAATGAATATTTGTCAAAAGCGTTGCACCTGCCTGAATACAAGTACGAAAACGGCTTACAAGCTTTGAAACATTCTTTTTTCTTTTATCCAATTCCAATACACTCCAAGCATAATCTTATTGCTTTACTAAGCACAGTGTCTGCCTCACCACGCATTGCTCCATAGCACAGCATAACCACTCCGGCAGCAAGGAAACCGATTTGAGATATTGCTTTTTTTACTTTGAACAATTTAACCACTCCCTTCATTTTTTGCCTTATTATATCACGAACGATATAAAATCCTTGTTAAGAAAGAAATTTAACAAAGATTTTATTTTTTTATGTTATAATCTATAGTAAAGATATTTTTCCAAGTGACAGGAGATATTTATGCATATTTTAGTTGTTGAAGACGAGGTTGCTCTTTGTGACACAATCGTAAGAAGTCTTAAGCGTCTTGCTTACAGTGTTGATTATTGCTATGACGGTCAAAAGGCATTAGATATGCTTAGTGTTGAAAGTTTCGACCTTGTTGTGCTCGATTTAAACCTACCTAATGTTGACGGAATGACAGTATTGAAAACTCTGAGGCAAACAGACATTGACACAAAGGTTTTAATTTTATCGGCCCGTTGTGAGGTTGCAGACAAGGTTTTAGGATTAGATGAAGGTGCAAATGATTATTTAACAAAACCATTTCACTTAGATGAGCTTTCGGCAAGAATACGAAGCCTTACCCTTAGGAAGTTCACTCAACACGATATTGTTTTAAAATGTTCAAATCTTTCATTTAACACAAAAACACGCAAAGCAGATGTAAAGGATGAAGAATTATCTTTAACTCGCAAGGAAACAGGGATACTTGAATATCTAATGTTAAATCAAGGCAGACCTGTAAGTCAAGAGGAGTTGATTGAACACGTATGGGACAGCAGTGTTGACAATTTCAGCAACTCAATAAGAGTGCACATTTCATCATTAAGAAAAAAGCTTCGTAATGCATTAGGTTATGACCCTATTCACAACCGTATAAGCGAGGGTTATGTAATGGAGGAGAAAAAATGAAAAAACTTTCTTTACAATGGCGAATAACCTTAATGACCACCGTTTTAATTTGCATAACTTGTGTGCTAATGAATTGTTTAATCGGTTTTTCAGGCAAACGATATATGGATTCAATAGGCAACGGAATATCAGCATATAGTGAAATTGATAAAGGCAAACCGAGTTCATTTAATCCGGAAAATGAAAATCTCGACCGTGAGCTTACCATTATTATCAGTGGTGCACAAGCTTCATTCAATACTACTAATTGGTACATAACAATTGCCGTAAGCGTACTTGGTGGTATACTTGCATATTTTGTCAGTGGTCGTGCTTTAAAGTCGCTAAAAAGTTTTGCCTCTCAAGTAGAGAATGTACAGCCCAACAATTTGGCAGATATGAAAATAAGCGCCGATGTTTTGCCTGAATTCAAACAGTTTTGTCAATCATTTAATAATATGCTTGACCGACTCGACAACGGTTTTACTGCTCAACGGCAATTCACAGGAAATGCAGCGCACGAGTTAAGAACACCACTTGCCTTAACTCAAGCACAAATTGAACTTTTTTCTGTTGAGCACCCAAATATGAGCAACGATACAGCAGAATTTCTTGCACTGCTACAAGAGCAAAACGAAAGAATGTCACAAATGACAAAAACTCTGCTTGAAATGAGTGAGCTTCGTACAGTCGAGTGCAAAGATACAATAGAAATTGCCCCTATGATTGAAGAAATATTTACCGACCTTGCTCCCCTTGCAGAAAAAAAGAATATTCGCCTTGAATACAACGGCAATGGTATGATGATAGGCAGTGACACCTTAATTTATCGTTTATTATTCAATTTAACTGAAAACGCAATACGCTACAACAGAGAAAACGCTTCTGTAATTATAACTGTTGACGAAAAGAATAATCAGCTTTATATACGAGTTAAAGATAACGGTTATGGTATACCGGAGCAGTACAGAGAAAGTATCTTTCAACCATTTTTCCGTGTTGATAAATCTCGTAGCAGAGCATACGGCGGTGTAGGTCTTGGACTATCACTTGTATGGGAAATTGTACTTTTGCACAACGGTACGGTAAAAGCTGAAAAGAGCGACAAAAATGGAACAGTAATGCTTGTAACACTTCCAAAAAAACAGACAAATGATTGATTGTTAAGTTTTATGTAAATGTTTTAGATAAATTTGATATAAGCTTTGTTTGTTATTTAATGAGCTTTTAGTTGGAGTTTATTATTGAAATCGCAATTTAAAGTTAGAATGATTATTTTTTCAATTGGCGTTTTCTAATTCAATTATATATTAAATATAATGAGAGCTATCGGACTTGTTCATAATGTCTGATAGCTCTTAACTTTATGTGAATATTATATTGTTGCCAAAATGTTGCCATTTTTGGTTGCAAAACTCTTGAAGCCCTTGTAAATAGGGCGTTTATCGAGGTAGCGGAGTTACTCCCACTCCACCGTACCGGGTGGTTTGGAAGTGATATCGTAGACCACGCGGTTGACATGCTCCACCTCGTTGGTGATGCGGTTGCTGACAGTGGCCAAGATATCATAGGGGATGCGCGCCCAATCGGCAGTCATAAAGTCATCCGTGGTAACGGCACGAATGGCCACCAGGTGATCGTAGGTGCGATGATCGCCCATCACGCCCACCGTCTTGACGCAGGGCAGCACGCAGAAGAACTGGGCCATCTCTTTCTCGTACCCATTCTTGGCCATCTCGTCCCGCAGGACCCAATCCGCCTCTTGCAGCACCCGGATCTTATCCGCGGTGATCTCGCCCAAGATTCGCACGCCCAGTCCGGGGCCGGGGAACGGCTGGCGCCACACCAGCTCCTTGGGAATGCCCAGCATGGTACCCACCTTGCGCACCTCGTCCTTAAACAGGTCGCACAGCGGCTCTACCAAGCCCAGGAACTGCACATCCTCCGGCATCTTCACCTTATTATGATGGGTTTTGATGGTATCCGCATCCCCCTTGCCGGACTCAATGCAGTCCGGATAAATGGTGCCCTGGGCAAAGTAGCCCAGCTCATCCTGGTGGCGGATCTCGTCCCAAAACACATTAAAGAACTCGGTGCCGATGATCTTGCGCTTTTGCTCCGGGTCGGTGACGCCCTTCAGCGCCTGCAAAAAGCGCTCCTGGCAGTTGACCCGCACAAAATTCATATCAAACAAGGAAGTAAAGGTCTTTTCTACAAAATCGCCCTCGTCCTTGCGCATTAAGCCCTGGTCCACAAACACGCAGGTAAGCTGCTTGCCCACCGCGCGAGACAGCAGGCCCGCTGCCACGGAGGAGTCTACACCGCCGGACAGGCCCAGAATCACCTTTTTGTCACCGATCTGCGCACGCAGCGCAGCTACGGTCTTTTCGATAAAATTATCCATCTGCCAGTCGCCGGAGCAACCGCAAACATCAAACAGGAAATGATGAAGCATTTCCTTGCCATAAGTGGTATGGGTCACCTCCGGGTGGAACTGCACTGCATACAGACCACGCTCCGGGTTCTCCATCGCCGCACAGGGGCAGTCCGCCGTCTTACCGGTAACGGTAAAGCCCGCCGGAGGCTGGGCGATATAGTCCGTATGGCTCATCCAAACGGTGGAGTCCTGGGGCACATCCCGCAGCACACTGCCGCCCAGCACGGTCAACTTGATCTTGCCGTACTCGGACACCGGCGCCGTCTCTACCTTGCCGCCCAGCATCCATGCCATCAGCTGGCAGCCGTAGCAAATGCCCAGCACCGGCACGCCTAGCTCCAGCACCTCCGGGGTGTAATGGGGCGAGGCCGGGTCATACACGGAATTGGGACCGCCGGTAAAGATAATGCCCTTATAATTTCCCTGCCGAATGGTATCCAGCGAGGTGGTATAAGGCAGAATTTCGGCAAACACGCCGTGATCACGCACACGGCGGGCGATCAGCTGATTGTACTGACCGCCGAAATCCAAAACAAGAATTTTTTCCATACTATTCCTCCAAAGCGCAATGCGCGTTCATACGGGTCTATTATAGCGAAAAGCCCGCCGCTTTGCAAGGAAAATAGCGAAAAAGCGCCCCTTGGGTCTAAACATGCCCTATCCGGCAAAATACCGGGGCAGCACCGGCGGCTGCTCCACCGGGCGCCCGGCCTGCTCCCGGGCGGTACACAGCCGCAAAAGCAGCATAGACAGGGTAGCGCACTGGCACACAGGCGCCAGTAAAGGCAGGCTGTCCGGAAACAAAAATACCTGCCGTGCGCCGGACAACTGTCCTGCCAGGCTCTCTACCGTGCAAGCCACCGTACCCGCGCCCCGAATGGCCGCCAGTTGCAGGGCAGCGCAGGTTTTTTCCGTCAGTTCCCGACTGCTGATCAACGCCACCAGCGCCGTGTGACTGTCCACCGTAGGCAGCAAGGTGTGGCGCAGCTCCGCCGCAGGCACCGTCTCCACCGGCACGCCCAGAGTACGGCTCCACACGCCGGCCATCGCGCCCGCTGCCGCCAGGTCAATGTTTTGACCCACAAACAGCAGCCGATCATAGCCGGTTAGGTACGCCGCCAAAGCGTCCAGTTCGCTGCCGCTTTTTAAGATCAGCCGCAGCTTGTCCGGCAGGGTGGCGCACAGCTTTACCGCCATGCGCCCGAATAAGGGGGTAATGGTCTTTTGGCGCAGCCCCCAGTCCACCGCCACCAGCGCCAGCAGCACATAGCCCAGCACAAAGTGGGTCACCGGCGGCAACCCGCCGGGCAGGCTGCAAGGCAGGGACAGAAGCGTGCCCCCGGCACGAGCCAAGGGGCTGTCCGGGTCGCCGGTCAGCGACGCCGTGCGGGCGCCGAAGGCCGCTGCCTTTTGCAGCGCCTCCGCCACCTCTGCCGTTTGGCCGCTGGCAGAAATGCCCACCACCAGCGCGCCTCGGTCGCACACCACGCCCCCGGCGCAGAACTCACCGGCAGAATAGGCAAAAGCAGGCACATCGCACACCGACTCAAAATTACAAGCCGCCGCTTGCGCCAGCTGATAGGAAGTGCCGCAGCCTACCAGCAGCACCCGACTGATGCCCCGAGGCCGCAGGCGGCTTTTGCCCAACCGAGGTTGATCCCCACGCACAAAGCGATGAAGCAGCAGTTCCAAATCTCCGGGCAGCGCCTGTAACGCCTCTCCCGGGTCTGCAAAGCCCGCTGCCGGCGGCCGTCGCAAAGTCACCGCGCAGGGGGATTTTTTGATTTTCTTGCCCTTGGCGTTCCAAAACTGCAGCTTGCCCGGGCGTAGCTGCACGCACTCCCCGGCAGACAGGACATAGATTTTCATTTGATCCGGTTCCAGTGCCGCTAAATCTGAAGAAACGCAAGCGCTGCCGCCGCCTACCGCCGCATACAGCGGCGCCCCGTGGGCACAGGCGAACAGGCATTCCTCACCCCGACGCAGCACGGCCAAAGCATAGTTGCCCCGAGCCTCACGGCAGCACAGACGCAAAGCGGCAACAGTGCCGCTGTCTGCATACGCCTGCAAAAGCGCCGCCAGCACCGCGCCGTCGCTGTCCGGGTAGGGCAGCAGGTTCAGCGCGCTGCGCAAGGCAACGGCGTTCTCCACCGTGCCGTTCATCGCCAGGCAATAATCATCGGTCACAAAGGGGTGCACATTCTCTGCGGTGCGCCCGCCACAGGTGGCAAACCGGGCGTGTACCAATCCGCAGGGCGCTGCGCTCTCCGGCAGCTGCTGTGCCAATGCCGTCACGCTTTCTTTGCTTTTGGCGCACAGCAGCTCTCCCCCTTGCATTAGGGCGGCACCGTAACCGTCCAGCCCCGGCTGGGTACAGGCCTGCAACTTCTCCAGCAGCAGCCCGCCGCAGGGGGTGCTGCCGACAAATCCGTATAGAAACATGGTATTCGCTCCTCCTTAATTTGGCAGCAACCGGGCCACGATCACGCTCATATCGTCTCGTCGATCCGCCGGGGTGTGGGCCTTGGCATAGGCCAGCACCGTATCTGCCAGCTCCTGCTGATCCTGGGATTGAAAGCGGCAAAGCAGCGCCTCCAGCCCTACCGCGTCCGCATCTGTAATGCCGTCGCTGAGCAGCACCACCGTGTCCCCGGCGCCCAGCACCGCCGTGCGCTTGGCAAAGGTAATGCCCCGCAAAATGCCCGCCGGCATACTGGCCAGCTCGCACCGGGTCAGCCGCCCGTGGCGCAGCACATAGGATCGGGGTGCGCCGGCTTTGTAAAAGGCGCACCGACCGGTAAACAGGTCTACGCAAGCGCAGTCCAAGGTAGCCAAACTCTCCTCATTGCTCTTGACCAGCAGCGCAGAGTTGACGACTTTCAGCGCCGCGTCAAAGCCAAAGCCTGCACTGAGCAGACGGCTCAGCAGCCCGGCGCCCATAGCGCCGTCCAGCGCTGCCCGAGAGCCGCGGCCCATACCGTCGCTGATAATAAGAATTTGGTGACCACGGCCGTCCCGGGCCACCTTTACCGTGTCGCCGCACAGCCGTCCCTCCGCTGCGTACTGGGCGTAACCCACAGACAGACAATACAGGGGCTTTTCGTTAAAGGTCAACAGACTTTCGCTGCCGTAGCGGGTCACCTGGCCTGCCTCCAACGAGCGTCCGCAGGTCTTGCTGATTCTGGCCTGGAGCACTGGACTGGACAATCCCGGTGCCGGATCGTCACAGGCGATCTCCACGCGCATACGGTCAAATTTGTCTAAAATCACAGAGATATTTTTGGGATAAATTTCGCTCTCGCCCAGCAGCCGCCGCAGCTTTCCGGCTGTTTTGGCGTCAAAGCACTCCGCCTGATCAAACTCAAAGGCCAAATCGGACAGCATGTCGGAGATGGAGTAAAACTGGTCCGCCGCCACCATGCGCATATCGCTTTTTTCCGGATCCGGTGGCAACCCCCTTTTGCCGTTAATGCGGTCGATCTTCTCCCGCACCTCCCGCACATTGTCGCTGACGCTGGCCATGGCGGAGGCGGCAAATCGCAGCCGCAGTACCAGGCTTTGGCGCAGGGAGCCCTCCGGGGCAATATCCGCACCGTTTTCAAAAAAGGCAGTGCACCGATCGCCCCAGGCAGCAGGCAGCAGAAGCAGTAGCACGCCGGCCACCGCACTCTCCACAAAGGTGCACACACTCAAATGCCCCAGGTTGGCCGCCACAGAGAAAAAGCCCATAGACAGCACAAACGCCCCGGCGCAGCCCAGGGAGGCAAAACGATCAAACAGTGCCGCCAGTAGGGCGGAAAAGCCGTAGGCCCCTAACAAAAACATGGTGTCTTGCCCGGCCAGACCCAAGGCGAATCCCAAGCACAGCGCCAGGGTGACCCCCAGCCGAGACGAGCCAAAGCGTAAGGTAATCAAGATCAGCAGCACGGCCGCAATCCGCGCCGGTGCAATGCCGAAAATTGTCAATCGAGACAGGCTCATTAACAGCAGCGAACCACTAATGAGCACGCATACCAAGTCGCCGGTAGGCGCAGCTTTGCACCGCAGACGGCGATAATTGCAGTGCTCTGCGCGGAAGAAGAAATATCCGCCGCCACCGGCCAAAATGCTCTCGCCCAGCACCAGCGCATAATCTGCCGCGCCGCCGCCCAACCGCAGTTGCAGCACCGCCCCGGTCAGCCCCACCGCCAGACAAGACAGCGCCATGGGCAGCCGGGCATCTCGCCGTGGGAGAAAGGCAGCCATTGCCAGCGCGCCTACCAAGGCGATGAGCACTGCCGCAAAGTACCGCACACGAGCCGTGCCGGTACCAAAGATCATATATCCCAACCCGGCACCCAGGGCGGAAAAGAGAAAATCCCGCCGCCCGGACACCGCCACCAGTGCCACCGCAAAGGGGCTGCACCCGCCGGCTACCGCCCCGGCGGATAGTACAAACCCACCCAGCAAGTGCCCGGCGCACCCCAGCAGCGCGCGCTTGGTCCCGGCGCGGCTGTGGGCGGTGGTGAATTTTGGCTTTTCCAGTAGTTTCATAAGCTTGTCCTCAACGGTCTTTTTGAACCAGTATAACCTATAAAATTAGCAGATCCTGTCACTCGCCGTCCCCGGCAAAAAGCGCCCCCTTTCCCCACAATTTCCCCTGTTTTATTCCACGAAGGCAGCGATTTGCTCCCTCGTATAACATAAGAAAGCCACCGATGATCGGTGGCTTTCTGCTTTGCTATTCGTCGTATTCTTCGATTTTCTGTTCTTCCTCTTGTCTCTGTTTTTCCCGGGCTTCTTCCCCCTTGGCTTTGCGGGATTTGATGATCCCTGCAACCAATGCAATCACGGCTGCTGTGGCTAAGGCAATGGCAAGATAAATTAAAATATTCGCTACGGTAGAGCGGTGCGTAGGCGCCACCGCTGCTCACAAAAGCGGCTGTCAGAAACAAGCCCTGAATACACAAATTTTACATTACACAGTTAAAATAGTTGCCATGGAGAACAAAGCGCGATATAATGTCCTTGATGATAAAATTGTTATTATTGTAACTTTACCAGACAAAGTGCGTGATCGTCCTCTGCGTTGCCTCCGTTTTTGCGGAAGATAGAGTGCCACAGCGGATTTGTGATTCTGTTCAAACTTACTGAGGAATTTATACACGCATGTCAATAAAAATCGCACACGATTACAGGGACAGGTATTTTAGCGTATGTTGCACGACGGACTGTATGAGCAAATTATCAATAAGGGATTAGAAACGGAGCTTGCCTCTACGGACAAGCGTTCTACTACTGCGCCCATTGATCGTGCCGAGGCGTCCAAAATACTGGCAAAATACATTGCCGAAGTTGTAGAAAAAGGGCTTGATAATGTTGCTGATAATGGCGGTGACGTGCACGCACAAGTAGCGCTTGCAAACCGTATTATTTCTACGATTATTCACGAAACTAAAGAAAACGAACTTGGTAAAATGACCGTCGCAGAGCGGGCTGCGCAGTTGCTCTCGCTCTTTGACAAAAAGAACAGCATTCTTGCTCTCAATGAAAAAGCAGCGATTATTCGCCCCGAAACGTCTATTGCACAAAGCTCGTTATTTACAGGAGCAATCCATGAGCCGCAGATGTTTACCGAACTCAAGAAGGAAATTATCTCCTGTAACCGCATAGATATGCTGGTATCCTTCATTAAATGGAGCGGCCTGCGCTTAATTATAGATGAGCTTACAACCTTTACGAAAAACGGTGGAGAACTCCGCATTATTACAACCTCTTATATGGGAGCGACGGATGTAAAGGCAATCGAAGAACTCCGCAAACTCCCTAACACAAAAATCAAGGTGAGTTATGATACCAAACGCACCAGACTTCATGCGAAAACGTATGTCTTCTATCGGGATACCGGTTTTACTACGGCGTATGTGGGTTCATCGAATCTTTCTAATGCTGCCATCTCCAGCGGTCTTGAATGGAACGTAAAGGTTACAAAGAAGGACCTTCCGGAAACCATTGACAAAATCGAGGCTACCTTTGAAAGCTATTGGAATTCCAATGAATTTGAATATTACAACGAGGAGCAAAAGGAGCATTTGTCCCGTGCGTTAAAAGCCGAAAAATACTTTGACAGTAATAATGCCGAAGTTTATACAATGGATATTGCGCCCTATTCCTATCAGCAAGAAATTCTTGATAAGCTGGAAGCGGAGCGCAAGGTTCGTGGTTATCATCGAAACCTTGTTGTTGCCGCCACCGGTACCGGAAAGACGGTAATTTCTGCGCTTGACTACAAGCGTTTTCGCAAGCATAACCCGGAAAAGCCTTGCCGGCTTCTGTTTGTGGCTCATCGTGAAGAAATCCTAAAACAAAGCATGTACACCTTTCGCGCTGTACTGAAAGACGCGAACTTTGGAGATATGTTTGTAGGCAGCTATAAACCGGAAAGCATAGATAATCTTTTTATATCTATTCAAACTTTCAACTCACAGAGCTTTACCGAGAAAACAACATCGGATTTTTATGATTATGTTATCGTAGACGAGTTTCACCACGCCGCCGCGCCTACATATCAAAAGCTTTTATCCTATTATCATCCGCAGATTCTTCTCGGTTTGACAGCAACGCCTGAACGTATGGACGGGAAGAGTATTTTGCCATACTTCAACAATCGCATCGCTGCCGAGATTCGTCTGCCCGAAGCGATTGACCGCAAGCTTCTGTGCCCGTTTCAATATTTTGGTGTAACGGATACAGTTGATCTGGATCACTTAAAATGGGCAGCCGGAGGCTATGATAAAGGCGAGCTTTCGCGAGTTTATACACTCAGCGGTATAACGGCAAATCGTCGTGCCGACTTGGTGGTTTCTTCATTGCTCAAATATGTTACCGATATTGATGATGTAAAGGGGCTTGGATTTTGCGTAACGGTTGAACACGCAGAATTTATGTCCACTTATTTTAATGCCCGCGGAATTCTGTCGATGTTCCTGACCGGACATTCGCCGGACGAAGAAAGAAAAGCGGCAAAAAATAGACTTGTAAAAGGTGAAGTGCGGTTTATCTTCGTCGTTGATATCTACAACGAAGGTGTGGACATTCCTGAAGTCAACACGGTTTTATTCTTGCGTCCAACAGAATCTTTGACAGTGTTTTTACAGCAACTTGGCCGTGGTCTGCGTTTATCTGAAGATAAAGAATGCTTGACCGTGCTTGATTTTATTGGGCAAGCAAACAAAAAGTATAATTTTGAAGATAAGTTTGCAGCTCTACTTTCCAACTCCACACGAGGCGTAACACGTGAAATCAAGGATGGGTTTATTTCACTTCCAAAGGGATGCTATATTCAGCTTGAAAAGAAGGCGGCAAGATATATTCTTGATAACATTCGCGCATCTTATGGGAACAGCGCCGGCCTTGTTGCACGTATAGCAACCTTTGAAGAAGATACCGGCCTAAAACTTACCCTCGAAAATTTTCTTGATCACTATCGGTTGGATCCTCGCTCAATCTATAAATTTGCTTCCTTTTCTCGTCTGTGCGCACGTGCAGATATAATTGATAATTTCAAGGAACCGATGGAAGAGGTAATGTCAAAAGCACTCAGCCGTTTTGCCTTGGTGGATTCAAGACGATGGATTGTGTTTATGCTGCGTGTTTTGGAAAATATCGATCATTTCGACCTTACAAAACTTTCGGATATAGAAAAGCGTATGCTTCAGATGTTCTATATTACAATGTGGGGAAAAGCGATTGAGGATTGGAACGCAGACGAAGTATTCGAAAACTTCCGGGCGCTTTTGAATAGTCCTGTCATGCTTTCCGAGCTAATTGCACTGCTCAAATATAACTACAATCGCATTGATTTTATTGATGAGCCTGTGCGCCTCGGATTTGATTGTCCGCTGGATCTACATTGTACCTATACGCGCGATCAACTACTTGTTGCCATGGATTTTATGAAGCCAAGCACGGTTCGCGAAGGTGTAAAATGGTTGCCAGACAAGGAAATTGATGTGTTCTTTATCACATTGAACAAATCGGATAAAGACTACTCACCAACAACCATGTATCAGGATTATTCCATCAACGAAACTCTGTTCCATTGGCAAAGCCAAAGTACCACCAATGCAGAAGGTAAAGTCGGTCAGCGGTATATCAATCATCGCAAAAACGGCAGCAAGGTTCTCTTGTTTGTGCGCGAATTTAAGAATGATGTTTACGGCAATACGGCACCGTACACTTATCTTGGTGCTGCAAATTATGTTTCGCATAACGGTTCAAGACCCATGAACATTACATGGAGATTAGATGCCCCTATTCCGGCAAAATACCTGAAGAAAACAAACAAATTGGTGGTTGGATAATGACAGAAGTCGTGGCGGCTCTTATATGGAATAAAGATAAATTTATGATTTGCAACGTCCGGCGCAAAAGTCAGCGGCCTTTTGTGGATACTCGTATTTTTTGCTTGTGCGCTTTTCACAATCTTTTCTTCCATAAAGCAAAAAAGCGTTCCGTCTTTTAACAAATAGACATTGCTCGTGTTTTCATCTTCTTTAATTTCAAATCCCAATACATCTCGATAAAAACGAATCATTGCTGGCATATCTTTAACAAATAGCCCGTATCCATCCAGCCGCATTGCAAGTCCTCCGTTTTCATTATTACCGTTACAAAATTTCGATTTGCAGGGTCATTATAACATAACGCAACCTGTCAACAATCAACAACAAAAAACCACCGTAATTCTACCAAAATTACGGTGGTTTCTTGGTCGGAGTGTAATTATAGGATCTCAAAAAACACAGATATATCAACGGTTTGCTGGTAGTCGGCAAGAGGTATTCATCCTGAGAAAACAATTTTAACGCTACCACCCAATTTTGAGCGGTGACTTATTCTTTTGCAAACTTTTCAAAAGCAAATTTACGTATATTAGGGTAAGCTGACTTGTCAACCTGTCTGGCAGCAGTAACAAGGCCACGTAGACGCTGACGGCTTTTTTTATCAGTGGGATTATTGCGAAGATATTCATGCTCAAACATAATCTTTTTCCTAAGTGAGTTCTTGACGGTGGCTTTGCCCTCACTATTGATAATAACACCCGTCACCAATTTAGGATATGTTCTGGAATACCCTTTCACTTTTTTTCGGGAAACTTGGTAATTATATTTTCGGATAAGTGACAATACCGTTTTTCTAAATTCCGAGGATATGTTATGTTCGCTCGAAAATACCACATCATCTACATAGACAGTCATTATCACATCGTTATTATCTGACAACGCCTGTAATTCATCAAACATTTTGTGATTAACCAAATATGAAAGGATTTGACTTGTTGGAGCTCCAGAGATCAGATGATTATAGCATTTAACTCCTTTAGCTGCCAGAAAATCGTAAACTTCCGAAAGGAACTTTTGATCGAGCTTTTTAAGATCGATTGTTGTTAAGTTAGTCAGTACCTCGGCAACATCAGGAGAACAGCACAAATCTTCAAAGAAAAAGCGATAAACTGTTTCTCTGCTGATCGAAGGGAAAAATGCAGTCAAATCAATCTTATATAGATTCCGAGTGCCCTCGCCCAAATGCTGGCGAGCATTATCGGAGTATGATTTTCCCTTAATACCGGAAAAAACATTATCGGGCACTTCAATTTTTCCCAATAATGTTTTTATGCGTTTTTGTACAGTTTTCAATTCGGCCTGTGGAGGTTCAATAAGCCGAGGCTTTTTAGACATATCTACATAGGGACTAATCATCGAAACAACATAGTCTTGTTTTAACAAATCCCCATTTTTAATATGTAGAACATATTTTAGCATTTTTTTAGATTGAATTCCGTATAGTGGGCAATCAGTATATTTCAAAAGGCATTACACCTCAATTCTTAAAATGTGCTGGTGTTAGCTGTTGACTACTTTACCGATTATCCAACGGACAAAATCGGGAAGTAGTTCAGGGCAGCAAAAGGATACAGCCAGTACGGCTACTGCAATCAGTACAATGATAATCACAGCAGCAGGAACATGAGAGCGAGTCTCATTCGTGGAAACCTTGTTATTGTCACCGTAAACATTGATATTGATGACAATACTGGGCTTGTCCGCTTTCTTCACGGAATTCACCTCCTTGTTATTATTGGCCCTCAAAATTGAGGGGACTTCCCATCCGCCAACAACAAGGAGATATTGCAGCCTTATATCCTAAATTCACACCAGCACAAATCCGACTTCCCAAACAGTTTGTTCTGCTCGGTCCAACACCAAATCACTTGACACGGTCACAACGAAACACACATACATACTGACTACAAGTGCAGTCACAGTGTTACCGTGTTCGTGTGTCACTGTGTCGGGGTGACAAGGTGCTGATGGCACTTCTGCCGGAGAAAAATGCATCCTTACCCATAGGTACGATGCCGCCCGCGTTTTGATCACGAGCCAAACGAAGTCTGATCTGACCGCTCGTACTGACGATATAATTATATCACAATAGGTCGAAAAAGAAAATAATAAATTGTAAATTCCACCCAGAGAGACTGGTGGCGTTTTCATATACCACAATCTGAAAGGAGGAGATACCCTATCTGCTGCCAGCCATCGGGCTGGTTTTTTTCATTTCACAACAAAGGAGGTTTTTTAGTGGCAGACGATAAAAAGACCATCAGCCCCGATGTGGGTACTCCCACCGAGGTCCCGGAGCAGCCCAACCCCGCTCCCGATCTGGCCGATGCCACCGCTCCCGCCCCGCTGGGGCCGGAGGCGCTGACCGTAGAGGAACAACTCATTTTGGAGCAGGAGGGGCAGGCGGCACTCTTTGAAATGGGTGAGGCCGTGCCTGATCCCGCCGACGCTGTTACTCACACCGAGGTGGAGGAGCCCGCCGCTCCCGAAGTCCCCAAGGCTGGAAAGGAACAGGCGCAGCCGCCCGCTCCCGGCAAGGACGACCCCGCCCCGGCACATTCCGGCAAGGTGGTGGATTTTGCCGCCGCCCGTGACGAGGCGGCCAAGGACGAGAAAAAGGCGCTCAAGCAGAAGCTGCCCACGGAAAAGGACAAGACCGCCAAACCCGGCAGAGGCCGACCGCCCAAGGATGGCAAGCCGCTCCCGATAAGGCAAACAGCCCAAACCTCGGGACAAAAAGTCCCAAAGTAAGGTTGCCCCGGAGAAGCCTGCCGTGGATAAGGGTGGCGCTCCCGCCGGTGCGAAGGTCACGCCGGAGCCATCTGCGCCCCGTGATGCCACTCGACCGGTAAAAGAGGAGATCGTCTATCTCAACCTGTCTGACCTGCACCCGTTCAAAAATCACCCCTTTGGCGTTCGGGACGATGCGGAGATGCAAGGGCTTGTGGAGTCGGTCAAGGCGGCAGGCGTTAATCAGCCCGCCCTTGTTCGTCCCCGTGAGGATGGCGGCTATGAGATCATCGCAGGCCACCGCCGCCAGCGGG
>ERZ1035032.1248-NODE-1248-length-16612-cov-8.269856_pt1 | contig 16612 bp, 16 predicted proteins | sample MGYA00520693_ERZ1035032 | MGnify/ENA primary metagenome ERZ1035032 (study PRJEB33766, sample SAMN09781740) | gut metagenome | biome: gut microbiome | host: Homo sapiens | place: Madagascar | study: EMG produced TPA metagenomics assembly of the PRJNA485056 data... | reverse complement strand
TTATGTTTAACTAAAATTTTATTTTTATGGAAAATTTAAATGATTTGTATAAAGAATTCTTTTCTGCAGTTATCAATAGCGGTAAAGAGCTTTCAGTTGATGCGCTGGATATAGCAAAGCAAATAATTGCGACTGACAAGAATGCTGATTACAATATTACCGCACCTAATATTGATGCTTTAGCCAAAGAGTTAAAAGACAAAGAGAATAAAATCTCAACCAGCCGTTTGCACAACATACTTTTTGAGTATGAAGGGTGCATAGAAGATGAAAAATTCATCAAACTGATGAAACCATTGTGCAAAGGCAAATATTTTTCGTTTTCAAAGTATGAGGCGTCGGCAAAATCTGTCAAATTTTGGATTTTGGTTGGTGGCTTTTTGAATAAATGGAATTGGACGGATTTAATCTATTCGGACAAATGCTCTGAAAAGCAGTGTAAAAAGCTTTTAAGTTTGTATCAAAACAACTGCAAAAAGATTCCTGAGCGTGACTTGTTTGCTATTTGTAAAGCTCTCAAAAATAGAAGGTCTTACTAACCAAAACTCCGTTTATCTTTTAGGATAAGCGGAGTTTTTTTAATCTGAATATTTTTACAAATTTTTCAACTTTTGCTGCAAGGCGCGCAACTCGCTGATTGCATCGCAAATCGGCGACAAATCCACCGGAGGCAGCTCAGGTTCTTCCACTTTATGCGGCAATGGCTCAAGTCCCAAAGGCAAATCCGGCTCTTCTTCAAAAAAATCTTTTTGAATTTCCTCTTCGCCCAAAAGATTCTTTAGACCTTTTTCTTTGATTAAACGCTGAGCCCCTTCAATGGTGTAACGATTACCATAAAGCAGATTTTTTATCAGCTTTAAAACTTCTACATCATCCGGACGATAATAGCGGCGTCCGCCGCTGGCTTTCATCGGCTTAATTTGGGCGAACTTAGTTTCCCAAAAGCGCAAAACATGAGTAGCTACACCCAATTCATCCGCCACTTCGGCAATTGTTCTAAAAGCAGATTTAGATTTGTTCACCACAACCATAAGCGCAATACCCGCCCTCACTTATTCAGCGTTGACAGCCTTTCTTAAAATTTGCGAAGGTTTGAAAGAAATAACTGTTCTCGGAGTAATTTCAGCTTCTTTACCTGTTTTCGGATTACGTCCGATACGGGCGTTTTTCTTACGCAGGCTGAATGTGCCGAATGAAGATATTTTTACATCCTGACCGCTGACCAATTCATCTCTGATTTCATCTAAAATCATATCCAGAACATCGCCGGAATCTTTACGGGACAAGCCGATTTCTTCATAGATTGCTTCAGTAATGCTGATACGGGTAATAGTTTTCATTTCATACTTCCTAAAATACAAATTAACATTAACATAAATTTAGATGACTGTAACACATCTTTTGCCAAAAGAAACCTTTTTAATCAATAAATCAACAATTTTTTGAATTGTCAGCCGATTTTTTTATTCTGCCGGCACAATTTCTTTCACAAAACGCGGATTTTTGCCCAAACGCGATAAAACTTCATAGCTGATTGTTCCGGCATCACGGGCAATATCATCTAAAGTATATTCATCAAATACCAAATATCCCCAATCGCCGACCTGTAAATTATCTATACAAGTAACGTCGCAAATCACATTATCCATAGAAACTCGTCCGATAATACGCGCTTCATTCCACTTGCCGCAAACATTAAAAAACACTTTGCCGACATTGGAAAGCGAACGAGGCAGCCCGTCGCCATAACCAATCGAAACAATGGCGATTTTACGGTTTGTCGCCGCGCGGTATGTTGCAGAATATCCCACAAAATCTCCTTTAGGCAGATTCGCAATTTGTAAAACCGGAGCTTTTACTGTTATTATATTCTGCATCTGGTTCAAACGGTACGGAGCCGTGTTTATTCCATACATCGCCGCACCCAAACGCACCATGTCGCAGCAAAAATCAGCGCCGAGAAACGCCCCGTCTGACGCCGACAGTGTGGCCGGAATTTTTGGAAAATACTGCTGACGAATAAAGTTGAAATTATCCAGTTGATGTTGATTCATAAAGTGGTCTTTTTCATCACCGCAAGCCAAATGGCTCAACACAAAAGAAAACATTTTTAAATCGTCGGCATTCAATTTTTCCAAGTCTTCCAACCTGAAACCCAAGCGATTTAGCCCTGTTTCCACCTGAATAACCGGTTTTACACCTTTAATTTTATGTTCTTTCCAAAACAGCAACATTTCCGGCGAAGCAATAACCGGAATCAGCTTATATTTTTCAAACAATTCCAAACTATCAGCGCCAATCCCCTGCAGTACAAATATGTCAGCATCCGGAATCATTTGAGCGATTCGTTCTCCTTCCACAGCATGCGCCACAAAAAAGTTGCGACAATCTGCTTTTTTATACAAAGTTTCTGCCACCGTTTCAGCGCCCACACCATAGGCATTGTCCTTTATCACCGCAGCGGCAATCGCCGGAGCAGATATTTTTTGCAATTTTTTATAGTTTGCAACAAGGTTATTTAAATTTATTTGCAAAACAGGTCTTGTAAAAATACTCATTGCTGTTATTATCTCCATATTGTTAAAAGGCTTTTAAATATGATTTATGCCGACACTCATATTCATTTGCAGGATTATAGTCCGGCAGATGTTAAAAATGTAGTAACAAACGCAAACAAAAACAACGTCTGCGAATTTGTGAATGCATCATCGCACCCTACGGATTGGCAAAAAGTTTTAGACATTGTAGCTGAATTTAAGAATATTATTCCGGCTATCGGAGTACATCCGTGGTATGTTAGCGAAGCACCCGCAGATTGGGCGGAACAGCTGGAAGATTTATTGCACCAAAATTCTAAGCTCTGGCTGGGCGAATGCGGAATTGACCGGTTGAAAAATCCCGACACCAACAAGCAGCTTGCTATTTTACAGACACAAATTGCTTTGGCAAAAAAATATCAACGTCCGCTGATTATGCACGCCGTAAAAGCCGATAAAATTCTGCACCCGCTGCTGACTGAACTGCCGAAAAAAACAATTTTCCATTCATTTACAGGCTCGGTGGAATGGGGTAAAGAACTGCAAAGACACGGCTTTTATCTTGGTTTGAATTTTTCGGTTTTACATAAAAAAAATTATACCGAATTGCTGCAGCGTCTTAATCTTCATCAGTTGCTTTTAGAAACGGACGGACCGTATCAATCTGGACAGAAAGATAAGCAATCGCTGCCGCAAAACCTACCGCAGCTGGCTAAAAAAATCGCTGCTGTTTTCAATATGCCTGTCTGTGAATTTTCAGAAACTATTGCTGCTAATTGGCAAACTTTTAAGGGAGAATAACAAATGCAAACAACGCCCAAATCTTTACGCTTGCAAATTGCCATTTTCGGACGTGTAAATGCTGGAAAGTCAAGCTTTTTAAATTTGGTTACCGGACAAGAAACGGCCATAACCTCTGAAATTGCCGGTACTACTACCGACGTGGTGGAAAAAGCGCAAGAGCTTTTACCGCTTGGGCCGGTTTTGTGGCTGGATACCGCAGGTTTCGGCGATAATACCGAACTTTCCGGACAGCGGCTGGAAAAAACCATAAAAACACTCGACCGCGCCGATATTGCTGTTTTAGTATGCGAAGGCGATAATATAGGTGAAGAAGAAAATAAAATAATATCCCTTACCTCTCAGCACAAAATTCCACTTATCAAAATATATAATAAAGCCGATAAATACAGCATTACCGCAACAGACGGAATAATCATAAGCGCTGCCGATAAAAATTCCCGCGATAAGGTGCTGAACGAGCTTAAAGCGGCGCTGATTAAAGTTTGTCCTGAAGATTTTATAAACCGTCGTCCGTTACTGGGCGATTTGTCACCGGAACACAGCACGGTGGTGATGATTATCCCTATTGATTATGAAGCCCCGAAAGGCCGCTTGATTATGCCGCAGGTGCAGGCTATCCGCGATTGTCTGGATAATAATCAAAATGTGCTGGTTGTCAAAGAAAATGATTATAAAGCTGTGTTGCAAAACTTCAAAAATCCGCCGGCTTTGGTGGTTTGCGACTCACAAGTAGTTGATAAAATGGTAACAGAAACTCCGGCAGATATCAAATGCACCACTTTTTCCATTTTGATGGCTCGTTTCAAAGGCGATTTGCAAAAAATGACTGCCGGCGCGGAAATGATTGATAAGCTGCAGGACGGCGACAAAATTCTGATTGCGGAATCTTGCACTCATCATGCGGTTGAAGACGACATCGGACGCATAAAAATTCCAAACTGGCTCAAAAAGAAAACCGGAAAAAATTTACAGATTGATCATGTCAGCGGCTGCGATTTTGCAACAAATTTAGCTAAATATAAATTAGTAATTCAATGCGGCGGCTGTACAATTAACCGCAAAGAAATTTTGTCGCGGATTTATAAATGTGAACAAGCCGGAGTTGCGATTACCAATTACGGCGTGTGCATTTCCAAACTTAAAGGCGTGTTGCCGCGAGTATTGGAACCTTTTAATGATATAAGAGGCTAATACGCATTAACTTTTTTGCGCCGTGTATAAAATGGTACATAAGAAAAACCGGCTGCTTATTGTTGCAACCGGCACTAACTCTCAGAAACTCGGATAATGAGTCTAATACGCATTAACTTTTTTGCGCCGTGTACAAAATGGTACACAAGCACAAAAAGTTAAAAGTAGTAGACCATTAGACGAGTTTCCCTTTTCTATATCGTAAGATAAGGTTTATAAACACTATATACATTAACAATTCGCTGCTTTCTTCTAAAATTTCGTTGTCAATAAGCGGCCACTCGGCAATAGTTGCAGCAACCACTGCACCGACAAAAATCAAAGAATCAACAAGATAAATCGGAGCCTGTAAAATATATTTTCCAATAAGCTTATAAACCTTTCTGCTCCAAATATAATACAAGATATACAATCCGTACAAATTACGCAAAGGCTCGACAATAATGCCGTATTTCATATTTTTCCAACGGCAGATTTCATCAGGCGAAAGATATTTTTCGCAAAAATATGAGCGGCCTAAGTTTGTTTCCCGCATAAGCATTAAAACTATTAACATCGCCAAAGCTATAAACAACGTTCTATCTTTTTTTGCCGTAACAACAATTATAAATGCCACCGTCAAAACCGCAAGCTGCAGATTTTCAATCAATGAACCTTCTGCAAAAAACTGTGGTTCGGCAAATTTTATCATAAACGGTATGGCTGAAATATATATAAGTTCAATAATTGTCAACCAGTTGATATTCAGGCACAAACGTGGCGGAATACCTTTCAAAAAGTCATTTAATTTCATTTTTTTCCTATAAAAATTACATAACACAATATACTAATAACACTAAATAAAATTCGATGTAAGCATTATTTATTGCCATTGGGTATAAAAAAGTATCTTTATTTGTCGGGGAAAGAATATATAAAAAAATTGACACTTTTTGCTATCTGCCTTTATATTATACCTTATGAAAATACTAGATTTACATATACCCAAAAATCCGGCAGCTGCTAACATTGGCATCTGCGTATTTGTTCTGATTTTGGCTCAAGCCTTGTTAAACTTGTTTTATACAGGCTTACTGAACTCAGATGAATTTGAACATATCCACGCCTCTTGGCTGGTTTGGAGCGGAAAAACTCCATACCTTAATTTTTTTGAACATCATAATCCGCTGCTGTGGTATCTGTTTGCTCCGCTTACCGGTTTGATGTTTGACAATGTTAATGTCTACTATATTTGTCGCTTTGTGACTCTGGCTGCAAATCTGGCAAGCTGGTATTTCATCTATAAAATCATCTGCGCTTGGCTCGGCGATTCAAAAGTCTGGCTGTCGGCGTTTGTTCTTTTTTGCTGCGGAGATTATGTCAGCCGCAATTTGGTTGAATTTCGCCCCGACGTTTTTATGAATCTGTGTTTCTGGAGCGGACTGTACTTTTATTTAACCTATTTTCAAAATAAAAGGCCAATCTGCTTAACTACCGCTTTTATACTGTTTACCCTCGCCTTTTTCTTTTTACAGAAAATCATCTTATTGCTGACCTTTTTGGGAATTTACACTTTCTGGCAGTTGCTGCAAAAACAAATTAAACCTGCTGATTTTCTAAAAGCTTTAATTATACCGCTTGTACTTGTTTTGCTTTTTATCTGCTGGCTGTTTTATCACAATATGCTCGGCCTTTACTTTGAACTTAACTATACCTTAAACAGCCTGCTGCCGCAATATTACGGCCTGCATCAGGTAAAATTCATCATCTTCGGCGTTATGCTGCATCTGCCCTTCAACAACGGCTGGGCATCGGTATTCTTTCCTCCGGCAGCCATTATTCTATGCGCTGCAGCTATACTCTGCTACCACAAAGTATTGCTTCGCAAAAATACAGCCGCGCAAGTTCTGGTCATTTTATTTTTTGCCGAATTAACCATCCGCTTTTTTACTTTTTCGCCTTACGCCCACTACTTTTCATTATTAGAAACGCTTGCCGCGATTTTGATTGCTTCAGCGCTTTTCGGCAATGATACAAAATTCAAAACAGCTATATATAACATATTCTTATTCATAGCTTTTATCATTTCCGCCAGTTTGCTGTTTTGCGACTATTCGCAGCGCAACGCTGATACTAAACTGCAGCCGGCACTGGATACGGCTCGTTTTGTTATTGAAAATACCGAACCTGATGAAGCGGTAATGAACGCTGCCAACTATAACTTTAACCTGTTCAGGCCTGACGCCGGCTATGTTTGGTTTATGCTTAACGACATCGGCTATATTTATGAAACTAATTTTGCCGTAAAAACCAATTTTGACGACATTGTAAACACGAAAAAAGCCACTTTGATATACGCCGAAAACTATATCAATACTCCGCTCAGCGAACGCAGAGTCAAAAAACTTTTTGAATATAACACCGATTTAATGTCACTGTATCGTAACAAACCTCTGCAAGATTACAAATTAACAGACTTACTGGTTAAAATTCCTCAGCCCGACGCCTATATTTGGGATATGCAACTGATAAAAAAATACTACCGCCCCACAGCAAAAAATCCTTTCTGGATTTTGAAAGACGAATACCGCAAGAAAAAGGAGAAATAAATGCAGCAAAACTTGATAATTTGGGATTTCGACGGCGTTTTAGCCGACAGTGAACATTTATGGGTAAAAAATTGGGCAGACACCTTGCAGAAACTGTATAATTTTACGCTGACACCGGCTCAGCAGAAACAGTATCTTGAAGGTAAAGCCGATAAAACCAAAGTAGAACTGCTTGCTCATGATTTTCCGCAACTGAAACTTGATGATAAATTTTGGCAGGAAATTCATCAAAATGAAAACCGCTTAATAGCTTCCGAACTAACACTGACCGACAATATAGAACAAATTCTAGACGACAAAAATTTTGCTCAATGCGTTGCCACCGGTGCCACTCTTGAAAAGCATAATAAAAAGACGGTTAAACTCGGTTTAGGCAAGTATTTTGACGAACGCAACACTTTTACCGCCTACATGGTGACAAACGGCAAACCAGCTCCGGATATTTTTTTATATGCCGCTGAAACGATGGGTTTTGAACCGCAGCGCTGTCTGGTTATAGAAGATTCTCTGGCCGGTATAAAAGCCGCAAAGGCAGCCGATATTTCTGTAATTGCCTATATCGGAGCCACAGGCCACAACACTAAAGAATACGCTGCGGCCTGTCGTGCCGCCGGAGCTTATGCCGTTTCCGACAATATGCCGGAAGTGTATCAGCTGATAAAAGAACATTTCAATAATCTATAACCAAGGAAAATATAATGAATAAACTTTTTATTTTAACTTTATGTGCTTTAATTTTCGGCGCAGTAAATTCTGACGCAGCTGAAACAAAAAAACTTCCGGAGCCTGATTTGAATGAATCCTCGGATTCATTGTTGCAAATTATCAACAGCCGCCAATCCGGACGCTCTTATAATACGGATAAACGCGTTGATGACGAAACTTTAAGCCAAATTCTGTGGAGCGCCCGTGGTGTTAATCAATACGGCAAAATAACCATTCCTACAGCCCGCAACAATCAAGATTTGAAAGTTTTTGTACTGGACGGTAAAGGCGCTTGGCTATATAATGCCAAAGCCAATCAATTGGAAAAAGTATCGAATAAAAATATGCTGCCATACTTGGCTGAAAAGCAGGATTTTATCTTGAATGCTCCGGTGCATTTGGTTTATACCAGCTCAGATAAAAAATGGGGATTTGCCCATGCCGGTTCAGCTTATCAAAATGTTTATTTATTCGCAACAGCCCAAGGTCTGAGCACGGTTATCCGCGGTTTGCCCAATGATGCAGAAATGGCAAAGGCTTTAAATCTGGCTCCTGATGAATTTACGATTGCGCATCAGCCGATAGGCTATTCTAAATAACAGGTTTAAATTTCGGCTTTGAACATCTACATATTTTTTATGCAAAAATCAAAGCCGAAATATAACTTAAAAGAAAAACTCGATATCGCTGAAAGCATCTCTACCGTTTTGATGTTTCTGATGGCGGTATGGGGTTCGATTGTAGCGTATGAATCCGGCTTTTGGCACAAACTTATGCACATTATCAATCACTATCACACCGAAATAATCAAAATAGAACAACACACCACCCTCACTGATATTTTTGAAAAAACAGACACGCATACCCACCGTAAAGATAAATGAAAATGCCGATTTGCAATCCGCAAATCGGCATTTTCTATAACTGACGGATTTTGAGTTTATTAAACAAGCTTTCTAAACTTATCATACAAACTTTGCACCAGCACATACACCATCGGAATAATAAACAAGCCTCCAAGTGTACCGATGAGCATTCCCCAGAATACCGGCACGCCGATAGCCTGACGGCTGGCTGCGGCCGCTCCGCCGGCTATAACCATCGGGAACACACCCAAAATAAAGGCCGAAGCTGTCATCAGCACCGCGCGAAAACGCTCACGCAAACCACGCACCGCCGCATTGACCAATGTTGCGCCTTTTGCCCGTTCATCGCGAGCAAATTCCACAATCAAAATAGCGTTTTTACTAGCCATACCCACCAGCAAGATGATGCCGAGCTGAGAATAAATGCTAAGCGGCATACCACTGAAAAATAATCCCAGCATAGCTCCGCTTACGGCAACCGATAAAGAAAGCAGCACCGGAATCGGAATAATAAAGCTTTCATACTGCGCCACCAAAAACAAATAAGCAAAGGTCAGCGATAACAGCAATAAATATCCGATTTGTCCGCTTGTTGTCTTTTCTTGATAACTCATAGTCGACCATTCAATAGCAAAACCTTTTGGCAGGCTGTCAACCAATTTTTCAACTGCTGTCATGGCTTCGCCCGTTGAAGACCCCGGTTTCTGCACGGCCGTGATAGAGGCCGCCGGATATTGATTATAGCGCTCAACTACACGCGGAGCCAAAACTTTATGCAAATCCACCAAACCGCGCATCGGCACCATACGTCCCAGATTATTCTGCACATAAAGTTCATTGATATTGTCAATGTTGTCACGATATTTCCAATCCGACTGAATCATCACTTTATTAACCTGAGTTCCAAGATTGATGTCATTCACATAGGCCGAGCCAAGATAAGTTTCCAAAGTGGAAAAAATCTTGCTCATCGGAACTTTCATTGTTTCGGCTTTCACACGGTCGATGTCCAAAAAGATATTCGGAGTTTTGGCGTTGAACGTGGTATAAGCATACGCGATTTCCGGCAACTGGTTGATTTTGCCTAAAAAGCTTTGCAATGCCGCATCAAGTTTTTGATAGTCCATTGTTTGGCGTGACTGCAAACGAATATCCAAGCCGTTTGCCGTACCCAACCCCGGAATTGCCGGCATTTCAAAAAATTGAAACTCTGCTTCCGGGAATTGCTGCATTTTGGCACGCAGACGATTCATAATGTTGGTTGAATATTGTTCCGAACGTTTGCGTTCTTCCCACGGTTTTAGAACGATAAACGACATAGAAACGTTTTCACCTCTACCCCCCATAAGTGAAAAGCCGACAACATCAGAAATATTCTCAACATCTTTTTCTTCACGAACTATAGCTCCGACTTTTTCCACCAATGACATTGTTCGCAATTTTGACGCTCCCTCCGGCAGCTGCATACTCATTACAAGCACGCCTTGGTCTTCATCGGGAATAAACGAGGTTTGCGCGGTGGCAAATAAAATTCCGACCAAACTGAACAACAAAACCATAATGGCAAACACAACCTTCAATTTTTTTGCCAAAAATGATACCGTGCGAGCATAAAAATGTATCACATTGCTAATCGTTTTATTAACTTCATACCAAAATCCCGAAGTACGCGGTTTGATATTTTTAATCAGCAACGAACAAAGCGCCGGAGACAGCGTTAAAGCATTTAATAATGAAAACATAATTGCCGTAGCGATAGTAACAGAAAATTGCTGATAAATTTTACCGACAATGCCACCCAAAAAGCCGACCGGCACAAAAATTGCCAGCAATACGCAAGATGTGGCAACCAATGCACCGGTTATTTCACTCATAGCCTTCATTGTTGCATCTTTTGCATTCAGCTTTTCATTTTGCATCAAAAACACCACGCGTTCCACTACCACAATAGCGTCATCAACTACGGCGCCGATTGCCAGCAACATTGCGAACAGCGTAAACATATTTATGCTGTAACCAAGCACCAAAATTACGGCGAATGTTCCCAAAATAGAAACCGGAATTGTCAAAGTCGGAATAAGCGTGGAATAAAAATCCTGCAAAAAGAAATAGCAAACGCCAACCACCAATAACAAGGTTAAAAACAGCGTAAACACCACTTCTTCCACAGAAGCGTCAACATATTTTGTGGAATCATAAGAGATGTTATAAGTCAATCCTTGCGGAAAAAATTTTTCGGCTTCTTGCAAAGCCAGTTTAACAGCTTTCATCGTTTCCAATGCATTAGCTCCTGAAGAAAGGCTCAGCGATACAGGAACAGCGTTTTTTCCGTTATACAAACCGGAAATAGCATACGTTTCTTGTCCCAGTTCAACGGCGGCAACATCTTTTAGACGAACCAAACCACCCTGCTCCGCCGTACGGACAATAATATCCTCAAATTCTTCAGCAGTTGACATACGACCTTGTGTTTGCAATGTATAAACCATCGGATTGCTGCCGCCGGTCGGAGCGGCACCGACTTTTCCCAGTGTCGGCTGATAGTTTTGACCGGAAATTGCGCTGTAAATTTCATCGGCGGTAATTTGCAAAGCGGCCATTTTATCCGCATTCAGCCACACACGCATGCTCAGCTGCGCCGAATAAACTTCTACACTTCCCACACCGTGAATTTTTGCCAATGTACGCTGAATATTGTTATACACATAATCGGCAATCTGTTTTTCATCCAAAGAATCATCCGGCGACGAAAAAATAATGTAGCCCAAAACATTTGAAGATTCACGCTGCACCGAAATTCCCTGACGCGAAACTTCTTCCGGAATTTTAGAAGTTGCCTGCTGAACGCGGTTTTGCACCTTTACTTGCGCCATATCCGGATCGACACCGGTTTTGAAAGTAACCGTCAACTTATATGACGAATCTTCTGATGAAGAATCCATATAAATCATATCTTCAACACCGTTAATTTCATCTTCCAGCGGAATACCTATTGTTTTGGCAATCACATCGGCGCTGGCTCCAGGGTATGAGGCGCTGACGGTAATTTGCGGAGGAGTAACTTCGGGGTACAACGCCACCGGCAAATTGAACAAAGCCAAAGTTCCAACCAATACAATCAAAATGGAAATAACAAATGAAAAACGCGGACGTTTAATAAAAAATGCTGAAAACATCAATGCCTCCTATTTGCCTGCACCGACAAAAATCGGATTTACTTCGGCGTCGTCACGGACTTTTTGCAAACCTTGCACAATCACTTTATCGTTTTTATCCAAACCGGAAAGCACAACCTGCCAATCATCTACAACATCACCAAGCTGAATATATTTTTGCTTAGCTAAATATTTGCCGTCAGCTTCGCTAACCGCCATCACATAAGTGCCGTTGGCATCTTCCGAAAGAGCAACTTGCGGAACCAATAACGCCATTTTTTTGGATGTAAAACGAATATTTATATCCACATAATTTCCCGGAACCAATAAGTCTGAATCGTTTTCGGCGTCCAAATAAACCGGAATTGTTGCGGTATCGCTGTTTACTTCATTACTGAAAAACAGATTTTGCGCTTTTTCGGTTTGGATTTTTCCGTTTGGCAAAACAATATCCACAAAAACATCTTGCGCGTTTTTCAGTTTATCTAAAAACACTGAACGCTCTTTATCGGTAACGGAAAAAGCAACCCGAACCGGATTCATTTGCACCACACGAGCCAAAGTTTGGCTATTGGCATTAACCAAATTACCTTCGGTTATAAAGGCTTTGCCGATGACACCGTCAATCGGAGCTTTTACCTCGGTGTATTCCAAATTCAGACGCGCCAAATCTTCTTGCGCTTCGGCGTTTTTCAAATTACTTTCCGCCACTTCCAATTCTTTGTCAGATATAAACTTTTTATGATGCAGTTCTTGCAAGCGTTTATAATCCGAAGCCAACTGTTTTACCGTAGCTTCGGCCGCTTTCAGATTATCGCGGTAGCGACGCTGCTCTATCACAAACAGTACATCGCCTTTTTTGACCAAAGAACCGTTTTCAAACAAAATCTTTTCAATATACCCCGACACTTGCGGTACAATATCAACACTGTTGATTGCCTCAACATTGGCAATATATTTCTTTTTTGCCGATACATCTTTCTGCCCCAACTCGGCAACTTGCACAGAGGGAGTTGCAATTTCAAACCCTATATTGCCGGCCGGAGAAAAACGGTTGTTCAAATACCATCCCAAAGCCACAAAGCACAGAGCGTAACAAGTGTTAAGATAAATATGTCTGCTTTTGATTTTTTTAACTTTCATTTTATGCCTCTATTTAATTTTTTAAATTCGGCTAAAAATAAGAATTATAAAATCTTAAAGCAAGTCAAAAAAAGTTAGTGTCACTTTTTTAATGATTTTTTGGCGTTTGGATTAAAATTGCAACTTTGGTGCCGGTTGGCAACTTGTTATTAAGAAGCACATATTCTTCATCACTGCATATATTTAGGCAATCTAATATATTAGAGCTGTTTACCTTATACATAAGAGTATCATTTCCATGTTCAAATTGATAAACAGAATGCCATTTTTTAAGCCATCGCGATATGGTTTGCGGCGTGACGCCAACCAAATTTGCAATTTGCCGCATAGAAAGTCCGGCGGCGTATAAATCATGCGTCATCAGTTTTTGAAATATAGATTTTCCGTGCGGCGATTCTTTTGTAAATTGATAGCCGCATTGCCGGCACTTATAGCGTTGCACGCCAAATACATTTCCGTTTTTCACACAATCTTCCGCACCGCATTTTATACATTTTGCCATATACTTTTCTCCATCATTCTATATAATATAATGCGGAATATTATAAAAATCATTAAAAAAGTTACATTTTTAATAATAACAAACTAAACAATTTATCTCTAAAAACTTTTAACAAGCCTGAAGAAAGAGTAATTCTGAACTATCTTACTATATATAAAGATTTTTATAAAAAAATGTCCGATTTGTAAAAAGCCAAAATCTACCAATATCTAAAGACCGATTGACAATCTCTCGCAATCATTTTTCAAACATCCGTTTATTCTTTGCAACATACAGATGTTTTTTTGTTATAATCCTTTGTTTTAAAACTATTTATCGTCTGGGCAAAAAGGCGTTATTCTGTTATACTGCATCTACATTTACACCGCCGCAGAACAACCTAAGCAACTAATACGTCTCCTTTATAGCTCAGCCGCTTCTTTTTGATTTTCGCCCAGCAAATCGCGGATAATTTCTCCGGCCATCAGCAAACCGGCCACTGCCGGTACATAAGCCATACTCCCCGGAGTTTGGCGTTTATTACTGTCTTCGGCCGAACCAAGCGGTGTCAAAGCCGGCTCTTCGGAATATACCACCTTAAAATGATTTATACCGCGTTTACGCAGTTCCCGCCGCATAACTTTTGCCAGCGGGCACACGGCGGTTTTGCTGATATCGGCAACCTTTAAGCCTCCGGCATCCAGCTTATTACCAGCTCCCATGGCGCAAATAATAGGCGTATCTGCTTCTGCTGCCCGCTGCACCAAAGCAATTTTTCCGGCAACCGTATCAATCGCATCTGCCACATAATCATATTGCCTAAAGTCAAAACTGTCTGCTGTTTCCGGCAGATAAAAACAGTTGCGGCACTCAATTTTCAAATTCGGATTGATATCTTTCAGCCGCTGTTTAGCCGCCTCGATTTTCGGCATACCTATAGTTGAATGCAGCGCCAAAATCTGCCGATTGATATTGCTCAGGCTAACCGTATCATTATCCACCAAATCCAGTGCACCGACGCCCGCACGCGCCAAAGCTTCGGCCACATAGCCTCCAACACCGCCCAAGCCAAACACTGCCACCCGCGAGTTTTTGAGTTTTTCAACTCCGGCGGCGCCAATCAACAATTCAGTTCTGGAAAATTGAGTAATCATTCCTCTCTCTTTTTTATTTTACCTTTTATAAAACCTTCAACTTCATCTTTAAGAATTTCCTTCAGCTGTCCGTTTTTGCGCTGATATTCTATAAATTGATATTCTTCAAACAAGTTATTACCGTGTACAAAAAACACATCATCGCCGTAGTTTGGATTTATAACCTCATACCCCAAGTATTGCGCCGTCAGCTTAGAAATTTCATAATGTGAAATCAGCCCATTCGGCAAAACCGGCATTTTTCCACCGATATTATACAAGAAAAACGGCACACGCATATCTTCTACAACCAGCTGATTATGCCCATAGCGTCCATCAGGAAAACCTAGCATTTCTCCATGGTCAGACGTAAAAATAAATTGCGAATTTTCAACATTTAAGCGCTTAAATTCATCCAATAACTGTCCCAGCACGCTGTCTATATATAAAATTGCATTATCATAAGACGCATTTTCTTCTTCAAAACGACTGTTGTCATTTGGCTTGAACACATCAAATTCCGGATGATTTGCATAATTTTCTTCATATGGCGAATGTACGCTCTTAAAATTCAGCACTACAAAGTTTTTACCTTTTTTCAAGTCCAGTTTTTTAAACATTTTCAGCAGCAAATCTTCTTTTTTACGCTTAAATTTGCGCGGGTTATACTCCGAAGTAACAATTTCATCAATATAGCGTACGCCAATCAGATTGGTTTGCTTCATATCGTAGGCCGAATAAAAATAGGTTTTAAATCCGTTTTCTTTAGCCATTTTAAACAGGTTGGTATCCTCATTTTCCAGTTTCACGACATTTCCAGGTTCTTTCATCATATTGAAAAAAATCGGCAACGATGAATGCGTTGAAACAGCGCCTGAAATAGCCGTACTATAGGTAAAACCAGTTTCATTTTTCATTCTGTCCAGCTGAGGTGTGGTCGGGCGAGCTTTCGGATTAAACAGATGCATTTTGTCGGCGTTGGTGCTTTCGCCCATAACCAGCACAACCAACTGCGAAGATTCCGGAAGTTTTTCTATTTTATACGGCAAATAAAAATTCAGCGGCACAATATCATGAATATTTTTACTGTCGGTGCCGCGCACCAAATAAAACGAAAAAGAATTTATCGAATTATGGATAGAATAACGTGTTTCCGGCGGCAAAAAGGAGTGCAATCCACGCCGAGTTGCCCGCTCCGGCTTTACACCCAAAAAAATGATAACCGCCAAAATTCCAATAAATGAAAAACAGAGTTTTTTCCGCCACTTAAATTCCATAAACAACAAAATCAAAAACGGCAGCGCCGCAGCGACCGGAACAAACCAAAAATTATCACAATCCGACATTCCGGCCGAATAAATATCTTCAAACTCATCAAAAACCTTACCGATATCCAGCGGATTTATCGGGCGGGCAAAATAAGCTATATGCCCTAGCTGAATTAGTTGCATAAATATAAAAAACAGACAGCAAACCGCATAAACACACACACCGGAAAGCGACAGAAAAAAACCGAATAAAAACATAACCAGCAAAAACACCACATCGGTCAAATATGTAATATTCGGCAAAAAAGCCATATACAAATAATCCGGCAGCACCACCAAAACCGCAAACAGTATTCCCATCAGCGCATTATATTTCAGCTTTGGCAAAAACGCCGTAATTTTGCGAAATAAATTTTTCATTAGTCCCTCGTCCAATAATCAGAATATTTTGCTCTATAATATACTTTTTGAACTTTGATAACAAAATAAGGGTAAATATCCACATCTATAAAAGTTTTATTTTCTATATTTTTTAACAACCTTGTAGAAAACTCTTAAAAAAACTTTGCACCCTGCTGATTTCCGGCTAATATTTAAGCATAATTTAAATAGGTGGACAAATGAAGTTTAATAAAAGTCTTGAAATATTTTTTAGTTTGGCTTTATCGTGTGTTTTGGGCAGCAAAGGTGCAGAGGCCTATAATTTGGCGCCGCAGTCATTTGAAAATTTTTATGCGGTAG
>ERZ1035032.1245-NODE-1245-length-16623-cov-5.025109_pt1 | contig 16623 bp, 9 predicted proteins | sample MGYA00520693_ERZ1035032 | MGnify/ENA primary metagenome ERZ1035032 (study PRJEB33766, sample SAMN09781740) | gut metagenome | biome: gut microbiome | host: Homo sapiens | place: Madagascar | study: EMG produced TPA metagenomics assembly of the PRJNA485056 data... | reverse complement strand
CATCATCAGTTTCTTGATTCTGTTTTCAAGAGCTTCAGTATCAATGATTTCTTTACCATATTTATTGTACAGTTCACCCCAAGGGACGCTCTTCATTTCCTTTCGATATGTCTTGAATGTAGCATTTACCCACTGGATGACGTTAGTAAAATAAAGCCACAACTCATTTGCGTTCGGATCATGCTGGTGCTTACCCATATACGTTTCAATGTTTCCATGAGAAATCCAACGGATGGTAGTTTCAAGGAAATCTTGACGGATGGGAGATCCATTGAGATATCGGCTTCCTATGCCATATGCCGCACAACCGCTCTTACTGAAATAACGTTTGGCATCTGCCAGCCACGGGCCACAATAAACGGCATTGCGCAGTTCCTGATCCATCAATTTAGCCCCGGCGATATTGATTGTCTTGAACCATTGCAATTTTTCGCTATCAGCACCTGTGCAGATGTAAATCATTAGTTCATAATCCAATATACGATCTTGTTCATCATTTGTAAGATTGCAGAAAGACTTGAAGGCAAAACTGAAATCATTGTTCACGTACTGGCATAGAGAAATCGTGCGCTGTTGTCCGTCAATAACTTCGAATGTTCCGTCTTCTCTGGTGGCCCAATACATGACGTTGAGCGGAAACCCTTTCATGACGGTGTCAATGACTGCTGCTCTCTGTTTGTCATCATAAACGAATTCTCTCTGATAAGGAGGTCGGATATCCAGTTTGCCGGAATACCCTTTTACTCCGCCTTCTTCATGGTCAATGTAACCGGCGGTGAGTTCCCTGACGGTTATTTTTTTCAATGTTATATTCATGGTGAGATTAGTGTTTTTTACGTATTAGAATTCGTGAGTATACCCTTTTTCCGTGTACGACGCCACAACCTCCTCTATCTTCAGGAAGAGGAGTGTATCCCAATTCATTGAGGATCTCTTTTGGGGCGCTTGCCCTTGTATTACCAGAAGCCTGCCATATAATTTCGAATTGGTCAGGATTATATTTATCAAGAAATGTTACCGGAACCCCCATAATACCATCATAATCACAAGGAATATCGGCTGTAACATTCACATTGATTGCGTCGTAATTATCATACTTTGGATATTCCTCTTCAGAATACTTTTTGTACAGAATTAATTCCTCATGTCGCTTTTGAATATCAAGATTAGTATACCAGGTAACTCCTGAAACACGAATCATTCCTTCTCTATGATCACCAGCAGTCGCAACATCTAAATATTTAGAATAAAAATGTCCAGCATTACCTTTAAATCCAAAGCCTAACCACAATCTGTTTTCTTTTAGAAGAGGAAATATCTCTTTGCAAATTATGGCATTTTGATTCCCAATGATTATGAACCTCTTGTCATACTTAATGAGCTGAGCTACATACTCCCTGAACAAGCTGAACGGAGGATTGGTGACCACAATATCCGCCTGCTTGAGCAATTCTATACATTCCTGACTACGAAAATCGCCATCTTCTTCGAGATTATGAATCCCTATTTCCTCCGGACTAGGAATCCTGTCTCCATCTTTGTCCCCATTATACTCAAGATAAATCGCCGATTCACAGTCATTCATGCTCAAAATATTCATATCCTGACTCTTATAGCATGTTGTAATCAGTTTCTTCAGTCCAAGATATTCGAAATTGTACGAAAAATAATGAAAGAAATTGCTGACACGTGGGTCATCGCAATTACACAAGACGGTCTTGCCTTTAAAATGGGACTTGTAATGACGTAATTCATTTTCAATGTCCGACAACTGCGTGTAGAACTCGTCCTTTTTCGCCTTGTTGGCAGCATGGAGATTCTCGTTATTTGCCATATTGACTGATAGTTACAGCATTACTATCAGTCGCTTCAGCGCAACAAGAAGGGCGTGAGCTTCTTATTGCGTTCTGCCGGGTAGCCTCGCAAGCAACCCTCTAACTCAAATAAGATACCCACACCCGAAAGGGCGCGAGCATGCTATATTCTGAGTTATGGGGCAGCGCAAATGCGATGCTCCAGCTAATATTTCAGCGTCAATTATTGCTTTAAAAGTTTGCGAGGCTTTAGCAGAACGCGAAATAATAGCAAATGCTTCGTTATAAAAATTATGTCTTGCTACGCGGAATCTTCCGCATACGCAAATATAAGTCTTTTTTTGTGAATGTCCCACATAACACTTTCGGCAAACGGAACAAGTTGGCAGCTCTGTACTTAGCTAAATAACGATATATCAATAGGTTGCACGAAAACTGGCGTGCCAAGTCTCATGAAAAAACATGGGACTTGGCATGGGGCGATTGTGCATAAAGTGGAGCTATATTATTGAAACACAACAGATTAAACGACCACTCGCAAGCATCCATGCCTGCCAAGTGGTTCAGAAAAAACGGGGAGGAGGAAGAGGAGGGTGCTCTTCACGCAGGGAGGCGGAAAAGGATGGGGCACTTTCGCGGGGAGACGTAAGAGGATGGTGCACTTACGCGGAGAGACGGAAGAGGACCACTCAAGCGGTGAGGCGGAAAATGACGATGCACTCACGCGTGGAGGCGGAAGAGGCGGCGGTAGATAGCCAGGAGGTAGCGGCGGAGAGGGAGGCGGTGCCAGATGCGGGCCTTGAGGAGGTTCAGGCGGGTGTAGGGATTTATGGGGGTGCGGCCTTTCTTGAGGATGGTCACTACACGGCCGAAGATGTCGGAAGTGGGACAATGTTCGCGGCAGATGGCACCATCACCCTGCATAACAGCCTGGTTACCATCCAATTGGATAATGCGATGGAGAATGTATCGGCCGGCGACACGGAAAAGGACAATGTCTCCTACAGCCAGAGGGCGGGCATCGGCCAGTGGTTCCAGTTCCACGGAATCCCGGTCCCCACGTATGAAGGGGAGCATGCTAACGCCCTTGACGGGGATGGTTACATTCTTGCCTTCGCGGAGGATCCGGAGGACTTCCGCGAAAAATATGTCATTGCTGATAACTACTTTCTCCATAACTGCCTGCCGGTCTATCTCCGGACTATAATACAAAGTTAGTAATCCTTAATTATTACTTAAAAAAAATCAGTACCTTTGTTTTTCCGCGAGGCAGGAGACACCTGCACGGCGGACAAATGACCATTCTGAAACTAAGAACATGAAAATCAAGGACGGCTTCGTATTGCGCGAAATCTGCGGAGAAAAAATCATCTCCGGAGAAGGACTGAACCAGGTAAATTTCAGCAAATTCATACGGCTCAATGACTCTGCGGCATTTCTGCTGAAGAAAGTTGAACATGAAGAATTTACGGCAGAGACATTGGCAAAGTTGCTCTGTGAGGAATATGAAATTTCAGAGGAAATCGCGGCCAAAGACGCCGAGGCTCTCTGCAAAAGTCTGGTAGAAGCAGGACTAGTCGAAGAATAATGAGCGAGGTAAAGCATTTTCGGACAGGCGGATTGCACTTCAGTGTCGAACTGGATGCACCCTGGCATTTCATGGAATATACGGCACCGGTAGCGGAGCGCATACGGAAAGCGGCTGCCGGAGAAGTGCCGGACCTGCTGCCCACCAGGGCGGGAGATGAAATTCCGGCGCGGACACTCGTGAAAAGCCGAAGCGAATTGCCGGAAAATTTCAATGCACATACATTGGATTTCTCTCAATATGAGCCATTTGCGACAGCTCCGTCCGATGAAGAAATGCTGAGGTTCAAGGTAGCTGGAGACACACCTGAATGGGCTGCGGACATCAGCGACGCGGAACTCATAATGGACGTGTCGAACATTGATCCCGGATATAAAATCTATAGACGCGGGGGCGACACCATATTCGAGTTTCTGAAAACAAACGGCGTGCGGAGCGGATTTCTGAAAGTTCCGGAGAACTGCCGCGTCTGCGAATTCACGGCAGAGGCAGGAACCAGGCCATACGCTGCAATGTCATTGATAGACTTCGCATTACGCATCGCATGCACCTATATCTCATCACGTTACGGCTCATTGATGATACACTCCTCGGTCGTCAGCATTGACGGTAAAGCGAACCTTTTTCTGGGCGCGAGCGGAACAGGAAAAAGCACGCACAGCCGACTTTGGCTGGACAATATTCCTGGGGCGGAGCTGGTCAATGACGACAACCCGATTCTCCGCGTCGAAAACGGGCAGGTATTCGTCTACGGCACGCCTTGGAGCGGCAAGACGCCTTGCTACCGCAATGTGAAAGTACCTGTCGGGGCTATCGTAAAACTCAGCCAGGCACCGCAGAACAGCATCAAACGGCTGAAAGGGCTGGACGCTTACGCAAACATCGTCGGTTCCGTGTCAAGCATCCGCTGGTCACGCAAGATCATGGACGAAATCACATCCCTGATGTCGCAGATAGCCATGACCACGCCTTGTTTCGCAATGGATTGCCTTCCCGACAGCGAAGCAGCCTTCACCTGCCGGGATGGTATCATAAACGGCACGAACCACTCATAGAACTACTCACTCACCTCAGCGCTACGCGACTTTCCGAAGAAACGGTCGATAACCAGAGCGATGGCAGCATCTCCGCTGACATTGCAGGCCGGGCCATAGCCGTCCAGAGCCAGGTAGATGGTCATCATGAGAGCGCATTGGTCAGGAGTGAAGCCCAATACCGATTCGAGCAATCCGATGGAAGCCATGAGAACACCGCCCATCACGCCCGGAGCGGCAACGGCTGCCACGGCCTGGAGAAGAGCGAAGTTCAGGAAAAGTCCGAAAGAAAGCGGGATGCCGCACATGTAAGCTATTGCTACTGAGGTAACTGTAAGCTTTATCGTAGAACCGCACATGTGCACTGTAGAGCAGAGCGGCACCACGAAATCAGCAATATCCTTGCGAGTCCCGTTCTTTATGGCGCACTCCAGCGTAACCGGAATCACCGCCGAGCTGGAACAAATGGAAAAGCCCGTAAGATAAGCCGGAAGGATGTTCCACAAACACTTGAACGGATTTTTTCCGGAAAGAGCACCGGCAATCAGATATTGAAGCACCAGATAGCAGATGGACAGCGCCACGCCGGTACCGATGATTTTCACTCCGGAGCCTAGCACCACGGAAAGTTTTCCGGCAGCGCTCATTTCGCACATCATCGTGAAAATATAGAACGGCAGAAGCGGGATGATCACCTTTTCAATGGTGAGTTTCACGATCTCCCCGAACTCATCGAAGCCCTTTTTCAATCCGGTCGCACCGGTCACGATAATGCCGACACCCACCATGAAAGACAGCAGCAGCGCGGTAAGAATGTCGCAGATCGGAGGAATCTTCAGTTCAATGAAAGGAGCGAAAGTCTTCCCTTCGGCAGCGGACGTCGCAATCTCTCCGACTTCCAGATAATGAGGGAACAATGTCGTGGCGAAGCCGTATGAAAACAATCCGGCGCCGACCGTAGAGACGTATGAAATAATCATCACGGCGATCAGCATTTTCCCGGCGCCGCGTCCCAGATTCGCCACGGACGGCGTCACCAGGCCCAGCACCAGAAGCGGCACGATAAATTTCAGGATTTGTGCGAAAAAGACATTGAAAGTCTTCAGGATGCGCACCAGCACATCAGGCGCGACAATGCCCAGAAGCGAGCCCAAAAGTATGGCAATCACCACCTTGGGGAAAAGTCCCAATTTAATTTTCTTCATCACTATTTCATTTTGCAGATTACGGAACTGACACCCTTGATGGTAATCACAAGTCCCTGTCCGGAAGATTTCATGGAAATATTCTCCGGAGCACCCCAAACCACAGATTCCATACCGTCATATCCGGTAATGGTGCATTTCGCTTTTTCAGCACGTGGATTTATTACCACAAGATATTTCTCCCCATTAGCAGAACGCTCATACACAGCAGGATACGGCTGATTGGGGTTACTTGCATATTTCCAGTCACCTGTATTGCCAAGGGCAGGTATCGACGCTCTGAGAGCCAGAAGCCCTTTAGTCCAGGAATACATTGAACTGGCATCATTGATTTCATTTTCGACGGTCGGACGGGTCGGGCTCGGGTCGATCGGGAGGTAAAGTTTTTCCGGCGCGCAGGTGGAAAAGCCTGCGGTCGGGCCTGCGCCCCATTGCATCGGGGTACGCTCCGCGGACCTGTCGCGGCTGCCCTCGACAGCCGGTACGCCATCCATCGACCTCATGCCGATTTCCTCGCCATAATACACAATCGGCACCCACGGCATTGTCAGAAAAAACGTCATCATGGTTTTAAGTTCCTCCGGGTCAGAACGTTGGTTACGGTTCATACGCCACGTGTCATGACTTGATGTAGGCATGCACGGGAAGCCCTGGCCGAGAGTCTTGCGATACATCTCCGTGAAAGGAATCACGAAAGAGGAAATCTTGCCCTTCCCTGCCTTGTCGAACCAGCAGTCACAAGGCGGATAAATCCCGGTTGAAGGATCGGCATTGCGGCGAGTGTTATAGACCAGGTCACGGTACATCGTCTTGCCGCAGCCATTGTGACGGATGATGTCGATGTCGAAGCCGCACGAAATGGATTCGACCGGGCTGGACCATTCTGAAAGGAATATTCTGTCAGGATAATTCGCTGAGGTCCAGGAAAATATCTCATCCCAAAGCTTTCTTACACCATGGAATTCCTCATCATCGCCCTTCACCAGCGACCATGCCAGGTCACAGCGGAAACCGTCAACCCCCTTGTCGAACCAGAAGGCAATGATGTTCTTCAGTTCCTGACGCACAGCCTTCGGGCCAGGTGCATCGTAGGACTGCTCCCAAGGACGCGACGGATCAGGAGAAAGATAGCCGTAGTTCAATGCAGGCTGAACATCATAGTAATTCTTCATGTAACGGGCACCGCGGGGATAATTGCAGTCCACCCATTTCTTCTTTTCAGAGTCACGCGGTTTGCCGTCCTTGCTGTCCATCCATATATAATAGTCGCTGTAATGGCCGTTCCTGTCGCCATTTGCAGATTCCACGAACCACGGATGCTTGTCGGAAGTGTGGCCGGCAACCAGGTCCAGGCAGATGCGCAGTCCCTTCGCATGGGCATCCTTGACCAGATTTTCCAAATCAGTATTGGTCCCGAAACGCGGGTCGACCTTATAGTAGTCCGTAATGTCATACCCGCCGTCCTCGAACACGCTGCAGAACACCGGACTAATCCATATTGTATTGAAACCCAGGGTTTTCACATAGTCCAGCTTCGAACGGATGCCTTCCAGGTCGCCATAACCGTCGCCGTCGCTGTCCTTGAACGAAGACGGATAAATGTGATAGATGGCAGCATTGTCAAGCCACTTCGGATAGGTCTGCACCTTATCAGGGCCATCAAGTCCAAGGCCTTTCCAATCATTGCAGGTGCCGTCAGTGGTGCGGTCCAGTTTTCTGTCATGCATGCAGACAATGATCCCGTCCTTCGTCATCTGCACGTCGGTTTCCATGCCGCCGTAGACCGGAATTTCCGCAGCCTTGCTGAAGGACAATGATGTATTTTCAGGGTATCTGTTTGCAATTCCCCTGTGCGCCTGCAGTACGAATTCGCGGGAAACCGGCTTTACAGGTTTCAATTCCGCAGCCCATCCTCCGCCAGGCGCCATCTTCACCTCAACCTTGCGGGAAGCCGGAACAGAGCATGTAACCTTCTTGTAATCAGTAGCTATACGATGGGCATTGACCCCATCCTGATATATTGTCATGGTATAGTCCCCTGCCGGAAGGAAGCTGAGGTCGAGCTCCAATGCGCGGCTGTCCCAATTGGTCATTGCCCCGACATACCAGCGGTCGTCCTTTCTGCGGGCCATGGCGACATATTCGGCGACTTTGCCGTCGAGCGCGACGGTTTCATCCCACACGGTCGGTATTGCCGAGATGAAATCGGTGCACTCCTGCTCCGCACGGTAATTGTTCGGAGAATCGCACATCATGTTCAGCGGCGACTCGAAAATCACGTACTCGGCGAGCTGATGGCAACGTGTTCCCTGACTCATCGGTTCGGTGCGGATAGGGCGATAATTCTTCTTGACGGCATTCCGCATGGCGCCCTGCGTATAATCCATCGGGCCTGCCACCATCCTGATGAACGGAATGGTCACATCGTATGTAACATGGTCGACCGAAGGGTCGCTCCATTTCATCTGTTCCAGACCGAAAACGCCCTCGAAATTCACCACGTTGGGATATGTGCGCTGAAGTCCCGTAGGCTTGTACGCCCCATGGAAGTTCATGAGCATGTGATACTTGGCACACATTGCGGCAGCATCGCGGTACCATTCCACCATTTTCTGGTCATCACGGTTCATGAAGTCCACCTTGAAGCCCTTCACGCCCATTTCCGAGAAACGGCGGCAGACATTTTCCATATCCTTGGTGAACGGATACCATCCCGCCCAAAGGATAATGCCGACTCCACGTTTTCTGCCATATTCGACAAGTTCCTTCAAATCAATCTCCGGCACCACCTGCGTAAGGTCATTGGCATACTTTACGGCCCAGCCCTCATCCAGAATCACATACTCGATCCGGTTCTCGGCGGCGAAGTCTATGTAGTACTTGTAAGTGTCGTTGTTCACGCCAGCCTCGAAGTCTACACCCTTGATATTCCACGCGTTCCACCATTCCCACGCTACCTTTCCCGGGCGCACCCAGGACCAGTCCGCGTCAGCATCCGCCGGCGTCGCAAGTTTCCAGACAATGTCTGAGTCCGTCAATTCCTTGTCGGATGAGGCTACCGCAATGACTCTCCACGGGAATTCCGCACCGGGCTGACATTCAGCAATATAGTCCTTTCTGGAATTGACCATTTCCTGCACCATGTTATGTCCTCCGATTTCCACATCGTCAGGCACACGGGCGAAATAGCCGCTCAGGGTCTCCCCAGTCCCCTTCTTGTAATTATACAGGAACATGCCGGGATAATCCATCAGGTCCGCTTCCGTAATCACAACGCTCTTGCCCTCGGGACATTGTACCAGAATCGGCGCAATGCTCCATCTGTCAATCCATTCCGAAAGTTTGGAACAGGTATAAGGGCATTGGAAATCATTGACAAGGATATCCTGGAGCGAGCCTTTCCATTTCTTGTTCACATACGGGATGTACGCGGTGCGGTCCTCCGGGAAACGGAAATCTGCCTGTTCGTCAGACACGATGAACGGCTTTTCGGAACCGGAAATGAAACGGTACGCGCAACCCTCGTCGTAGGCGCGGAACACCGCCTTGAAGCCCTTGAATTCGAGCGTAAGCTCATTGAACTTTTCCTCGACTTCGGATTTCTTGTAGACCGGTGATTTCACAGTCCGGTCCACGCTGCGGGTGCGGGCGCGTTTCAATGTCTGACCGGGGGCTCCATAAATGGTACCGTCCTGCAAAGTCATTGACATTCTGGAGTTTTCAAGCAGCAGAACGCCATCGTGGAGGACATCGTACGAGAGGCCTTCCCCGACATGGATCTTCATTTCGAGCCTGCCGTCCGGTGATGTGAGATTATATTGTTTCGGCGCCGCGCCAAGCGACAAGGTCATGAACGCGGCAAGCAGAAACGTAAGTAAGTTCTTCATATAAGTCTATGTCTATCAAAGTTTAAAGGTACAGGTCACAGGATAATGGTCGGAAATGAATGTCTTTCCATAATCATGGCCGTTCACTGTGATGAAGTCCATGGCTTCCGCCCCGCGATAGAAAATATGGTCGATGTTTCCTATTTTCTTGTTGTAAGTCAGATCGAATCCGTTGAAGCTGACACCTCCGTCATAGTATGCCGCTTCATCGCGGGCAGACCACATGTATTCCGTAAGCGGTTCCAGGCTGTAGGCGCCGTTTCTGGTCGATCCGTCATAGAGCGAGCAGTTCAAGTCGCCTACCACGAACACGGCCGCCTTCTGTTCCCCGACAAGCTTTTCTATCTGGGAGACAATCAGTTGCGATGCCTTACGCCTAGGTTCAATGTTGAAGATCTTGTTTCCCTCTGCATCCGTGACTTCCGGGTCATGGGTAAAATGCGTGTCGAAGAAATATATAATCTGTCCGTTGGCCTTGACCTTCAGTTTAGTCCATACGCAGCCGCGGACCTGCCATCCTGAAGCGCCGAAAGGATAATGGACAGGCTTCCCGGGGTCTTCTTCATTGTAATAGAATACGCCGGCATCCAGTTTCTCGAAACGCGACTTCCTGAACATGATGAGGTTAGGAGGAAGATGGTCCTGTAACACGGTCGGGTTCGAGCCGTCATATTCAGCCACGCGGAAGACCTCATACTCAGGCAGAAGCGCTATGTCAGCGGCAGTTTCGGCCTTGGCCTCCTGCATACCGACAATGTCCGGCTGAGTGTCACTCAGCATTGCGATATAAGCATTGCGCCGGTTGCACCAGAGGGAGTCTCCGGTATCACTTTCACCATTCCTCACATTGGAAGACATGACTTTTATGACAGTCCTGCCGCCGTCTGGAAGTGTGGATATTTCGGTCTGCGGTTTTTCGGTTTCTGCTTTCGAGCACATCACTGCCAAAAAAGCCACAGCTATTATAAATGTCTTTCTCATAATCAGTTATATCTTATAGCGAAATAGTCGATACCATTTCCGGATTTCGTTCCGTCAGTCACAGTTCCCTCTCCGAAATACAGGGTATTGGAAACTCTGCTTGCCGGGCGCAGACGAAGATAGACCTTGTCCTTGCCAAGCATTTCCAGAGGCAGGACGAAATCGTATTGCTTGAATGCAGGGAGCTGCCATTCGCGCTCCTGACCGTTCAGCACGCCGTCCGGAACCACATAGTCCGCCACCTTTTTCCACACGGATTCATCATTCAGGTCGAAGGTATCTGACCACGAAACCGTCCAGTTATATGGAGCATTGCCCACACTGCCGGTTATGGCGCTGTACGATGTAAACTGCATCGAAAGGTGCTGTGCAGCAATGTCTTTCGTAGAGAATTCCACGATCCATGACTCAGCCGGGGCATCTTCGCCCTTCCACCAGGTCTTCGACATCCATCCGTCATAAAGCTTCACGGACACGCCGTTGTATGTGTTCTTCTTATTGGATGCGACCTTGCCCTTGCCGTCGCTGTTCGTACCGGAATAGTCGAAGACATATCCGTCCGCAAACGAGTAGCCGAGAGGCTGGTCGATGGAGCTGTCGAAACCGATATGGCTCTTGAACGGAGCGACTCCTGAATTGGTTCCGGTCCAACCGATATAGTTGAATGTTGAAGGACAATTAGTTACAGCATCGCCTGATGTATGGAAGAATCGTGCGGAAGCCTGGCCGTCAGTGGCATTGAAATATGACATGCCGTTTTCTCCTGTCTTGAAGCCAGTAGCATAACGGAACTCCGCAAGAATATTGGAGAACGAATTTTCCTTGTCGAAGGCAATGTCGGAATAAGACTGGTGGCGGATCTGGTAGCGGCCGATATTTCCGTTAAGTTCCTCATCATCATTGTCCCCATATACGTAGTTAGGGAATAGTTCATGCACGATCACGCCGGACAATGTTCCCGACCCGTACGGGAGCCGCACGCCGTCCCTGCGGTACGGACAAGTGGTGTTCGTATAAGTGTAGATGCTGCTGCCTTCGGCGTCGCGCACGAGCCTCGGATATTTCGAAATCATACCCTTGCCCGAGGACAATGTATATGCGTCATTGAGCGGTGTCAATGCCCCTTTACGTACCGCGAACTCACAGTCTTTCAGCGTAATATAAGTATAGATATCAGCATCTGTGAGCTCGGAGATAAATTTTTCGCGCTCAGGCAAATTGCTTGAAAATCCGGTTTCACGACCGACGATGTTGGAGGATGTAAGGCCGGTGATTTCATAACGTTCAGGGTCCGTTTCCTTGGTCAATGAGGTGCCCTTCAGAAGAAGCGTCACCTTGTCCGCAAATGTGAAGACATTGTCCTCTTCGGTCGCAGTCTGCACGAGGAAGCCATAATTGCCGTCGAGACTTTCGAGGTAGAATTTCTTCTTGTAGGAAGTATTGTCCGAGGCGGTCAATGAGAGTTTCTCGTTCTCGCCGACATTGCCGGAGGCCCGGTTGCTGACCACATAGCCCTCAACGATAAGGTAATCATTGATTTCCACTGTCTGCCCGTCCTTGCCCATGGCACGCACGTCCGCGAATGACATCGTCTTGCCGATGCCGTCGTTTCCGGTCTTCTGGATAACGTACAATGTCTGGCCGTATTCCGTTCCGAAACCGTCTGTATAGTAGACCTTTACGGAGGCTGTGCGAAGGTTGTCCGATGACGGGTTCGCCTTGTAATCCAGCTTCACCTTGCCGGCGTCAATGCTTACAGCGTCTATCCATCCTTCTTCTCCGGAATAGGATATCTGATACTTGATGTCTTGATAATCAGAGATATTGGAGGTATATGCCACCTCGCCGTTGCCGGCGGTGCTGCCGTTCAGTACCAGTGAGCCCGATGCGAGTTTAATGGAAGGTTCACGTTTTCCGAGCTGCTTCACATATACGGTGTCGGTGCGGTCATTTGTCTGCACGAGGAGTTTCACCATACGTGCATAATCATCGTTCTGGTCACATTCGATACGGAAACTGCAGTCGCCGTCGAACGATATCTGTCTGCAGACCTGATATGTGTCCAGATCACGGATCCGCATCCAGTCAGCCTCGATGCCATCGACGTATGATATCACACATTCCTGGTTGGAAAGCACATGAATTTCCTTCTTCAGGTCAGAGACTACCTTGCCGTCGGAATATTCGATTTTCGCCGGGAATTGAATCTCAGACTGGGATATTCCGAATTCCTTGAATTCGAATTTATCCACCTTTTCATCAGTGCAGGCTGTCATTGCCCACACTGAAGAAACGGCTAATAAAATATATGACAATCGTCTCATAATCATTATTTTACATATTTGACTGCAACAGCTCCGAAGCGGAAGTATTGTCCCTTGTTCTTCTTGTCCGGAACGAAGGTGACTTTGGCAGTGTACTCGCCGGTGGTGAAGTCAATGGTGGTGTCGTCGGCTGCGGTAAGACTCAGCGTCACTTTATCCTGACCCGCAATTTCTGCAGGAAGGTCGATGCAGTACTCGTCAAGCGCCGATGGCAGACACATAAGAGTGGAATTCTTATCAGGAAGCGGACGGATGAATACTTTTTCGATAAGTTTAAATTCACCATCATTGACCGAATACCTCAGATTCCAGTTCACAGGTGCCTGGCCTGTAATATCCTCCTTTGTCTTTCCAAGTGCGGAAGAGAATACGAAGTAGAGTTTCTTTCCGGCGCATTCCTTGGTGGAGAAGTCCCACTTCACATAGTCGCGTGGCGCCCCGTCCTTCCACCAAGTTCCGTCATAACGCATTCCGCGCAATCTATTGTCATCTGTATCAGGTTTTCCCTCATAATTCAGATATGAATCTGTCTGATTGATTGTTACAGCATCACTGTTCATCGTGCCGGTACCGGATGATGAAGGGAAATTACTGCCATCCTTATGTTTGCTCGGACCATCTGGGAAGAACCACTCCACAAGTGTGCCGCTGAATCCGGTATCACCTAATGCAATGTCCGACAGCTCCATCGGACGAATCTGATATTTCCCGAGAAGCTTGGCATCGTGGAATTCCGTAGTCGTGTTCACAATGACGCCGGAGATATCACCGGAACCCTTAGGAACACCATTGGCAGTAAGCCACCACTTGGTGTCGCTGTTCACGAGCATATTGATCTTGGCTCCGGACTTGTCATTCAATATCCTGTAGTCGAGATTCTGGTACTTGGTGTCAATCCAGGTCGTTCTGATGTTGTTGTAACTTCCATAGCTGAAGGCGATTTCCACATCTTTGAGAGTCACCCAAGTATATATATCGTCATCTGTAAGTTCGCCGACAGTTTTCTTACGCGCAGCGACCGCTACATTTTCCTCGACCGCTACAGCATTGGCATTCAGCCCTTTGAGAGTGTAGCGCACTGGAGCATCCTCGCGGACGAGCGTCAGCCCATTGAGAGAAATCTTCACTTTGTCGCCTTTCTTGAGAGTATTGTCAGCTGCAGCAGCGAATTTCAGACGGAAGCCGTATTTGCCATCCGCCGACTGTACGTAATTAGTCTTCGCGGATTCATCAGCATCGTAGGCATTCGGGGCGGTCATCTGATTGGTTTCCATGTTTTCCATTCCGGCATCTGCCACAGCCACAGCCTCGAACCAGTCGCCGTCAAATGTATATTCACCGGCAGAGGCAAGCAAGCCGCGGAGTTCCTCGAAGGTGTACTGCTTGGACGGCTGCATCTGCGTGATGCTCAATGTCGCAACAACATTTTTCTCGGCAAGTTCCGCCTTGATGACTGCCTTGCGCTCTGCCTTTACGGTATTCTCCGCCACCTTGAAGGTGAGGTTCTCTTCCGTAGCGGCAAGATCCGTAATCCAGTCAGACTGAGCGCCTTCGTATTCCACAGAAAGTTTAAGAGCCGGCAGGAACGTACCCAGGACGCAGTCCCAAGGAACAGATTTCACAGCCTCGTAAGCCTCCACCATCATCGCCGTCTCGTCCAGGACAAGATGTCCGGCCTGAGCCGTCTGCGAAATAGTGGCTACCGCCCGATAAACGTTCTTGTCAATGTCGGTGTATTCCAATGACAATGCCGCTGCCCTGTCCTGTCCGGCAGTGTTTTCGGCAACATTGAAATTCAATTTCCCGTCCTCTATCTTGAGGTCCGTAATCCAGTCTTCGGATGCTACAGCCTTGATTTCATCTTCAGGGACATTGGCATTGAATTCGAGCGCATCGGAAACCGCCCATGCGATGTAGGTCTTTTCGGTAACGGCGAAACTGAGTTTCGGATTTCCGAGCGCGCCTTCCTGGTTTATGGTAAACGGTATCACCTTGTCGACGCCCGATGCGGAAATGAGGAGTTTCGCGCGACGCATAAGTCCTGCATTTTCAGTGAATTTGACAACAAACTCGCCATTGCCCTCGCCTTCGGTCCTGTCCAATGTCAGCCAGTCGGCAGCTTCTTCGAAAGCGACTTTCCAGCGGCTCTTGGAATAGACCAGGACGTGTTCCGAACCGGCTTTCGCCGTGACGTTCATCGTAGTATCATTGACTGCCAATGACATAATGGTAGGAGATTCCTTTTCCTCCTGACATCCGGCCATCAGCATGGCGGCAGCTGCAGCGGCCACGCCCAACATTTTCTTGAATATAGATATAGTTTTCATGATCATTTGTTTTCAATTATAGTCCATAATTTTCATACTCCTTGTTGTCCAGAGCATAGCCGGAATAAGCGACCTGCGTGGCAGGTATCGGGTAGTATCTGTGACAAGGAAGGATATTGGTCTTGAGAGCCACGGATCTGGTTTCGGATTCGGTGCGCTCATACCATGTCCCCCATCTCACGAGGTCGAACTTGCGCTGGAATTCCCCGAAGAGTTCCCTGCCCCTCTCAGCCTGGATTTCCTCCATAATCTTCTTCCAGGAACGCTTGGTGAAAAGTCTCACGCCTGCACGTTCCTTGGTCATATTCAGATACTTGAGTGCTTCGTCCATATCATCCTGGAGCATACAATGCGCTTCCGCAATCATCAGGATTGCATCGGCATAACGGAAGACTTTGTAGTTGTTGTAGTCATTGTTCGCCTGCATGTTCGGACACCAGAACTTCGGACCAAAGAATGCCGTAGTCGTGGTGTTCTTCATGGAATTGAATGTCTGGCCGTTCCATTCCCTCACGATGGACATCGGACGTCTCTTGTCATTGTTCTCTTCCGCCAGAAGGTTGTTCACGAGGTAGTTGTTCGCCTGGGCCGGAGCATATCCGGTGGTATTGTCACCGAGCTCTTCGATTACCACGCCGTCGTATTTGTTGCCGCTTCTCTTATATGGCATGCAGAGGCAGGCTACATTGGACGTATAGTCCAGTCCCCCAGCAGAATACGCATGCTGCACTTCGAGAATCGACTCCGGGGTGTTCTTCATTCTGAACGGAATGTCGGTAAGCGGATATTGCTGGAGATCGCCATAGATTTCTTCCAGTTTCTTGCAGGCGTCCAGTGAGACCTGCCATTCTCCGTTCCATTGCGCCAGCTTGGAAATCAGCATGTAGCCGACTGCCGCGCCTGCCCTGTTGTCGGTGATTTCGGAGGAACGGACCTGCGACATTGACGGCAGACATTCCTGCAAATCCTTGATAAGCCAGTCCCTGGTCTCGACAGCGGACATTCTCGGCAGCTTCGCCACTTTCTCAAGCATTGCCTCGTCTGAAACATCGTCGGTGTAGAACGGGATGTCGCCGAAGAACGAGGTCATGAGCCAATAGTAGAACGCGCGCATTATCTTGCCTTCAGCTACCAGCGGGGCCTTTTCGGTGTCGCTGAGTCCGGAGTTTTCGATGCCGGTTATGGCACCGTTGCAATAGCGCACGCCCAGATAGCCCTGCTTCCAGACATCGGCACCGAAACGCGGATTGGCCGGAGAGATGTCCAGCTGCGCGTCCTGTGTGGAGGAACGTGAATACGCCAGGTCCGTGACGCATTCAGTGGCAAGCATCATCTTGTAGGAATACATGCTCTTCATCGGAATATAACATGTATTCAATGCCGCCCTGCACTGCTGTGCATTCTTGTAGAAATTGGCGGAAGTGGCGAATGAGGATGAATCTTCCTCCAGACTGCATGCGGAG
>ERZ1035032.1232-NODE-1232-length-16755-cov-4.622096_pt1 | contig 16755 bp, 26 predicted proteins | sample MGYA00520693_ERZ1035032 | MGnify/ENA primary metagenome ERZ1035032 (study PRJEB33766, sample SAMN09781740) | gut metagenome | biome: gut microbiome | host: Homo sapiens | place: Madagascar | study: EMG produced TPA metagenomics assembly of the PRJNA485056 data... | reverse complement strand
ATCGCAGTGCATCCATTCTCCAAAAAGAAAGTCCAGCAGCCCCCGATAACTTAACAATCTTTGAGTCTTTTCGTCGCTGAAGTGCAAGCACTCTACAATATTTATAATTTCTTGCTTATATACATATTCATACGCATATTCGGCCAAAATATCGTCCGCCCGATCTACACGGTTTCTACTGATATCTCCGACCCAAGCATCAAACTCGGCTTCCACCTTTTTAGCAAGCAACTTTTGCAAACTCTTTTCTTCGTTCATTTGTTTTTTCTCCTTAATAATCTTCGCCCAGCCAACTTTGACCAATCAGAGCGCCAAGTGAATCTCTCAAATTGCGTGCAAGAAGCATGTCGTTGTATACTGACTCTATCTCCGGACCCGGGGTGGTAATTTCCCGATAGCGGTTTCTAAGATTCAGATATCGCTCGTGCATTGCTTCAGCAATACTCCGTATCTCAGCATTTGTGAGCTGCACGCTAAACGCAGAACCTTCTAAAGTCATTGAATTTCCTCCTTAAAAAACAAAGCCGTCCTGAAACAGAACGACTTTTTTGAAAAATAATATGTATTTTTTTGATAACCGGCAGTACACAATAATACCGCAGAATTAACAACATAATAATTATAGCATAATTTTGTTATCTGGCAAAATCCAGCCAGATTTGCTCACTTCCCTCTAAACGAATGTTTTACATCGAACCCATGATTTTCAATTCGCTCTTTATCGGTTAATCCAACAGATTCCGTCCTCTCTGATGCAGTTTTCTCAAAAGACAAGTACTCTTCAATGGACAGATACATTTCCAATGGGGCGATGCCACCAACCAACCCGGAAGAACTCAAAATCGGAATACGATACTTTGTCCACAGCTTGCAGCAGCTGCCTGTCTTGACATCATAATGGTTCACGCTCTCCAGCACCCGATAGTTGTCTGTATCGACAGCAGCCGTCAGCAGATCTTTTTTCTCAGAAAAATCCACAGAAGCAAGAGCTGCAGCCATCTTGTTGTTATCCTCGCACCTCCAAAACATCCAGCTGTTTGGAAATATATCTCCGGCAGAGAAGTCGATCAAATCAAGTTTCAGCAGTTGTCGCCGCTTGTTATAATTCTTCCAAGATACAACTAACTCAAAATTATATTCCGGTTGTTCCATAACCGATACATCACTTTTCTGTACCCGGCGAGCATAATACAACCAAAACGTATTGCATACCTGTAACAACACAAAGCAACCAGGCCGACGCGCATATTCAGGAATGCAACCACACAACGCTTGTTTGGTCAACACAAACGAACCTGTGCGATCAAACACCAAAAGCCGATCCGGATATATTCCCTGCAAATAGTCGTAAAAATCTTTGTTCTTATCAATAATTCGCACCTACTTCACCTCCAACAAAGAACATCCTTTACCTATTAATACCTCAAACACACGAAAACAAAAAAAGGAGACCGTTTGGTCTCCTTTTTGTTTAGTTGAAAGTTTGAATTACTTCTTCAGGTGTTGTTCTCACATCCACCAGCCCGTGGATTTCCACATTGCTGACTGCCTTCTGGATGAAAGCCAGAATATCGTCAAAATAGCCATCTGCATTATACATCACAATTGGCTTTGACTCTTGTCCCAAAGAACGAGCCACCAGAATCTCAAAGAATTCTTCCATGGTCCCGATACCACCAGGTACAATCAGATATGCATCGGCCAATTCTTCCATGTTTCGCTTACGCTCGTGCATAGTTTGTGTTTCTACCAATGACGTACATTTGTCGAAAGGCGGTTCTACATCCTTATCTACGATAAAAGTTGGAATGAAACCGTAGATATTGCCACCACCTGCGGCAAAACCACGAGCAGCAGCGCCCATCAAACCGGTACCGCCGCCGCCAAACACCAGATTATTTCCGCATTCTGCAAGAGCTTTGCAGATTGCCTCTGTGTCTTTCTTATACTGTTCGCCAATGTCTTCACTGGCCGAGCCAAATACACAAATATTCACTCTTTTCCTCCTTAATCATTTTCTACAAACAAAGCTGTGTTTGCATCCAAGGCAATATAGTAGTGCCCATTACCGCAATTCTTGTATTCTTCCGAATACCAAGCTTTTTGCTTTTCCGGGCGATATGTGAAATTAACATCGTAGTTTGTTCTGTATCTACCACTATCATACGCCTGTTTGTTTTCCAATGCAACTCGAATTTCTTCTTTGACTTTTGCATTGGGGCCTTTGCCAAAATACATAGACTTGAGCTTACAATCGCTCATTTCAAAAATATAATTGCAATCGAGCCAAAACACGCCTTCCTCATCTTTTGAAAACATGAACGGGTATTTTTTCGCCCAATCCACGAACGGATTTTCCCAGCCTGTGTCAAAATTATAAACACTTTTTCTGTTTCCGTCTGCATCCGTTTCCAGATGACTATGCTGATGGTCAAGCCAGTCCCAATACAATCTGGTGATTGCCTTCCTGTCGTCGTAGGAGACCGTCAGGAGCTGCTCAAACTGCTTTTTAACATCCGGCCACAAACCGGATGCCTCCAAGCACCGAATGGCCTTCTTAAGCCGTCTGTGCCATTTAACCTCCTCCGAGTCTCTCGGCTGCAAAATGTCGTATTCTCTCAAGAACACATTTTCAGAGAAGCGATATCCCCTACGACTCGATCCTTTGGCAAACACAAAAACTGTATTATTGCCAGAATTGTTTCGCTCAACGCAGCAACGAACGATCTCGCCGTTTGTTGCATCAGCAGCCTTGAAGCGCTCTCTGTTCTGCATTTTGGACAACAGATCCACTTTTTCTTGATGATGTGTAATTTTCATTGAATTTTCTCCTTACAATACATTTTGCCGAATGAAACATTCAGCAAAAGCCTTAAAATCGGACATTTCATTTCCAGGAATGCTTTGACCCTGATTGTAATCATGCCAAGCATCCCAAGCATCGTCCTCAGTTACTCTGTATTCTCCCGTTTGTTGATCATAATCAAAAAACATCTTACCCTCCGGACCTTTTAGGTATCCGGAGCCATCATTATACTGAAACCAACACCAGCCCTTTGGTAACGTTTTTGCCGGGACAACCTTAAGAGTTAAACCTTCATCGTATTCTTCCGTTTGAAGATAACAAGAATCCGGTATATCTTCGTTTGATATGTAGATTTCAGCATCCGAATTATTTGTTCGTTGTTCTTGAATTGCTGTAATTATAACCCCGAGATCCAACAGGCTAATAACGCCTGAAACAATAAAGGTTAAAATTAGCAAAATCAAATCTGCAATGATTCTGACCATGTGAAATTCTCCTTTTTTGATTATTACATTATATTTTGTTTTACTGTAAAAAAGAAAAAGCAGTCATCAAATGATAACTGCCTTTCGAAATAACTGTATTAAAATTATACCACATTTAACAATGAGCCAAAAATTGACACATCAGTCTGCGTTCGTTATAATGAAAGTCCCCTCTGGGTTAGAAGCACGCGACGAAATTCTGACAAGAGGGAGGAATGCGCATGAAAAATTTTTCAAGCATTCTTGTTGTTAGCATCGGTTTTATGCTTTTTGACATTGGCTGTATGTTAACTGACAAGAAAATTGCGGACAAAATTACTGCACTTGGATGTAGCGTTATTGTCTGTGGATTTGCAAATATAAAGTAATTGTGAAACAAAAGTTTTAGCGTTCCTTGGTTGAAAGAATAGTGAAAAATTATTCAGGAAATCGGTGTTACGCACCCATTTGTTATTATTTTAGATTAAGGACCCTTTCTACTAAGGCAACTTATCGAGTCGTGTGCTTCTTTGAATTCATTCCTCCCTCGTTCTAATTATACCACAATTTTATTAGGCACAAAAAAAGAGACCCCGTAAGGAGTCTCTTTTATTATATTACGTCCATAAGTCTTCGGGCTTGCAGATTTCACCATACCACTTGATGGCTTCGTCTTCGTTATCACTCCATGTCAGTCCCTGGCTATTGCTGTACTCGAACAAAAACAGCTTCGGATTTGTGTGATTAACCATTGCCAGAAGCACCCAATCTTCAAATTCCAAGTCGTCTTTCAGAATTCCAATCAGTCCTTTTGACAGAAGAAATCTTTTGAACTGAGCAAAATCAGCCTCGTTACAAACCTTGACCGGTACATGATTACTTAGAAATCGGATCCAGTTAAAGTCGTAGGACTTTGTTTCCATAATTTTCTCCTTTCTTCTTATTCTGCTTTGATTCGCATATCTTGACAAGATATTGAAATTTTTTCAAGAGGATAATCAAACCAAAACTCTTGTCCAGAGTCATCAATCAAGCAAATCTCTCTGCTCATTTTACTGCGTTTAGCAACACAAGAAATGATCGGTTCGTCTCCGGGAAGCAAATTCCAACTGGAAACTTCAATGCTGTCCCAAAGTTTAATGCAAGTCTTGAGCGTTACCGGATCCACATCTTGGATCTGGAAGTGTTCTTTAGCAACCCGCTCAAAGCCAGCTGCAATAATTTCTTCGGAAAGCTTCTCAAAGAACGTATTTGTCTCTGCATCTACTCTGCCGTAAAATGCGTCTATGATTTGATTTAGACGAGCAACAGCCTCGTCCATGGTTACAAGTTCCTTCACTTTTGTTTCTCCTTATTAACTTATCGTACCACAACTCTTGAGGCAATGTCCTTAATGAGACCATCATTATCAAGGGCGTCATCTTCTGTGAAAGCATCAACACCAAGATAAGCTGCAATTTCTTCTCCAAGACTTAAATCATAATCATTGCCAAAAGCCCGCTTGGTCTTAAGATTATATGAATTGCAATATCTCGGAACATAACCTCGCAAAGATTTGCCATCGTAATAGATAGCAAAGCATACCGGATATTCCCAATCGCCACCGGCCATGCATCCCAAGAATGTAAGACCATTATTCATTTCATGAAATCCAAGCCAGCTATTATCAAATTCGTCTCGATCATACAAGATATTTTCGGTATCAAACTCAACGATGTTGAGATCTTTAGCAACCTTAGAGCATCTAAACTCTTCATCAGGAGAGCATAAGGCATACAATATTTCTCCAAAGTCTTCTTCCTCATCAAATCCAGATGCTTCTGCAGCAGAAAATATTTTTCGCTCTAATTCCTTGGCTGTAAGAGGAACGGCTTTCCTGCCTCCATTTCGAATGAGTTTTTCATTGTTGTTGATTGTGAATTTTGACATATTGTTTATTCTCCTTTCAACTCTCTACCGCACATTGGACAAAACCGAACCGGAATGTCACCGCCGAAAATACGACTGAAACTTTTGTCCTCCGGGATCTCAATGTGCAAGTAGTATTTTTGTTCTTTCTTGTATAGACATACACTGTCATCCGGTAAATTCGTGATGTTCTTGATACCGTCGAAGTATGTATCTGTTCCTCTCACAACGTACTCTTGACCACAAAACGGACATGGTTTTCTAACTTTTGCAGAGACCTTTGCGGAACTAAAGTAGCGCTGGATTTGTTCGTTCGGAATTGACCAACCCTTGCCTTTAGACCAAGCCAGTTTCCAGGGCGTTGTTTTCTGTACGTCCTGAACAAGCATCCACAAATCTTTGCTATTTAGCTTATGAACGGTTTCAACCACAAAGTCTTGTTCTTCGTCTGTACACCAATACAGCCGCACCTGCTTTTTCACAGACAACAACCCATCGGATGTCCAAGTGCAAAAGTTTTCTTGTGTAATCAGATCTACAGGTCCCAACTTCCACGCAACAAAGTGTGCTGGAAAAAGCTCTTTCTTGTATCGGCTCCAAAACTGCCCGTATAGCAGATACAGAATTCGCTGCAACTTTAGATTTGTGACCGGGTGTTTAGCTTTATCGCATTCCCCAACAACAAAACTCGCCACATCCAACCTATGCTGCTGATCCTTATTCAGCATTTTTTCCTTACCTCCTCAAAAATGACTTTATTTTTTTGTTACGCACAAGAAAAGCAGCCACTCCGAAGAATGACTGCTTTTGTGAAAATAACTACGCTTTAATTATACCATATTTTGCGTGCTAACAAAATTCGCTATTTGATGAACGGAATCAGTAAATGAAGTTTGCTCAAACATGCTGCAAGCATCGGTCCTGCCATTGCACAAATAGCCAGTCCAATTTTTATGGCCACCAGAGAATACGCAATACGAAAAACTTTTCGAACGATGCGAAATCCAATCATTACAACAAAAGCGATTAAGGCAGCATTTAGAACCCAATTTAACATGATTTTCCTCCTTATAACATTAGAATGTTAGAATGACAAAAGCAGCCAACCACAAGTGGATGACTGCTTAGAATATAATATTATGATTTAATTATACCACACAAGATACAAAGGCCAAAGCTATTCGTTCTTGTCTGTACCTTTCAGGTACTCATCGATCCAAATGACCTTGCCGGATTTATATTTTCTAAAATGTCCTCGAACAGAAAAAATGCCTTCCGGAGATTTGTGCGTATGAGAAGACACCGCATACACATTGCCTTGGTATTCTTTTACAAAATAGTGCTTATCTTCGCCGTCACTTCTCGCATTAACGGTTGTTGTGTTGCCAGTCACCAGATTACCATAGATCATTAGATAATTGAACATAACATAGTCGATGCTGAGCAACTTCACAATGTGCTCAAACTCAACATAATAGTCTTCCAGTCCTTCCTCAACGTGGAACTGGATCGTTGCGTTTGGCGTATTATCTGCTCTATCCTGTCTTTTTGTTGGTATAATCTTGCCTTTTGTGATCTGTTTTCCACAAAATTTAGCCCGAAATTCTTCATGATGTGGTTTTGCCTCAATATATACGCGCAACGGCCCCTCAGAATCCAACATACACTGAGAACCGTAGTCCAAACACAGCTTCTTAAAATAAGATTTATTATACGGCAAAACACTATCCACCAGCAGCCGATTCTCTTCGCCCCAGTTCTGCAGTAGTTCATGAGCCTCAGGTGTTAAATGAAGAATATTCATTCTTTCTCTCCTCTCACCATTTTCTTTCATTATCGCAAAAGAAAAAGCTACTGTCAACACAGTATCGCGAATTTTGCCATATCGGATAAGATATTGCTCTGTTCCTAGAAATTCAGTACTTCACAATGCACCCAAAATTTGCTATAATATACTTACCGACTAAATGAGAAATTCCGATGAGTAGTTTTTATGAGATTTAGCGAAAATTTGAATTGATCATGCAGAAGGGACCCTCTGTATTCTTTCGACACCTGCTGTGTTTTGGACAATCACGGTGTATTGTCGATCTGCAATCATGTTGGTTTCACCATCCCAACGTGTTTTGTTTGTGTGTGGTTGCTAGCGCCAACACAGAGAATACAGGGCACAACGGGTCTATACTTCCCCGTTGGCGGACGTCGTGAGACGTCCGTTTTTTTATATACCGAATGTTTCTATTGCATCGCTTCTAAAACTCTCTCTTCTTTTGCAAATATCTTTATCATCATATATTTTGACTGCTAATTCAATAGCGTCCCGTTCAAAAAAACATGGGATTTTCACACCATCTATCGTCCTCATACCGAAAGACTTAATCCTTTTATTTGATCTTAATATTTTTTCTAACGTATTTTTTTCATATGTGCAAGCCAACAAGCAAGCATTCCACTGCAAATCATTTTCAGTCAACTTTTCCCTGTATTCCGCAATTTCTTTGTTATCATATAAGTTTATAGCTTTTACTATGTCCTTTCTTAATTCATCATAGTCAGAATAATGAGAAATTATTTTCAACGCTTCCATTAAAGCTTCTTTGCTGTAGCAGGTGGTCATTCTTTGTATATTATTATCATAATCTAAAAAACCCATAATTACCTCCAGTTTTTAAAACTATATTTTATTTAAATTAATTATAACAAAAAAAGAAACATGAAAGAAAAAAGCGAGCCCGAAGGTTCGCCTTTTTGCTCATACAACAGTGTTGAATGCAAGCAACATCATAATTGGTTAGTTTCAGCATCTTCGACCATTTTTCTGGCTTTTCTGGCAAAATTATAATTTTGCTGCTGCAATTCAAAACACTTAACTTGTTTGTTACACACATCAAAAGCATAGAGTGTATCAATTGCGTAAATAAAAATGAAACTGAAGTTGCATTTTTTGTTACACATTGACACAAATGTATCTAATAATTCTTACCTTGTTTTTGCGTCAACCAAAAACAAATTCACATATACAAACAAATCATTTATAGAAAATTGCTGATAATTACCGGAATTTAGCTTTTCAAATTTTGTCTCAACCATTTCGATTGTTCGCCCAAAATAGACTGGTTCCGGTGAATGAATCAACACTGGTGGATGCCACTCTACGTGCAGATTCTCTAGTTTTTCACGCATCTTTTCAGACTAATCTTTACTCAGGTATGGTAATTTGCAAGCAACAGATTCTGCTGCTTTGAAATTTTCAGATGCGCTTGTAGTCACTTCCACACCAATATCCAAACAACGATTTTGGAGATCTGGTTTATCCAATACAGACAGCGTACCATATCTTTCAGGATAGCAATACTCCAGTACAAACTTCGCATAGCATTCATCATAATGAAGTTTTGTTTGTGATGGTAAAGGCCGGTTCTTTTCGATTTCATTCATCTTTCTACCCCCCCCTTTATTGCAACACAAAATAATTGTATCATATTGAACAAACAGAAAAGGTTCAGGCGTAACCGATTTCTAGATAAGTAGAGTTTAAGACTTGAAATTCTATAACAAATGAAACCCGTGCCCCTGTGTATGCTTATATCTTCGGTGCGGCTACATAAACATGGGAATCCCACGGCTTTAACCCTGGGAGGACGTCAATACGAAAAAATTATACCATAATGGAAGATTTCTAAGAAATTTTGGCATGAAAAAAGAGCCACACATAAGTGTAGCTCTTCTTATTTAGTTTTTAGTTTGTCGCTCAATGTCGTTTATCGCATTCTCCAATGCACCAATTGCATCACCGATGTCTAGCATTAGGCATTTACCCTTATGTTCGCATTCCGGACAGCTATCCACAAGTGTTTCTGCCAGTTCCGGATAGTGAAGATGGCAAATACTTTGTACACAGTCCATCGCTTGTGCAGCCTGCAAATTCTCAACCATAGTGCTCAAACTATGCATCAGCATTCGCAGCTCATATTGTTCTTTTTCTTGCATAGCTTCTCCTTTCTCAATTGGACTTCTTTTTTGCCGCCTCTTCGTCAGCGATCGCCTTCATTGTATGCTGCCCGGCTAAAAATGCATTGTAATGCATTTGCACTGCCAAAGCCATTGCCTTTAGATCATCCCAGGTTACAGTAACACGAACGATTTGTTCAGGCTTACCGTTATATGTGGGAACAATTAAACCTTGCTCCGTTTCTCTTCCGGGGCCTTCTTCAACACTGATAAGTACAGGTTGTTTAAGACCGCCTTGAATTTTCAGAATTTTCGCTTGAGCAGCTCCGTCGGTTCTGATGTTTCTATCTTTGGCCTTTTGTGCCGAAACTCCGCCAGGATAACTTCTGACAGGCTGTGCGTACTTTGCTTTTGGATTTACTGCCAATCTGTCTTTTTTTTCTTTTTTTATTTCAGCAGCAAGTTTCCCTGAAATAATATCATGTAACAGGTTATGCGCATTATAAGCTCCTGCCTTCCTGAAATCCAACCAAAAATCAATGTTGGATCCGGGCACCAATTTCTTATTGTCGTCCATATTGCCGAAAGACAGCAACAAGCGACCAATACGAAAGCCATCAGGCTTTACCTTCATAAAAGAATTCTTATTAAAGAACTCCATGATCGGTTCTTCCACAATGTTTTCAACTTTTGCCATTAAAGTTTCCTCCTTGTATTAAATAATGTTTTTGAAATTAAAAAAGAGCCACCTCCGAAAAGATGACTCTGTTTTTGTGTAATATGACTACTTGATAATTATATCATACTTTATGAAAAGTGAAAAATAAGAATGAAATTGCAATTTGTCCTCATTCGTGATACCTTTATATAACAAAAAAAGAGCACCGTTAGGTGCTCTTTTTGTTTAGCTGAAACGAACTAAATCCTTCAGCTCTCTGGAAATCTCCAGATCAGAAGGATTGATCCGCAAATCGCGGCAGTATCCCCGACAATCTGCATAATACGCAGAAAGTGCCGGGCTTAAACGCCCGCTGCAGTACGCATCAACGCCACACAGTGCATCAATAGCATCTGCTACCCGGTTCATACCCGCAAACGATTGCTGAACACCGGATCTGCGAAGATCTGCCTCGCTCTCCAGGATATGCTGTGCCTGGACTTTATTCATAAATTTTACCTCCTCTGCAAGCCTTACGACTTGCTTCTTTTTTCTTGTTTGTAACAACACGCGGTCTGTAGCACGCTCTGCTCAAACAAGCAGCTGTGCTGGACCGTTGCTTTTTTGTCTTAGCCATTGTTTTTCTCCTCCTTTACCTCTGCACTCTTATCAGAATGCAGAAAGTATTTGATTGCGCTACCAGCCAGCGGCACAATATAGAACGGGCTGGCTGAAAAAAGACCGATCAGTACGCATTGCCAGTTGTACAGTAACAAGCATTTATGCTTAACAATTACCGTACAGATTGCAGCGGCAATGACAAACAGAATGAAATAAAATACCTCAAAATGCTTATCAATGATTTCTTTACTGATTACACAAAACTTTTTTACTTTTGCTTTCATAACTTTTCTCCTTAAAAATTAAATTTTCGTGAAATTCCACAAACAAAAAGCAGTCACTCCGAAATGGAATAACTGCTTTTTGTTTATAACTTATACAAAAATTATATCATGTTTTTCAAAAAAGAAAAAAGCCACAAATGAATGTGGCTTTTGTTATAAAGTTTTGTCATCACTAAAAGTTTTTAAGATGAAACGACGTAATATTCCGTCAGCGGGTAGATCTTGTCGTTCTCTCTGTATTCTGAACGAATGCAGCAAGCATTTGAGCCAGTGTCCGTTGATACCAAATACGTTCTTTCCGGCAGATGATTCTCTGCATCCGGCATATTCAGCTCTGAAATCTCGTGTACTGCAATCTGAATGGCAGCGTTTTTTGCATCCTGTTCCGTTTTGTAACATTCCAACGATACATCCTCATACGGTGCCTGATTTTGCTCATCGTAACACAACATCTTAATGCGATACATATTTTCTCCTTTCTTATTTGTGCAGACCGTCTGCACAAAATCAAGCGTATAGCTTTTAGAATCCGTAAATTTCAGCAATCGCATCGCCAACTCTACTTGTCAAGCGACTAATGTCTGCGCTCGTAGCTGTACCGTCTGCAATTTTATACTGCAGATTTTTAATCTGCGTGTCGCTCACTCCCGGTTTGAACACGCGGTACAAATAGTGATTATGCCCATCATGATGATAAGCATCACAACGCAGGTTTTTTCTACCGTCTACATACCAATACCAGGTTGCACAGTCGCAATTTGTACGAAAGCAGTCAGACAAGCGACCTGAACGAATCAACACAGAACCGTGACGTCTACCGTTCCACAAACCAAGATCCGCAATAATCAGAATAGGCATATTATATTGCACATTGAGATCCGCACAAACACGACGGTGTTCGTCGTCTAAATACTCAGACATACGGTTGTAAAACTTATCGTATGACAGTAAAGACACCTCTTCATCTATTAGATCGTCTCGCAACTTTTCCTTAAACTCTTCGCTGCTAATGTCGTTGGTATATACCAATGTTTTTTTCATATATTTTTCTCCTTTTAAAGTTTAATATTTTTTAAAAAATAAGCGTAAAAAAAGAACAGTCATCGCAGAAGATAACTGTTCTTAAATTGACTTATATTTAAATTATAACACAAAACGAATAATGCTCAAAACATTCAGCTAATGCAGACATGTTTAGAATTATTGACGCAGACGCACATTATGTCTATATTTTTAAACATAGCGCAACCAAATCCTTCATTTCAATAGTGTCAATTATTATTTCTTGACACTATACGCCATAAAAGCACCATTAAAAAAAGAGCTCTCAAAACGAGAGCTCTTGTAATGCAAACGCCGGTTGACCGGCGAATAGACTAAGACAGCTGGCACACGCAGCTTCTTAGATGAACACCTTACGATGTTCCAACCATAATTCGTGACTATGGTTTGTGTTCCTTAAATCGGAACGAAGCTGCGCTTTCCTTTGCGCAATAAACATTGGCCTGGAGGTAATGAGCCGTCATCCACACCCGTGTACCGTGTGGTTGTTTATATTAAGTTTTGTAGAAATCACTTATTTCTTCCTAACGAAGAATCAGATTACCACATCTGAAATAATTATAACACTTTTTGGTTTATTAGGCAAATTGTTCAGAATAGCAAAAAAAGAAGCCTCAAAAGAGACTTCTTGGTAGGTTATTTGTGCTGCGTAACTGTAAACTCACTTACAATTTCACTGTCTTCCATAAAATCGCTCCATTCAAGAATTCCGTAATTGATATGTCTGGCATATTCAATATCACAAAACGCGCCCTCATTGAAGCAATATACAGTGTCTCTTTCATGTAAACACCACATATTATCCTCCAGATAACTTGTTCCGTCCTTCCATCTCCTACCGTTTAGTCCAAGAAATCGGCAAAAGTTCTCAGCTTCTTCTTCAGTTTTGCAGTGCATTGCGTAATTACCTTTGTAATCATTTAGATTGAATTTCATTTTAAATCCTCCTCTTTAGAAGCCACCCTAAGGTGGCTTCAATCAAAGATTAATACTCAACAAATTCGTTAAGTGAAATGTACTCATCCGTGTGCTCGTCAGCATATACAGCGATAAACTGTCTGGCCTCTTCAGTTCCGGTGAATTGTCGTTTGAACAGTTTTTCCATAACGTCAAGCAAATTTTCGTCGCTTTCAGGATAGTAGTAATCCTCTGGAACAACCAGACGGTATTTTTCTGGACAGTTTCCGCCTCCGTTATGTTTTTCGAAAATTTGACACCCGGGTTCTTCAGCAATCCAGTCGTACTTGATTTTTGACTCACCATTTTGATCGACATAATCTCTCAAAATAACACGGTCAAAAATATCGAATGCAGGCGTCGCATCCCAGGCGCAGTCTACATCAAGAACAAATGTCCGATCGCCGGTAGGTCCAATAAAAAGCTCTCCGACATAACAAGCCTCACAACGCAAGTCTAAGCCTTCTTTGTTGATATTGAGCGCAGAAAGCAGCTTTGTAGCCTTTCCTCCTGTATTTATCCAGCGCTGACATTTTGCGTGCAGATCTTCCACTGCACTTTTCTCACCGTAGAAATACATAGTAACAGAACAAATATTTGCCATATTTTCTCCTCTCTTACTTATGCAAACGAAACGATTTTACGCAATATCCGTATGTGTTTAAAAGATACTCGGCGATACAATCGAATGTTATGTCATGATTTTTCAAGTCTACATCGGGGTATAGTTGATAAAATGAGTCTTCGTCGATAATTACTTTTTCAGGCAAATCAGGATGATTAGTTTCATCAGAACAATCATCTAAACTCCACTCAATTGCCTTAATACGAATGAAATTATCTTTAAACTGATTCAACTTATCAAACATTCCTAAATACGCAAAAGCATATTCGTCGTAATAATGACCTGTCTTACCCAAATCTTCCAAATCATCAAGAATTTGTTGTCTTTGAATTAAGAGCAAATGTAAATAAGCTAAATAACTCCCCGACACATGGTAAGGAACACAATGAACATTAGGAATTTTTTCCTGTTTAATCTCATCACACAGACTTCTTACTGTGTCGTAAAAATCCTTTTGTGAATTCCAACAATCAGCTTCTCCGTAGTCTGTATAATAAAGATTATTATTGTACTCAACCACCCTTATTGCCGAAAGACTTTCAAGCAACAAATTAACTAATGTCGTTAGGACAACGCAATGAAGTGCTTTATCACCACATATGTCATCATCATAGCTTACAATAGGTCGCATATAGTTAGATTCAAACGCAAGTACCACTTCCGGGGTTATGAGTTTTAACATTTCATAGCCGTTTTTGATAAACCAGCAAGCAGCAGCTAATGTGTCATATATATCTAACGGTTTTCCGTTAGATATATTAGCCGGTTGTTTTCCACTTAAAATGTCAGGATTTGTTTTTTCTTTAAATTCGTTGAAAAAGTAATCCTGATGATACATTTCAAGTCTGTCAAAAATCATTGCCATATCAGTAAATTCTTCCGATTCTATACCGCCAAGATTTGCTTCTTCGTTGTCTATCAGCTTGAAAACATTTTTACCGTCTGAATTTGGTGCAATCATAACATCAAAATCTTCGGTGTTTATAATGTATAAAGCTGCCTTATATACATCGTAAGCAATATTTTTTGTCATAATAAATTCTCCTTAATTATTTTACTGGTTTTAGCAAGTTTTTTCAAATCTTCTTGAGTAAGTTCAAATAACAGACTTAATCATATCGATGGCAGAATACAAAGGCATTGCCGGAATATTGGACAACTCGTTGAAATCTTTGTAGAAATATTCAGCGTTTTCGTTTTCTATCGACTCCAATAACGGAGCAACAGTGCATTCAGCTTTGACCATATCGATGACATAATTACGAATGGTTTCTTCAGTTGTCAAGCGGCCACCAAGATCCATTTCACACAAGATTTCGTACACCTCGTCCAATGTAGCCGGTGCATACACGTCCTCGATAGGCCAAATCGCACTGATTTGCTCTTTCGGCCACTCATGGCCCGCAACATCTTTAACAATCGCCTGTTTGGTCGGATCACCTGCGATTTTAGCAATTACATGTGCCTCAATCGGATAGTTGCTGACTTCGTTGGAAAGTATTTTTACAATATAATACTTTCCGACACCATCAAAGCGCTCATAGGTTGGATATCCTAACGTGTCTCGAATAACCATCACGCCACCCGCTTCGGTATTGAACGATTCCGGCTCTTTGAAGTATTCTTCGTACTTTTCAGCCAACTCTTTAGGCAGACTTAGAAATTTCTCGCTGTCAATAGGTGCATAGCACACAAAGAATGCGCCCGCAATAATGTCTACAAGTTCTCCTCTGTCGGAGTAAATGGCTCTATTCAGCGGAAACCCTTTAACCTTACCCTCTTCGTTGCAAACAATGGCAACATCATCATCAAATGGCCGATACACTTCAATGTCGCCACCTACAATGCACTGCATTGCTTTGAGGGCGTCTTCAATTTGAACGATTTTCGGACATTTGCCGGGTTCTACCAGCAGAACTAATATTTTTGATTCTTTCATATTTTCTCCTTTAATTTAATATACTTTGTTTATTTCTCTTTCCAATAACAATATTATACCTCCGTTGTCGTATTACCATTGATTACTTGAGTTACTCTGCAAGATTTTACACACCAGCCTGTTTTGCTTGAAACAAAATCAACTATACCTTCATAATTGTTTTCACAATATTGTTCAGCATAATCAAATTTAATTGGTTCAATCTCAACTTTATCAGGCAAGTCACATTCATCATCTTCGTCAATGTCATAATCAATGTTAACCGCTTTAAAGATAACATCTTGTTTAGGTAATTTATCAATAAATTTAGATAATTGCCTAATCATATCATCAATTTCTTTTGCATCTTTAACAAGTGTTTCTACATCGGGAACACCTGAAAGACCGTTATTTTTTGCTTCAAGAAGCATTGTAACATGTTCTTCTGTATCAAAGCATTCATAATATGAACCAAGGTCATCAATGATTTCTTGAATTTGTTCACACGGTAATTTGCTTGCATCAAAATCAATAGAAAAACTTATGTCTTCACCTGCAGGTGAACTTCCCTCAAATTGAAGATAGCTTTCTTTTAAATTTGAATAGTCTGCATATTTAGATACATACCATTCCAAATCATCGTTACTCTCAATTGCATCAATCAGCTCATCAACGGTAGCAATAGGTTTAATTTCTTTATCCTTATAGTCAAGAACCTCATCTTCATCAAACGAGCAACTTTCTTCATTGATTGAGTCAGAATCGTATACATATTCCAATTCAGTTACATTGATTCTATCAATATGTTCTTTTGCATACTCAATTGCATCTTCCAGAGACATATCAACCGGTACTTCGATAGAACCACTATAATTTAAAGTCTTAGTTTTCATAATAAAGAATCTCCTTAATTTTGTTTTTAGTAACATCAACTACATTGTTGTTATAGTATTTAGAACTATCATATGTTCCACCGTACTTAATGCTGTAGTCGAATACTGACATATATTTGTGATTAGCTTCAGCTGGTATTATTCCAGCGCTTGGGTTAAAATGTATCAATTTATGACCATTTTTTGAACTAAGTCTAAAAATTTTTTCATATTAACCTCCATACAAATTTTCAACGCCCGGAATGTTTTTCATAATTGGAATACATTCCTTGCAAAGATTTGCCCTCTCTGCTTTTTGAGTGATTTGAGAATTTATATTTTTCTCATAATACTTTTCCATTTTAGTAAGAGTATTAATTCCTTGAGCAACAAGTTTTAATATCTTTTTTGAATCATCAACTTTAATTGCCTTTAATGTATGCGGATTAATTGGTCTTAAACCATCGTTATTTGGGAGTAATTCTGCTAAAGGTAAATATCCTTCAACAAAATTAGTATTCCAAATAAGATAACGTCCGTAAGGAACATGTTCAACAATTTGGAATTCATTGTGGATATTAAATAATTTATTGCTATCAATTATTTTGTTGTTTTCAATATAATATTTT
>ERZ1035032.1222-NODE-1222-length-16834-cov-12.098635_pt1 | contig 16834 bp, 21 predicted proteins | sample MGYA00520693_ERZ1035032 | MGnify/ENA primary metagenome ERZ1035032 (study PRJEB33766, sample SAMN09781740) | gut metagenome | biome: gut microbiome | host: Homo sapiens | place: Madagascar | study: EMG produced TPA metagenomics assembly of the PRJNA485056 data... | reverse complement strand
ACTTTTTGATAATGTCCCAGGTCTTTGTCCAAAAGTTCCGGAAGCCCTCGCATTTTTCCATTAAGGTATCAATCGGGTGCAAAATGGCATTGATTGCGCCGGTGATAAAGTCAAAGGCAAACTGCGCAGACTTTTTGATAATGTCCCAGGTCTTTGTCCAAAAGTTCCGGAAGCCCTCGCATTTATTCCAAAGGAAGACGAACGCCGCGACAACGGCGGCAATACCCAAAGCTATCCAGCCTATCGGCGTGGTTAGAATGGCCGCGCCTAATTTCAGAAAAGATACTTTTAGCACACATAGTACTGTATTTAATCCCGGAATAATTTTCAATAAACCCAAAATTGCGCTGCCAAGATTTATCACATTACAAATTAGGCCGGAAGCCAAGGCAACGCCCAGTAAAATAACCCATTTGTTAAGTCCTGCCAAAATATCGGTAACGCGCAGGCAAACTGATGCAAACCCGGACATGGCGTTCAAAACCATTTCAAGGTCAATTTTGCTCAAAATATCGGCAAACTGAGAGACGAACTTGTCAATCTTGGTGGCGATAAGTTCACGGTTTGCCTTTATCCATTCGGTCACGCGTTTGATAAAAGGTGTTAAAATCGGAATTAGCTTTGACGCAAACATATTAAAAATGCCGCGGACGTGTTCTTGCAGGACAGTCAGCTCGCCGCCTAAATCCTGTGCACCTTTGACGGATGTTTCATCCATAACCAAACCGGCCGCTGCCGCTTCTTTGCGCAGATTTTCCAGGCTTTCTTCAGATTGCTCGGCAATATTTATCATGCCTTTTCCGGCAGAACCAAACGCCAGCTGGGCGAGATAAACACGCCGTGCCGGGTCTTCGACCTTGCGCAAGGCCTTAATCATAAGATTGAATGCTTCCTCACTTGATTTTGCGCCTTGCAGTTGTCTGGCTAATGCCGGGGATATTTTTTGCAGGCTGGTATATAAAGAACCGGTGCCTGACTTCAACATACCGTATTGCTTGGAGAGGTTTTCGATCGCCGCGGTCATTTCTTCGGATGAGCTGGCGTTCATTTTAGCAATGTAGCTCTGTTCTTGCAAAAACTTTGTGCTGACGCCGAGACGGTCGGCAAGGTCGCCGATGGCGTTGGCATATTCCTGGGCGCTCTTAATGCCTCGAATAAAACCGCTCCCGGCAATACCGGTCATAATCGTCAGCGGTGTTAATATTTTAGTAATGCTTGAGGTGAGACTGCTTCCTGCCGCTGTTACGAGTTTGAATTGACGCCCAATGGACTTTAATGCTAATCCGGTCTTTTTTAAGACCTTTGTCGCTTCGTCCTTTATTTGAAAGTTTGCTTTAATATTAAATGTTTTTGCCATTCTTATTCTCCGGATTGAGGCGTTTGCTGGTGCGATACATAAGCGCGTAGAGCCAGTCTATTCTTTTTAAGCTCATATTGAGGAGTTCGGTGGGCGATATGTGATAGAGGTGTATCAAATCGCCCATCTTTTCCTCATAGTCGAGTTCGCCGCGTCCGATTATTCGAAAAAACCCATCACCGCATCAACGACCTTTTGGTAGTCTTTGACCGGAAGTCTTTTAATTGTTGACGGCGGAACATTTGCCAGCTTTGCCGCCAGCTTGGTCAAAACGACGGTGTCAATTTTGGCTTCCTGTTCTTTTTTTGCATCAACGTCGGTGTCGCTGCTCAAATAAATCCGGAAAGGATAGCCGCAAGCGGCAATATCCTCTCCGATGGGTTCGCGGATTTGGAGGGTTGATATTTCCGTTCCCTCCGACGGGACCGGTTTGCTCAATTTTACTTCAACAACCATATTTCACCTCACATTTCATCAATGTTGCGACCTTCAAACCGGACGGATACTTCGCCGGTGGCAAGGTCTTCAGACGGTTCTCCTGCAACAAACATCTCTTGTCCGACAAAAGTTTTGCCATTGACAAGCTCAACCGTTACCGTTGCGTCGGTAATTTTCTCAAGTTCTTTGATACTCAGACCGCCGGTATCGACCAGAGAGCCTTCCATATAAGGGACACGCGGCGCTTCGGTGTATCCGGTGTATCCGCTCAATCCGGTGGAGCCGGTTTTAACCGTGGTTGTCGGCGAGACGCTCCAGCTTCCGCCGAGCGTTTTGGTTTCGCCGTTAATTTTCAAATAGGCCGTTCCTGCTATTGCTGTCATAATATTCTCCTTCTTATAAACGGAATTGGTTGACGAGAGCGAAGACGTTCATCTGGTTGATGTAGTCAGGCGTGAACAGAACATCGACACGATTGCGGTCGTTTTCGTTGCGCTCGACAATCAGGTTCTTTTTGAACTCCTCGATATTTTCAACAAGGCCGGCATTCTCCAACTCGCTGTAAACAGTAATCAGTTCGGCCTTGATGATTTTAGGTGTAACGACGGCTTGACCTTCGCCAAAGTGCGTGCCGTCATTTGCCAATTTGCAACGTCCGTATTTTGACGTGATAACGCTGCGCAGGCGGCGCAAGATGTAGGCTGAGGTATACATCGTTTCAACGCTTAAATAAGAGTTGTCTGCCTGACCATACGCGTTTTTCTGGTAGGTCGTTATAATACGGTCGATTTGAGCCGTTCCGGCGTTGACTGTAAAGGTTGAAATACCGTTTTTAAGCAGGCTCTCGCGCTCGGATGAGATAAAGCGGTCTGATACATCCGGGGCAGATACGCCTTCAATCGTCAAAGTCTGCAACGGGCGAGCCGGGTCTGCGGCGATTGATGTGGCGGCCGAACCGGCAACGGCGGCAGCCCATGCCCAAATCGGCGAAGCTGAGCCGGAAACACCCAAAATAGACAGGTGTTGGTCGTTGTAGCTTTTACCTAATGTCTGCAACTCTGAAACCGTGCCGCGATATGCTGTCCAAACGTGGCCGTAGAGTTGTTTGCTGTATGACCAGTTGCCGGTTTTATCGTTCATGTAAGCGCTGAATGCTTTGAGAACGGATGAAACCGTGAAGCCGGAGACGACAAAATCATACTGTTCTTCGCCAAGGTTCGCAATGGCGCTTTCAACATCAGGATTACCGGCGCCGTTGGTCGGCTGTGTCAATGTAACGGTTAATCCTGTCGGTGTTGCTTCGCCATTAGCTTCGCCACCGAGGTTTAAATTGAGGATGATATCGTTGCCGATAACGCCTTTATGCTTAGCTGTTACGGTTACGGCTCCGTCTTCGGCGGTTGCAGTTACCGGAAGGTCTGCATCGGCATTGATTGCCGCGGCGGCCGCAGTTGCAACTGCGGCGGCTGTGTCCGTATCGCCGACACCAACTTGAACGACTTTGTCATAAACGTATAAAGACAAGACGCCGCTGTCGGTTGCTGTGCCGGAAATTGTGACTGCGCCCTCGGCGGCGGTTCCGGTTGTCGGGTCGGCAATCGGCAAAACATAAACCTCAACGCTGGTATTATTTTTGAAATAAGCATCAATCATCTGCACCAGTTGTGAGCCTGGTCCGAATTTACTCTTTGCCTGCGCGAGGTTTGAAACATAGACAGGAACGCCTGGGGTCGGATACAATGAGTTAGTAATCTGCCCGGCAAGCAATGTGCGATAGGTCGCTGAAAACGTTCCGGCGTGGCTGTTGTCCATCTCGGCGTAAAAAAGCGGAACTCTGATGGTTGCGGGAATAGTATTGAATGGTACTGACATTATTTATTCTCCCTGTTTATCGGCTTTGCCGGACTTCTTTGCCTTGGCTTTGCCTTTGGTTTTGGCGGTATTATCAGCTCCGCCTTTGGCTGTGTTTTTCTGCCCGTCTTCGCCTTTGGTTTTGGCTTTTTCCGATTCCGGTGCTGTTATGCTCTCCGTTGCGGTTGGCCGGACAACATCTGCCGTCTGCAGACGACGTAGCCAATAGGCATTGTTTGGAACTTCTCGGCCTTCTTCCGGTATAAAATCGCGGCGGACGGGATCAAAAACTTCCAATGCCTTGCCGTCAACGGTCTTTTCTGGGTTTGGTTTTACAAACATTTTTTTCTCCTTTAAGGTTCAATCTCAAGATGGAATTCTATTCTCTCGTCCGGTCCGGGAGCCGGGTCGGCAATCGGGTCGATTACATCGACATCAATTCCGACGGTTTTTAATTCATCCTCAACTTTAACCAGCCATTGCTCATTAAATTTCAGAGTGAATGACAATATCTGAACGACAATGGGCTTGGCTCCTTGGTCATAGATGGAGTTTTCGACATCGTACGCCTGGAGTTGCGAGGTTAATGCCTGAAATTCAGGATTGCAGAGCAGAGCATTTTCGACCGCCTCGGCGATTTCATCGGCTTTGCGCTGGTAACCGTCCATTGTGTGGACATAAATTTCAACATTAAGCGTCAGCGTAGTTTCGGTGGAGAAAATACTGAGACTTCGTCCGGTTCCGTTTTGTCTGGGGGTTACAACGTTAATCCCTGGCAATCCTCTTGCCTCAAACGAATTTGCTTTGCTGTCTTTGATGTTTTTCCCCACCAGGCGGACAACTTCGGCGTTCTGCTTCAGCAATTTTACGGTTAATTCCCTGATTTTAGTTCTGTGCAACATATTCGCCCTCGCAAAATAATACCAGGCGGCTTTCACTCCATCCGTCTTCCGGATCTCTGGAAACGATATAAGACTTTCCTTTAACGATGAATTGGTCGTCCTGCACCGGCCGCGGCGCTTTGAGCTTGTCAAAATCAGACAATTTCACGCTCAAGATGGGCGCTGTGGTTTCAACCGGCACATCTCCACTGGTGTCAATATAAGTTGCGGCTTCGTCGAGAATGCCGGTCATTTTATATTCGCCGCCAGCGGCAGGCAAAAAAACAATCGGGTCCCCGAAATATCCGAGGCAGCAATCCATACAGAGGTCAATATCTTCGTTAAAATCAGCCATATATTTTCTTTTCAAAAAAGGCGGAAGCGGCAAGCTCCCGCCTTTTATCAGAGGTTTAGGACAATGTCGCTTTAACCAGCAAATCAGGACGTTTGCAAATCGGCAACGGGTTGGACTGAGTTTCCATATCAATACCTTTTTCAAAATCCTGAATTTTCTGTTTAGCGTAATAAGGAACGCCTTTGGTATTGACGGCTTCAATATAATCCGCCGGAGCAAACACGGTTTCAAAAACGTTCATTGTACCCATCGGCAAGAAGATAGCTTCGTTGTCAGGGATAAAGCGCAAGCTCTGACCTTTGGCATTGCTGGCGCTTCCCTCATACTCAATGAAATGAATGCCGTTGAAGATAAAGTCTTCGCGCAAATCATCACGATATGGTGTTTTGCCCTGATAAGCGTTATACGCGTCTTTGATGGAACTGTGGTTGACCAGAGCTTCAAAGAAGTTTCCGGAACACAGGCAGAGGACATTGTTCATTACTTCGCCTTTGAGGCTAGTTTCGATGTAGCGCTTAACGTTACGCAAGACTGTAGGAATCTCCGTATCTGTGGCGCTTGTCTTGAAGCTAAATGACTTTTGAGTGATGCCAAAAGTTGTGAACAGGTTAGCCAAAACGTTGCCGGAACCATCCTGAATGTTACCGCGCAAAGCACCTGCTCTCAAATATTCGAGAGTGATTTCGTGCTTGGCTTTCATTTCAGCCAATTTGTCGTTGACAACGTCATACACGCCTTCGAGCTCGTTTTCCGTGTCGAATTTGCGGACGTTCTGGACATCTGCCGCCTTGACTGTATCAATGAGCGTAAAGTTTGGAATTTCGAGCGAAACCATATCTCTTTTGCCGGAAACATTGGCATTTCCCTGACCGCCGCGTTCGGTTGCGGTCAAAATATTGAGTACACCGTTTTTGCGCTCAACGGATACGGAAGTTGTTGAAACGCCGTTTTCTTTGAAAATACCAAGCTTGTTAATCAATCCGTACTGTGTAGGAATGATATTGATGGCTTTGGTCATTTCCTTGGTCGAAAATGCGTCACCTTTGAATACATCTAATGCAGGCATATTTTTATTCTCCTTCTACAACAATGATACCGAGGCTCTCCAGGTCGTCATAAACGGCCGGCAAGACAGTGGTATCAGTAAATGAAAACAACAGCTTTTGTTTGACTACCATGGAGTGGCGGGCAACAGCAACGGCATTGACTTCCGCAGACGTTGCGTCGACGTCTTCCAAAAGAACGGCTGCCGGGGTTCCTGCTTTTGCGGGGGTCGCACTGCTGCCGGTTACAGCCGCTGTATAAGACAATGGTTGGTATCCAGTGCTTGTTACCTCAAGCACAGTTCCTGCTTTTAATACGCCTTTGCCGCTTGGAATGGTGACAATTTTGCGGGAATAGTTACGTGGGGCTTCATATTTTACGATGTCGCCAACATATGTTCCTTCTTTTAAAATCTCAGACATGGTTTACATTCCTTTTTTCAAATAAACTTCAGACGCGCGTTGCGACAAAGTTTTGGTTTTCTGGGTGTTCTGGCTTCCGCTGTTGCTGATTTTGGCAGCGTTGCCGCTTCTCTTGGCAAGGATTTTGCTGCGAATTTCGCTGATGGAAAGCTTTGAGTTCATAAACTGGCGGGCTTCCTTCAGGGAAACATTGGCAACTTCGCACAAATCAAGAATGTATTCGCGGCGGGAAATGGCGCCGGAGTTCTTGCGTTTGCGAGCTTCCTTGTCTTCCTCATTTTCGCGATTTTCGTCTTCATCCTGGCAATCAGAACGATTTTCGTCTTCCGGGTCATCCGCGTTGTCAATGTCTTCGTCTTCGCGGGTTCCGTTTTCCAAGTCTTCTTCGTCCTGGATGTCTTCTTCACGTTTAGAACGTTTCATGTTTTTCTCCTTAGTTTTCGTGCTGCGAGTTGTGATTACACAAGCGTTCGTCCGACCTTCAGAGACTCTGACGTTTGCTTTGGGATCCGCAGGAACTGTCACAGCACTCAGCTCCAGGGGTGTCCATTTAATGGCGCGGTAAATAAATTTGCCGTCTTCCTCATATTTTTCGTACTCTTCGACCGTATAGCCGACCGAGATATTGCAAATAATGCGCTGTTTGACCAGGTTCCAAACCTTGTCAATGTTTTCATCATCTTTGGGAAAGCGGATGACGGCGCGCCCTTCTTTGCCATCAACAATCCAAGCCCGTTCAACAACGCCCAAGATAGACGATAGGCTCCAGCCGTTGTGCATATTTAAAAATGGGGCTGAGCCGGAGCCTAAGCGTTCCATGTTGATGGCTTTTTCGCTGATTTCGAGTTCTTCAACAAACTCTCCGCCTAAATCCCAGTTCCATTGGATAGCCCTGGCGCCGGTTGTCCACACGACTTCAACCGTGCGGTTTTCTTCGTCGATGCTTTCCGGGGCGATGGATAACACCCGGGTCAAACTTGATAACTGTTTTTTTTCTTTGCTCATAGCGTATTCCCTAAACTTTAAGCGTTCGATTTAAACTATTTTTATTATAGCTACTATCTAGTCGTGAGTGCAAAAAATATTTTTTATTTTTTTCTATTCAGGCGCTTTTACGCCAGCAATTCCCTTGCCTCCGGTAGGATCCGTTGTATATACAAGACCCAATTTTGCGGCTCTGGCGGCATCGTTGGCTATTTGGTCGTCGATTTCGGCGGCATCGTATCCGCTTTCGGCAATAACCTGAGAGCGCGAAGCAAAGCCGCACAGCACTTTTTCTTTTTGGGCGGCAACTTCCTGAACCGGGTTGACATAAGGCCATCCGGCGGGCTGGAAACGAGCCCTGGTGAAGTGTCTGCTGTCCTTGTTGTATTCTTGGAGGTTGATTTCAATCGCTCCTCCTAAAATTGCGGCTTTGACAAACTCTTCCCAAACCCGACGGACAATCTGGTGGACAAGACGTCCTTGCTCTTGGCGGTGCTGACGCTGGGTGATGTTTAATCCGGCGCGAATACTCGAAAAATTCGCCTTTGACATATCGTTGGCAAATTCCTCGTATGTCAGTTTGAGCGATTTGGCGATAGCGCGCAGATTCTGGTTCATAAACGGCTCATAAGAACTGCCGCTTTCAGACGGCGGATTGAATTTGATATCCTCCCCCGGTGCCAGGGTCGTGATGGTGCCGGTGGTTATCTCGGCAACAGCTTCCCCATCATCGGCGTCTGGGTCGTCAGGGTCAGAATTTAAGACGCCATCCGGGTTCGGAGTTGTCACAAACGCCGCCATCATTGCCGCAATTTTCTTTTTGTTCAACTCAGCTTCGTCATATTCAAGCATTTCACGGGCTTTGACCACGGCTGAAAAAATTTCAGGGATGCCGCGGCGCTGACCAATCCACATTTGTTCAAAATAGTGACAGATTTCATCGGCCTGAATTTCGATTGTTTCGCAGGTATTATCACCGACAAGCGCTTCATTTGGGTGGTTCTTGTAAATGGTGTAAGATTTAACGGTGCCGTTTTCATCAACCGTGACGCCAGCAATGGTTTTGCTGCCGTCTGGGTTGAGGTGGTTTTCGTCAACTTTGCATTGGTCAGCCTGCAAAAGCTGGAGTTTTAGCGGAACGACGCCGCTATCGGTGGGTATAAATCTGATAAAAGCCTCTCCGGCTTCCCAGCGTTCGCGGACGGCCAAGGAAAGCATCCCCGAAAAATCATTGACGCCCTCAATATCGCACTCGGCGCTCCAGTCATCCCAGAGTTCACGCAGACGATTGCAAATTGCGCAATCATCGTGTTTTGGCATGACGTTAATGCCGGGACCAACGATATTACTGGCGATGGTTTCATACGCGCCGTTTAAATACGGGAAGTTTCTCGTTAAATCTCGGCTCCGGTTGCGGAGTTCCTGAAGCGAATAGACGATTGAAGTGTTTGGACCGGTTGCCGGGGCATACCACCCGCGCAAGCGACCGCGCCCGGTTCCGCTGAATATCGGGTCAGGGCGAAAAAAATTGCGCTTAATTCTTTTTAAAATTTTTTTCATGCCAAACCTCTGTTAGATACGGTCTTAATGACGCGGGTTCTTTTATCGCCGAGTTCTTCATCTATGGCGTTGATGGCGTCTTTGATATCGGACATACTGCGGAAAGTGACTGTTTTGCCGTTATGGCTGATGGATGCCGTGCCGCTGGTGTAGGCATTAAACAGCTTTTTGCGGCGAGCCTTCAAGTCTTCAACTTCTTCGGGGGTTAGATTTGCTTTTGCCATGGTGCCTCTTTAGATGTGGTTAAACGAAAATAAACTTTTTTAAACTATTTTATATGTTTTGAACGCTTTGTGCAAAAAATATTTTTTATATATTGACTTTTTACGATTTATTTCGCTATAATGGCGTTGATTTCATACTTTGGCGGAGTGGAGCAGTAGCAGCTCGCTTGGCTCATAACCAAGAGGACGGTGGTGCAAGTCCATCCTCCGCAACCAGCCCTCCGGAATTGCCGGAGTGGGATCCCGCAAGGGATATCAGGCTTTTGGCAAAGGCCTTTGTTATTTTTCAATAACATAAAATAATATGCCCGCTTTTTGTACTTCGATAAGGGTTTTTTGCGTAAAAATAACCCTCCACGTTTATCGGATTGTAGTTAAGTCTGGCAGAACGCTTGCTTTGGGAGCAAGATGCCGTTGGTTCAAATCCAGCCGATCCGACCAAAAGGTCTAAATCCGCGACCTACAGACCTTTCAAAAAGTTTATTCTCGCGGTGTCACTCATTAAAAGTTTCCGGAAGTCGGAAAGTAACGAGTTTCTTTGTTTTTCCGGTGGCTAAAATAAAGCGCTTTTACACAGAGTTTGTGCGATATCAAACTCCAATTATCGGATCGTAGCTCAGTAGGTAGAGCGTTGTGTGCGCACGCAATAAACCAAGCAGTTTGTGTCGCGGGTTCGAGTCCCGCCGGTCCGACTTATAAACCCCAGCAGAGAAGCCGTCGGACTGGCGTACGACAGAAAGATGGCAAAGAAAAACCCCGGGCAGTTGCAAATGCTTTGGGGTTTTCTTTTGTTTACAATCCGGCGTCGGATAATTGTTTTCGCAGTACAGGTAAATAATCGGCGTATGCTTTATTGACGCGGAGCGCTTCCTCAACACGGTCAAAAGCTGCAGTATATTGAATGTAATTGTAAATTGCGAAAATTGTTGATGCGGCTAAGAAAAGCGCAACGATAAGATTTTTTAAATATTGTTTCATTTTCTATATACCTTTTTTGAGAGGTTGCCTCTAACCCGTAGAGGTGTCGGGAGCTCAAAACGCGTATATAGTCGCGCGGAGTTATTCTGATATATCCTCGCACTCCCGACTTTTGACAAATCGGCATAAAAAAATCCGCAAATCTTTCGGGGCGGTCTTTCCGCTATATACTGAGTTTTGAGCTCATAAAGCAGTAAAGCATACAATCGTTAAAAACAAGTTAAATGATATGGTTAATTTACGATTTTTTATGTGTTCTTGATACCTTTCTCGCAAAAATTCTTTAACCATAAGTTCAAACTCTATTTTCGTCCTGGCTTTGTTGAATGCCTCACGGATTTTTTCATCGGGAAAGCTGTCCAGCGTTTCCCGTTCCCATTCTTCAAAACTTTCAATCCTAGTCATTGAGCCCTCATAAAGATAGTATTTTCTTCAAAGGGAATAATTTCAAGAATAATTCCAACTGTGGTGATGTGGTTCAGCAACTTACGAAGCGATCGTGGATTTTTTGTTGTTCTGACATAAATTGCTACTCTTTGGCAATCATCTTCAAGTTCAGCATGACTATCCAATAACATTAAAAACTTATAATACTGTTTAAAGCTAACACCGCGCCGCCGTATAACTTCGTTTTTGATGTTTCTCAGCTTTCTGGTTAAATCTGTCATTTTATCTCCTGTTTTTTACTGATTTTACTTCTGTACTGCCATAAGCATCATATCCGGCCAGGCGGTTGACAAACTCCGGCACCTCAATAATTTCGCCATTCATATCATAGATGTCTTGGATGTTTTCACTGTTGAAAGTGCGGGTTGCTTTTCTCAGCAAACAATAGCCTTGAAAATAAAAGCGCGTTTTGCTGTCCTTTGTCATTTTGTGAATGATTACCGTCCGCTCGGTGTATTTACCATCAGCCCTCACATAGTTGAAGTTTATAGGCACGCCCTCGGAAGATTCCCAGATGGCGACACCGTAGCCCGGCAAATCGAAGTCATCGTCTTCGGTAGGCTTTTCGCCATGCACTTTGCGCTTTGGTTTGGGCATACTCTCAAAATGGACGACAATCTCCTTTTCCTTTTTGTTGGTATTGATAGTTTCTTTTATTTTTTCCCAAATAAGCCGTATTAAAGCCAAGGACAATCCGACAAATGCAGCAAACAAAACAAATGAAATAAAAGTAATCCAGAGAGGTATTTCGCCGTTACCAAAAAGCATTCCAACGAGCATTAAAAAAGCAGATGTACCGACACCCCACTTTAGTCCCCATTTAAGAGCGGTAAGTGCTTTTTGTTTTTGCTCTTTTCTCGCGCGTTGTTCTTGCTCTTTAAGTTCTCGTTGTTTGGCTATGTTCTTTTTTTTAGGGCATGATGCGCCTACAAAAAGAGGTATAACAATCATTATCGCGAATGCGCCCCATAAGCCGACGATATCATTCCACCATAAAATTCCGCCAAGCAATACGCCAAACGTTGCCCCAGCAGAAGCTGCGTCGTCTTCGTTTTTTTTATCCTCTTTTGTCATAGCAGTATCCTTTCTATGACAATGATAGCTTCTGTTTTCTTAAAAATCAAGATAAAAGTTCAAAATATACTATTTTTTGAACTTTTTGAACTTTAACCAAAGCGACCAACCACCCTGCGGCGTTTCTTTGGTCTTAAAACTGCGGGTTTTGGAATACTTTCGACGTCTGTTTGCGGGTCTTTCTCAACCATCTCGCGAACCTTTTCGGCGTATTCCTGCCGCGCCAGCATCTTTTCCCACCGTCGCCGGAGGTTTAGCCCGGAGAGTTTTAACCCCTCAAGCGCCGCCAGCGAATAACCGAATATATCCAGCGCCTCGTTGCGCTTGCGCCCCGGGCGGAGCGCGTAATATCTTATTTTTCGGCCTTTGACATACGAGGTTTTTGCTTCCTCTGCGGTCAGTTGCTTGAAGTGGTTGTCGTCGTAGCTCATATTGAAGTGGCAATATCCTGCCGCTTGCGGGTCGTCAATTTTAAGCCTGGAGTAGACGACGTCTTTGACCGTGTCAACGCCAACGAGGAAGAACTCAAGGTTGAGCTTCTTAATCTTTCCCGGGGCCCGTTTTAGAATCGGGCGTCCTTCGCCTGGCATACCCTTAATTGCCCAAACGCGGCGGTTCCACCGCTCTTGGCAGAACTTGCCGACTTGTTGGGTTAAATAGCCGCTGTCGATACAACAGGCAGATATTTGCATTTCGCCGACGAGGTCGTGCTTGATTGGTGTTTGCAAGAGTTCGTCAAGTTCCTCCCATATTCTGGCGGCGGCAGGGTCGCCAAGCAAAACCACCTTGCCGAGGCCGTAGCTCTGATTATTGATGGTCCAGCCGATACGCTCAACCTCAAGACGGTCGTCTTGAACGTCCACGCCTGCCGTGATAACGACAACCTCAGGCGGTGCGTTTTCGTAAACTTCCCGGCGTGCCAGAAGTTTGTCATCTTCAACGCGCTCGCCTTTATCTTCCCAGACTTGACCAAGCGAGGTATTGATAAAAGTCTTTAAGGCCTCCGGATCGTCTTTGGCTTCGAGAAAGTTCTGGACAATTTCCTCCAGTCTGACCCAGGGGGAATATCCCTCCCAAAGACTGAAGCCTGCGTGTCCGTGGAACGGCCTGGTGGCCTCCCAGTGGCCGAGGCTGATGGCGTGCCAGCGCTCGACATCGTTCCATAGCGTGCCGCAATGCTGGCAGGCGTAGGTGGCAGTTTTAGCGGTTTCCTCAACCGTGTCTTTCTTTTCCCATTTGACATTTGCCCATTCCAGGCGTTGAAACTTGCCGCAATGCGGGCAAGGTACAATAAAAAAGCGCATATCAGACAGGTTGAACGCCGTATCTATTTTGCTCATACCGGCGATTGTCGGCGTGCTGCATTTGACAATTTTGCGGTTCCAAAATGTCGTTGTTCTTTTGATGGCCAGCTTGACCGGGTCGCCTTCTTTTCCAGCCGACAGCGGGTAGCGGTCTATTTCGTCGAGCATGACAACACGAATCGGGCGGCTTGCCAGAGAGGCGGCAGAATTAGCGCCTGCCATGGTGATGTGTCCGCCTGGGAATGACTTGTGGAGGACGGTGTTGCCGCTGTCTTTGCTGTCTGACACCTTACCCTGCAGGCACGGCGTATCGCGGAGCATTGGCGCCAGGCGGTCGGTCGACCAGCTTTTGGCAACATCTAGGTTCGGCTGCAATAACAAAATCGGGCATGGGTCTTTGTCAATGTAATAACCCACCGCATTGTTGATCATCTCGGTCTTGCCGACCTGAGAGCTGGCGACGATTGTTACTTCGGCGCAGTTGATGTCGCTGATTGCATCCATGATGCCTCGCTGATACTCGGCGCGAGAGGTATTCCAGTCGCCGGGTTCGGCCGAGCTTTCGGAGCTCAATTTGCGATTGGCGTCCGCCCATTCTGAGATAGTCTGCTTTGGCGGCAATTCCAAACCTTTGAGGAAGCCCTCGCAAAAGGTTTTAATCCCCTCCAGCTTCAGCCAATCGTCTGAGTATTTCTCGACTGCATCTGTTGCACTCATTTCTAATCAACCTCTCGTTCTTTTTAACGTTGCTTTCGGCAGACACTCGCGCCGCCAGCTTTGACGGCATACCGGAGAGCTTGTCCCGGAGAAGACGTCCAAGGTTGAACGCCTCTCTGGTGTTCTGGTCTTTATCCAAGAGCAAGCCCTGTTTGGTTTCAAGCTCTATTTTTTTGAGCCGCCCCTCGTAATCTGCCTTGTCAAAATCGCCATCATCCGGCAGTTCCGGGATGATGAAGTCTTCAGGAGAGAACTCAGGTATTGATGATTTCGGCGATTGCCGCCTGGATTTCCCTGATGACACCTTCCATTTCCTCCGTCAAAATTATAAAGTTTTCCTTCTGGTCGGTTACGACTGTGACCTTTGGCGCCAGACGGTTCGGCACAGCTTTGAGTTTTTCGCGCAGGATCCGCGCCACGCCGAACGACGCCTTTTCGATTCCTTCCTTATGGACAATCATGCCCATCTTTTCCTCAAACTCCACCTTGCGCAGGCGGGCGGCGTAGCTTTCCTTAACCGCTCGGCTTTTTTGATATTGCGCCGTCGTGCTTGATTGTCCGGCCATCGGGTCAGCCTCTGCGGCCGGTGTGCCGTTTTGACGAATTGCCATGCCGACGGAGGTCTTTGTTCGACCATCGGCGCGCGGCATCGTGGCGGCCGGGTTATTTGCCGGGTCAGCGTGCGCGGCAATTTTGGCGAGCGACGCCTCGACTTCGACCATTTCGCGGCCGTTCTCCTTTGTCAGCACAATCAGCCCCTTTTTGATAAGGCTCGATACATATTGGTGGGACCGGTCAATTTTCCTGGCGAAATCGCTTTTACTCAATACCGACATAAGGCCTCCTTTCGACATCGTCAAACAACACGCCGTCGCTTTCGCGCTTGGCTTTTACGCCAAAAAGCTCTTGCCACCGCTCGATGCCGACATCGCAATAGCGCGGGTCTATCTCCATAGCTCGGCATTTGCGCCCCATGTTTTCGGCGGCGACCATGGTCGAACCGGAACCTGAGAAAAGGTCAAGCACAATCTCTCCCCGGTTGGAGCTGTTGACCATCGCTTTCTGCGCCAACGCTACCGGCTTTTGTGTCGGGTGGACATAAGTTGACGCGGCATCGCGTTTGATTGCCCAAATCTCGGAACCGGCTTTGAGAGCCTTTAAGACTTCAACCAGCCTGTCGCGCGGCCAATCGTCAAAGTCCTGGTCCGTTTCGTTCCATAGCGTTTTCTGAGAGCGGTCGCCGAACCATCGGCAATTCTCGCCCTCGTGGCATCCGTAAAAGCAAGGCTCGTATGCCCAATGATAGTCTGAGTGTCCGAGAACCATCCCCTTGTCCCAGATGATGACCTGCTTCGGTTTCAACTCGGCGCCCCGGATGGCAGTTTCAAAATTGACGTGGTTGGCGTTGGCGTACCAAATATAGAACGCGCGGTTCTTCCTGAGGTGCCGCTTGATATTCTTGAAAGCCTCAAGCAGGAACAAAAACAGCTGATCGCCGCGCAGGTGGTCGTTCTTTATGATTTGCCACTCGCGGCCGTTAGGGTTGTTCGTTCCTTTGTAGCTGACACCATACGGCGGATCTGTAAACACGAGGTCGGCCGGTGCGCCCTGCATCAACGTTTCGACGTCTTCCTCGCTGGTACTGTCGCCGCACATTATGCGGTGGTTGCCGCAAATCCAAACCTCGCCGCGGCGGCTTTTGACGGTTTCGGCCAGCGGCGGCGCATTGTCCAGCTTTTCAACGTCCAAGGTCTTCGGGGCGTCATCATCCATCTCGTCAAGAGTTTCGCTCAGCTCGTCCAGCGTCCAGCCGGTTTCCTCGATGTCGGCACCAAGTTCGACAAGTCTGTCCATTTGCGCCTGGAGGTTTTCCCAGTTCCACTCCGCCATTTCCGCGGATTTGTTGTCAAAAATCTGATACTGGATCCTCTCGGCTTCGGTGAGGTTGTGAAGAACGATGACCGGGACTTTTTCAATCCCGAGCCGGAGCGCCGCGAGCCTGCGTCCGTGTCCGGCAACGATGACCATGTCGTCGTCAACCAAAATCGGATTTGTCCACCGCTTACGCATTGATTGCGCAATTTTCTCGATTTGCTCGTCCGGGTGATTTTTTGTGTTGAGCGGATCCGGCACCAAGCGGCTGAGCTCAACGAATTCGAGCTTCATTGATTTTAATTTTTCGGCGATGTCATTTTGATTTTGTTCTGTCATTTTCGCAACTCGTTTTTTAAAGTTCAAACATAGCGAAAGGCCGCGCCTCGCGCTGACCCCCGGCTTGTGATGGTTAGGAAGAACCTATCGGCTCGTTTTATTTCGTTTTCGGACATTTTTACCTCGCTGTATCCAATGCTTTTTGCATTTGTTCATTGAAAAAGAAGTCCATATATCTCTGCGCTCGGTTCTCGACGATGCGCTTCATACTGAATTTCGGATTGATTGTCTGCTGACGTCTGCGTAAAAACAAAGGCTTCAGCTGTTTCATTTTCCCTTTACGCTGAACGATGAGCGAGCCGCGTCTACCATTGATAACGAAAACACCTTTTTGCCCCAAGGCCTTTTTCGGACCGTAATTGCGCTTGCGTCCCTGCAACGGCACCCATAGATATTTACTTGTCTTTGGCTTTCGGACTGTTGTGGTATCATCAATTTGTTCTGCAATACCCCAATGCTGGTTTCCGAGCGTGGCTTTCATGCGGTCAATTCCGTGGTTCTTATCTGCCGGAAGTGTTGCATAAGAACTTCCAGGAGAAGGACGTCCGCCTATTCTGGCTGATTTGTGGGTTCGGGAGAATGGTGTCAAAGTGTGAAATTGGTGGGCTGATTGTTTGGCCAAGTATTCGCCGATGGCTATTGATGTTTTGGTTAAGGCTGAGGAACAGGCAAAAGGAAGCTGTTTCCTGGCCAAATCGTCCATATAGTATTCTGCATCTTTGAGCTTTAGGTTTATCATTGAACCTCCCTTGAGGACATCATAGTTCAAATCGAACTGTAAAGTCAAAAATTTTCTTTTCTTTCTTTTTTTTCTTTACCGTTTTTACCATTTTATCGGTGTTTTTGGGTTAATCCTATAAAGAAGTCAAAAGATATACTGAAAAAACCATAAAAATAAGTAAAAATAGTAAAAATAGTAAAACTATTGAAAAATCAAAAACTTATATAAAAACAATTCTGTTTTAAATTCTCTATTTTCAAAAATAA
>ERZ1035032.1219-NODE-1219-length-16849-cov-8.820055_pt1 | contig 16849 bp, 17 predicted proteins | sample MGYA00520693_ERZ1035032 | MGnify/ENA primary metagenome ERZ1035032 (study PRJEB33766, sample SAMN09781740) | gut metagenome | biome: gut microbiome | host: Homo sapiens | place: Madagascar | study: EMG produced TPA metagenomics assembly of the PRJNA485056 data... | reverse complement strand
ATATTATGGTTAATGTATAACCTATTTTTTTATTTTTGTCAAATTCTGATTTAACAAAAAAACTTCCGATACTAAATATCGGAAGTTTTTTTAATCTTATTCATGCAATTTCATAGTTTTCAAAAATGAGCAGCAAAAGAAAGCTGACGAGCAGACCATTCCAAAAGCTTCAATATCTAAAGTCAGCACAGCCACATACATGTTTTTGCGCGACTTAGGAAAATTGCCGCGAGATGCAACATAGTCGGTAATAAGCCCCGCCCATTTTCCTAAAACATCATCAGCTTTATCGGCAGAAACGGCGGCCTTAAACCAGTTGTAGTCATCTTCTGCCTGCACCATTTTCCATAATTCGTCCTGCGAACAGTAGCAATGACAAAAATCATTACCAGTTCCATACGAATGTTCAGCCATAAATTTCAGCACCTCCGCCGCATTGTTTGACGGAAACAGCAAAGGCATTTTTCTGTTTTGAATCAGTGCCTTTGTCAATTTTAAGGCTTCATAATGAAGCAGCGCTCCCTGCAGCTTTTCAAAATCCAGCTTAAAAAATTCCGGCTTAGAAAGCTGTTTATACAAAGAAGCTGCCATAACGAAAAACTTAGAATTTTTTGAACTCATAGACATAAAAATTTAGTTATACCAAATCATTCTGGCCCAGCAAGAATTATCATCAAACTTTTCACGCAGTGTCTTCAGACGCTCTTTCATCATATAAGCAAATGACTTAACACGCGAATACTCTGTACGCAGCCAATAAATACCTTCCACATCCAGCAAATCAGCACGAATACCCTGCTCTTTCAAAATTTGCAATGTAGCATTGATTCTATCGACATCGCGCATCATATTGTAGCAGTCTGTTTCATCAGGCAAACGCGGAGTTTTGTGCAGCAAACAATTCTGCTCAATCAGCCAATAGGCGTTATACCAAGAAACCAAATCCTGCGTTAAAGACAATGTAAATCTGTCCAGTTTAATACCAATCAGACTGTCCTTATTTGACAAATCCAATTCCGAAACAATCGAAAGATTGTCGCCATGAGCATATACCAAAGGCATAGGCGTCGCAAATTTAGATAACTGTCCCATAAAACAAAAATATAAAAGTTAATAATATAAATTATGTTTTATAAAGTAGCGAGATTGATTGTTTTTGTCAAGTTTAAATTAGCATAAAAAAAATCTGCGAACCAACGCAGATTTTTTTTTTGATTATTTTAGAAATTTATTGCTCTTAGGGAAGCCGAAAGGCACAACTTTACCGATTTGTGCCCGATGCCCCAGCCAGCCGATAAGTTCTTTTTCAGTACTAATTCCGCCGGCGCGGTTATAACTGAAGCCGTCTTCGCCTTTGAAAATTTGAATATCGGAAATATTACCGTCCTTATACTTTTGCAGCAATACGCCATGACCGCGCGCCATAGTCGGAATTTCTTCGGCCTTAAACACCAATAAGCGGCGGTTTTCACCAACTACAGCCACATAATCGCCGGTCATTGGCAAGCAGAATTTCATATTTTCGCCGTCAGCCACGTTCATAATTTTACGTCCACTGCGGGTTTGTGCCAACAGATGATTTTCGTCCACAATAAATCCGTACCCCTTATCAGAAGCAATCAAATAATTTACTCCCTGCTCATAAACAAACATAGAAATAACTTCATCATTATTGGCTAAATCTATCATCAGACGCACCGGCTGTCCGAAACCGCGACCGCTAGGAATATCTTTTGCTGCGACATTAAAGAATTTACCCTTATTATCCAGCAACACAATTTTATCGGTAGTCTGAGCATGTATAGCATACAGCAAGGCATCATCGTCTTTAAACTTAAAGTCGTCATTCAAATCCGCATATCCTTTAATGCAGCGTATCCAGCCTTTTTGCGACAAAATAACCGTAATCGGCTCTTTTTCTATCAGTGCTTCCACCGGAACGTCTATATCCGCCGGAGCTTCGGCAAATTCAGTGCGACGGCGGCCCAGAGCCGTTTTTTTACTGTATTTTTCTTTAGTCTTTTTAATTTCTTCGGCAATAGCCTTCCAGCGCTGCGATTCATCGTCATGTAAAATTTCCAATTTGGCCTTTTCTTCCAGCAAATCCGAATGCTCGGCGTTAATCTGTTCTTCATCAAGCTTGCGCAAGTTACGCAGTTTCATATTCAAAATAGCTTCAGCTTGATTATCTGTCAGCTTAAATTCTGCCATCATCACTTTTTTCGGCTCGTCTTCTTCACGAATTATACGGATAATTTCATCCAAATTCAAATAAGCGGTCAAATAGCCTTCCAAAATTTCCAAACGCGCATTGATTTTACTCAAACGGAACTTAATTTTACGCAGCAAAACATCATTGCGGTGCACCAAATAATCATGCAGTACTTCTTTGATGCTCATAACTCTCGGCACACAGTCTAAATCCAACACGTTCATATTCATATTGAATTTAGCTTCCAAATCGGTTTGGCGGAATAATTGCTCCATCAGCATAGCGGCATCAACCGTGCGATTTTTAGGTTCCAGCACAATACGCACGTCTTGCGCCGATTCATCGCGCACATCGCTTAAAAAAGGCAGTTTTTTATTTAGCAGCAGTTCAGCAATTTTTTCAATCAATTTGGACTTAATTACCTGATACGGAATCTCTGTTACTACAATTTGATACTGTCCGTGCCCCAAATCTTCGGTTGTCCACTTGGCGCGGATACGAAAACTTCCCTTGCCTTGTTTATAATTATTCAAAATAGTGTCAAACGAATCAACAATCACTCCTCCGGTCGGAAAGTCAGGGCCTTTTAAACGGCGCACCAACGGTTCATCGTCACAATCAGGATTTTCTATAAGATACAGCAAAGCATCGCTTATTTCACTCAAATTATGCGGAGGGATGTTGGTTGCCATACCCACGGCAATACCCATAGAACCGTTGCACAGCAAGTTTGGTACCATCGCCGGCATCACAACCGGTTCGCTATCTTCGCCGTCATACGTATCCATAAAATCGACGGCATCATCGTTTAAACCGTCCATCAAATCCATTGCAAACTCTGTCAAACGAGCTTCGGTATAACGCATAGCCGCTGCGCCGTCGCCATCAATATTGCCAAAATTGCCCTGCCCGTCGACCAACGGATAGCGCACCGAGAAATCCTGCGCCAAACGCACCATTGCGCCGTAAACCGCCGTATCGCCGTGCGGGTGATATTTACCGATAACGTCGCCGACTACACGTGCGCATTTCTTAAAGCCGTTTTTCGGGTCTAAGTGCAGTTGCCTCATTGCATACATCAAACGGCGATGCACAGGCTTCAAACCGTCGCGCACATCAGGCAACGAACGCGAAACAATGGTTGACATGGCATACGACAAATAGCGTTTGCTAAGTTCCTCGCCCAATTGCACATCTTTTATTTTGGCATTTTCTTCAACCATTTTTCACCTACATTTTCATCTGATATTTTTTAACACTGTTCAGCAAATTAGCACGTTTTTCCGGTAATTGCAAGTTATGTCCGGCTAAAAAATTTTTTGTCAAAAATCCACCTGTCATCTTTAATAAATCCGCCACTTCTGCGCGCTGCGGACGGTAGTTTTTATCTACAATATAGTGCGGATAAGCATAGAGCTTGTCCTTATAAGGCTCTCCGACTTTTGTGCACACGGCGCATCCTGTTTTTGGAGATATGTATGATAAATCATTGGTTTTGCCGGTTACAGCGCATTCGCTCACATCCAGCCCAACACCTAAAAAATCCAGCAGATAATATTCAAAAAATGAATAATATACCAGCCAATTATCCTCATGAATATGCTGAAAAAAATCTTTTATCACTTTGTAAAAACTGCCTAAATTATCATTTTCGGCTACACAGACATCCAACAGCCGGCAAAGCGAAGAAAGCGCGCCGATTTTATCGGTATCCAGCATAAAATCCGCCGTATGCGCTTCCATCAGTTCCACGCCTTTCAGACTTAGCATATTTTCTTCAACCCGCGCATAAGCATTAAAAGAAATATAGTTGCCAAGCTGATAAATACCCAAGCCGCGTTTGCTGTGCGCTCCGTTAATAAAGCCGACAATTTTGCCGTGTTCAGGACATACTAAAGTGGCAATCATCGACTTTTCACCGTGATTTTTCAGCTTTATAATATATCCTTCGCCGCTGAACTGCATTTTAGCTTAATACTCATGAATTATAGATTTATTAACCTTATCAAACGCCATCAACTCGCTGATAACTCTTTCCATATCCGACAGATAAATAGAGTTTGGCCCGTCAGACAAAGCCTTTTCCGGATTTTCATGCGTTTCAATAAATACGGCAGCTACACCAACTGCCACCGCCGCACGCGCCAAAACCGGAGCAAACTCACGCTGACCTCCGGTGCATCCGCCAAGACCTCCCGGCTGCTGAACCGAATGAGTAGCGTCAAAAATAAGCGGATATCCGCAATCTTTGGCAATTTGCGGAAATGCACGCATATCTGTTACCAAAGTGTTATAGCCGAAACTGGTGCCGCGCTCGGTCACGCAAATATTAAAGTTGCCGGAATCTTCAACTTTTTTTACAATGTTTTTTACATCCCACGGCGCCAAAAATTGACCTTTTTTAATATTAACCACTTTACCGGTTTTTGCCGCAGCCACCACCAAATCAGTCTGGCGGCATAAAAACGCCGGAATTTGCAGCATATCTACATATTGAGCGACAATCGAACATTGCTCGCGTTCATGAATATCGGTCAAAAGCGGCAAATCAGGATATAATTTGCGGATTTCTTCAAAAGTACGCATGCCTTCTTCCAATCCAACACCGCGCGCGCTGTTAATTGAAGTACGATTGGCTTTATCGAAAGAAGCCTTAAAAATATATGGAACACCGAGTTTTTCAGCAATTTCCACCATTTTACCGGCAATAAAAATTGCATGCTGGCGACTTTCGATTTGACACGGGCCGGCGATAATTGCCAAAGGCAGTTTATTGCCGATTTCAACCTTACCGACTTTTATAACTTTCTGTTCCATAATTTTGCTCCTTACAACAAACTAAAAACTAAAACGAGTGAACACAAACAAAACGTTGCCGTCATTTTTAATCCCCGGCACATACGCTGCCTGCAGATTAACATTGCGATAGCCGACACCAAACAAAGGCAGAGGCAGCGGCACAGGAATATAAGCATACTCGTGGCGTTGGGTTAAACCCAAAGTGTAGCCGATTCCGGCGCTCCATTGATTTTCATCTCCCGCGGTCCAATTCCATTGTCGGGCATAGCCGAAATATGTTTCCAAATAAGAATTGGAATCCTTAAAGCCCATAGCATATAAACCAGACCAAGTGTGCTCGTCATTGGTATGTGAAATGCCCAAACCAAAACCCCAGGCGTTTTCATTATATTTATCAATATGCTCTTGATCGTACGCTAAACGGTTGTGCCAAGCATAAAATGGCAAATAAACATCATAATTATGCTGACATCTGATATCTTTTATATCTTCTGCCAAAAATTTTCCCCATTCAGCCAAAGTCCCAGCTGCGGCAGGTTTAACGCTCAAAAGCAGCAAAGCAAGCAGTAGTCCTGTTTTTTTCATTATTCTTTTATCCTATCTTCTAATTCTGTCGGTGCGACTATACCGCACGATATAACATATTTTATACCTTCTTCAACACTCATATCCAACTTAACCACATCATTTTCCGGTACAAAAATCAAAAAGCCGGAAGTCGGGTTCGGTGTAGTCGGTACAAAAATACTGATTGTTTTGTTTTTGATTTTGGCATCAACCTCGCCTCCGGTTTCGTCTTTGCTTACAAAAGCGATTGTCCACAGTCCTTTGCGCGGATATTCCACCAAAACCACTTCGCTGAATGAACGGGTTTTCTGCGATAAAAATGTTTCAAAAATCTGTTTCATCAGCGAATAAATGCTGGATACAATCGGCATTTTACGAACCAAAGCTTCCCATAAACGCACAAAAAACTTTCCGACATAGCCGGTTGTAAGCATACCGATAATAATCATCGCCACTATCAGCAACACCAACCCTGCCCCCGGCACTGCATACGGCACAAAATCGCCGATTGTCCACTGTTTTGGAACCAAACGGCTGGTAACATCGTTAATCCATATCAAAAGATGATATGACATATATACCGTAATTGCTACCGGCGCCGTTACCACAATGCCTGTAAAAAAATAGCTTTTTATTTTACTGCTCACTTTACGTGAGGCTTCTTCAATTTTTTCCTCTTTCATTATCCAACTCTTTTTATATCGTTAATAATCATCTGAATTGTTTTGCGTCCTTGCCAAACATCAGTTTTTATTTGTCCGACCACATCAAACAGTTCGCCGTTGCCGTTCAGCATTGCACTGCCGATTTCATTATCTGCCGCTCTGAATGCAATAGCTTTAAGACTTCCTCCGTACGGCGAGCCTAAAAAACAACTGACATGACCGCTGCCTACTAAACGCGCTCTGCCGATATTTACGTTTTTCAGCAAAATAACCGGTTCCGGATTTCCGGCGCCATAAGGTTCCAGCTTAGCCAAACCATCGGCAAATTCTTCGGTTACACCCTGCAAAGACAAAGCCAAATCTATTTTTATTTCCGGAATGATTTTTTCTTTGCCTAATTGCTTTTCCACATATTCTCCGACAAATTTTTTAAATTCCGGTATCTGTTCTGTTTTCAGCGAAAAACCAGCCGCCATAATATGCCCGCCACCGCCGGTTATTACGCCTTTTTCCTTAGCGGCAATAATCAATGCGCCCAAATCTATGCCTTCAATTGAACGCGCCGAGCCTTTAACTTCATCCGGTTCAATCGACATCACAAACGCCGGAACATTATAGCGTTCTTTCAATTTTCCGGCTACAATGCCGATTACTCCCTGATGCCAGTCATCGCCGCAGGCAAAAGCGATGGGATATTCCTGAACTTTTCCCTCAACCTGTTCTATGGCTTGCAGCAGCACATAATTTTCTATATCTTTGCGCTCAGCATTAAATGCATTAAACTTTTCGGACAGCATTTGCGCTTCCGTTTCATTTTCGGTGCAAAGCAGACGGCTGCCCAAAGATGCATCGCCTACCCGCCCGCAGGCATTGATACGCGGTCCCAAGACAAACCCTAGATGATACGCACTCGGCGCACTATCTACGCCCGAAACTTTCAGTAGGCTTTTCAATCCCATATTGTGCTGTTGAGCCATCACTTTCAGTCCTTGCCGCACATAAGCCCGATTTAATCCAAGTAAAGGCACAACGTCGCACACCGTTCCCAATGCCACCAAATCCAATAAACTCATCAAATCCGGTGTTTGACGGTTTTGATAAAATCCTTTATTGCGCAGCACGCGATTTAGGGCAACCAAAAACATAAAACCTACGCCCACTGCCGACATATAAGCCAAATACGGATATTGATTGTCTTCATCTAATCTTTTGGGATTTATCACTGCAAAAACTGCCGGCAATTTTGCTTCTGCTTCGTGGTGGTCGATAACTATTATTTCAAACCCGTTTTCCGCAGCTCTGTTCAAAACATCAAAAGCGGTTGTGCCGCAATCTATGGTAATAACCAGTTTTGTTTCGGTTTCTTTAAATTCGTTGAAGGCCAAATCGCTCGGTCCATACCCTTCTTCACGGCTTGGAATATGGATTTGCGGTTTTATTCCGACGGCTCTAAAAAATCTGGTCAGTTCCGAAGTTGACGTCGCGCCGTCCACATCATAATCGCCGATAATCGCGATTTTTTCATTATTCAGTATTGCCTGCGCCACACGTTCGGCCGCTTTTTTCATATCTTTAAGCACATACGGATCCGGCATCAGATTCTGCACCTTGGGGTTAATAAAATTATTCACCTCATTAAAAGCCACTTCCCGCACACACAATAAACGAGCCAAAAAGTTAGGCAGGTTATAGGCCAAAGCCATTCTATCGGCCAAACCGTCGTCCACAGCTGCCAATTTCCAAATATTTCCGCCTAAAGATATTTTTTTATCTTCCATTTGCCGCCCAAAACCTTAATATACATAAAAAATTTCAACACGGCGGTTTAAGGCTTCGGCTTTGGCATTTACTTCAGGCTCGGCCGGACTGCTGTCCGAAAGCGCCTCATAGCGCATTTTGTGCAAAGGCACACCGTCTTCGGCTAAAACATTTATAACATTGACAGCACGTAGATTGGAAATATTCAGGTTAATCATTGTATGTTCCACCACCGAAACAGGCTTAGTGCGGCTTGAAGAATGCCCCATAACCGTTATATCGACATTCATTTGTCGGGCTTTTTGCGCAATCAACCTTAAACTATACTTTTCGGCTTTGGTCAAATTAGCACTGCCGTCAGCAAAATAAATAACCTGAGCCAATTTTTTCGTTTTCGGCGTTTTTTGAATATGCATAAGCGAAACAGTTTCTTTGAGCTGATACCTGCACGGCCTACCGTTAAGCAAATCGGTGCATCCGCCCAACATTAAACTTGCACATACCAATAAACCAAGCGCTTTCATCATGCATCTCCGTATTTTGTTAATTTTGCTGCATTTTACTAAAAATACTTGAGCGTGACAAGCCTTAAAATCTATTTTATAACAAATATATTCTGCTTTTTTAGTATTGAATTTGGTAAAAAATTTGCTATACTGTTTTTCAGTGTTAATACTGAATAAGGAGAAATTATGTATAAGTTATTAAAAGTTTTTGCGTTATCAGCTTTGATTTTGGCTGCTGCCTGCTCTAAAAAAGATGATAACAAAACCGAAAAATTGATTATTCAGTCTGAAAATGCGCAATACGAATACAACGTTGAAGTTGCCGACACAAAAGAACTGCTTTATCAAGGCTTAATGGGACGCAGCTCGTTGGCAGAAGATTCAGGTTTGATTATGGATGTAAACATTGTTCCGCAAGATATAGACGTTGCTATGTGGATGAAAGACACCCTTATTCCGCTGGACATGATATTTATTGATGCCACAGGTAGAATTTTTTACATTTATGAAAATGCAAAGCCTTATTCAACAGACGGAATTTATCCGCCGAAACGTCCGCGCGCCGTGTTGGAAGTCAATGCCGGACAAGTTAAAGCCAACAATATAAAAGTCGGAGATGTAGTTAAAAACCGCCTGCTGGGAAATATGGAATAAAAATATCACAATTTTGTTAAAGGCCGTAGAAATACGGTCTTTATTTGTATCGGGCTATTTTTAGACAAAATGCTTGACTTTCTTTTTATATACTGTATATTAAAAACAATTATAAATTTTTAATTTTTTATATTTATGGCTATACATTTTTTAAATGATTTCAGTAAACAGGTTTTAGGTAAAATCAGTGCCAAATGGCAGCCGAACAGTTTTTGGCGAATTCCGGATGAAGCTTATACACTTGAGCATAAGCTTGCCTTTTTGGAACGCGAACACTATTTAACCGGACGCTATTCTCTTTCCGGTTGGCTGCACGATTGCGACAAACTGCTTTTATGCGCTGTGCCTTGGCTTAATGAAAAGCAGATACAACGCATTCACCGCAGACATCAGTCTCACCACGTTGACTACCCGCAAAGCAAAGTGCAGCAGCTGGTGCAAATGTATATTGATTGGGACTGCGCCGCTTTGACAAAGCCGGACAAACCACTGAATGCGTTTGCAACGCTGATACATTTTTACCGTAACAAGCTGCTGTTGATGCTTCCGGTTTGCTTGGCGATTGATCCAGATTCCGTCCAACCGGCTATAGCCGATTTGGATGAAGCCCGCAAAAAGGACAATGCAAATTACCTTTTCGGACAACAGATGAATGATGACATCGGTTGTGATTTGACTGAATATGCGCATGACTTGTTAGTCGATAAGCTGGAGCCGGATTCTAAAAATGACGTGGTATATATCCAAGCAACACGCCTGATTGGTAATATTGTGCATGATTTGAACAAAATCATTGAGGATATGGATACCACCGGCAAACCTCTGGACTATATAATTCAGCAAATTCCTCAGAATTTGAGCCTGATGAAACCGGTTGAACTGTTTTTGAAAACTCTGGATTGGCTGGCTAAAAGCCGCAATCAGAAAATCAACCTAAACAAATGCGTTGAGCTGTTTCGCGAGAAGAATCTCTATTTCAAGCAAATGGCTCCGAGATTTAGGGCAGAAGCGGTTAAAAGTGAATTTATGCACAACTACCGCACGGTTATGATACATCCGTTTTTAAATGACTAATCAAAAAATACCTCTGATAAAAAAATCAGAGGTATTTTTTTAGCTTTATTGTTCAATACGTCTCTGCTAATAAGGCTATATGGCTGAATAAGCCGAGCCGTTTGCATATATACGTTTTACTAACATCAGCCCGCTTTTGTACAGCGGGTTTTGTTTTTATGTAACAACTTCGGAGTTAGAAAATATATATAAAAATTTGAAAAATGTTATTAAATACCCCTCACCCGAAGCTAATGCCTTGACCTCTCCCGCACGAGGCAAGGTTAAAAAATACCGGCTGCTATTTTCTAACAACCGGTTCTCACTCGCAAAAATTCGGATAATGAGCTTAATGCGAAATAATACACTAACTCAAAAATTGCAAATAGTAGTGTAGATAGCGTTAAAATCAGAAGAGAGAAAATTTTAGCGTACACAGAAGTACGTGAATTTTCTCTCTTTCGCAGCTTTGCCTCAAACTCTCGGAAACTCGGATAGCGTGCGTAGATGCGACGGAATTTTTAAGCGACGTGTACAGATTAGTACACGAGCACAAAACTCAATAACCACAAAAATTGCAGATAGTAGTGTAGATAGCGTTAAAATCAGAAGAGAGAAAATTTTAGCGTACACAGAAGTACGTGAATTTTCTCTCTTTCGTAGTTTTAGCGCTAGATGCGCTGCTAGATGTGATTTTTATATTTGGACGGTGTGAATCAAATTAGTCATCCCCCTCTGTCCAATCGGATATCCGGCAGTAATAATCAGATAATCACCTTTTTTACCAAGCTTGCTTTCTTGAGCAACCTCAACAGCCGTTTGCTCCATACGGTCAAAATTTTGGAAAACTTCATGATTTACCACACTCTTTACACCCCAGACAATACCCATACGGCGGGCAACTTCCAAAGACATGGTAACGGCTAAAATCGGCAAATCAGGACGCTCGCGCGCCATAGACAATGTGGTAAAACCTGAAGCCGTATAAGTCACAACAGCAGCCACATTAGGCAAAACATCAGACATTTCGCTGGCAGCATAAGTAATGGCATCTGCCATATCTTCACAACCGGACAAGTCTTTGTCACGCTGAATAAATGAATAATAAGAACGGTCGTTTTCAACCTGCATGATAATATGGTGCATCATTGAAACAGTTTCTGCCGGATAGCTGCCGGTTGCGGTTTCGGCCGAAAGCATAACGGCATCGGCTCCGTCATAAACCGCGGTTGCTACGTCAGAAACTTCAGCTCTTGTCGGAGTCGGATTGTTAATCATAGATTCCAGCATCTGAGTGGCTACAATCACCGGACGAGCATATTTACGGCAAGTTTTAACAATACGCTTCTGCAGCACAGGCACAGTCTGAATCGGACATTCCACGCCCAAATCACCGCGGGCTACCATAATACCGTCAGATTCTTTAATAATATCATCCAATTCGGTAATAGCGCTTGGCTTTTCCAATTTAGAAATTATCCAAGCTTTATCGCCTATAAGCTTGCGGGCATTACGCACATCTTCCACGCTTTGCACAAATGAAAGGCAAACCCAGTCCACACCCAAAGAAAGTGCAAACTGCAAATCTACCTTGTCTTTTTCGGTAATGGCGGAAATCGGCAGTTTAACATTTGGCAGGTTTACGCCTTTATGCGCCGACAAATAACCGCCAACCACAACTTTGGTTTCCATTCTGTAGCCGTCTTTTTTAATGACTTTAAGTTCAATATTACCGTCGTTCAGCAGCAGCATATCGCCGGTTTTAACCGCCTCAAAAATTTCTTTATGCGGCAACATAACACGAGTTTCATCACCGGGCTTTTCATCCATATCCAAAACAAAAGTGCTGCCGTTTTTGAGAAGGACTTTATCGGTTTTGAAAGTGCCGACACGCAGTTTAGGGCCTTGCATATCTGCAATTACTGTTAAGTGGCGCTTATATTTTTCGGCCAATTTGCGCACGGTTTGATAGCGTTCGGCATGCTCTTCATGCGTACCATGGCTAAAATTAAAACGAAAAGCATCAACGCCGGACAGCACCAGCTTTTCCAGCATTTCTTCCGAAGCGGTTGCCGGTCCTACGGTGGCTAGAATTTTTGTATGTGTATCAATAGGCATTATTTTTTCCTCATAATGTTAAACTTTACAATAACTATACACACATATAGGTTAAAAACTTGTTAGTTTAAAGATAATTTTTAGATAAAAATTCCACTTGTCAAAATAATTTTTGTTTGCTACAAACACTACAGACAAATTTTTTAAGGAGAAAAACAATGGCAGAAGAAAATGTAACAGCAGAAGTCGGCGGCGTAGCTGTTGACCGTTTGCGCTCGCTGATTGAAAGAATTGAGCGTTTGGAAGAAGAAAAGAAAGGCATTCAGAGCGATATCCGTGATATTTTTGCCGAAGCAAAATCCGCAGGCTTTGATGTAAAAGCAATGCGTACTGTATTGAAACTGCGCAAAATGAACGCTGCTGACCGCGACGAACAGGAATTGGTGGTGGACACCTATCGCAAAGCTTTGGATATTTAATATTCCGGCCTTTTTTAACGCAACGTCCCTTTTGGGACGTTTTTTTGTATAAAATTATTGACAAAAAGATGATTTTGGCATATTCTAATCAAGAATTAAGAATCGGTAAAGAATTAAAAAAAGAGTGAAAAATGATGAACACAGAACTTACGGCCAAAGAACTTTTGCGCGATGTAAAAAACTATCAAAAAACATTTAGAGGCGATTTTTCCGAAAAGAAATATAATAGACGAGAAATACTGGAACAAAAAGCCTTAACTATTTTATCTGATTTCAAAAACAACCGACTGCTTCTCAGCAGCGAGCTGAAAAGACCTTTTGCCATATATATCAACGCTTTCGGAGGTTATCACAAACCGGAGTATCTGGCTAAACTGCAAAAACAGGCAAAATTTGATGTTACATCTTATATCAATGAAAGTCGAAAGACTCTTTGGCAGAAAATTTTCAGAGCAAAAGACGAATATACAGCGCTGACAGAGAAAGAATTGCGGAAAAAATGCAAAACTTACTGCAAATTAAAGAAAAATACTTCGGATGCTGATGCCATGATAGAGCTTGATAGCATGAGCCGCGCCGCTGAAGTTTATGCTGCAAATATTCTTCGCAATTTAACGGTTGTGCCAAACAAAGACATTGCCTTAACCAAAGAATATTTTAATACGGTCGGCGGACATCTTTACGAAGATTCAGAAATTTATAATGCTATTCAAAAGCTTGACCGGCAAGCTCTAAGCATTATCAGACCGCAGGCACATGTGCAAACAAAAGCACAGCCGCAAGCTGTTTCAACCCAGCCTGCTGCCAAAGCGGAAAAAGTTTCTATTTTTTCCAAATTAAAGAAAAAGTTTTCCGCTTTTTCCAGATTAAAGAAAAAGTTTTCCGCAGCCAAAAACAATCTTAAAGCCGCTGCAGTTATTGCCGGTATCGGACTTATCGGCTTTTTAGGGCTTAAAACCGCAAATAAAACTCCGGTCGCCAAGCAAAACACCATTACTGTAAAACAATATACACCTAAAAAAGCCGAAACTAAAACGGCTGAGTTTGCTGCTCCGGCTCAACGGCAAAACCAAACCTCGGCACATAAGCCGTCTTATGCCGAAAAAATCTGGAAAAACTACTATGACAACACCATAGAACTTTTGACTTCTAAAGCTAAACGCGACCTGCTGTATCAAAAAATTGAAAAGCAAATTGCCGCCGGAAATTTCAGCCTGCCGCAGAACATCAGCGTAGAAAAAGCCGCTTATGCTAAAGTAATGTACGACCAATACGGCTTAAAATCATCTCTAAACCAAGCTTTCAGCGCTAAGCAAAAGCTTTCTGACAAAGCTCAAAAGAAGCTCGTTAAAGATATTTTAGCGGTAGGCAATAAAGGCGCAGGCGCTAAAAAGATGGCTATGCAGCTGTATAACGGCAAATTGTCCGGCTTCAGCCACTATAATAACGCCGACAATGCTCAAAAACAGCAGCATGCTTCAGCCTTGCTGCAGCTGAAAAAGTTAAAATCCGGAAACCGACGCTAAAAAGTTCTGGCAAAACAACATTTTTATAACTCAGCTGTTTAATGTAATAATATTGCAAAATTGTTACAGAAATATGACAAAAGCAGTCTTTTGCCGATTTTGCTTGTCTTATATATAATTAGCTGCTATGCTTAGACAAAATAACATATCTTATTAGGAGAAAAATTATGACTGACAACAATGGCTCATACATTAAGGCACCGGAAGACAATAAATCCAATATTCAAACAATGACTCCTTGGGGCAAGGCTCATGCGGAAAAAGAGGCTCAGAAAAAAGCTGCTCCGCAAAAACAAACTTCCAATGAAGCACATCCTGAAATATACGTAATGGCTCCTAAAGATAAACCTTTCAACACAAACTATGGCAAAGCAGCAGTTGATGCCGTTGCCAAAAGAAAAGAAGAAATAAACGAAGGTTTGAAAAACGGCTGGAAAAATGCCAAAGCAAATGTTGAGAAAAAAGCAGAACAGGCAGCAGCTCGACCTCAAGATGTTCAGCATGATAAGATGGTCAGAATTCTCAATTATATGAATAAAGTAAACGGTGTCGGCAAAACCGTTAATTCCGAAGAAATAACCGGCCAGCTGATAGAAAAATTCGGAGAAAAAGCTCTGGAGCTTTTAACTATGGCTGTTAATGAACCAAGCAATTTTGCTCAATATATCGGCGATGCAAGCATAAAAACTTCTCGTCAGGCCATCAGCGCATTGTGTCAAGCATCCGAACAAAACGCCGACCAAGCTTTAATGAAAAAAGAAATGGATTTGAAAAGCGTTCTGAAAACTCAGGCTGAGATAAAAAAGACTGTTCAGGAAACTCAAAAGACTATTGATCGCATCAACAATTCAAAAGCCGGTTTCAATATTCAAAATCCTTTGAGCAAAGCTGTTGAAAGCATAGGTGCAAAGATAACAGACAATCAATTTGCAAAGCCTTATGAACCGGAAAAAACTGTGGCTACCATGGAAGACAAGCCTTTAGTAAAAAATTCAGTATACATTGAAGGACAAGAAAGCAGCTCTTTTGCGTTGTATGCTATGAAACAAAAGCAAAATTCTAAATAAGCAGAAATACAGCAGCATTCCGCAGCATTATCAATAAGGATAATGCTGCTTTTTTATTGCAGACTTGCTTTTATTCCGCTACAATCAAAATAAAAAGGAGAAAAATTATGTCATTATTTACCATGAAATCTGAGTTTGACAGACTAAAAACGAAAGCCTATAAAGAAACTGATTTTAGCGAAAATCCGGGATATTTTGGTTCTATCGGCAGCTTTTTTACCAGCATCGCCGCTTCTCTGCGCTTTATTTTTACCGAAAAAGAAAATATTGTATTTGCGCTTTTACAATGGGCTACTATTGCTTTGGTTTATTTTATTTGGATACAAGGTTTGTCTTGGATACCCGAAGAAATATGGAAAAATGACACAGAAAACACAGCCGCAAACCTAATTTTATTAGTCTGGTCGCTGGCCTGTGTGGGGCTAGCCGCTTTTCCGCTTGGAATTTTAACAGCATGTATGAATGCATCTTGTCTTTTGCGCTTTCAAAACAAAGAGTCCACTTTTACAGATTGTATGAAAGCCGCGTTTAGCCGCGCCGGCACGCTTTGGATTTTTTCTTGGATAGACGGCTGGTGGACGGTTAAACGCATCTTAGAAAGACTGCCGAAGAAAAACGACCACACATCACGCGCTGTAAAATATGAAAGGGAAATACTCTATCAACTCTGGAAAATGATTAGCCTTGGTTTTATTCCTGCGCTTCTCTACGGACGCAGCTTTAAAGATGCCTGTAAAGATTCTTTGTTTTTGCTCAAAAAACGCTTTTTACCGCTGATTAAATTGCGCCTTGGCTACTCTTTTGTTTGTTGGATAGTTGGTATCGGCTGCTATACCGGTACAGTCCTTTTCTTTTGCTATATGGATAAAATGCCGGACGAATACGATATCTATTCATGGTATTTTTACGCCGGATTTCCACTAATTTTGGCGCTGCTTATTATAATGATTTTGTTTCGTCCGCTATACATTATTTCTGCTTGCCGCATATACATCAACTATGCTTGCGACGAGGGTATAACGCCTAATTTACCGCAAAGAACCTCTGCTTTTGCCAACATATTGGTTATATTTTTATGCTTTGCGGCCATTATCGGCATAGCTTTACTTTTTCATCAACAGCTGGGCATAGATAGTTTTATAACCGCAAAATAACAAAAAAACAGCGCTATCTTTAGTGATAACGCTGTTTTTTTATATTAGCTTTCCAAAGCTGATGTTTTTATTGAAAGTAAACGCCGTAAATCATTATCGGTGCATGAACGTCAACCTCTAAAGGATAGAGCAAAGTATGGTATAAAGCCAAAAACCAAACTGCCGCCCCCATGGCTAAAAGCATCAATATAGCCCAAAAGACAATCTTGATAACCGGAGGAACTTTGTCCTTGTACACAACCAAGCAATAAACGCCTGCACACAAACAAAAAACAGCAACCATCCAAAAAATAATATCAATTAACATAAGCTGAAAATTTAAGAGTTAATAATAGAAATCATAATTTAAAT
>ERZ1035032.1214-NODE-1214-length-16894-cov-9.692143_pt1 | contig 16894 bp, 16 predicted proteins | sample MGYA00520693_ERZ1035032 | MGnify/ENA primary metagenome ERZ1035032 (study PRJEB33766, sample SAMN09781740) | gut metagenome | biome: gut microbiome | host: Homo sapiens | place: Madagascar | study: EMG produced TPA metagenomics assembly of the PRJNA485056 data... | reverse complement strand
GGAGATGATGACGATTTATAATCTTCATCAAAAAAATTAACATTTCATAAAGCAAAACGTATTATATATTATGTATGTTTTGCTTTTTTTGTATTTAGAAACAGGATAACGCTCGATGTTAAGACAGTATGAACTTGTTGATTTAGTAAAATCTTATGATCCTTACGCCGATGAAGACGCCTTAAACCGCGCCTATGTTTTTGCCCTGAAAAAACATGGCTCGCAGCTGCGTACTTCCGGCGATCCATACTATTCTCACCCGATTGAAGTTGCCGGTATTCTGACTAAATTCAAACTTGATAGCGCTTCTATTATCGCCGCTTTGTTGCATGACACTGTGGAAGATACCGACACTACGCTTGATGAAATACGCAATTTATTCGGCGACCAAGTAGCGCAGCTGGTTGACGGTTTAACCAAATTAGCCATGATAGAGCAAAAATCAGGCTCCAGCAAACAGGCCGAAAATTTCCGCAAGCTGCTTTTGGCGATGTCGGAAGATATCCGCGTGCTGCTGATAAAGCTTGCCGATCGCCTGCACAATATGCGCACTCTACATTTTTGCCCGCCGGAAAAACGCGCCCGCATTGCCAAAGAAACCTTGGATATTTACGCCCCATTGGCTGAACGCATCGGTATGCAGGAAGTAAAAGAAGAAATGGACGAAATCGCTTTTGCCGAACTCTATAAAGACGCGCATGACTCTATCGTCGCCCGCCTGAACTTTTTACGCGAGCAAGGCAGCGACATTGTGCCGAAAATTATTAAGCAGCTGGAAAAAGATATGGCTGATAACGGCGTGCACTGCACAATCACCGGACGCGAAAAATCGCCGTATTCTATTTGGCGCAAGATGCAGTTGAAAAACGCTTCTTTCGAGCAACTTTCCGATATTATGGCGTTTCGCATTTGCGTGGATACCGTTGCGGACTGCTATCAGGCTTTGGGTATTATTCATAGTAAATACCACATGGTGCCGCGCCGTTTCAAAGACTATATTTCCACCCCAAAGCCAAACGGCTATCAATCTTTGCACACCGGTGTAATCGGCCCATTTGATGTGCGGATTGAAGTACAAATCCGTACTTATGAAATGCACGAAGTCAATGAAAAAGGTGTGGCTGCACACTGGGCATATAAGCAAGGACAACGCACAGAGGGTAAAAATTTTCGTTGGATTCGCGAGCTACTGGAAATTTTGGATCAAGCGCAAAATCCTGATGAATTTTTGGAAAACACCAAGCTTGAGATGTACAACGACCAAGTTTTCTGCTTTACACCTAAAGGTGATTTAATCGGGCTGCCTGTTGGTTCAACACCGGTTGACTTTGCTTATGCTGTGCACTCAAATGTGGGTGACACTTGCGTTGGAGCCAAAATTAACGGAGAAATCAAACCGCTGCGCACAATTTTGCAAAACGGCGACCAAGTAGAAGTTTTAACTGCAAAAAATCAACACCCCTCTTTGGAATGGGATAGATTTGTTGTAACCGGCAAAGCTAAAGCTGCCATTCGCCGCTACGTGCGCATTAACAAACGAGAACAATTTATCACACTCGGTAAAGAAATTTTGGAAAAACTGTTCAAACAAGAAGAACAAGAATTTAGCGAAAAAGGCTTGGTTAATGTTCTTTCTAATTTTGAAGCCGAAACCGTAGACGATATTTATGCAAAAGTCGGCGAAGGGTTGGTTACCGGTTGGGACGTGCTGCGCGCCGTGCATCCGGCCTATAAACAATCTAAACTCGAAAAAATGGTAAGTTCCATCAAACTGCCGGTATTCAAAAAAGAACAGGCAAAAAAAGATGCCCTCAAAATCCGCGGTCTGATAGACGGTATGGCAGTGCATTTTGCCGGCTGCTGTCACCCTGTCCCTGGAGATAGAATTGTCGGTATTGTGACCACAGGCAAAGGCGTTACTGTCCATACTCTCGACTGTCCGTCGCTCAAAAATTATGAAAAAGAGCCGGAACGCTGGCTTGATATAGACTGGGGTACTGATGCCGAAAATGAAAAACACACCGCACGTCTGAAATTGATGATAAGCAATGAGCCCGGAACTTTGGCCGACGTGGCTAATATTGTAGCTAAAGCCAACTCCAACATTATGAATCTTAATATTACTTACCGCACTTTGAGTTATTTTGAAATTCTGTTGGATATAGAAGTTAAAAACGTTGAGCAGCTGAATAATCTGGTTACAGCTTTAAAAGCAGCAAAATCAATCAGTTATGTTTCTCGTGCCAACAAATAAAGAAAGGTCTGCCAAGATGATTTTAGGTTTAGGCTGCGATATTATAAACATTGAACGAATTGCTAAATCTCCGCAATTTTTGGAACGTTTTAAGCAAAAAATTCTTGGTTCTGAAGAACAAGATGAACTGGATTCACGCGGAGCCATTACCTATAAAGAACTGGCCTGTCGCTTAGCTAAATCTTACGCCGCCAAAGAAGCTTTTGTCAAAGCATTAGGCACCGGATTCCGCGATGGTATTTTCCTTAAAGACATTCAGATTTTGCACACGGATTTAGGCAAACCGGAACTGTTTGTCAGCGGTATGGCTTTTACATATTTACAAAGACTTAGCGTTACCGCGCAAACCTTTGTCACATTGAGCGATGACTATCCTTTTGCCCAAGCCGTGGTGGTTATCGAAAAATAACTCAAAAGCGTTGTATGTTGAAATATAACGCTTTTATTTTTTCTTTTTTACAAATATTTTTGCTTCCATTAAACAAAAAAACATTGTTTTATGCAATTATATTTTTATCACTGACAAAAAGACCGCCTAATGGCGGTCTTTTAATTTTACAAATATCATAAACCTAGGCCATATCCGGCAACAAAGGTTTCATATTCTGGTTATAATATTCTTCGGCCCAAGCGCGCATAGAATCAAGCACCGGCTTTAAATTATAGCCCAAATTAGTCAGTGTATATTCAACTTTCGGCGGAATTTGCGCATATACAGTGCGGATTAAAATTCCTTTTTCTTCCAACGCACGCAAATTAGAAGTCAAAACCTTCTGCGTTATATCGCCAAGCTCTTTTTTGATTTCGCCAAAGCGTTTGGTGCCGTCCATCAATTCTTGAATAATCATTACTTTCCAGCGGTCGCCCATAGTTTTCAAGGCCATTTCCACCAGATTTTCCGGCATTTCAATCATTTATTTTCTCCAAAATTCACATCATTTTTATAATTAACATACCAAGTTTTATTTTTCAAGCCTTATTACATTCTCAACCACAGATTTATTTTTATTAAATTCACTTTAAATCAGATTCTTTGCCACTATCTTTATGCACATACAATTTGAAAGGAAGATAAAATGCGTCGTATTTGTTTATTTGCCGGCTATGATAAAGACAACAAAATCCAAGACTATGTGGTTTATTTAATTAAAGAACTATCCAAAATCAGTGAAGTGTATTTTATGGGTAACGGACGTTTTCCGCCTGATGAATTATTCAAAATCGCACCGTATACCCAAATGTTTTATTCCCAGCGTATGCCGCTCAAAGATTTTGGCTGTTGGCAATATCTGATTGCTAAATTAGGCTGGGAAAAACTAGAAAAATACGATGAATTGATTTTGTGCAATGACAGTGTCTATGGTCCTTTATATAATTTAGAAGATTTTTTCCGCTCCATGGAACATAAAGGCTATGACTTTTGGAGCGCCACTTCCGACTATGAAAGTCATTTTCATCTCCACAGTTATTGCATGGCTTTTACGCAAGATGTAATAAAAAACGCTCAGTTCCACAAATTTTGGCGTTCCATTCCGTTTTCATATGATGCCAACAACTGTGAAATGGAACTGACACCGCTTTTAACCGAACAAGGCTTTATCGGCAACAGCTACATCCGCACTTTCAAACAGGAAAATATTTTACACAATCCGGTGCAAATGCTGCAAGACCACCAAGCGCCGTTTATCAAGGTCAAAAGCTTTTTGCCGGAAAACGATTATACCGCCGGTACCGGAATTGAACTGCGCTACCAGTTACGAACTAAAACCGATTATGATACATCGCTGATTCAAAAACATATCAGCCTTGCTCATTTGCCGCAAACCATAGGACAGAAAATCGCCCGTTTTACCGGTTTGTGATTAAGCAATCCAAGCGTTTGGCAAATGTTTAATAGAAAACGGCAGCTTAACCAATATGGCATCAAAGCGAATATCGCAGCCTTTATATTTAGGATGATTGCCGGCAAAAACCGCAGCGCCCTTAATAAGGCGCTGCCTTTGTTTGAGCGTAATAGCATATGCGGCTTCATCTAAAGTGCGGCGCTTTTTTACCTCAACAAAAACCAAACATTTATGCTTGCAGGCAATAATATCTATCTCGCCGGCTGTTGTTCCGCGTCCGACAACAATATTTTTTGCCACAATCCGATAACCATGCAGCCGCAGATACAAACGTGCCAAAAATTCTGCCCATTTACCGCTGCGGTAACTATTCATTTTTCAACTCTAACGCCAAAGCGTATACTTCATTTTTATTCAAACCGAATTGCTCTGACAATTCCTTAACCGCAGATTTCAGAGATGTCTCCTGCAGGCGTTTCGCCAACAGCTCACGAACGTCAGCAATTGTGTATTGAGGTTCTTCCGGCGGCGCAACAATAAACACAAATTCCCCCTTTGGCTCGTTTTCTGTAAAATGCGCGCTCACTTCGGCAAAACTGCCTGTCTGCACTTCTTCATACATTTTAGTCAGCTCGCGGATAACCGAAATTTTGCGTCCGCCAAAAATCTCCGCCGCTTGTTCCAAAGTTTTCAGCAAACGGGGCGCAGTTTCATAAAAAATCAGCGTACTGTTGATGTTTTTCAGCTCATTAAATAAATCCGCCCTCGCCTTATCTTTGTTTGGAATAAATCCGGCAAATAAAAAGCGATTCGTTGGCAAACCGGATAGTTGCAAAGCTGTGATAACCGCGCACGCCCCCGGAACCGCCGTAACATAAACACCCTGCTCGCGGCACTTGCTGACCAGTTTATAGCCGGGGTCAGAAATCAGCGGCGCGCCGGCGTCGCTGACCAAAGCCATAACATTGCCTTCGTTAATCATATCAATCAGCTGCTGTGCCTGCTGCTCTTCATTATGATCCTGATAAGTAATAAACTTTTTGTGCAGCGGCAACCCCAGCAGTGAAAAAAGTTTTTTCGTCATTCTGGTATCTTCACAGGCAACAATCGAAGCTTCGTTTAACACATCTAAGGCCCGCTGTGAAATATCCTGCAAATTACCAATTGGCGTAGAAATCAAATAAAGACCACTTTTTAACATCAAATTCACTTTACAAAAACAAGTTTAAGCATTATTACTTTAGATATTGTTTTATATTTTGAGGAAAAATGCAAGTGTTAAAAAAAATCAACGCCCTACTTTTATCGTTTGCCCTTGCCGGCTGCAGTTTGATTCATCATTCCGAACCTATGCCGCAGCAAACTTTCGACTATCAAAACAGTATCCCGCAAAATATGGTGGAAACAACTGATTATTCACACATTGATTTGGGAAATTCCGAAAGTTTCAGAGTCGCTATGCTGTTACCTTTGAGCGGCAAAGTCAGCGACATGGGACAAAATATGAAAAACGCCGCCATGATGGCTGTCGGCGATTTGAATAATAACAACTTGCTTGTGCAATTTTATGATACCAAAGGCACAACCGGCGGCGCCCGCATTGCCGTTGAAAACGCCGTCAGCACCCAAAGCGACTTAATTATCGGTCCGATTTTGGGCGAAGAAGTTTCTGCTATTACTGAACCGGCAAAAAACGCTGAAATTCCGGTAATTTCTTTTTCTACCGCGCCTAACGTTTTGCAAGACGGCATCTATACTATGGGGTTGCTGAATGAAGAGCAAATTGAGCGCATTATCCGTTATGCCGCGTCGCAAGAACGCTTGAAACTGGCTGTTCTTTTACCGGATAACCAAAGCGGCATAAATATGTTTAAAGCAGCCATGAACGCGGCGCAACTGCACGGTGCAACTATTGTCAAAGTTGGATTTTATGCGCCGAACAGCATGGATTTCACTAAATTAGCTGCTCAAATTACCGGTTCTGCCCGTGTTGCCGCCTCTCAGCGCAAACCCCAAACAAAGGAATCAACCGAAGAAACAACAGAAGAAGAACGCGCACCTTTGGATTTTGACGCCTTGCTGGTACCTGAATTCGGCAACCGCCTAAAAGCTATAACCTCTATGTTCAGCTATTATGATGTGTCGGCTCCGGAAGTTTTGTTTTTGGGCACTTCGGTTTGGGGCAACACCAACTTGAGCAAAGAAACAGAGCTCTACGGCGCTGTCTATCCGGTTATGTCAATGTCGCGTCTGACTCGCTATAAACAAAAATATTATGAAATGTTCGGACAAAAATCCAATGATTTAAGTATTTTTGCTTATGATGCCGTGGCCTTATCATCAGCACTTTCCCGCAAAGACAAAAATTATTTGCCGGAAGCCATAACTTCGCTGGACGGTTTCTATGGACTGAGCGGAGCATTTAGAATTTTCAACAATGGCAAAAACGAACACGGACTGGATATTGTAAAAGTTTCGGCAAACGGTCCGCAAATGGTTGAACCGGCTTCAAACAAGTTTTATTCTGCCAATCCGGCCTATGCGCAAAGCGGTGTGAATGACTTTTATATGCCGGAAATTTACGGTAAAAATTCTGAAGAATTGCGCCAAATTTTATTAAACGTGCAATAATTTGTTTTTTTACTTGCAAAATCTTTAAATATGCCCATTATAAAGGTGTATTTTTAATGAAGGGCTTAGGGTTGAAAAGCCGCCAACTCGGTCAGGTTCGGAAGAAAGCAGCCGTAACGGTCATTACAAGGTCTAAGTCCCTTCTCCTTGATGAGTTTTGAAAAGAATGGCAGATAATAATACTCAATATGTGGCTTTAGCACGCAAATACCGTCCGCAAACTTTTGAAGATTTGCTTGGACAGGATGCACTTGTGCAAACATTAACAAATGCCATTCAAAACAATCGTCTGCACCATGCCTATATTCTGACTGGTATCCGCGGAGTTGGCAAAACGACTACCGCACGCTTGATTGCCCGTGCCATAAACTGCATCGGTCCGGACGGCAAAGGCGGTCCGACTATTCACCCTTGCGGAGAATGCGAAAACTGCAAAGCCATTGCCGCCGACAGGCATATTGATGTGATTGAACTTGATGCCGCATCTAAAACCGGCGTTGACGATATGCGTGAAATTTTGGACGGCGTGCGCTATAAGCCGACCATGGCCCGCTATAAAGTTTATATTATTGATGAAGTGCATATGCTTTCTAAAAGTGCATTCAACGCTTTGCTGAAAACTTTGGAAGAACCGCCGGCTCATGTGATGTTTATTTTTGCCACAACTGAAATACGAAAAGTTCCGGTTACAATTCTGTCACGTTGTCAGCGTTTTGATTTGCAGCGTATCAGTATTGAAACATTGGTAAAACTGTTCCATAAAGTTTTAACCGCAGAAAATATTGAAGCCGAAGACGAAGCTTTGCATTTGGTTGCCCGTGCTGCCGATGGTTCGGCGCGTGACGGACTTTCTATGCTTGATCAGGCTATTGTTCTTGGCAACGGCAAAGTAGAAACGGCCTGCGTAAAAAATATGCTGGGTTTGGCAGACAGACAGCAGACTTTTGCCCTATATGAAAAATTGCTTGAAGGCAATGTAGCAGAAGTTTTACAAATTCTGCATCAGCTTTATACCGACGGTGCAACACCTATGCTGATTATTCAAGACTTGGTCGATATCACTCACCTGCTGGCAAAGGTAAAAATCATTCCGGATTATATCAATGATTCGTCTGTCGGGGAAAATGACCGCGAGATGTGCAAAAAGCTTAATGCCGCGCCGATAGCTATTCTTTCTAAAATTTGGCAGATGCTGATAAAAGGCATCAGCGAACTGCAATATGCCAATGTGCAGATAGATGCACTAGAGATGATACTGATACGCATAGCCTACTCCGCCAATATGCCGACACCTGCAGACCTGCTGAAGGAATTAAAAAAAAAATCAGGACTGAATAAATCTGCCGCTTCACAGAAAATCGCACTGAACACCGCCGCAGCTGCTGACACAGAAAATCATATTGCATCTGAACTGACTGAAAATAACGGATTTGAGCTTTCGAGGCCGGAAGATTTGGCGAAACTGCTGAATGCCAAACGGCAAATGCTGCTGCTTTATGCCGTCAAAAACGATATGTCGTTCAAAGAATTTACCGCCGGCCGAATGCACATTGCTCTTTCTGAAAAAGCCGATAAAGATTTAATTGCTAACTTACGCAAGTTTTTAGCTAAAGAAACCGGCATTTCTTGGGTTATTGATATTGACTACGAACCGCTGGGCGAAACTTTAGCCTATAAAGAAACAAAGGATTTGGAGCGCGACAAGAAAAATATCTCTGAATATCCGTTAGTAAAAGCTATACTTAGCGAGTTTAGCGGTGCTAAAATAGAAACCGTTATCCGGAAAGCGGTTGAAGACGCCGATGATGAAGAAGCGGCGGAATTTAATGTTCCGGAAGAAAATTCTGAAACTTATGAAGATGAGGATAATTAAATGTTAAATATTCAAGGAATTATGAAACAAGCTCAGCAAATGCAGCGCAAAATGCAGGAAACTCAGGCTAAATTGGCGCAAGAAGAAAAAGAAGGCGTAAGCGGCGGCAATTTGGTCAAAGTTGTACTGAACGGAAAATCTGAAATGAAAAAAATCAGCATTGACAAATCATTGATGAACGCCGAAGAAGTTGACGTTTTAGAAGATTTAATTTTGGCTGCATACAATGATGCTCATCAAAAAGTTGATGCCATGATGGAAGAAGGTATGAAAGAAGCTACCAATGGCGTCGGTTTGGGCGGATTGAAGCTTCCATTCTAGAATTGAGGCCTTATTGTGCAAGGTAAAGAAATAGAAAAGCTTACCAAAATCATCGCCAAACTTCCGGCGCTGGGTACACGTTCGGCACGGCGTATTGTTTTGCAGCTTTTAAAAAAGAAAGAAGCAACAATGCTGCCGCTGATTGCCGCGCTGCAGGAAGTTGCCGATAATGTGAAGAAGTGTCCGATTTGCGGCAATTATGACACCCAAGAGCCATGCTCGGTTTGCCAAGATGCCACACGTGACCGCGAAACCGTCTGCGTGGTACAGGATGTGGCCGACTTATGGGCTATGGAGCGAGTCGGACTTTATCGCGGTCAATACCATGTTTTAGGCGGTATACTTTCGGCTCTTGATGGTGTTACTCCTGACGATTTAAACATTGAAGGTTTGTTTACCCGTTTACCTAGCGGTGTAATTAAAGAAGTTATTTTAGCTCTACCGGCAACGATTGACGGGCAGATTACCGCACACTATCTTTTGTCGCGCCTCAAGGAATTTCCGGTCAAAGTTACTACTTTGGCTCAGGGTATTCCGCTGGGCGCCGAACTTGATTATATGGATGACGGAACAATTCAGCTGGCACTTTCAGCACGTAAAGAACTCTAAAATATTAAAAGGCGGTATAAACACCGCCTTTTTCTTATTTGTCATCATCCAAAAATGAAATATGCAGCAGTGTTACCGGTTTAATTTCGGTGGCTGCAAAAACACGGCGGCGAATTTGCCCGCGGATAAAATCTTCTATCTGTGTATGGTTTTCACATTCCAGCAGTTTCTTTTCAATCAGCGGCTTAACTGTGGCTAAAATTTCATCAGCCAGCTTATTCCAATCATTTTCTTCCAAAATATCAATAGATGACATCTGCAAATCCAAAAGCTTTTTGTCTTTAATTACCGCGCTGATAAACATACTGCAATTAAAAGCTATACGGCGACGGTTCTTAATCAACTGAGAGCCGAGCGAAACCGGACGGTTTCTGTCCCAGCCGATAATATCGCTGAAAACTTGTTCCAAAAACTCAATGTGATTGTTATGCAGCAGGCACATATCGCCGTTGCGAGCTGAAAACACTTCTTTAATTCCGCAGTTCAAAGCAAAGCGCTTATGTTCGCGGATAAACTTTTTATCGCCATGTACCGGCAGTACAACAGCCGGTTTCAGCAAATCATACATGCGTTTTAAATCATCACGGCAGGCATGCCCTGAAGTATGAACCAGCTGCGTTTCATCAGTAATTACCGTTGCGCCCTGTGCTGCCAATTTATCCTGCATACGTTCGATTTTATCTTCATTTCCCGGAATCATCTTTGACGAGAAAATAATCGTATCAGAATTGTCCAGCTTGATATATTTGCTTTCGCCGTTGGCAATAATGCTCAGAGCACTGCGATAGTTTGCCTGTGAGCCGGTACAAATATAAAGCGCCTTGTCGGCAGGAATGTCTTTGGCTTCTTCCATGGTATGAACCTGAGGCAAATCTTGCAAATAGCCGCACTCTTTGGCAATTTTTATATTGTTAATCAGCGTGCGTCCCAACAATACCGGAGTTCTTCCTGCTCTATCAGCTGCCAAAATCAAACTTTCCAGCCTCATCATATTAGAAGCAAAACATGTTACAATAAGCCCGCCTTCAATCTGTGGAATAATCTCCAGCAAACTTTTGCGGACTTCAGCTTCTGACGGCGATTTTTTATCCACCATAATATTGGTGGAATCGCAAACCAGCATTGAAACACCTTCGCCAGAAAACTTTTTCAAAGCTTCAAAATCTGTCGGCAGCATTGAAAGCGCCTCGTCATCAAAACGCCAATCGGTTGCATGCAATATATTGCCGTATTTGGTGCGGATTGCCAAAGCACAGGTCTGCGGCACCGAGTGGGCAATAGAAATAAATTCAACGCTGAAATTTTGCAATTCTACCGTTCTTTGCTGATTGACAGAAACCAATGGCACCACATCTTCCATTTTAAATTCAGATAAACGTGATTTAATCAGTCCCAAAGTAAAATCCATCGCATAAACCGGACATTGCAGATGCGGCCAAATTTGTGCAATGGCGCCCAGATGATCTTCATGTCCATGAGTTATAAACAAACCTTCAATATCATCTTTGTACGCATCCAAAAATTCCGGTGACGCATAGGCCAATTCCATTCCAGGATATTCATCCAGTAAAAAGCCGTAGCCGGCATCGACCACAATTATTTTGCCGTCCACCGCATACATATACATATTCATACCGATTTCATCGGCACCGCCCAGCGGCAAAAAATAGATTCCTTCTTTTTTAAATTCACTCATCTTTTTTATTTATCTCTTCAAAAAACACATCTCCCGCCAATATTTTCTTAACACCGGCAGGCGTTTCCATTAACAACGCGGCATTTTCATCAATTCCTTTAAAAATGCCTTTTTCTTTTGTGCCGTTTTGGCGAACTATAATTTCTTTCCCCAAATTTTTGGCATTTTCAAGCCATTTCTCACGCAGAACTGCAAAACCATTTGCCTGCAGTAAGCTCAAATTCTGCGAAAAACTTTCCATAAATAAATGCAGTAATTCCTGCGGCTTTATTTTTATATTGGCGTCGGCCAGCGATGTAATATCATAAACGGCATTTTCAATTTTCGGACTGGCAGCAACATTCACGCCGACACCGATAATCATATACTTTTCTGCGCCTTTTTCAAGTAAAATTCCGCTCATTTTAGCATTATTAAGCAGCACATCATTCGGCCATTTAAGTTTTATATCAGCATACGGCGCTATTTTTTTCACGGCCTGCAGCAAACTTAGCGAACAAGCAAAAGCAAGCTCTCCAGCACGCTGCAATTCATATTCGAATGCCATTGAAAAAAATAAATTTCCGCGCGGGCTCTCCCAATTTCTACCGCGTCTACCGCGACCGGCTGTCTGTTTTTTGGCATATACGGCAATATATTTTCCCGATTTGCTGCAATATTGCTTTATAACGTCATTAGTGCTGCCAACCTCATCAAATATATAATATATCCACTTATCTATCAATGCCATACCAAGGCTCCTTCTAAAATCCACTCCAAATCTTGCATCAAAAAGTGCGGCTGCACTATCAATACAATCATCAGCAATATTGTCAGTAAAACAGCGGCATAGATTCCTCTGTCTGCCCGGTCAAAAGCTATATTACTATTTTCAAAATATAAAGTTTTGACAATCTGTAAATAAGAATAAGCCAAAATAACAAGTGCTGTCAGCAAAGCTGCCAACTGATAAAAGTTGTTATGCAACACTAAATCGCTGAATACGGCAAACATGCCCAAAAATCCTAAAAACGGTGGAAATCCAATCAATGAAAACAAAAATATGCTAAGCGCAGCCGAAATATACGGACGTTTAAACGAGGCGCCCTCAAAATCGCTGAGCATGAACAAGTATTCACCTTTATTTTTCAACCCGAACAAACAAGCGCACACACCATACATAGCCACCAAATATACCACTAGATACACAAATGCTGTGTTTAACGCATCCGGCGACAATCTTTGCAGCATTAAAAATATAATTCCTTGCTGATAAACAGAACTGTAAGCAAATATCTTACGGATATTTTTACCGCTGCAAGCCCCTATTGCTCCGGCAAACAAAGAGAGCAGCGCTAATCCTTGGCAAAAAATACTCATACGCGGCTCAACAGGCGCGAAAACCTGAATATTAAGTTTTATGAAAGCCGCCCAATACACACTTACCGGCACAAGTGTAAAATAAGTAAACACCGGCAAAACAATTTGTCCGGTTGTCTCGGTATACCAAAAATGCAAAGGCGACAGCCCTAGCAAAAATACAAACACTAAAACAATAGCGGCTGCCACTGCAAACACTGTCCCACTTTCAGTATTATTTTCAAAATATGTTTCCAAAGAAGCATACGTCAAATCTGCATTCTGGCTTCCTAAATAAACGGTAATACCTGTCATCAGCGCCCAAACGGTCAATGCCGACAAGGCATATAGCCGGCTGCTTACATAGACTTCTTTTTTCTTATCTGCATGAATAAACAACAAATAATTAGCCACTAAAAGTCCACCGATACTGCAAAAGGTCAAACCCAAGTTTTCAGACATAACCAATAATAATCCGGCAAACCCAGATAGTAATAAACCGCAGCAAAAAAGCGAACCGCTGATATTCATGCTGGAATACCATTTGCGGGATAAAAATAAAGTGGCGCACATTGCGGCAAACATCAAAACCAAAAACATCAGCGAAAAGTAATTTGCCTGCATCATTTCCGGAAAAGCCGATCGGTTATAAAAAATAACGGAAGCCCCGAACCCTATTACGGTAAATATTTTAGCCAACCGAAAAGATACACCTGTAGAACTTTCCCGCAGATAGCACAAAAGCAGCAGCAACACTCCGCCGCCCATAATCCCGAAAGGAGAAAGATAAAGTATGCTTTCAATCATAGTATTCCCCTAAAATACAAACCACAGCGGATTAAAGAACGATAAAAACAAAACTGCAACAATTCCGGCAAAAAACACTTGCTGTTTTAAAGACAAATCATCTAAATTTTCTGCCTTTTCCTCATGATGCTTTAAATCCCGCATCACATAAAGTTCATGCAGCAGGCTCAAAGCCACAATGGTTAAAGCCGCCATAACCCACAGACCAACCGCAAAGTTCTCTTGAAAAATTTCTGATATCAGCACAAAATTGTTCCAAAACAATGAAGAAATCGGCAATCCCACTGCTGTCAGCACAAAAAATGACATTATTATCGAAAAACGCGGCATATAGGCTAGAATTCCTTGATATCCACAAGTTTGCAGCCGACATTTTTCTTCAAATTGCAAATCCAAAATAACCAAAGAAGACGTAACCAACAAAAATATAAACAAAGAATAGGCAATATTCATTTTCAAAGTATCTACAGGTAAAATAACCGCCAATAAAAAGAATAAATAATAAACCGTGGAATAAGCAAACAGTTTATACAAAAACTCACGGCTTACCCAGCCGATTAAGGCCAAAAAAAGCATAGTCATCACCGTAAAAGCTTCAATATACGGTAGATACGAACTAATGCTTTCCGGCACGGCTAAAGGCCAAAATCTGGCAAAACCGTACAATCCGGTCAAAGGCAGAATATTAACCATTATATATACCAACGGATTGCGGATATTGGAGCTTACTGAAGCAATCCATGAGTGAAAAGGCCAAACCGGAATGCGGGAAATAAAAGCGACGCAGACTGCTGTCCAAACCAAAAGCCCTGCGTGCGGCGTCATATCTACCAAAGCGATTTCCGACAAACGTATATTTCCATGATAAAATTTATACATAATCAGCGAAGCCGCCAGCAAAAATAAAATGCCTACAAGGTTATAAATAAAAAAACGATACAGTATTTGGATTTTTTTGGTATTACCGCAGGCTCCTATCAGCATAAACAGCGGTAGCAGCATTCCGGCAAAAAAAGCATAGAACGACAAAATGTCGGCCGCTGTGAAAAAAGCCGTAATACAGCCTGCAAAATAGAGCGTCAAAAGCAGCAGCATTTTGTTTTTACGGGTATTTTCATTAAGCCCGACCAAACCTATGGTCAAAGAAAAATAAACCCCCAATATCAGCAACAGCGAAAACGCATCAACTCCAAAATATAAGTCAAGCCTAATATTTTCAAGCCAGCGATAAGTAAATCCCTCTGTTTCAGCAGCTTTTACATCAATCAATGAAAACAAGCGCAAAACAATCAATATATTGGTTATAAGAGTAAAAAATGTAACATTATAGGCATTATTTCTGCTATCAGGAGCCGTTAAAACAAAACAGCAGCCGATTAAAGGCAGAAGCAGCATAATCAAAATCAATTCCGACATCAATCAATTCCTCCGCAATAAAAAGCCGCAGCCCACAACACAGCCAACATCAACAGCATTATAATTCCTCCTCCTACCAAATTATAATGCAGATTACGAAAAAGCCTTACTGCACTTTGCAAACACAACGCCGAGAAACCGACTACAATTTTTTCAACCACCATTCTATCGATAATCACAGCCAAAACCCGACCTATCCATTGTAGCGGCTGCACAAAAACAAAGCAGAAAAATTCCCCAAAACCTTTTTGCTTCTGTCCGGCATTGCAAGCATAGATTTTATACACCGTATTGGGAATCGGCAACATTGTCAGGAAAATAAAAGCGGCTACTATCAAACTTGCCGTAATTTGCGGCATACCGGCAATATTTTTCGATTCGATATATATCCAATAAATTATGACAGGCAGCGTCAAAATCCAATACAAAATCTTAAAACAGGCTGTTTTTCGATTCGCTTCGCTTTTGGCTCGGATAAAACAAAATTGCCTCATCAGTTGCGCAATCGAAAGCAGGTATAATAATCCTGCAACCCCCAAGTTTTGCTGATATTCAGCTTTTTGCAAATCAATCACATATATTACCATCAGCCAAACTACAGCCAGATATGTAAAATAAGCAAAGCTTATGAATAAACTTCCTGAAAAATGCCCTACTTTAAGTTTAAGCAAACTTACAGTCCGATTCGTTTGATAATATAGATAATAGACCAGACTTACTGACATATACTGACACACCAATAGTTTAGAGAATGTTTCCGACCACATAAAATTTTGGGATATCAATAACAGCAGCAGGATAGAAACAAACATCATCTGCATATAAACTATTTTTAATTTTACATTTTCTGCACAGAATAAGTTTATCCCGCCCCACACAATGCCCAGCCAGCTGATTCCTGTCAGCATTGGCAAAAAACAGTCTGATGTATGCCACAACAAATTAAATTTTAGTAACAAAATCAGAGCCGCTGCCGGCGATGTCAAAAACAGCACATTCTGCAGACGATGAAAACGAATATCTTTCAAACGCTGCATACCTTCGTGAAATGGTACAATTCCCAGTTTTATAAATACTGCAAGCAAACCAGCTGCTGCCACAAAATCCTTATGCAAACCGATTTGCGTATATTTCAGAATCTGCCGCATATCCAACGACTCCAGCTGACAGTTTATCACAGCCAAAACCGTAAACAACAACATATCTGCCAACAAATTCAGCGTAGCATAAGTCTTTGAACTTTCAACATCTCTAATCAAAAGCAAAGCCAACACATCAACAGCAAACAAACCTGAAAGCAGCTGCACAAGATTGTTGCTGGTAATCATCATTATCAAAGCTGTCAAATCAAACAAAATAATCGCGTTGAAAATTCCGCGCCGCTCTTCATAGCGAAACACCGCATTATAGCCGATTGCCAACAGACTGATAAATAAAAACGGCAAAATAAGCCGGCAATTATACCGATTTGAAATAATATCCACCATAATGTTCCCGCTGGGCGAACTATTCCATACAAAAGAAAATGTCTGCTCAACGGCATCATCGCTATGCCGATAAAAAATATAACAGACGGCAGTTACGCACAAAAAGAGCAGCCGCGAAAAAACTCGGTCTGTTTTTATGCCAATTTTTATACTACTTAAAAAGGCAGCAACAATTAACAGAAATGCGGTATCTGCAATCATTTAAGCCAACTTTAACTTATGAAATAATCAGACTTTGAACGTTTTTAACCAAACGAACCGGAACAATATATTCACGCTCAACATCATCATTATCAATTTCTACCACCAAAATCTCAGACACAGATTTCAACGGAGAACGTGCGCCATTGTCTATATTGTTAAACGCAACTGAGCTTTCTTGAGAGCGATAAAGCAACGCCCTGTCGCCGCCATCATAAATAAAACGCGGATTTTCAGGACCTCCTGCACGGCTATCCATCATCAACATAATTTCGCCTTTAGCATTTTGCAAAATACTATATCTGCCTTTTTGCCCAATTTCATTGCTAATAGTCATACATAACCTCTACAAAACTAAGTTTTTATCAAAATTTAAGGAATATTAACATACAAATCTTAATAAATAAACACTAATTT
>ERZ1035032.1209-NODE-1209-length-16948-cov-25.680755_pt1 | contig 16948 bp, 20 predicted proteins | sample MGYA00520693_ERZ1035032 | MGnify/ENA primary metagenome ERZ1035032 (study PRJEB33766, sample SAMN09781740) | gut metagenome | biome: gut microbiome | host: Homo sapiens | place: Madagascar | study: EMG produced TPA metagenomics assembly of the PRJNA485056 data... | reverse complement strand
GAATGGAATTGACTTTTTCTCAAAAATCATTATAACCATGCAAAAGTCCTTCATTTGTATGATTTTTCTCAAAATCATTGAGGAATTTCTTAAAATGTTCGACAATATTAATAATATAACATGTAGAGGTAGTTCTATGAGAATAAACGGCGGTATTCAATATGATGACAGCGGTTTGACCGCATCAATAAGGGCAATGCATCTTGATAGTGAAATTGTCGGAATAACCAATGAAAATATTAGTGGTTTTGACAAAATCGGCTATCAACGTAAAGAGGTTGTTGTTTCTTCTTTTGCTGAATATTTGGGTGTGCACGCACTCTCTACAACAAGAGATGACAAAGTTGGTCGTATTGCCGTATCTGACAAACCTTTAGACCTTGCGATTGCAAATAAAGGGTATTTTCAAACACGTAACGAAAACGGTGTAAAACTTACTCGTGATGGTAGATTTCAAATTGGAAAAGATGGTACTTTATTGACATTGACAAATTCAGAGGTATTGTCAAGTGCTGGTACTCCGATAAAATTTCCGTTTATTCCACAGGATTTGAAACAAATTAAAATTGATAACACCGGTAAAATTTCAATGTTCAACCCTGAAAATAACAAATTAACTCTAATTGGGCAGATTGGAGTTGTTGATAGTGGTGGAATGGCAGTGATGGAGCCTAATATCAAACAAGGTTATAATGAGTATTCAAATGTTGCTCTGCAACAAGAATTTCTATCACTCATGCCTGTAGTCAAGAATTTTGACGCAAACAGACAGATGTTTATGCTCCAAAATTCAGTTTTAGGTAAAACGATTTCTCAATTAAGTTCAGCTTCATAGTAAATAGAGGTTAAAAAAATGTATAACTTACAAGGTATAATTTCAAAAGGCACAAATAATGCATTGGTACAGTTTGACCGTTTTGGGCAAATTGCGAATAATCTGTCAAATTTCCAAACAACAGGTTATAAAGATGTTTCATTTGAGCAAGTTTTAAGAGAAGACGGATATTTAACCGGTTCAGTTCGTACAAATTATACTCAAGGTTCAATAAGAATTACTAGCAATCCTTATGATGTTGCAATTGATGGTGCAGGGTATATTCCTGTTGTATCACCGTCAGGAGAGGTTCAATATACAAGGGATGGAGCTTTCCAACAGGGTAAAAACGGATATTTGACAACTAGAGATGGTTGGATTGTTGGTGAGGGTATTCAAATTCCGACAAACTGTTTTAAATTTGAAATTAAGAAAAACGGTGATGTAATGGCTTATGATTCACGCGGAGACAAAGCCAAGAAAGTCGGAACTATTCCATTGATACGTTTTGACAATCCTGCTGGCATGGAATCTGCTGATATGAATAGATTAAAACCGACAGATGATGCAGGAGAAGGTAGATTGGTTAAGAATCACGATTGTTTTAGACAAAATAATTTAGAAGCATCAAATGTTAGTATATTCCGTTCATCAACAGATTTGTTAAGATTGAATGCATCAATGCTTGCAAGTATGCAAATGATGAAACTTGCAGATACAATGTACAACAAAGCTATCAATATCAGAGAAGCTTAATAAATAAATAATTAAACGAAAGGCAATAAGATTATGTATACTTCATTAGATAGTATGGGCAAAGTCTCATTAATGATGGATTTGATTTCTCAAAGGCAACGTGCTTTGGGTTCAAATATTGCTAACGTTGATACTCCCGGATATATTAGACAGGATATAAATTTTGGTCAGTATTTAAGTACAATGAATAGTCCATTAGAAACTCAATTGTCAGAAAAACTCGGACCATCTCCTGTTGCAATGGATCATTCGGAAGAAAAAGTAAATTCGGCAGAAGAACTTTTGAAAATGCAGGAAAACTCAATTTTATACACAATGGCAACAAGAAGAATGACAAACCTTGTTACCGAAATGAAAACAGTAATTAACGTTGGTAAGTGATGAGAGCAGGTGAATAATTTATGGGTATAATGGAATCAATTGATATCGGTGCAAAAGCGCTCCAAGTACATGGCAAGCGTATTGATATCCATGCAAAAAACATTGCAAACCTTGATACACCGAATTATGTAAGAAAAATCCCAGTATTGACAGCTGTTGACGATGTTTCTTTTCATGGATTATTGAATAATATGAAAGAAGATGTTTTTGGTGTTGGAACATTGCCTTATCTACAAGGTGGAGTAAACTTTTCCGGAGTTGTTGAAGACCCAACATTGGGTGAAAAAATTTATAAACCTGGACATCCTGATGCTGATGCAGACGGCTATATAAGAGCTTCAAACGTAAATGCTATGGTTGATATCGCAGATGCACTTGTAGCACAAAGGGCTTATGAGGCAAACTTGGCACTTGTAAATATTTCAAAATCAATGGCGCAAAGAGCTTTAGAAATCGGAAAATAATTATTTAAGCAATTTTTAGTTTGGTAGAAGTGTAAAAAGTGGTAGGTTATATTTGTACATAGATATTTTGATAAAAAAGTATAAAAGCAGTTTTGTCAAACAGTTTTCCGAGCTGATGGATGACAGACGTCAATACTACAAAGATATTCAACTTGATGTTATTCAAAATCTTCAAGGGATAAAAGCTTGTGGTATTTATATGCTAGTTTTTTTTATCGGATTTGTACAAATGTTTTGGGAAAAAGAATATAATTGGTCTTATCACTTTACTTTAGCTTTTTCGCTTGTTGTTGTGACTGTTATTATAAATTTGTTAACCAGAATAAAAGGCTATGTTGACACATATAAAGATAGACTTTTGCCAAACTTGCTCGGTATGTTTGGTGAGCTAGTATTTATTCCAAATCCGGGGTTATTCTTGGAAGCTAATATTAAAAAACTTCCTGAAGTTAGGAAAAGTAAATTCTTAATTCCGTATTCTGTATATAACAAATCAAGTTTGTTTATGTACAATATCAATTACAACAAAAATGGTGATGGTTTGACAGGCAAATTAGAAAATTACAAATTTCAAATTTGCGAAACTAAATTTGGATGGAAAAAGAAAAACTCATTTATTCCTGCAATTTTATTCAGGGGAATTGCACTAAATATAAATTTGCCGGCAGAAGTAACTTCAAATATACTTATTTTGCCTAAAAATTGTGATATAAATGAACCTGACAAATATGACTTGTTAGATATAAAATACGTTGGTTTTACTGATAAACATAATATATACGTGGAAAAAGAAGTTTCAGATTGCGCATTATTAGATGTTCAAAAATTTCTCAATAGACATTTTTTAGAAAGATTGATGAATCTATTGAATAGTTTTTATGCCAAAAGAGTTTTTTGTTCAATTTATGAAAACCAAATGGTTATTTTGTTAGAGACAAGAAATATATTGTTTGAACCGCCAAGTCTATACAAGGACGTTGAAGATATCAAACAATATACCCCTTTATATAACAAAATTACATCAATAATGACATTTATTGAAATGTTTAACAAATTAGCTTTTGACTTGCCTGATAACCCTTCTTAGGAGAATTTATGCCACAGTGTATGGAAAAATATAAAAATGATTTTGCAATCAGATTTGCAACAGTTATGCAAAAAAGACTCCCTTTTTGGAAATCAGCACAGAACCAAGAACTGTGGGAGCTTGTGAGTTTAAGTTCTTTAGGAATTTATTTAGTATCCTTTCTTCTTGGATTTGTTCCGGGGAGAAATGAACATGAATATAATTTAAATTTTCATATTTTTTGTTCAATCTGTACTCTTATTATAGGGATTATTTCTGTTATCCACTCAACAAATAAAAACTATCAAGATAAAATAAAACAAACATTGTTTCCTGATTTGTTAAAAGTTTTTGGTGATGAAATTTATTATGGTAAATATTCTATTCTTGGAATATCAGAAATGATAAAACATGGAAAAGAGTGTAAGCCATCGGATTTGAGGATTTTAAACGGTGATTTTTTATCAAGTGATTTGTTTAAAAGTAAGAAAATTACACAAAGAGAAGATGATGATTGTTTCTGGGGACGATATAATGATATTGATTTTGCGATAAATGAAACGGATTTTGGATATACTACTGGAAATAATAAATATGCACGAATGTTCAAAGGTGTAGCTATGCACTTTAAAATGAACAAAAAAATCAAATCAAGAGTATTGATTTTGTCTAAAAAAATAGGTCAATATGTTCCGCCAAATTATGAAAAAGTTAATGTTGAATATAACAAATTTAACAAAAAATATAATGTTTGGGTTGAAAAAACACAGATGGAAGCTGGTGGTCAAATTGAGGCAAGATATTTATTAACTACTGTATTTTTAGATAGATTTATGCAAATTTCAACTAGTTTTGATATTGATGAGGTTCAATGTTCAATTTTTGATGATTCAATGTTGATTTTATTATCAGCAAATAAAGACTTGTTTGAAATGAATCACCTGTTTGGCAGAATTGATGATGTTCATCAATATGATCACTTGTTTGATGAATTCGCTTCGGTTCTGTCATTTATTGATGTCTTGAATCTTGCAAGTAAGACGGGATTGTAATTAAAGAAAAGGATAATTTAAAATGTTAGAATGTATGGAAAAATATAAAAATAAATTTGCTGTAGAATTTGCCAAGATTATGGGAGTAGAACTAAAAAATTGGCAAAAAGTTCAAAATAAATACAGATTGGAGTATGTAATATTTGAAAGTCTTATGGGCTGTATATTAGTGTTTTATTTGGTTTATATGCCTAAACAAGGTTTTGAGTTATTTCCTTCTATATGTGGATTTTTTATAATCTCTTCAATAATACTGTGTATTCATCATGTAAAAAATAAAGCTTATCAAACTAATATAAAACAAAAATTGTATCCTAATTTGCTAAAAATTTTTGATAATACTATTTGTTATAGTAATAAATACACAGCCTCTGCATCTGATGCAATGTCAGCGTATGAAAAAGATTGTAAAGTTAAAAATTTAAAGATTTCTAATGAGACATTTTTATCAAGTGGTTTATTTAAAGGTAATAAAGATGTACAAAGAACTGATGATGATTGTTTTTATGGACGATATAACGATGTTGATTTTACTATAAATGAAACTCTTTTTAGATGTTTAGTGAAAGAAAATTCTGAACAAGTATTTTATGGTGTTGCAATGCACTTTAAAATGAAAAAGCAAATTAAATCAAGAGTTTTAATATATTCAAAAAATATGTTTAATAAAGTTCCTCAAGGTTATGAAAAAGTTGAATTTGAATATGAAAAATTCAACAAAAAATATGATGTTTATGTTCAAAAATCTCAAGATGTTAATGGACAAATTGAAGCAAGATACCTGTTTAATACTGCGTTTATGGATAGATTTATGCAAATTGCAATAAGCTTTGGTGTTTATCGTGTTCAGTGTTCAATTTTTAATGATTCAATGTTGATTTTATTATCAACAAATAAAGACTTGTTTGAAATGAATCACCTGTTTGGCAGAATTGACGATATCCATCAATATGACCATTTGTTTGACGAATTCGCGTCTGTTTTGTCGTTTATTGATGTTTTGAACCTTGCAAGCAAGACTGGATTATAGTTATAAAAAGATAAGGATAATATAAAATGCCACAGTGTATGGAAAAATATAAAAATAAATTCGCTATAGAATTTGCAAAAGTTATGCAACAAAATTCTGCTGAATGGAAAGCGTCACAAGATACTCATATAAAAAACTTATATACAATATGGGTATTTCGTTATATTTTTGCTTGTTTAGTTGGTTTTGCTCCTATAAAAAAAGAATCTTATGATTATGATGTATATTTTCATATTTGCACTGCAATAATTCTTTTTATTGGCTCAATATTTTATGCAATATATTTTGAAAATAGTCAATATCAAGAAGAAATGAAAGAAAAACTTTTTCAAAAGCTTGTAAAAATTTTTGGTAAAGATATTGTATTTGGACTTGGCGAGATTTCAAGTTCTGAGTACAACAATTCAATGTTGTTTAATAAAAAAGTAACTTTCATTTCTGCTGATGATAGATTTAGTGGAGTTTATAATGAAACGCCATTTGTTATATCAGAAGACAGTGTTACGCACAACAAAAGATATAAAGGTGGAAAATCAGAAGAATATATGCTATTCAAAGGTGTTGCAATGCACTTTAAAATGAAAAAGCAAATTAAATCAAGAGTTTTAATATATTCAAAAAATATGTTTAATAAAGTTCTTCAAGGTTATGAAAAAGTTGAATTCGAATATGAAAAATTCAACAAAAAATATAATGTTTATGTTCAAAAATCTCAAAATGTAAATGGACAAATTGAGGCAAGATATTTATTTAACACTGCATTTATGGATAGATTTATGCAACTGCAAACAAGTTTTAGGGTAAGTAAAATGCAATGTTCTATTTATGAAGGTTCTATGCTAATTCTGTTGTCAACAAATAAGGATTTATTTGAGATAAATCCTTTGTTTAAAAAAGTTGATGATATAAATCAATATAACTATTTGTTTGACGAATTCGCGTCAGTTCTGTCATTTATCGATGTTTTGAACCTTGCAAGCAAGACTGGATTATAGTAGGTTTTAGTTATGAAAATTTCAAAGGTTTTAAAACTCAAAAAATATCTTACTTGGAATATAATATCAGTAATCGGTTATTTTTGTTTGGCATTGACTATTATATTTGGTTTGATATATTTTTTAGCATCATCCGGACTAAATATCAGAGAAGATATTAGCGAATATTTTCAAGAGTATATTTCCAAATACATCATAAAACCTTATATTGAGTTTGCAAAATTCCATCTATTTATGGTCTGTGTAATAGCGGTTGTTTCAAGATTTGAATTTAAACATTATAACGAGCTTGGAGAAGATGGGTTGCGCCTGTTCATAAACCATGAAAAGTTATATTCAGGAGCTTTTATCACAGGTGTAATGTTTAATCTGTTGCCATTGACAGTTTTGTTGATTATGTTTATGTCTTGGTTATTTGGTCTTTTAAAATAGAGAAATTTATGATATAATCAAGGTATCTATTTTAGCAAAAATTGTGTCGATGTGATGGAATGGTAGACATGCATGCTTGAGGTGCATGTGGCGAGAGCTGTGGGGGTTCGACTCCCCCCATCGACAAGTAAAAAATATTCAGCATTTGCTTGAATATTTTTTATAGTATGTGGTTGGAGTTGAACCCTAAAATGTGGGTTCGGCGACCTGTGAGCAGAGTGCGAAGGACTTTTGCGAAAGAACGAAGTTCTTGAAAGCAAAATCCGTAGGCACGTTTAATGCGAACAGGTCAAGACAACTCCCCCCATCGACAGATTTTTAGGAGCTATATATGAATTTAAAAACTATTACAAAAATATTTATACTAACTGTTGTTTTTATTGCAAGTGGTGTTTCTAATGTCTTTGCAGAAACATTATATTTCGGAAGTCAAGCGCGATTTAGTCCAAATGTAGATTATAAATTTTTTGAAAATTTATCAACCTGTCGTCCTTATACAACACCAGTACATATAAGTGCTCCTCTTTTGGTCCCTGTAGGCTATTCTAAAACTCAAATTGTTGGAATATCTAATAATAAATGTACAGTTCGTACATATAGAAAAGACAGAGCAACAGCGGCTTGGAAGTTATCTGAGGAATTTCAATTACCTATCAGTTATGCAAAAGAGTTAGGTTCATTGATGATGAGAGAAATAAAATATCCAAATGAAAGACGTGCGCACCTGAAAAAATATTGTGAAATAAATAAGCGCCCTTCAGATGCTTGTGTACAATTAACAAATGGAACTGATAAAAATAATTACTTTTTTCATGTAGATGTAAATTGGGATAAATATCAGACATACCCTTACACTTATTATCAACAAATCCCACATCAGAACAAAACATTTTATACGAATAAATAGAGAGAATATTTAGAAATACTTGACAAACTTTCAACAATTGTAAATAATGTACGTAAGGGGCAAGCTCCAAGCAAGTGCTAGTTACTTGAGGCTTGACTTAGTACCATATAAGAAAAGATAAATTAAATTTAAAAGTGCTATCAGTACATTGATGGCACTTTTTACTATTCGTCTTTTCATATCATCACCTCCAATCCACCGATTTCTTAGTAAAATACGTGTGTGGGTGGAGGGATGTGGTACTACCCTTGAAGATATATTAATATAAAATCTGTAGTTAGTTCATAAATAGTAAAGAATATCATGCGCAAATATTTAATTTTTGTGTTTTAATAATTATATTGAAATTGAGTTTTTGTTGGAGTTTTTATGAAGAAATTATTTTTGCTATTTTTTATGTTACTTTGTTCTTCTTTTTTGAGAACTTATGCTACTACTTGGGTTCAAATAGATGAGAATCATTATATTGACAAGGATAGTATTAAATACTATACAAATGATAGGGGTGTTTTTGATTTTAATAAGAAAACTTTTTGGATAAAATCTGTAGGAAATGATATTTATAAAAACTCTAGGGTTGAGTTTGCTGATGAAATTGCTTACGGCTTAACATTATATGTTATTAACTATTCAAATAATACAATTGCTCTTAAATCAGGAATAATATATGATGAAGAAGGAATATCTCTAAATAGTTATACATTTGAAGATTATCAACTTGAGTGGCATGTAATAGTTCCGAATAGTAATAGTGAATATTGGGCAGAATTAGTTGATAAGCCAAGTTTGGTAAAGAAATTATACAAAAGTCAAATACTAGACAACAAATAGTTTCAAACCCTTTTCTTTTTGTGTTATAAAATCAACCATCCATTTTGATGTTATAATTTTTGTATGAAGAAGTTGTTATTCGCGGTTTTTATTTTAATTTTGGGGACATCAACAGTCTTTGGTCATACGTTTGTGCCTGATTTTTCTACGATGAAAATTCTTCGTTGTGATTTTGATGAAACCGTATATAACCAAGACAATACTGTATTGACAAAGAGCAAATTGTTTAGGATTTTTTATCTTGATGATGAAAACAAGTTAATATATCTGCAAAAAGAACCAATTGATCATATTTTGTATTACGAAACTGACAAAATCGAATACAATCTTCAGTCAATGACTGATGATTATATTATGATGGCGCATACGACAATTGACCGAATCTCTTTAGAATATAATTCAAAATCTACAATGACCTATGATAACCCTATGTTTGGAGTTCGTCGTTCAACTTCTAAAGGTGTTTGTAAATTTTTGAATTAACATTTTTGTTACATTCCAATATTTGATGTCAATTTTTTTCTCCATAAATCGTTTATTAATATATAGGGGAAATAATTATGGAAAAAGTATTGGACAAATACTCGACTCTTTTTGATGAAATATTTTCGCAAAACGAAAATACTTCAAATCCTTATATGGATTTTCCTCACAAAAATCAGTCATCTTTAACATCTTATATTCTAAACACCAGTGGAATAAATAATTATGGCGGTTTTTTGGGTGTTATCACTGATGAAGAATTGTCTGACAAAACTGTTAGAAAAATTGTCTTGGAGTTATCTCGTGCAATTGATAAGGATTCAGTGGAAGAAATAAAATTTTTGAAGGCAGAATATGGCAATAAGAAAGAATTTGCCATTGCTAAGAGGTTTTTAGACAAAAAATGTAAAAAAGTTTGGGATGTTTTTGCATCAAAAAATAAAAAAATAAATGTGCCCAAAAATGCGATGAAATCTCTTGGAATAACTAATCAACCATCATTGGAATTTTTACTTGGTGATAGTTTGAAGTTTTTTGAAAAAGATAATGGTTCAACGACTGTTGATATAATTATGTCTATTTTGAATAACAAAAATCTTAGTTATGACTTTGAGGATATTCATAAATTTTTGAAAAATTCTTACCAAAAAGGGCAATGCAAATACAATTTAATCACAGTTTCTTATCTTGCACAACAATTAGACTACAACAGGCATGAACTGGAAAGGCTTGGTGTTGATGACAAAACGCTAAAACACGTTTTTAATTCTTTGACTTTGGAAGAGAAAGCCAAAGTTGTTTGGAAAAAGTTTAAAAGTCTTGTGCAAAGTGGAAATACAGAGGTCAAAAAGGCAAGAAACTAGGTCGACATTGTTCTGCTGACAAAATTTTTAAGGTGGGCTAGTGAGCCCACCATACTTAGTAGTAAATCGACGAGAGTATCATTCTAAATAAGATAAAATCTACGTTGCTACGCAACTTTATTTATAATCTTTTCATATTTTATAGTAATGACATGACTTTTTTGCTGAAAAAACTTTATTTTAACCCCATGCCAAATTTAGTTTTCGTCAGTAATAGTCCAGTTGTTTCGCATAACTTTTACTAAACATCCTGTTGCATAGTCTGCAATATTGTTATATTCAGAAGTTTTTCCGTTGCAAAGTGTAGGATCGTCTCTCCAGTCTTTTACTGCACCGTCTGCAGTGATTTGCAAAATGAACGTATCAAGTCCTACAATGTTTGGTTGGCTTGGTCCATTGGTGTCGAGTGCGATTTTGGTGGATGCTTTCTCAGAGTCAATATTCATACACATTGTCATACCGTTGACAGTTTGCGCGCAATAGCCTCTTTCAAATGGTAAATTGCCTGATGAGCCGTCAAGATTTGTATATTTGTCAGCAAAACATTTAGGAGATGTTGTTCCTCCACAGTTTTTTCGTGCTAATTTGAAATAATTGTTCAAAAAATAACAAGAACCTTTAGTGCAGTTTTCGTTGTCATCTACAGCACCTGATGTTGATTTGTACCAATCATTTGTCATATCATCATCCATGGCTTGTTTTGCAGCTGCGCTAATTTGAGAATATGCTTTTTCGATAGATGTTGAATAAATCTTGTATCTGTAATTCTTTACCAAAGAAGGTATAGTCAGTATTGCGATTACTCCGACAATACTAAGCGTTACAAGAACTTCTGCTAAAGTAAAACCTTTTTTCATATCTGTCCTTCCTTAGTATTCCATCTTCCAGCCGGCTTCCATTACGTTAATAAGACAGCCTATTGCTGCGTTATATATACCATCATTTGCTCCTGTCGTGCATAATGATGCTCTATCTGTATTGGTAATTTGACAACCAACACCATAATCTAAAATTGAACCGTTTTTGTTCACATCAAGTGTAAAAACATCACGTCCTATAACATTTGGTGCGGCCATACCATTTACATCAAGAAGCATACTCATACAGGTATTGCCTGGGTTATAAGAAGCACAGATAGCTGCTCCGGATACTGTTTGAACACAGTAATTGCTCCATGCTCCTGGTACATCAGCATTGCCAATAGTTTTATATGTATTTGCATTAGAGGTCACACAACCTGTTTTATCAGATTTAAGACAATCTTTTTTTACAGTTTTAAAATACTTAGTTAAAAAATATCCTGCACCTGTTTGTGGTTCTTGGTGATCTGTTGCTCCGTCTTTATATGTCGTAGCACTAGCTGCAGTTGTTTCGTAGAAATTATCAACGTGCTCATCTGCCATAATTGCTTGCGTTGCATCAGAAATTTGTGAATAAACTTTTTCTAATTGCGCAGTATATAATCTGTTTTTATAGTTTTTCATAACTCCAGGGATAGTCAAAACTGCAACAATTCCGACAATACCTAGTGTAATCAAAACTTCTGATAACGTAAAACCTTGTTTCATATTTATCCTTCCGTAATTAATAGTTCATTTCCCAATTGTTTTCCAAGAGCTTAGCAAAACAACCGTAGCCATCTTCATTTTTACCACATTTGTCTTTTGAATATCTGTCATATAATTCATTAGTTTTTTTATTAACATATATCGCAAAATAATCTCTTCCACCTATATTAGGTCCATCAGTAGAATTTACATCAACTCTAAATAAACAATAATCTCCGCTAGCACACCAAAAAGATAAAGCTTCACCGCCGGCAAGTTTTGCCCAACCATGAGAGGATGACAAACCATTATTCGCTAATTTTCCTGTTTCAAGTATTTGATATTTTTCAGAAAATGGATTTTTGTTAATACCACCGGCTTTTTTAAAGTATTTGTCAATAAAATCTTGTTGGTGTTTGCCACTATTTGCAGTATTCGCATACGGCGTCTGATAAAAATATGAGACGTTATTATCTGCACATGCCTGATTTACGGCATTTTCAATCATTTCAACCGATTTTTTCAATTTTGTTGTATAAACTCGCTTATGATAATCTTGAATGAACCCTGGCAGAGTCAACATTGCGATAACCCCGATAATTCCCATAGTAATCAATAACTCGCCAATTGTTAGGGCTTTTTTCATACTCTTAAAATCCTGTTTTGTCTACGTATATACAAATTATACAACTTTTTGGGCATGTTTTCAAGTCATGAAGAAAGAAGTCGCTGATTAGTAAAAATACTTGATAATTATTACCTGAAAAAGTCTGCCATTTTGATTTTTTGTTCTCTGAATTTCTCGATAAAATTAATTGTTAAATTTTGGTTAAAAAAGAAGGGTTTTAGCAAAAATGGAACAATAATATAAGTGTAGTTGATAAGAGAAAGAAATTGAAAGGAGTCGATTATGAGATTTTTAATTAAAAGAACACCGGACAATTTTATTAAATCCGTTAATGATGAAATTAGTTCAATTTTGAACAGACATTTTGACAGTTATTATCCGGAATTTGGTTATGACGAGGATATGGATAAATTATCAATGCCTGTAGAGGTTACTGACAAAGAGAAAGAATACGACATTCGCGCAGAATTGCCAGGAGTTAAAAAAGAAGACTTAGATATTGATGTTGAGAAAAACACAATCACCATAAGAGCTAAAAAAGAGGAAGAAAACGAAGAAGGTTCAAAAGGTTACAAAAAATCTGAATTTAAATATGGTGAATTTTCAAGATCAGTATATTTGCCACAAGATATAAATATTGAAAAAACTGAAGCTAAATTGGAACATGGTGTTTTGAAAATTCAAGCACCAAAGATGTATGAAACAAAAGAGTCAGTTAAAAAATTGACTGTTAAATAATTTTGATACTTCAAATGATGGTGTTGTTGGCGGAGAAGTTTACTTCTCCGCCAACTTTGGTATAAACGATAAATTTACATTTTTAATATTAAATAATGTTACCAATCTTGCAGAGTATGACTGAATTATGACAATTACACAAAACAGATATAAAAAAAGACCCCTTAAAAGGAGTCTTTTTTTATATGGGCCGCAGTGGACATATCACTTCGTTCGCCATCGACGTGACTACGCTTGAGCCTTATAAGTCCTGCGGACAGCTTGCTAATAAGGCTCAAGGCTCCGCACTTGGCTCACTCGTTCCGAACCAAAAATGTGGTTCTCCCCCTATTGCAACAAAATAAAAAGGATAGTAACAAACGTCACTATCCTTTTTATATGGGCCGCAGTGGACTCGAACCACCGACCTCACCCTTATCAGGGGTGCGCTCTAACCACCTGAGCTAGCAGCCCTTATGTTTTGCGTTAGTCTTTCCGCATGAACAAATGTACTATAAACATTTTTTAAAATCAAGCCCTTGTTATAATTTTCGTAATATTTTTATCAAAAAAGCTGCCAAACTCTTGCTTGGCAGCCTTTTGGTAACAAATAACTAACTAAATATTCATTTGTCTTTCAAAGTTTTTTCTGATTTTTGTCTTTGCTCTTTCTAAGTTTTTGATTTTTCTTTCAGCATATTTGATTTGTTTTTTCGCAGCTTTTCTTTCAGATTTTACTGTATTGTACTTTGAATCTATTTCAGTATAGTTTGTTCTATAGTTTAGCAACTTGTTTCTCATCTCAACTTGTGCATTATCAATTTGCAAAATAGCGTTTTGCATTTTTGGACCTGCTACAACTTGGTTTGGTTCTAACAAATCAGTCTTTTTAGGTTCTGTTCCTGAAATTGTTGAAGAGCTTGTTGTTGCTTTTACTGATGAGCTGTCGCTAAAGTTTAGTGGTGTAAATTGAGTTGTTTCTGCCATTGCTACTGTGCAAGAAATTAACACAAAACCTAAACTGATAGTAAAAAGTTTAGATAAATTTTTCATAAGTATATTCCTCCATCATAGTTGTAAACTCTATTTGTATACAATATTCTAGATTATTTTTTTTAAAATAAAAAGAAATTTACATAATTTAATATCCTTATTTTCTGTGCTATCATTTTATTAACAGGGACTTGGGAATATGAAAAAAGAATGGATTTTAGAAGATAAGAATACTAGTGAAAAATCGTTGGTAAAAAGATTACTGCAATCACGCGGTTTGAAAACAGAAGAAGAAATCAATGAGTTTTTACATCCATTGGAGATGAAATTAACCTCTCCAAATGCTTTTGTTGATATGGGCAAAGCTGTTGAGCGTTTATCAAAAGCGATTGATAACAACGAAACAATTGTAATCTACGGTGACTTTGATGCAGATGGTGTGACTTCTACTTCTGTTTTATACAAAACATTGAAATTTTTGGGTGCAAATGTTCATTACTTTATTCCGGATAGGGAAAATGAAGGTCATGGTTTTGATAAAAAAGCTCTAATCAAGCTTATGACAACGGTCAAGCCAAGGGTTATAATTTCTGTAGATTGCGGAATTTCGGATGTTGATGCTGTAAGATTTATTAATAGTTTTAAAATTATAGACGTAATAATTACTGACCACCACGAAGCTCCAGAAGAATTACCTCCAGCTTATGCGATTATCAATCCCAAAGCTCCAAATGCGCTGGATGAAAATTTATCTGCACGTCAAATTGAATATTTGACCTATCTTGCAGGTTGTGGAGTTGCGTTTAAGGTTGCTCAAGCTTTATTGACTAAGTACAACAAAACAGAATTCATTTACGAGATTTTACCGTTTGTTGCGGTTGGGACGGTTGCCGATGTTGTACCATTGTTAGGCGAAAACAGGTATTTTGTGACTAAAGGGCTTGATTTGATTTCGCGAGGCAAGCATCATGGGTTAAAGCGACTTTTGGAAAGTGCAGGTTATGATATTACCAAAGGTGTTACCTCTGAAAATGTGGCGTTTGGAATTGCTCCAAGAATTAATGCATCAGGCAGACTGGATACAGTGGATGCCGCATTAAAAGTTTTGATTTCTGAAAATCCACAAGAAGTTGAAATGGCTGTTACTACATTGAATGAATTGAACAAGGTACGTCAAACTCTGTGCCAAGAAGTTTTTGCGCAAGCAGATGCAATGGTTCAAAAGGAGGGAAATAAAAATCCTGCAATTGTTTTATGTAGTGATGCTTGGCATATTGGAATTATCGGAATTGTGGCATCAAAGTTGGTTGAAAAGTATTATAAACCAACCTTTTTGATGACTTATGTTAAGGAAAAAGACCAATACAGGTGCTCGGCAAGAAGTATTGAAGGAGTACCTTTGTATGATGTGATTGCCGCGAATGGTGAATTATTTGATGGTTTTGGTGGGCACACGCTTGCTGCAGGTTTAAGTTTTACAGGTGAAAAAACTCCATTTGAAATAGTTAAGAAAGCTTTAAATGAAACAGTTAGAGAGTATACTTCAACAAAGGAATTAAAACCATTTGTAAAAATTGATTTGTTAGTTAAACCACAAGATGTAACGGTTGATTTGATAGAAGAAATTTCACAGCTTGAACCATTTGGTGCATCTAATCCTAGTCCGATTTTTGAAATGGATAATTTAAAAGTTACTCAAAAAAGACTTATGGGAGCTGATAATTCGCATTTGCGTTTAAATGTATCATCAGGTGCGAATGATTTTACTGCTATTTGGTGGAAAAAAGGAGATATAAGCTTGTCAAATGGCGACAATTTAGATATTGCATTCCACCCACAGATAAATGAATTTAACGGCAATACTTCTGTACAATTAATTGTCGATGATATTCATTCTGATGCGATAAAAGAAGAAATTCCATCAAAATGTAATTACAAAATCTATGATAATCGTACTAAAACTGGTATTTTGGCTAATGTGAATGATTATATAAAAAATTCAAAATGGAATATAAGAGTTTTTGCAGAAAGTAAGTATACTTTAGATACTATAAAATCGTATGATGATATATCTTCAAAAACCTTTACTAGACAAGATATTCCGAAGTGTGACGTTGTAATGTTTTTTGATTATCCTGCGGATAGGCAAACTCTTGAATTGATTTTGGAAAAATCACAGCCAAAGGGCATTCATTTTATGAATTATGAGCCAAAAATCCTTGATGAGCAAGAGTTTTTGAAGATTTTTACAGGTATGTTGAAATTTGCTGCTCATAATAATGGTGGAAAGGTTGAACTTGTGCGCTGTGCAAGCTTTTTGGGCAAATCTTTGAAAATATTTGAGATGTTGTTGGCTTTGTATGAGGAAGTTGGTTTTATTAAAATTTTGGATAAGAATTCTGCATTTTATACAATAGAATTTTTAGGTGTAGACGATATTTCAAAAGTTTTACACAGCGCAAAATATTCTCAAATTTTTGAGTTGATTATTGAGTGTGAACAGTTCCAAAAGAGTTTGCTAGAGGATAATTTGGAAGATTTGCTTGTTGGAATATAAAATCAATACTGCAAATCCGATTTTTTACTTAATCGTAATATAAAATTTGTAGAGTAATCTTAAAATTTTTTCATCTGACTCAATCGCTTTGGCAAGCTCTTGTTTGATTTCACTCGTAGGTTTTAATGGTTGAAACATATATAATTCGTAAATTTCGATCCCAAAGACTTGCGCAAGTTTTTGCAAAGTTTCTATTGAAGGTGCAAATTTTCCTGTTTCAAAGTAACTTATATTCGGAGTTCCAATTCCGATTTTTTCAGCTAACTGCTCTTGTGTGTATTTATGCGCTTTTCTCAGTTCTTTTATTTTTTTGCCAAGCAAAAGTTTTATATTTTCCATATTACCTCTGAAAATTATTATTATAAGAACTGAAGTAAAAGAAAATACAATTGCATATTATAAAATCACTTGACTTATATTGTAGAATAATAT
>ERZ1035032.1191-NODE-1191-length-17148-cov-4.021705_pt1 | contig 17148 bp, 33 predicted proteins | sample MGYA00520693_ERZ1035032 | MGnify/ENA primary metagenome ERZ1035032 (study PRJEB33766, sample SAMN09781740) | gut metagenome | biome: gut microbiome | host: Homo sapiens | place: Madagascar | study: EMG produced TPA metagenomics assembly of the PRJNA485056 data... | reverse complement strand
ACCCAAAATGGGGGCACCCTTAACGCATGGCCAACAAAAAAGCCGCTTACGACAATCCGGCGGCCCTGCGCCTCTTAGCAAGCGGGACGCCAATCCCGCGCTTCAATTTAGAAGCACGGTCATTGTACCAAATCTCAGGCGGATAAAAAGAAAGGCCTCCGCGTTGGAGGCCCTGAGGTGGTTATTTCATGAGCAAGGAAGTAATCCAACTTGCAACAGCCGCCACGACGGCCGCGCCGCCGATCAGGAATGCTTTCCACTCTTTGAGTTTGGCGACGGCCTCTTTGGTCTTCCCGAGCTCGTCTTTGCATTCCTTGAGTTCTCTGTCGTGTCCATCAAGCCGTGCCTCGATCTTCCCGAGGTCGCGAAGCACGTTGCCATCACTGAAAAACGCGACATTCTGTGGGGCATTGGAGTAGGGGGTGCTGTTCTGTTCGGACATATCAGTCCCCCATACGAGTCTTTAGCCACTCCCAAAGCGCAGTCGGCGCAAATCCGCCGTAGGTTGTAACCAGCGTAATGACGGCTGGGCAAGGACGATCGTCTGTGGTTTTGTCGCCAACAAGATCCAGCTTCTCGGCTATCTCCTGCGACGTACCTTTGAACCTAACAAAACACGCCTGCTTGCCCGGCAACACATAGCGGTCGGACTGGTCGAACGCTTTCGTCACGACGCGCTCAAGACGGTTAGCGTCCTCGGTTGGAACAATCATGAACACAGGCATGGCTATCTCTCAAGGATGGAATATGTCAGCCATTCTCGCACGCCCGTCTTTCGTTTTCCTTAATCGAGGTCAATGGGGAGGCTCTGGCAACTCTGCCCAGGCCGTGACACACCAGCCCTTATCAGTGCCATCCCAATCGAGCAACAAAAAGCGGCCAGCATCTTTGTCAAAAAAGTCAATATCGATCCACGGATGTTCGATGGTGTCGCCGTAGTCATGCGCGGTTATCAGGTAGTGTCCATCACCAGGAGGCAGTTCTTCCGGATACTTATGCCATACGGTTTTCGTCTCGCTCATGCCTCACTCCCTGTTTCCGCTTTCTGGTAGGGGGCGGGAAGTTCTGCCCACGCAATGACCGTGAACTCTCGTTCGTAGCCCCAAAAATCACACCGGCCATAGGCCATCCTTACGTAAGGCTTTTTGTTATCGCCAAAGACCGGAACCGCCGTCACGAGGTAGAGCTGCCAAAATTCAGTCTTGGGTAGTGGGACATCCGGATAGGGGTGCCAAGTCGTCATGTCGTGTCCTCCAGTAAAGCCCCGCGGACTCGCGTCTTTGGGGCTGACGCAGGTTAGAAAGGAACGTCGTCGTTCGTGAAGCCGCCGCCCGCAGGCACGGAGGACGGGGCGCTCGCCTGCGAACTCTGAGAGGCGCGATCGTGAGTGGCGGCCGCGCGCTGATCGAGCAGCTTCGCTTCGGTCGCGCCAGCGAGGATTTCTTTTGCGACGCGGCGGGTCTTGGGATCGAACGCCGTCAAAAGGTTCAAGCGATAGGACTCGCGCCCGTTGTACGAATAATTTTCGCGCTGAAGGAGCATGCCGACCGGCTTGCCTTCGACCGCGGGAACACGATAACCCTGATCGACGCGAACGCCCCCCGGGGCATTCTTGTCGCGGGTGTATACCTTACCTTCAACCACGTCGGCGCTCTGCGCGCCGATCACAACTAGTAGCGCGTCGAAGATCTTGCGGCCAAAGGACTCGGTGCCGTCGTTCTTGGTCACGTACAGGCGGACGTTGCAGGAGCGGCCGTCATCACTTTTGAAGATGAAGTCAAGGTACTGCGCGCCGTTAGAACCGGCACCAACGGCAGCCTGCCGGATGGTGCCAGTGTAGGTTCCAGTCTGGCTGATGACGGTGCCGCCGTCCAAGGTGGCGGCGTTCTGGTCGTTACGATCAAAGTGCATGATGAGAGTCATGGTGTTCTAGTCCTTTCTAGTCTTAGTAGGGAATGTCTTCAGGTTCGAAGTTCTGGGGTTTGACGACCCTGCGCGTCGGAGTGCGGGGCGCTGGAGGTTCGGGCGGCATGCCGGGCACGTTGCCGTCGGTGTCGTCCTCTGCGCTGATGCCGAGGAAACTGGCGAGGCTGTAGCGGCAGGCGTAGGTGCGCGCGCTTCCGAAGGCTTGCGCCTTGTTGCCGCGCCCTTGCTCAACGGGCATGTAGAGCTCTGCGGACTCAAGCCGCTCGCCGCTCTCATGCACGACGATGGTCTTGACGCCGACGCTCGTTTCTGCGCCAGTGCGAATGCACCGCACGTCCTGAAAGAGGAAAAGCCCGTTGGCGTTGAGGGCAGGCTTGACGCCCGCGAGGATGTCATCGAGCGTGGCATAGTGAAAGAGCTTGCCCGCCTGGTAGCTCATCGAGCCGCTCTTTTTGATCGTGGTGAACTTGGCCTGCGCTTTGCAAAGAGCGGCGTAAATCTTGCCCGTTGCAGTGGGGGCGGGCGGCAGTTCGGTTTTCAGTTCTGTTTCTTGCATTGTGCTATCCTTTGAGTGCTCCGGAAGGGCGGGAATCCACAACCGGAGCCACGCTTGAGAAAGTCAAAAGGGAATGCTGTCGGAGTCGTCTTCGGCAGCGTTTTCTTTTTTACAATCCTGCGGTTCTTCGTCTGGTATGTTGAGCGCGCAGGCGCGACTGTCGAGGTAGTCGATGTAATCGCAGTATTCCTCCCAAGTCATGCCGTCATACATAGAAAAGCCTCCAGAGAACGAGCGCCGCCGATCCTGCGAAGGCCAGCGCGCTGATGGTGAGAAGCCCAGCGTACTTGCGCAGGAAAGCGCGCCGAGCCTGTGATTTGTAGACCTGTTGCATGCGCTGGCGGTGCGCCTGCATTGCCGGGTCGAAATAGCATTCCCTCATTTGCCGCAGTCCTCAGGAAAAAGTTCTTGGTAGAGCTCCAGCACGGCGTCACGCTTTTGCACGAGCGCGTCATCGAGCTTGATGAGCTCTTCTTTGGCTTTCTCTTTCTGGCCTTTCTCGACGAGAGAGACGGCTTTCTTCAAAGCGGCCTTTTCGCCAATCGCCCACTTGCACCTGATGAGCGGGATTGCCAATCGTGTATGCATTTTTTCCTCCTAGTAGCCGGGCATATGCATGAGCACAGCCAGCATCCATAAAAAAACCGCCACGAAGGCGGTTATCGACAGCGGCGTGTCGCCGTGCTTGTCTGGCGTCGTGAGCCAGTTAAGAAGCTTTCGCATGCTTTGCCTCCTTCACCTCGAGCACAAACTTTGTGAGGTACGTCACCAGCTCCTCGGCGTCGTAGCGTGATGCGCTCACGTTGACGTAGGCGTTGAGGTGATCGACGGTAAGGCCGCCGTAGAAATTCCACCTAATCGGCGTATAAGACAGATCAGCCTTTACGCCTCGCGGGTCAAGCTCGCGCCGGATCTGCAAGATGCTGTCCTCGACCCTCTCGAGCGGGATGCCCATCACGGCGGCATAAATGCCGCCGCGTCGCGCAAAGCACACTTCGACGGACTGACCGTCGAGGGTGCGCAGATGAAGGCGCGATTCTCCGTCGATATAGAAGGGATCGTCTTCCCAATCCAAAACTACTTTTTTCATCTCAAGCCTCCTTTGCCTTGCGGCGCGCCTCTTCAATCAGCGGCCAGTCAGTCTCGAAAAAATCTCCCTCAACGCGCTCGGTGTCTTCGTCGCTCACGTCCGCGTCGCAGCACACGCGCTCGACGAGCTCATAGGCCTGATCTTCGTCGAGAGCGTCAAACAGGCCGTTCTCAATCATGTCCTCTATGCGGCTTTCCGCCCTCTCGCGGCACTCGGCCAGCTCGCGCGATGAGCGTCTGTCTTCTGGCGGCTCGCGCCACCATGCCGGCTCAACGTATTTCATGACTGCTCCCAGAAAAAAGAAAAGCCCCTGATTTCTCAGGAGCCGGATACGAAAAAGCCGCCCGGGGGCGGCTGCATGTCTCAGATTCTAATTTTTAGAAAAGCGCGTCGGACGCTGGAAAAACTTCTTTCACTTCCACAACAATTCTGTCTGTGACTGTTCTGATGTTCTTTCTTTGTACGGTCCTGAGGATCGCCCGGATGGCCGTTCCATTTTCAAACTTTATCTCACGGTCTCGCACCTTCCCCAAAAAGAAATCGTCCTCAACGCTGGCAGTGAACTCGATTCCATCAGAGCCTTCGCTGAATCGCCAGCCTTTTTTAGAGCCGTTAACCATTGGCCCGACCACTTCAAGAATAACCTCAGACTCGTTGTCCGTGAGGACGATCCCATCTTCGTACCTGAAGAACTCGCGCTCGCGTTTACCGATTTCTTCTGCCGTTTGGTCGTTGTCGTCCGTGTAAATCTTTATTGAGTCAACGCCGTCCTGATCGAGCGTTTGAGTCAGACGAGAAATCAGAGATCGGGTGCGGTCCTGATTGTAGATATTGACAACAAGTGAATTGAACTCGTTTACCTGGCCTACATTGTTTGTGACTTGGATTGTTGCTCCGGTTCCCTTGCCAGTGGTTGCTTCAACCTTTTTCCCAAACGCGAACTTGCCAAGCTTTATGACGCCCTTTATGGTCGCGACAACGCCGCCGGCAACGGTGACTGCGGCGGCGGCTATTCCTAATGCCTCTTCCGGGTTGTTCTGACAGACGGCGATCAGGTCGACGATAAAAGATCCTTTGCGGAAGCCGGCCTTAACCTTTACCTCCGTTTGAGCGTCTTTCCCATACATGTCCTGAGCCACTCGCTTGGCCAAGCAGTCGAGCGACAGCAAGGACTGAGCAAGGGCCGAAGCGGGGATTTCGTGATTGTCGAAAGAGGCCCCGGAAAATTGAATCGAGAAAGTTTCGTTCATGATCTTGGTTTCTCCCATAGCGCCCCTCCACTCTAGGACTCGATGGAGCTTGAACAATCCATTCTATTGTGTTGCGCTCGGCTCTGCTCTGCCTTGCGCCTTGCGTGGCGAAATACTACAAAATGTAGTACTTTGCATCGGCCCTCGTCTCCAAGGGCTTCCGCTTCCCGGATACGAAAAAGCCCGCGCGAGGCGGGCCTGTGTGAATTGACGCGCAGCTCAAATTTTCTCGTTGATGCCGAGCTGCTTGAGCACCTTGTTCGCCGTCACTCTGGATGTCACCCCGCGATCAACCGTGGTTTGCTTGTCGCCAAGGCGCCAGATTTCGTGATCGCCTTTTCCTTTCCGGACAAGATAAGCGCCGTACCGAGAAAAGATCTCCATGAGTATCTTGTAGTATCCCTTCATGTCACGGAAGCGACGGAACAAGTCTCATTGAGGGGTGCACGTGGCTCACGGCGTTGCTGTTTTTGAACGTCTCTTCCATGGCCATGGCTACGCAGTCCTGAAGCTTCCGATTAAGCTCTTCAAAGGACGCGCCTTCGGTGACGATCCCAAGAACCGGCAGGAAGTCGTTGCACTCGGCGACGAGGCATTTGGCCTCGTCGTCATAGACAACATACGCCCTAACCTTCAGAGGGAGGCCAAGTTTTGCCGCAAACTTCCAGCCTGGGAATCCAACGCGATAGGATAGCATTGAAAATCCTTTTCCGCTGCAATTGATGAGCACGACACCGGCGATGAATGCCGCAAGTATTGTCAGTGCGAAGAGTGTCCACGTGGTCATTAGTGCTTGTGTTTTGGCAGGCGAAGCGCGAGGGCAAAGGCAAACACCGCGCCGACTGCGCCGACGAGTCCGAATAGTGTCCAGATGTCCATTTACTTCTCCAAGATGTACGTCAAGGCAAGCGATACGGCGAAGAAACAAAGGCCGTAAAACAAGCCCGTCTCGTTGTGCTGGAATATTGCGACTGCCATTCCGGCCACCCCCATCTTTTCGTAGATGTCGGCGATCCGCTTGACCAGTGCTCGTTTCTGTTGTTCTGTCATCTTCATTATAGGTTCTCTGGTCTGCCTTTTTGTTACGGTTTGCCGCGCGTTGCCACGTGTTGGCAGGCGGCATTCTAATGAAAAAGATCCACATCATCCCACTCAGCGAACTTCCAAAAACTCGCCGCCTTCGTCGCATGCGGCTTTGATCGCGTCTACAATTTCGCGCTCTCTCATGGTGTTCTCCCTGGATTCGGGCAATAAAAAAGCCCCTGATTTCTCAGGGGCCCGGATACGAAAAAGCCCGCGCGAGGCGGGCCTATGGTTATTTGCTTTTGGACTCGGTGGTGTTCTTTTGCAGAGATTTCTGGGCGCACACGGGCAATCACCTTAGAAAAGTCGCCGGCAATATTTTTCATATCCTCGGAGCGAGGGACGTATGAGCTACGCTGGAGCTCTTCCGGGATCCTGAGCTTGATTGGATCAGGGCAGATGGCAGAGAACGGAGATGCAATGCCGTCGACAAGCCCTCGTAAAAATTCTGTTTTCATAGATTTCTTTCCTGAACACTCGAACTATAGCGGCTCTTGGGGCGGCTCGGCATAGGCCGACAAGATCGTTACATAAAAAGGCCCACATCAGCCCTCGTCACCAAGGGCTGAAATTGGCCTTTTCACAGTCGTCCTGCCGTCGCACCCAGATGGGGTCTGTTTCACGCTTATGGGCTCAGCGCCCCGGCAGGAGTCCGATCCGCTCCTCGCGTCCCGGTCTGGCTTCCGATTTGCCCCTCGGTAGCCACAGGGAAGAACTTTCGGGCTCCCCGGGGTGCCGCCCCCGGATCGTGGCCGTCTTGGATATCGTCCATTTTTTGTGGACAATGGAACTATACTTTGTCCATCTTGGATTGTCAACCTCGAATGGACAAAATCCAACAATATTGATTTGCGTCAATATTTGATGGATTCTTAGGCCAAAAAAACAGCCGCTCTTGGCGGCTGTGATGGTTGAGTCAAATTAACACCTACGGTACGAAGAAGTGGCCTACCATTTTTACCTTGCCAACAATGACGTAGGATGCTGTAGCGAGCGATGTCACTTTGAGAGGTGGGTATTTGGCGTTGTCGCTAAGAATGTTGTACCCGTCTGGCGCAGCTTGTAGTCTCTTGAAAGTAAGAAGACCCTGTGAGTTTTTGAGAAGATAAAGATCGTCACTATCGTATTCAGATACTGATGTGTCTACGATCAGTAAATCTCCAGGAGCCGCAGTGGGTACCATGGAGTCGCCTCGGACCAGGTGAAGCCTCAGACGATCTAGCGGGGCAGAAGGTATATGAGATCGAATCCAAGCAACTGACACCTGCATGACTTCGATTGCTGGCCGAATCGTGTCGGCCTGGTCACTTAACAGAGTGAGCATCACGGTTCCCTGTGTCTGGCTTTCCTTGGGGCCGTCAGGTTCGACGCCACCGTATCGCAGAAAAGCGGGGGTCGTGCCAAGGATTTCGCACAGACGTATCAAAGTCTCCTCGTCTCGCGGGAGGGTGCCGCGTGACCAAGTACTGACGGCCTGTTTCGATTTTCCGATCTTTTTTGCTAGATCGGTCTGCGAGAGACCTCTTTTAAAAAGAAGCTCCCTAAAGCGGGCTTCGTAACTTGCCATAAAACCTCCTCCAAATAGGATACAGCTTCATTGGACGACATCAGCCCGATAAAGTCTAGACATAATCCATCTAAAATGGATATAATGCTCACACACGGATGGACAATGTGAGGTTTAAATGGATTTCGATATTTCTTCAGCCAACGTCATTTCACTTGCGCTGCTGAAGTTCAAGACCCAAAGAAAGTTAGCTAAGGAATTGGGGGTATCTCCCCAGACCATCTCCGCGTGGCGGTACAAGCAAGTGGCCGCAGATAAAGTCAACGCATTGTCGGACGCCACCGGAATCCCGCGTTCCATAATCCGGCCGGATCTCTATCCGTCAGGCAAAGAACCACAGCGGAAATAGTTGTTATGAACTACGTTCAATTCCACGTCGGTGACTGGGATTCGAGCACGCGGCTTTTGTCGCCACTCGAAAAGGGTGTCTACATAGATTTGTTGATGCTCTACTACGCTGTCGAGCGCCCGCTTATGCGTTCGGAATGCGAACGCATTGCCAGAGCATATACGGACGTCGAGAAGCAAGCTTTGGAATACGTGCTCGACCGCTTTTTTATGGTCGACGACGACTCTTATCGCCACAAGCGCTGCGATCTGGAGATCGAGAAGATAAGAGCCAAGTCCGAGAAGGCCGCATCTTCTGCGAAAGCTCGATGGGACAGGGCAAAAGCCAATTCTCAGCACCGAGAAAAAAAGGTGTCGGATGTGCAAGAAGAGTGCGGTCAGTATGCGATCGAAGACGAAACGCACATGCAAGAAGAATGCGATCGCAATGCGAACGCAATGCTAACCAGTAACCAAGAACCAATAACCATAAATACTCAAGAAAAAGTAGAAAAAGAAGCGAAAAAATCGAAAAGAGAGCCGACCGTTTCTTTCCCTGACGAACTGCCCGACGAGTGGCGTACAGCGGCTCTGAGCATCCGCCGGGACATCACGCCTGAGCGCGTGTTCCTCAAGCTCCGCGGTCGCTATGCGCCGACCACGACGAAGAAAACCGTCGGCAACTGGCGAAAAATTTTCCTCGGCTGGATCGGCAGAGAGTACCCGGAGAGCTCTCAGAGCAAAACAACCGTACCTGACCACAAGAACACTCACATTCGCTTCGACGAGGACTACTACGCCGATGCGAAGAAACCCGATGGAAGCATCGACTGGGGGATCTGATGTTGCTTTTTGAAATGAAAAAGGAGGCGCTGCCGATTGGCACCGTCCTCAATCGCAAGGAGTTCGGCGATCTGCACTGGTACGACGAGCGGCGCTGTTGCGATCTACACGGACCGTACCTTGCTCGCGTCGTTTTCGTTAAAGGTGAAAAGCAGAGCAACGGCTTCTGCCCGGAATGCCGACGCATCCAGGAGGAGAAGGTCGCAAAAGCTAGGGCTGCTGTGATGGCGCAGATTGAAGCCGAGCGCGAGCTGCGCCGCATCGAGGATTCTCTCGGACGAGCCTGCATCCCCGAAGACTTTGCCGAAAAGTCCTTCGAGACTTTCGATGCCGATACCGACGAGCTCAAGCAGGCGCTGGACCTGTGCAAGCGTTTCGTCGCGGGTTGGGACAAAGCCAGGGCAGGCGGCTACGGCCTTCTTTTCTTCGGGAACCCCGGCACGGGAAAGAGTCATCTGGCGGTTTCGATCCTCAAGGAGCTGATTCCCCAGGGCGTCACGGGCCTCTACACGCGAGTGTCGGACTTAATCGGATACATCCGCGCGCAGTGGCGCCCGGACTCCGAGACGTCTTCCTATGCCGCCGTTCGCCGGTACGTCGACCTTGACCTTCTCGTGCTCGACGAGCTTGGCGTCCAGTCCGGCACCGCCAACGAGCAGGCGCTGCTCTTCGAGGTGATAGACGCTCGGCTGTCAGAGAACCGCCCGACCATCTTCCTGTCGAATCTGAAGCCTAAGCAGCTTGCGCCTGTGATCGGTGAGCGCCTCGTCGACCGCATAAAGGGCAAGTGCGTTCCGCAACAGTTCTCCGGAGAGAGCCGGCGCAAGCCGCTCTCGGCGGACGTTTTCGGGGTGGCGGTATGAAAGCTCCGCTTTTGGTTGAGGTTTATGGCTGTACCGACGCGGGCAACCGAAAGGAAAAAAAGTGACTATCGACAGAAGACAAGACGCCTACGAAGAGGGACGCAAGGCCGCTCTCGCGGGCCACTCGCTTACGCAGCATCGCACGCTTTACAGACGCAGCGCCGAGCTCTGGACGCGCTTTCAACTCGGATACCTCGATACCGTCCGCGACATGCGGCGCGCTCAGGCGCAAAAGGAGGCCAGGCATGGGTAAGTCTCAGCGGACGAAAGGCGCCGCCGGGGAGCGCGAGGTGTGCCGCATCCTCAACGAGGTCTTGGGCGTGGACGCGCACCGCAATCTTTCGCAAACACGTGATGGCGGCACGGACATTGCCGTCGGGCCTTTTCGCATCGAGTGCAAGCGCCGGGCGCGTATCGGCAACGTCTACGAGTGGATGGAGCAGTCCGAGGCCGCATGCTCGAAGCCCGGACAGATCCCCGTTGTCGTGGCCCGCGCAGACGGCCAGGGTTGGATCGCCATGGTGCGGATCAACGATTTCTGCAAGCTGATGGGCAATGAGATGGAGGGTGACGCCAATGCCTGAGAACCATGGAGAAAAGGATGTCTTCGAACCCAAAGAGTTTGTCTCAAATTTCCTGCCGCCAGTGGCTACAGATGTCCTTGTCGCTGCAGCAGCCAAAGCTCGAGAGTTCCCTCAAGACAGTCTCGAGCGAGCCCGCATCATCGAAAAAGCAGTCCAAAAAGTGCGCTATCTGTGCCCGAAGGCATTCCGCCGTGATTATGGTGACAGTTGCTGATAACGGCGCGACGATCGGCGAGGATCACTGGAACGCGAAGTATCTTGACTCTGACGTCGAGCACGTCATAGAGCTCAGGCGCGACGGTTTCACGCTAAGAGAGATCGGTCAGATGATGGATATGCCGATCAGGACGGTGCGTGGGTATCTGGATGGGTCACGGCGCTGCCAGTCGGTGGCCGGATGGAAGAAAATAAGGAGGAGCGTATGACGGAGAAGCCTGCGAAAAAGTTGAGCCCTCGTCAGAAAAAGTTCGTCAAAGCTGTGGCGGCGGGGGCCAGTGCTGCCGAAGCTGCGCGAAAGGCTGGGTACTCGAAGAAGTCGGCTCGCGCTTCGGGGCCTGAAATCTTGTCAAATCCTGCCATTCGGAAGGCAGTTGATGAAGAAATTGACAGGGCGGCTCTCGCGGCCGGCGTCAGTCCTGAGTACGTCTACAGTAAGCTCAAGCAGATCGTCGAAATCAACACGCAGTTGATCGCCGCCGAAGACGATGAGGAGCAAAAGCTCGACAAAGACGGCAACCTCGTGTGGACGATGCTCGATCCTGCGGCCGCAAACCAGGCCGCCAAAACGCTGGGCGGCTTTCTCAAAATGGGCAAAGACAAATCTGAAGAGGCTAAAGACGAAGCCCTGGCGTCTTTGGCGGAAGTTCTGCGGGAGAGACTAAGTGGCCTCAAGTGAGATTGGCGCATTTTTGGTGCTGGATCGGATTGACCTCGACACACCGGCGGGCGTTAATGAGGCTCTTGTGGAGATTGCCGCACAGACGTCGAAAGATCCGTTGAAGTTCGTGCAGATTGCCTTTCCCTGGGGCAAAGACACCCTGGCGGGTTGGGATGGACCGGATGCTTGGCAGGTGGAAGTCTTGACAAGCATGCGGGACTACCTGCAACGAGGAGATGAAGAGGGGGCCATTTCTGCGTACCTCGACGCAACGGCGGCAGGGCACGGTGTCGGGAAGTCAGCGCTCGTGGCCTGGATCACGCTTTGGAGCATGGCGACTTTCCCCGATACACGCGGTCTTGTCACCGCAAACACGGACACCCAGTTGCGCACTAAGACTTTTGCCGAAGTGACCAAGTGGTTTAATCTCTGTCTCTTCAAGTCGTGGTTCCGCATCTCGGCGACGTGCGTCTGTAGCCGCCAGAAGGATCACGACAAGACGTGGCGCTTTGACGCCATTCCGTGGTCTGAGTCGCGACCCGAAGGTTTCGCGGGTTTGCACAACGCACGAAAGCGAATCATGGTGATTTTCGACGAAGCTTCTGCCATTGCAGACGTCATTTGGGAAGTCGTCGAAGGCGCCATGACCGATAAAGACACGCAGATTTTTTGGATGGTTTTCGGAAACCCAACGCGAAACACAGGGCGGTTCTATGAGTGCTTCAACAAGTACCGTCATCGCTGGGTGCATCGTCATGTTGACGGGCGGACAGCCATCGGCACCGATAAGAAAAAGATCGCGACATGGATTCAAGACTACGGCATCGATTCGGATTTTGTCCGCGTGCGTGTCTTGGGGCAGTTTCCGTCCGCGTCGTCGTTGCAGTTCATTCCGCGTGCGCTGGTCGATGGCGCCATGCAAAGGAAGCTGGAGCACTGCTCGTACTATCGCCAGGTTGTCGTTCTTGGCGTGGACGTAGCCCGTTTCGGTGATGACGCGTCTGTGATCTGCTGTCGGATTGGAACGGACGCTAGGTCTTTCCCAGCAAAAGAGTTCCGCGGGCTTGACGGGTGGGAGCTGGCCGCGAAGATCGCTGAGGTCTACAACGAATTCAGAAGCAAAGGCGCCCGCAAGGTTGTTATCAACGTGGACGCTGGTGGCGTGGGGGCGTCTCCGATCGACTGGCTGCGGCACAACGGCTATCCGGTGAACTCGATCAACTTCGGTGGCGGGGCAACGAATACCGAACGCTACAAGAATCTTCGAGCGGAAATGTGGGGGCGTGGACGTGAGTGGCTCAGTGCCGGCGGGTGCATTGAGGCAAACGACGACTTGGCGACGGACTTGACCGGGGTCGAGTACGGCTATACGCCGACGAATCAGATTCTGCTCGAAAGCAAAGAGAGTATGAAGGATCGCGGCCTTTCGTCACCAGACCGCGCGGATGCGCTGATGCTTACTTTCGCAGTCCAAATGAACGAATACTTGTCTGCGATCGAGCACGCTCAGCCGCGTAGCGGGCGACCTGGCGCGCATAGCGTGCGTGACCCGTATGCGTGCGCGTAACCCCGCAGACATAATCGACAATGCTCTCCATCTTTGAGGGGCTTTTTTATGGCTGTAGGATTCATAAAGCGACTGGCAGGTCCTTTCACAGGGGCGGGGACGAAGACTTTGCCGTTCGGGTTCAAGATTTTTGATCCGACGGACGTCTCCGTTTTGCTGGCAGAAAAAGAGAATGATCCGTCTACGAATCTCGAGTACAACACCGATTTCACGGTTGAGATGAACGCGGATCAGGAAGCCACGCCGGGCGGCACTGTGACCCTAACGAACGCCTTGAACGGGTCGCAGATCGTGTCGGTTGGATCGAAGGTCCCCTACGATCAGACGACTCAGCTGACGAACTACAACCGCTTCCCTCCCGAAATCATTAACTCCGCGTTGGATCGAACGGTTGTGCAGATCCAGCAACTCGTCGAGCAGACCAGTCGTGCAATCACGACTGACCCAACCGACACGGTGACGCCCGCGGAGCTCAAGCAGAAACTGCTCGACGCCGCAAACACCGCTACCATCGTCGCAAAAGGCTACGCAGAAGCGGCGGCGGCAAGCGCGGCAGACGCCAAGCAAAGCCGCGACGACATCCTCGACCACAAGCAGGGGATCGTCGATGCCGTGACCGCCGAAGGCGACAAGCAAAATCAGCGGCTCGTCATCGAAGGCGACACACAGATCGGACGCATCCAAGCGGAAACCGACAATACGCTGATCGCCAACGGCACGGGATGCGCCGAGAAATTTTGGGCGCTGTCGGCTGATACGCCCGCTGGCACAGATATCGTCATCCCGTCAGGTATCAAGTACCTCGTGGACCGTCACCACCTTCGCGTGTCGTGGAACGGCCTTGTCCTTGCTATCGGGCAGAACTTCACGGAAGTCGGGGCGCAAGACACGTTCTCCACCACGTTCCGTTTGACGTTTGACGCGAAGGCAGGCGACGAGATTGACGTTTGGATCGGAGCCCTCGGCAAGGGCGATGTGGCTGAGGCACTGGCCTTGGCGGGCGAAGCGTCGGCGGCTGTGGCCGAGCTCTCTCGTAAGGTCGTTTATAAGGAAGAGGTTTAAGAATGCCTGAAAGTCTCGTAAAGACTCAACTCTATTCACACGAAGGCAACGCCAACACGCCGCTTGCGCCCAACACGCTGGCCGACGCGGTGGCGATGAATGACGTTAACGGCGGCGCGTCCACGGTCGAAGCTGAAATCATCGCGCTCCGACAGGCGGTTGAGGCCGCTGCCGGCAAGGGTCAGCATTTCCGTGGCGTGGTCAACTCCACGAGCGGCCTGCCGACCGTGAACTACAAAGCGGGCTGGCTTTACTCCGTGCAGGAAGCGGGTACCTACGCGGGCAACACCTGCGAAGTCGGGGACCTGATCATCTGCATCAAAGACTACGCCTCGGGAAGCGCCGCAAACTCCGACTGGGCGGTGCTTCAGGCGAACCTCGACGGCGCTGTGACCGGTCCCGCCTCGAGCGTTGCGGCTCACGTCGTGGTGTTTGACGGCACGTCGGGCAAGCGGATCAAGGATTCGGGCTTCACGATCGCCGCAAGCGTACCCGCCAATGCGAAGTTCACCGACACGACGTACAACGCCGCGACGGACGCCGCCGATGGGTTGCTGACTGCGGCGCTTCATAAGAAGCTGGTAGGCATCGAGACGGGCGCGGATAAGACGGACGCGGACAACGTGAAGGCCGCAGGCGCGTTCATGACGGCCTCGAACACCGCCGACGACATTGCCGACGGCACGAAGAAAGTCGTCATGACGACCGCTGAGCGCACCAAGCTGAGCGGCATCGCCGCTGGCGCGGAAGTCAACCAGAACGCCTTTGCGAAAGTAAAGGTCGGTACGACGACTCTCACGGCGTCCGCAAAGCAGGACACGCTTGAGATCGAAGCGGGCGAAGGCGTGACGATCACCGCGTCCGGAAAGAAAGTCACGATCAAAGAGACGTACATTGATTCCTGCGTTGTCACGTCGCTCGACAACGTGCCCGCGAACCTGCGCAACGGCGGCTTGGTGATCCTTAAGAGCTGACGATATGGACTCGCTCTACGTGAAGACCAGCTCAGGACTCGAACGCCTTGACCTCGGTTCGTCCGGGGGCGGCGCAGGTGTGAGCCGCAAGGTCTTTTCAAGCGCGTTGCGCGACGCTGATTTGGCGGCGGGCACGGCCTTTGGCGTGCCGACCTACACTGTCGGCTCGAACTCGTTGCAGGTTTTCCTTGACGGCCTTCTCTGTGTGAAAGGCCGCGAGTACACCGAGGCGTCAGCCACGACCGTGACGTTTACCAGCGTCATCGATGCGGACACTCAGATCGTGGCCGTCGTGACCGAAGGCGGCACGGGTGCGGCGCGGGCCGTGCAGGTTGATGAGTCGCGTTCGAGCGCTATCACCGCTGGGGCCTCGTACGCCGTACCGACGCACACATTCGGCGGCCGTCACCTGTCGGTCTTCCTCGACGGCTTGGCCGCCCTAGAGGGCGTGAACTTCGAAGATGCGGGCGCAACGAGCATCCGATTCCTATCTGCAATTCCACAGACGACGCAGATCGTCGTTGTTGTTGAGGGGTAACTATGGCTTTACCGATTCTCTTACAGAAACTTTTCCAAAATGGCGGAGCGGGCGACAAGCTCAACACTTCGATCCTGCCTTCCGCATCCACGGCCGCCGTTGGCGCGGCACAGATTGCGTCTTCTGCGGAAGCCACTGCGGGCACGGATACGACGAAGATCATGACGCCCGCGCTGACGAAGCAAGCGATCGATAAGTTCGCGCCGGTGAAGACCGTGAACGGTAATGGCCCCGATTCTTCGGGCGATATCCAAGTGGTAGCGCTTCCGCTCGGGCACCTGTTCGCGTGGCCTTTTCAGACTCCGCCCGACGGTTCGATTCAGTGCAATGGCGCAACCTATAGCCGCACGTTGTATGCAGACTTTTTCGCCTATGCAAACTCGAAGGGGTGGGTGAAGACTGAAGCTGAATGGCAAAGCATTGCTTCTGCCAACGGCGGCTACTGCTCGTACTACTCGACGGGTGACGGTTCGACTACTTTCCGAACGCCGAAGTTTGCGCCGTTCATGCAAATCGCCATTGCAAGCGGAAACGTCGGTACGTACCATCGGGCAGGTTTGCCAGATATCAGCGGCACTAGTACGGACGTCATGGATCAATCCCTGTACGACTCGCTTCACAGCGGGGTGACTACTGGGTATGGTGGCGCTCTATACTGGGAACCGCATTATGGTACTAGTAGACACGGGCTTATCTACAAATCTTTAGGCGCGACCTCAAGTTCGCCGAACTACTCGACCGGTTTTAAAGCATCCCGATCCAACTCAATCTACGGCCGCTCTACCACCGTTCAACCCGAATCCAACGAATGGATGATCTGCGTTGTCGTGGCAGGGCGGGCGACGAACATCGGTTCCGTTGACGTCGGGAACGTGATGAGCGCAGTGGCACAGGTGCAAGCGCAAGTCGGAGCGATTCCTACGCCGAGCGCGTACATTACGAAAACATGGCGAAGCGGGGCGAGTTGGTATCGAAAATGGTCTGATGGCTTCTTGGAGCAGGGCGGCGTAATGCCAATGACCAAAGGTAGCACGCAGAGAACAATTAGCTTTAATGCTTCGTTCAGCTCCCCAACGGCCTACGTGGTTTTGGTTCAGTCGTATCAGGGAGGCTCAGCCGAATATCTTTACAACAATTTTCATGTGGAGTCAAAAACAGCGTCCGGTTTCACGGGAAAAAACAACTGTGGTGAAAATGTTGGCAACCTTTGGTACGCCTGCGGCTATTAAGGAGTGATTGAAATGGACTTTCAAATCGGACAAATTTTCGAAGGCACTTACCCCCCAGAAGCGGCGGCTTGGTGCAATGAGCACGGCGACCGCTACATCGACGAAATTGAGGCCGTCAACGGCAAGCGCCGCTTTCAGATCGTTGCTATGCCTGAACCGACTGAAGAGGAAAAAGCGGCCGCTGAGCTTGAAAAAGCTAAGGCCGAACGGTCCGAGGCTGTGGGCAAGATCACAGTCGAAGTCGACGGCATGGTCTTCGACGGCGACGAAGATGCCCAAACCCGCATGGGACGCACCGTGGCGGCGGCTACTGCCCTCGGCGTCGATTTGGACGCCACCTCTCAGACGTGGGTGCTCGCCGACAACTCGGTGGCTCAGCCGACGATTCGACAGCTTGCCAACGCTTTGAAGCTCGCGGGCGAAGAGCAGACGAAGCTTTGGACGGTTCCTTACGAGGGCAGTACCGATGCGGCATCCTGACGGTTTTCAGTTTTTGGTCGCGCTGGACCAGCTCTTCAACACGCTGATCCCCAACGGCTACGCCGACGAGACGCTTTCGAGCAGAGCCTATCGGCACGCCTGCATTAAGCAAGACCGCAAGTGGCCGATGTGGCTGATCGACCACCTTTTCTTCTGGCAATCCGGCCATTGCAAGTCGGCTTACGAGAGCGAAGTTGAGCGCTCTCAGCTGCCGCCGAGCTTGCGGTAGTACGCAAAGGGCGCCTGAAGACCGGCGCAAGAAAATGCCCCGCTTACCTCAACAGCAAGCGGGGCATTTTCGCTTTCGCAAGGCCGCCTATTCCTTGCACACG
>ERZ1035032.1188-NODE-1188-length-17169-cov-6.201297_pt1 | contig 17169 bp, 14 predicted proteins | sample MGYA00520693_ERZ1035032 | MGnify/ENA primary metagenome ERZ1035032 (study PRJEB33766, sample SAMN09781740) | gut metagenome | biome: gut microbiome | host: Homo sapiens | place: Madagascar | study: EMG produced TPA metagenomics assembly of the PRJNA485056 data... | reverse complement strand
CCCTAAATCCCTCCCCTCGGGGAAGGGACTTACCCTCGCCCTCGCGGGCTCCAAAAGTTGTGTTTCGCAAGAGCGAAACTTATATTCATTATGAAATAAACTGACAATATGATACTTCAAAGAATCTCAAACTGGTATTTTACCAAAAAAGCACTGCCACACCTCTGCATTTTGTTGATAGACTGCGCGATAGTCGCATTCTCCGGCTACGTCGGCTACTACATTGACAAAGGCGGTGACATCTTTGTGGACAGTTTCTGGCAGATTACATTCGGGCTCATGGTCGGGCTCGTGCCATTCATCGTCGCATTCAGACTCCTTCACACATACTCAGGCATTGTCAGATACTCATCATTCGTGGACCTGCAGCGCGTCATGATGTCCACATTGTCCGGCTCCGTCGCGTGCTACCTCCTCGGACTCGGCATAAACTGTATCTGGCCTGAGCAGCATACCATCATGGTACCGGACCTGCAGACCGTATTCATAATCTTCGTCGGCAGTTCACTCTTCCTGTGGGTTGAACGCGTGGTCGTGAAACGCCTCTTCGACTCATTCAATCTGGACAACGCCACCCCTGTCGCCATCTACGGTACCAAAGCCGGCGGCATCAGCATTGCGAAGAGCATCTCATCCGTCAAAGACAAGAAATATTCCCTCCAAGCCTTCATTTCCGATGGAAAAGAAATGAAAGGCTCATATCTCATGGGCAAGCCGGTATTCCTGAACGAACGGGGACTCGCTGAAAAACTCAGACGAGACGGTGTCAAAGCCTTACTTGTATCCCCGTTGAAATCCGAAAAATTCCGTGACAATGCCGAAATGGTGGACGAGTTTATCTCAGTCGGGATCACCATCATGATGATGAACAACGGCGAGGAATGGGACGGAAAAGAAGAAAATCTCACACACCAGAACCTCCGTCCGGTGGACATCGAAGACCTTCTGCCACGCGAGAAAATCGAAGTGGACATGAACGCCATCGGCAAGCTCCTGACAGGAAAACGCATCCTCATAACCGGAGCGGCAGGATCCATCGGTTCCGAAATGGTCCGTCAGGTAGCCAAATTCAACCCTTCCGAAATGACCCTCATCGACCAGGCGGAGACCCCGATGCACAATATCCGAATGATGATGGCCCACGATTTCGGACACATCAGCAACAGGACCATCGTCACCAGTATCACCAACAAAGAACACATGGAGCGTATCTTCGCGGCCTACAAACCTGAATACGTGTTCCACGCAGCAGCATACAAGCACGTGCCAATGATGGAGGACGACCCTGCAATCGCGGTCCAGAACAACATCTACGGTACCCGCGTCATCGCGGACCTCGCCGTGAAATACGGCACCAAGAAATTCGTGATGATATCCACCGACAAGGCCGTGAATCCGACCAATGTCATGGGCTGCAGCAAGCGAATCTGCGAAATCTATTGCCAGAGCCTGAACCAGGCTATCGCAGAAGGTAAGGTACAGGGTATAACCCAGTTTGTCACCACAAGATTCGGCAACGTCCTCGGTTCCAACGGCAGTGTGATTCCTATCTTCAAGGAGCAGATTCGTGCAGGCGGACCTGTCACAGTGACACACCCTGACATCATCCGCTACTTCATGTTGATTCCTGAAGCCTGCAAACTCGTCCTCGAAGCCGGAACTATGGGCAAGGGCGGAGAAATCTTCGTATTCGACATGGGCCAGCCGGTCAAGATAGTTGACCTCGCAAAGCGAATGATTTCGCTCTCAGGCGCGAGGAATGTCGAAATCGAATTCACCGGCCTCCGCGACGGCGAAAAACTCTATGAGGAAGTTCTCAATGACAAGGAGGGCACTCTCCCTACTGTCAATCCTAAAATCATGGTGGCCAAAGTCCGTGAATACGACTATGCTACCGCGTGCGAAAACGAGCGCCGCCTCATGGAAGTCTCCAAGACTTTCGACGATATGGCTATTGTCAAGGTCATGAAGGAAATCGTGCCGGAGTACAAGAGCCGCCAGAGCAAGTACGAGATACTTGACAAGAAGCCGGCCGATGCCCAGACAAACTAACATTGACAAAAATTACTGAAAAATGAAAGATATTAAGGAAATTAAAGTGGCTGTGGCCGGTACAGGATATGTAGGCCTCAGTATCGCCACTCTGCTTTCACAGCATCATAAAGTGACGGCTGTAGATGTCATCCCGGAAAAGGTGGAGAAAATCAATAACAGAATCTCACCTATCCAGGACGAATACATTGAGAAGTATCTGGCAGAGAAACCGTTGGACCTGACTGCGACACTCGACGGCGCAGAGGCATACAAAGATGCGGATTTCGTGGTAATTGCAGCACCGACCAACTATGACAGCAAGAAGAACTTCTTCGACACATCACACGTTGAAGAGGTCATCGAACTCGTCATGAAGGTAAATCCTGAGGCAGTGATGGTCATCAAATCTACCGTCCCTGTAGGCTATACCGCTTCAGTACGCGAGAAATATGCACACACCGGTGCTGACGGCAAGGTGGTGAAGCCTAATATCATTTTCGCCCCTGAGTTCCTCCGCGAATCTAAGGCACTGTATGACAACCTCTATCCGAGCCGTATCATCGCAGGTTATGACCACGAGGACGCAAGACTTGAAGAGGCAGCACACAAATTCGCCCAGATTATCAAGGAAGGCGCCATCAAGGAAGACGTCGAGGTGCTCTTCATGGGAACGACCGAGGCAGAGGCGGTAAAACTCTTCGCCAACACATATCTGGCACTGAGAGTAAGCTACTTCAATGAACTCGATACCTATGCCGAGATGAAAGGTCTTGATACAAAGTCTATTATCGACGGAGTCTGCCTCGACCCGCGTATCGGCACTCATTACAACAACCCGTCTTTCGGCTACGGCGGATATTGCCTCCCGAAAGATACCAAGCAGCTTCTCGCGAACTACAACGACGTACCTGAGAACCTTATCCAGGCCATCGTGGATTCCAACAGCACAAGAAAGGATTTTATTGCAGACCAGGTTCTTACGAAGGCGGGCTACTATAACAGCAACAGCCAGTGGGACAGCACCCAGGAGAAGCATTGCGTCATCGGAGTCTATCGTCTTACCATGAAGTCCAACTCCGATAACTTCCGTCAGTCTGCCATCCAGGGCATCATGAAGCGCATCAAGGCCAAGGGCGCAGAGGTCGTCATCTACGAGCCTACACTCGAAGACGGTTCATCATTCTTCGGCAGCATTGTGGTCAATGACCTCGACAAGTTCAAGGCCCAGTCCAATGCCATCATCGCGAACCGTTATGACACTTGCCTCGACGATGTCCTCGCTAAGGTTTACACACGTGACATTTTCCGCCGCGACTAATTGTGGTTAGTTACAACGTATCTCTCGAAGGCAAGACTGTCCTCGTGACCGGTGCCGCCGGCTTCATCGGCAGCAACCTCGTCAAGCGCCTGCTCTCTGACATTGACAATATCCGGGTCATCGGTATTGACAACATCACCGATTATTACGATGTCAACATAAAGTACGAGCGCCTGCGCGAAATCGAGACCCTCGGCCGAGACTGGACATTCGTCCACGCGTCGATTGCGGACAAGGATGCAGTAGAGAAGATTTTTGGTGACAACCGGATTTCAGTCGTGGTCAATCTTGCCGCGCAGGCCGGTGTCCGTTATTCCATTACGAATCCGGATGCCTATATCCAGAGCAATCTCATAGGCTTCTACAATATCCTGGAGGCGTGTCGCCATCATGAGGTGGAACATCTCGTATATGCTTCATCTTCATCTGTTTACGGCAGCAACAAGAAGGTGCCGTATTCGACAGATGACAAGGTGGACAATCCTGTGAGCCTCTATGCCGCGACCAAGAAGAGCAACGAGCTCATGGCCCATGCCTATTCGAAGCTCTACAATATACCGTCCACAGGTCTGCGTTTCTTCACGGTCTATGGTCCTGCCGGCCGTCCGGACATGGCATATTTCGGCTTCACCAACAAACTCCGTGAAGGCAAGACCATTCAGATCTTCAACTACGGCAACTGCAAACGCGACTTTACCTATGTCGATGACATCGTGGAGGGAGTTGTCCGTGTCATGAGACATGCCCCGGAGAAGCAGACTGGTGAGGACGGTCTACCGATTCCGCCGTACAAGGTATATAACATCGGCAACAATTCGCCTGAGAATCTTCTGGATTTCGTGACGATACTTCAGGAGGAACTGGTACGTGCCGGCGTACTGCCGTCCGACTACGATTTCGAGGCCCACAAGGAACTCGTCCCGATGCAGCCCGGCGACGTCCCAGTGACTTATGCAGATACCACACCGCTCGAGCAGGACTTCGGATTCAAGCCGGGCACGCCGCTTAGAGAGGGACTTAGGAGGTTCGCTGAGTGGTATGGACGGTATTATGCACTCTAATTGTGCATTTTTGCAACATAGTCTGCACATAATGAGTGAAAATTCGTTAAATTTGTTACATTGGCAGACTCAAGTAAATGATAATGTTTACGTAATATGGCATCATTACACATCAAACACTTCGGTCCGATTGAAGACTCTACTAAGATTGAATTAACTTCTCTTATGGTACTCATCGGACGTCAGAGTTCTGGCAAAAGTACTTTTATGAAGGTGCTTTGCTTCTGCCGATGGATAGAAAAACGAGTTATGGTATCGACTGATGATATCATTAACCAATATACCCATTATGGACGTTTTGTCAAGGAACTCAAGCAATTCCATAGACTCAATGATGATTATTTCAAGGATAATTCAAGTATTGAATATAATGGAGATGCTATAACTATAGAATATTGCGGAGGCACGAATCCTAAAATCAGCAGAAAGTCAGATTTCGCACAAAGGCGCTACAATAGCAAAATTTGCTATATCCCTGCCGAACGCAATCTTGTTGCCGCCCTTCAGAACATTGACAGGGCATATAAGGCGACCGAAAGAGACGTATTGTTCAATTTTATTTATGAATGGGATGAGGCTAAATCCACTTCAACAAAATCAAATCCTTATAAATTGTCGGTAACCGGAGACTTCAGTTACGCTAGCCAAGCGGGAAATGATTTAATCATACGGAAGGACGGAACAGAATCTCTGGCGTTTTATGCTTCTAGTGGTATCCAATCTGTGACACCTTTGGATGTAATGTCGCATTATATGATGTCACAAGTGGGCAGAAAGGCTCCGATGTCAATGTCGGATTTGAATGCTATTCCGGAACCGAATTCCAGGAGACTCACCTACCAGTCCGCTCAAGTTTTCATCGAAGAACCCGAACAGAATCTCTATCCGGAATCTCAACGTCTTATCATATTGAGTCTGATCAACGCTCTTGTGGAAGCTAAAAAAGTAGAATCGGAGCCAAGTATGATTATGTTGACAACGCATAGTCCATATATCATTTCTGTTGTGAATGCGCTTCTATCGGCAGCAAGTGTTGCCGGTAAAGACACAGGTAATGAAATAATAGATGCAAAGTATCTGTTGAAACCATCTGAGATTTCCGGTTATTTCATCAGCGACAATGGCATTTTCAGAAGCATTCTGGATAGCGAACTCCAAATGCTCAGCGGAATGGAACTGGACGGCGTTTCAGATTGGGTGGAAGAGATAATCAGTCAGTGTAATAAGGTTTTATATGGAGAAGAATCGTAATATCAAACCATACTCCTCCACATACTCCAGACTGGTAGGAGAAGGTTATTCTCCGGAGCAGGACCTAAAGACACGTAAGATAGTTTCAGTAAGCGAAAACGGAACGAAATATAAACTTGTCGTGAATGGAAAGTCTTCTGTAGTATTTCAGATCGATGGAGACATTATAAAGAAAGAGGAAGGTAGGAAATGCGACAAGCTGATTCTTGTCAGAAGAGATAGTGAGGCTTTAAATGAAGAGTGGGCTGAAATATTTGTAGAGTTGAAAGGAAAAGATGTTCTACGAGCAATTGAACAACTGCGTGCTACTCTAAATCATCCAAAGTTCAGGCATCCGTCTAACAAAGACATACGAGCAAGGATAGTGGCAAATTCATATCCCTCAAATAAAGCCAATACTGATATGGAAAAAGCCAAAAGAACTTTTCGTAAAGATTTCAATTGCGATCTCCGCAGCGTAAAGAATGGACAGGAGGATAGGCTGTGAGGGCTTGCGAGTGGATTGAATAAACCTTAAACGACAAATTCGACTTAATATCTAGCCACTTGCAACTAATGAAACTAATAACTGCAATTTGTTAAAAATCTGAAGAGTATGCCAAATATTGATTGGTTTAACAAACGCTATCTACGTTCCATAGACAATCTACGACTTTGGAATGAGAATCCTCGTCTTAACCCAGACGAAAAGCATATAACGCTTGCTGATTTTGTTGAGGACATAACTGAAGACGAAAACGATCGACGCAACTTTCTAGATCTTGTTAAATCTATTGCCATCAATGGATTTATTCCAGCAGAACCAATAGTAGTTTGGCAAGACACATACAACAATAAGTATTACGTTGCAGAAGGCAACCGTCGAATCTTAGCACTTAAACTTCTGAGGGAGCCATCGCGTGCGCCAAAGAAAATTCGTGCATCAATACGAGCCTACGCTAAACGTTGGACTCGTATAGATAAAATTCATGTAAACATCGCTCCGACTCTCGCTGATGCGGAATGGTATATTAACCAACGTAACAGTATTGCCACTCTTCAACGAAAATGGTCTCGTCTGCAACAGCAAAGATGGATAGAATCTCTATACGTGAAATATGGTGAGAACTACGACCTGCTCATGCAGAAAACAAACATGGGTAGAGGTGAAATTGATGCTTTTATACGAGACATAAAACTGATTAGTCTGGTAAAAGAGCCCGAAGTGACGAAGATACTTTCAGATGACGAATACAAAGCGGCAACTTCTCATCAGTTTCCTATGACCATTCTTGAGCGTTTCTTTGACTCCGCGCAAGTTAGAAAGGAATGGGGTATCACGTTTGAGGGGACTTCAGTTAATATTGAAAACCGTAAGAGTTTTCTTGAGGCATATGCATGTTTGATAAAGAATATTGTCTCATCAGATCCTAAAATCAAGATAGATACTCGTACCATTACGACGAGCATCGACAAAATACTAGAGGTGCTGCCAAAGGTGAACACCGAGTCTTCCGATCCATTTTCCGTGAATGGAAAAATGCAAGCACAGAATGCATCCTCGGTTTCGTCTAGCCCTTCTGCGAATAAAAAGTCCGAAAAGAAAGGAAATCCTGAACGATTACATTTGATTCAGCCTTGCTACAACATCAATAATGACAATTATCGTCTTGACCATCTATTCAAGGAATTAAAAGAATTACCGACGCAAAAGTATATCAATGTTGCGGCAGTCTCCATTCGTGTGTTTCTAGATTTGGCAGTTCTTGATTACATAAGTGCAGAAGGATTAGAGACTGAAATATGCACGAGATATAAGAATTCACTGAAAAACATTGAACTAAATAGGAGACTCACTTTCCTAGCTGATCAAAAAGGCTTTAAAGGCACTGACTTAGCGACAAGAATTAATCGATTGACTGATGTAAAGTCCGAATTTAGCTTGGATGTTTTAAATGGATATGTTCACGGAAAAGACACATCTTACTTAGATAGAAATTTCTTAAATAGATTGTGGGACAATTTATTCCCGCTGTTTCAACAGTTATTGGATATAACAGAAGATTCCAATATTTAGAATCATCCATCGGTTGTTACTAATTTGTAGTAGGTCTCGTTTATAGATTGTCGCGGTCTATCTATTCTAAATTGTTGATAATTTATTTGTAAATTCGAATTATCAATTAGGCGCATTGTTCTATGAGTAATTATAGTCCATTAAGATATCCTGGTGGTAAGGCTAACTTAACCCCCTATTTGAGAACAATTATCCAAAATTTAGGAATTGAACATTGTTCATATTTTGAATTGTTCGCAGGAGGTGCAGGAGCAGCTCTAAATTTATTGTTTACTAATGTCGTTAATCAAGTTGTTTTAAATGATGCCGATTTCCATATCTATTCCTTTTGGAAATCTATTTTAGAACAGACTGATGAGTTCATCCAACTGTTAGAGACGACACCCACAAACATGGAATCATGGTATCATCAACGTGATGTCTATAATGAACCACAGAACCATTCGATGTTGGAAATCGGGTTTTCAACATTTTTTCTAAATAGGTGTAACCGTTCAGGCATCATAACTAAAGCAGGTCCTATAGGCGGTTTTGAACAAAAGGGGCAATATAAAATTGATTGTCGTTTTAACAAAACTAATTTAATCAAACGCATAAAAAATATTGCAGATAGAAGAGACAATATAGAAATTTATAATGAAGATACTTTAGAGTTTATAAATAACCATCGTCAAAGATTGCAAAGACAAGATTCTTTTTTGTATTTGGACCCACCCTACTTTGTTAAAGGCAAATCATTATATCTTAATTACTATACGAATAAGGACCATGAAGAGTTGAGAAATTTAATGTCCGAACTTCGTGGCTTAAACTGGATGATTTCATATGACGATGTGCAAGAGATAAGAGATTTGTATGCCGGATTCAATTCCAGTATTCATACATTAAATTATAGTTTGCAAACTAAACGAAGCACAAACGAATTTTTTGTGTTTTCAGATACCATAAATCTATAATTCGTCCGGAATCCAGAGTGGTAAGGACCGTTGATCTTTCCGCAAAATGCTAAACACCGCGTGTAGGAATTGCCTTTATGCTTTTTACAAGATAAGGAGATACTAATAGCGAAATGAGAAAGAAGACATCACTGTCTATTCATTAGACGGCATATAATTAGGGACTATCGGGAAAAGCATGAGGCCAAAGATGGGACTCAGGTCGTTCTTCACGCCTGAAGGGGAAGAATCCCCGATGTTCCTGAAGATGTACACTGGACTCAGTTGTCCTAAACTGCTGGAACAGTTTCAGGGCATACTCGCAGACAAGTGGAGACCGTACATGGAGAATCTGGACACGATGAACACAGATGCTACGTGCTATGAGAGCGGGATGCGTTATCCGACTGACGCGAAGCTGATGTGGGAAGGGGTTGAGAAGAGCTATGCGACGATGTGCGGGTTGAGCAGCAGACTGGGAATCCACCGTCCGTTCGGTGAGAAGAAAAAGGAGAAAGACCTTGTCCGAAGGGAACTTGCCAGAGTGAGGGCGACTGCGATGGAAGGCTCGTTCGGGACACAGAAAGAGCACTACGATCTCCGGAGGGTCAAGGCTAGGACGAAGCGGATGGAAATCCTGTATATCTTCTTCGGCATCCACACGGCAAACGTGGTGCAGTTGGCGGACGGGATAGAACAGCGGTCGAGTTTGGCAACTGCCTGACACTGAAACTTGCGGTCAATGCGGAGCTCTTGTGGGAGAACTGTATCCTCGCCATGAAAAACGGACAAAAAATTCGGCCGAAACGACCGGATACAGATATAAAACTGAAATTTTGATGAGGCGGACGCAGAAATTGAAGGGATTGGCCGCAGCTTCGCTCATATTGAAAACATTGACAATCCCTAATCAACGCAAAACATTAATTTTATGCAACTTATATTACTTTCTGGTGGTTCAGGTAAGCGTCTGTGGCCACTTAGTAATGACACTCGCAGTAAGCAATTTTTGCCATTATTGGCTTCTCCTAATGGTGGGATGGAGTCAATGATTCAGCGAGTGGTTCGCCAAATAAGAGAGTCAAAGATTACTGACAATATAACATTTGCGACTAATGCTGTGCAGAGAGATAGCATCATTAATCAATTGGGCGAAGATGTCAGTGTAGTTACAGAACCAGAACGTCGTGACACTTTTCCGGCTATTGCACTTGCAAGTAGTTATCTTTCTAAAGAAAAGCAATGTAGTAATGACGAAGTCGTTGTTGTTATGCCTTGTGACGTATACACGGAGTCGACATATTTTGTTACTATAGGCAAAATGGTGGAAACTGTTGAAAAGAACGTTGCTGACCTTGTGTTAATGGGAATTACACCAACATATCCCAGTGAGAAGTTTGGATATGTGACGTCAAAGAAAGATGACTTGATGGACGGCATTGCTATGGTGGAGCGTTTTGTCGAGAAACCTAATATCGAAAAGGCGAAGGAACTTCTTGCTCAGGGGGCATTCTGGAATGGTGGCGTATTTGCATTCCGTCTTGGCTACATGATGAACATTGTGGATCAATATATCAAGGCCGAAACATTTCAGGAAATTCACGAACGGTATGTAGAATTTCCGAAAATTAGCTTTGATTATGAGGTTGCAGAAAAGGCTCAGTCTGTTGCTGTTGTTCCTTTTGCTGGCAAGTGGAAAGACCTTGGCACGTGGAACGCCTTGTGTGAGGAATTGCCAAGTACTTATATCGGCAATGTGATGATGGGAGATAACAACGTAAATACACATGCTGTTAATGAATTGGATATCCCAGTTTTCTGCGATGGATTGAAGGATGTCATTGTCGCCGCATCACCAGATGGTATAATGGTGTGCAACAAGCAGAATTCGGAGAAGATAAAGGATTACGCCAACAAACTTACAATGCGTCCAATGTATGTTGAACGTAGCTGGGGTTCCTATAGAGTGTTAGAACATTCGGAGTTTGAAGGCGGCACGAATTCTTTAACAAAGTTGGTGCACCTCATTGCCGGAAAAGACATAAGTTATCATTTGCATCATCATCACAGTGAGATATGGACGTGTATTGCAGGTGAAGGTGCATTTGTGCTGGACAGAGAATGCAAGGATGTCAAGAGGGGAGATGTGATGGACATTCCATACGGACATCTTCATGCTATAAAGGCGATAACTGATATGACATTCATAGAGGTGCAAATAGGTAATCTTCTTGAGGAGGATGTTGTTGAAAGTCTTGAATGGAAGTGAAAAGAGTTAGTATAGAGAAATATGAGGCATTTGCTAATTATTTGAGGTTGAGAAAAACTATATAAATAGGAAACTCGTAATTGATATTTATTTGAATAGAAATATGAAACAATTGATAATCAGCGCAATAAGCCATATTAGGGGGGGGTATTATGGACTTAAAGCAACTATCGTAGAAAGAGTTATTCCCAGTCTCCCTAGTAAAACACTCAGAAATAGGCTAATTCGTTTATCTGGAGTGAAGGCATCTAAGAATGTCCATTTCTATCCAGGTTTCACTGTTAGGAATCCTAATGGGCTTGTAATTGAAGATGGCGTTAATATAGGTCCAAAATGTTTGCTTGATGCACGAAGAGGATTAACTATTCGAAGTAATGCAGTCGTTGCATATGAGGCGATTATTTGGACGTTAAACCATGATTACAATGATATTCATTTCAAAGGAAAAGGGGCTCCTACAGAAATTGGAGAATATGCATGGATATGTAGTCGTTCTATCATTTTACCAGGACTTAAGATAGGTAAAGGAGCTATTGTGGCGTCTGGAGCTATAGTTACAAAAGACGTTCCCGATTATGCAATTGTCGGTGGCGTTCCAGCAAAAATCATCGGTTATAGGGAGGAAAATGATTATAAATATGGTTATCATCATAACAATGACACGTCGCATTTATATTAAAGTTAAATATGGAAGCATCAGCAAAAGTCGTTTTTAATACAATAATACTTTATATAAAAGTAATTTCATCTCTGGCTATAGCCCTTATTTCAGTTCCACTAGTGCTAAAAGCTTTAGGTGCAAGCGATTATGGACTATATAACCTAGTTGCAGGCGTTGTGGGTATGTTGGCATTTTTAAATAACTCCATGACCGTTTCGTCTCAGCGATATATGTCAGTTGCAATGGGAGGAAATGATTGCAAAAAAATTAATAATATATATAACACTAGTTTTCTATTACATCTATGTCTGGGTTTATTTGTTGTTGTCATATTCGAGGTTGTTGGATTGTATGCCATTGATAAACTGAATATTTCTCCCGATAGAATGGCAAGTGCTCAAATTATATATCAGTTTCTTATATTAAGTACATTTGCAAAGATTATTTCTGTGCCATTTGATGCATTGATGAATGCTAAAGAAGATATGCTTCCATTTTCTGTAATTGAATTAACAGATTCTGTCCTTATGCTTGCAGTTGCTGTGTCAATCTCATATATTCCTGGAGACAGACTAATTTATTATGGGATGAGTGTAGCTATAATTTCTGTTGCTGTTCTATTTATGAAATTTGTTTGGTGTAGTCAAGCGTACAATGAATATAAAATCAAGCTGATAGAGAATCGAGGACAATTATATTTAAAAGAAATGCTCGGGTTTACGGGGTGGAATTTGTTTGGAGGCTTAGCAATGATTGGCCGTAATCAAGGAGTGGCGATTGTCATAAATTTATTCTTAGGAACTTTAGTTAATGCAGCATATGGTATTGCCAACCAAATTAATGGTGCTCTTTGTCAGTTTTCTTCTACTTTTCAGAAGGCAATCAATCCTCAACTTATGAAAAGCGAAGGAATGAATGATAGAAATAGACTCTTGCGTATTTCTTTTATTTCCTCTAAGTTTTCCGTTCTTGCACTTGCCTTGTTTGCGATTCCTCTTATTATAGAAATGGATGGAGTGTTAAGAATATGGTTAAAAGACGATGTCCCACCATATACAATAAGACTTGCACAGTGCATATTGGTTTTATCAATAGCTTACCAATATTCGGTAGGTATCATGTCCGCAATTCAGGCCACAGGTAGAATTCGTAATTATCAAATTACGATGGGGAGCATTTTGTTGTTTAATATTCCTATAGCATACTTCATTCTAAAATTTGGATATCCTGTATATTATACGACGATAGCTTTTATTGTACTTGAGATAATATCGCTTTTTGTTCGACTCTTTATGGCTAAGCATTTGACGGGAATGAAGATTATTGATTATTATAAGAATGTTATACATCCCTCATTAGTTATTATACTCATTCCTATGTGTTTAGCTTTCACAGTTCATTTTATTATGGATAGTTCGTTAATAAGACTTATTGTCGTAACTCTAGTATATGTCTTGTCCTTTGTTGCTCTTATGTTTAAATATGCATTTGACGAAAATCAACGGAAAGTTGTACTAACAAAAATATCCAATAAATTTAAAAGTAAATGACATGAGATTAGGAATACTTACTTTTTTTAATGGCTTTAATTTCGGAGCTAATCTTCAAGCTGTGTCTACTTATTTATACTTAAAGAAACATGGTCATACTCCAATTTTTATAAACTATAAGTCTAAAGAAAATTACAATAGATGGTTGAATCTCCATCAAAATAATCAATTTCAAGCGCATTTACAATTTGTAAATAGGATAATTAAAAATCAGACTACATTTTGCCATGATTCAGGGGAAATAATGAATGTTATCAACTCAGAACAAATAGATGCTGTAATAATTGGTTCTGACGCTGTACTTCAACATCATCCATTTTTAACAAGGTTAAAGTTTGATAAAATACGGCTTGTTAGAAAGAGCCATATGGTGCCGGAGTTGCTGTTTCCTTCTCCTTTTTGGGGAATAGGTATAGCGGAGCGTGTACCTACAGCTCTTATGTCTGTATCGTCCCAAAATTCACCGTACCATTCATTTTCTTCAAGAAGTATAGTAAAAATGAATAAGACTTTAGTTAACATGAGGTATATTTCTGTACGAGATAATTGGACAAAGGACATGGTGAACTATATTACTGGAAAAAATGTAGATGTTACTCCGGATCCTGTCTTTGCGTTTAATTACAATGCACCAGAATTAATTTTGTCAAAGGATGAAGTGAAATTTAAATACAATTTACCGGATAAATATGTTTTAGTGTGTCTTGGGGGACAAACTCTTAGTGTTAAGCAACTTGATGAACTTAAAAATTTATATGCAAAAGAAGGAATAACATGTGTAGCGTTTAAACTTCCCAATGGTATTTGTTTTGAGCATCATTTCGATTATTCTATAGATGGATTACTCCCTTCAAATGATTGGTATTCTATAATAAAACATTCTGCTGGATACATAGGTACTAATATGCATCCCATTGTTGTCTCATTACACAATGCTGTTCCTTGCTTTAGTATTGATAATTGGGGAAGAACGGACTTTTTTAATAGGAAAGTACATGACGGTTCAAGTAAGGTGGAAGATATCATGAAATGTTTTGGTGTTTCTGAAAATCATAGAATGGAACAACAAGGGCGATGTGATGTAACTGCGAATGAAATATTTTATAAAATGAATTCTTTTCCTGTTGATGATGTTAAAATTAAATCTGAGAATATTTATAGGAAATATTCGGAAATGATGAAATCTGTTATTGAAAGCTTATCACAGAATAACTGATGAATAATAATTTATCAAAGAAAAGTATTCCAATGTTTCTTTTGGCTGCTTTTCCTATATTGGATTACTATTATGTTGGTACGTCTAATTTTACATTGGCCACTGTTTTTTCTTTATTACTCTTTGTATACACATTACAGATTGGTAAATTTAGTTTCAAGAGTGTCCCTAAGTCGTATTATTGGTATTGGTTATATAGCGCATTACAAATATATCTGATTGCAGGCATTGGAGGATGGTCGGATTGTATTCCTGGCGGCGTTATGCTTGTTATCTTTTCTTTATCTGTTTTCGCTTTTGCATCGTATTTTGACATATATGCATTGCAGAAGTATATGAGGTGGATATTTTTAGTGGCATCTTTCCTGTGGTTTTTCCAAAATGTTGTATGGCTTTCAACCGGTGTTAAAATTTCCACATTCTTGCCTCTTACAAATAGTATTTTGTCCAATCACATGACATATAAGGAATTAACGCTTTGGCAGAATGAAGTCGGTGGTGAGTTAATTGAGCGTTTCAGTTCTTTATTTTCGGAGCCTTCTCATTTTGCTCAGTACTCGTTGATGCTTCTTTCTATAGAGTTGTTCATAGGAAATAATAAGAATAAATTATACACACAGTTTTCTGTAATGATAGTTGCTATGCTGTTTTTGATGCAGTCTGGAGCGGGGCTCATGGGGTTGGGTTTCATTGCTATTGTGAAATTGTTGTATGTTCTTTTAGTGACTAGAAAGAAAAAATACTATTTCTTACTTGCAGTATTAATTCCGCTATTTGTAATAGGCATACGTTGGTATCTTAATTCTCAGGCTGGTTCATATATTTCAGAAAGAACAGAGCAACTCGATTATACTAATGAATCATCAACAAGTAGTGGCTTTGTGCGACTGTATTTTGGGTGGTATAAATATGGAGAGTTATCTCCAGTCCAAAAGATATTGGGAACTTCACGAACTGCTATAAATGAAATGCGTGAGGGTGGTTTTTTTAATGGTGTAACAAATGTGCTATGTGCACAAGGTTTGATAGGCCTTTTTCTGTTGATATTTTTTTATGCTAAGACATGCAAAATAAAGGAACCTTATTCTTGTGCAGTTTCATTATATATGCTTTTTATCTCTTTGATAGCATCTACATATCTTGGTGGTTTGATGTTGATATCAGCTGCAATAGTTTTGGGGGGTCATTGGAAAGAAAAGGCAAAAGTTAATATTTTTAATTAGCGACTAAAAGAGCTTTATGTCAAATATTCTATCAACTGAACATCTTTGTCTCGAATGCCGTGCGTGTGAACAAATATGTCCTAAATGTGCTATTTCTATGCGGGAAAATGCTGAGGGCTTTTCGTATCCAAATATTGATATGGATAAATGTATAGATTGTGGCTTATGTGTCAAGGTTTGCCCTGCAATTCATGCGGACGACATAAAGAGCAAGTCTTGTGAGGTCTATGCTGCACAACTTAAAGATAAAACTATTCTCAAAAAAAGTAGTTCTGGAGGAGTTTTTTCTTTAATAGCTGAGCATGTAATAAATTCTGGAGGAATTGTTTATGGGGCAGCCTGGGATGAACATCTCCAATTGCGTCATATTGGTGTTGAAACAATTGATGATTTGCAAAAACTTCGTGGCTCTAAGTATGTCCATTCAGATATAGGTAACACATTTGTACAAGCTCGTGATAATCTTAAATCTGGGCGATTGGTATACTTCACTGGTACTCCTTGTCAAATAGCTGGCCTTAAACTATTTCTTCGCAAGGACTACACTAATCTTATAACTTCAGATTTAGTGTGTCATGGAACGCCTTCGCAAAAACTCTTTAATCTGTTTGTGAAGGGTATGGAGAAAGACAGGAATGTAAGATTGATCGATTACCAGTTCCGTGATAAAAAAGTTTTTGGATGGAGCTGTTCTTCTTCTTCTTCTTCTATAAATAAGAAAACAGGCAAGAAAAAGTACCATTTCTATGACAGGAATATGGTAGGGTATTTTCAAGCATTTATCAAAGGTCATATAACGCGGGAAGATTGTTACAATTGTCCTTTTGCATGTCCGGAACGAGTAAGTGACATTACGCTTGCTGACTATTGGGATGTTTCCGAGCATCATCCTGAGTTCCCAAATCGTCGTGAAGGAGTTTCGTTAATACTGATTAATTCTACAAAAGGAAAGAACTTGTTGGATTTGTTAGAGAAGAATGTCATTTTATGTAAGAGTACAATTACAAGTGCTTTGAATACTTCCAACCATAATTTGAAAGCTCCAACGCCTCGTCCGGCAGAACGTGACAACGCATATAATGACGCCTTCTCAGATTTTGAAAGTTTCCGTGATAAATACGCGGCCATGGCACGTCCAGAGGATTATTATCGAAAAGCATATCGTAATATGAGAATTAAATCTATCCCATTAATACGAACCTTGTTAAAAGCAATAGGAAAAGCATGAGAAAGGTTAGTATAATCACTATTATAGACAATAATAATTTTGGGACTTTCTTACAAGCTTTTGCGTTATGTAAGAAAATAGAGCAGTTAGGAGCTAAACCTGAATTAGTGGATTATTGTCGCCCTCATATGTCTTGGAAATATAGCTTTAAAACAATATTCGAGACAATACACAATCCATTGAGGATACTGAGTCGCTTATTGTCATTATGGAAGTCAAATATAATTCATAATAAGGACAGAAGATTTATATATCAGTATCTTTCTTCTCACTCTTGTAATAGTATTGAAGATATTAAACGTACTGTATCAGCGGATGTATATATGTCTGGAAGTGATCAAGTATGGAACAGTATACACAATAGAGG
>ERZ1035032.1187-NODE-1187-length-17187-cov-14.426162_pt1 | contig 17187 bp, 16 predicted proteins | sample MGYA00520693_ERZ1035032 | MGnify/ENA primary metagenome ERZ1035032 (study PRJEB33766, sample SAMN09781740) | gut metagenome | biome: gut microbiome | host: Homo sapiens | place: Madagascar | study: EMG produced TPA metagenomics assembly of the PRJNA485056 data... | reverse complement strand
GTTTAAATACAGTGTATAAATGCATAAATATACATGAATAATTAAAAATAATGCATAAAAATAAAAAAGTAGTAGACATTTGAATAGAAAGTGATATTATGGAACTATTCAGAGTCAGATAAATATCGAAAATATTCGTCGAATGCTTGCATTCGTAAGAAAATTTGATGATATTTATATGACGAAGTAACCACCATAAGCAAAAGGAAAGCTGCGTAGCAGCGACTTTGCGAATGGGGGTCTGAATAGTTCCATAAATATAAGTGAGGTAGAAAAATGATCAGAGTAGGAATCATCGGAGCAACCGGTTATGCCGGAGGAGAACTGGTACGTATCCTGTTGAACCACAAGGATGCCAAAATCGTATGGTACGGTTCCCGAAGCTATATAGATAAGAAATATTATCAGGTATACCAGAACATGTTTCAGCTGGTGGAGGATATTTGCAAGGACGACAATCTGGAAGAATTGGCGAAGCAGGTGGATGTGATCTTTACCGCGACCCCTCAGGGATTCCTGGCGGGACTTCTGACCGAGGAGATTCTCTCTCAGGTGAAGATCGTGGATTTGTCCGCGGACTATCGTATCAAGGATGTGGCTACCTATGAGAAATGGTACGGCATCGAGCATAAGTCTCCGCAGTTCATCGAGGAAGCGGTATACGGACTCTGCGAGATCAACCGTGACAAGATTACAGAGAAGACCAGACTGGTAGCAAATCCCGGCTGTTATACCACTTGCTCGATCCTGACCGCTTACCCTATGGTAAAGGAAGGCATGATCGATGTGAATACCCTGATCGTGGATGCCAAGTCCGGAACCTCCGGTGCAGGCAGAGGAGCCAAGGTGCCCAACCTGTTCTGCGAAGTGAATGAGAATATGAAAGCATACGGTGTGGCAAGCCACAGACATACCCCGGAGATCGAGGAGCAGTTAGGCTATGCGGGCAACTGTCAGGTGACCATTAATTTCACACCACATCTCGTACCTATGAACCGTGGTATTCTGGCAACCGAGTATGCAACACTGAAGAGAAAACCGGACGGCACACTTCCTACTTATGAAGAGGTAAAGGCTGTCTATGATAAATATTATGCAAACGAGAAATTTGTCCGTGTACTGGATAAGGGCAGCTGCCCCGAGACCAAGTGGGTGGAAGGCAGTAACTACGTGGATATCAACTTCGTCATCGACGAGCGTACCGGACGCATCATTATGATGGGTGCACTGGACAATCTCGTAAAAGGCGCTGCCGGTCAGGCAGTACAGAATATGAACCTGCTGTTCGGACTTCCCGAGAGCGAAGGGCTTAAGCTGGTTCCCTGCTTCCCTTAAAGCAGACACAGGACAAGGACGAAAGGATTACATACATCAATGAGCAAACAGTTTACGATCAAACCAATGACCATAGAAGATTATGACGGTCTGCATGCCCTCTGGATGACCATTCATGGCTTCGGTATCCGAAGCATCGATGATTCCAGAGAAGGTGTGGAGCGTTTTATCAACCGGAATCCCGGTACCAGTGTGGTAGCCATCGGGGAGGATGGAACCGTAGTGGGCGGCATTCTCTGCGGTCATGACGGACGACGGGGCTGTCTGTATCATGTATGTGTGAGAGAAGATCATAGAAGACTTGGCATTGGAAAAGCCATGGTGGTTCACTGTATGAATGCCCTGAAAGAAGAGCACATCAATAAAGTCAGCCTGATCGCTTTTACCCAGAATGATATCGGTAATGCTTTCTGGAAATGCATTGGCTGGACGAAGCGGGAAGACCTGAACTATTACGATTTTACCCTGAACGAAGAAAACATTACGGCGTTTAATCAATAGAAACAAAATCGAAAGGAGATTATTCCAATATGAAACAGATCCAGGGCGGTGTGACCGCAGCAAAAGGCTTTGAGGCAGCAGGTGTTGAGGCTGCCATTAAATATCAGAATCGTAAGGATATGGCACTGATCGTAAGTAAGGTTCCCTGCACCGTGGCAGGTACTTTTACCTCCAATGTGGTAAAGGCGGCTCCTGTGCTGTGGGATAAGCAGATCGTGGAACATTCCGCATATGCACAGGCAGTGGTAGTTAATTCCGGAATCGCCAATGCCTGCACCGGCAAACAGGGACTGGACTGCTGCGAGGCTGAAGCAAAATGTGCCGGAGAATTGTTAGGAGTGCCCACGGATGCAGTACTGGTAGCATCCACCGGTGTCATCGGTATGCAGATTCCCGTAGATAAGATTACCGCTGGAATCAAAAAGCTGGTGACAGCGAAGGCGGACACCTTAGAGGCCGGTTCCGATGCGGCTCATGCCATCATGACCACCGATACCATTTCCAAGGAGATTGCCATTGAGACCGAGATCGGCGGCAAGACCGTGATATTAGGCGGTATGTGCAAGGGCTCCGGAATGATCCATCCGAACATGTGCACTATGTTAGGCTTTGTAACCACCGATGTGAATATTTCCAAAGAGATGTTACAGAAGTGCGTCAGCGCAGACGTAGTAGATTCCTTTAACATGATCTCCGTGGACGGCGATACTTCCACCAATGATACACTGTTAGTACTGGCGAACGGTATGGCAGGCAATGAGGAGATCACCGCAGAGGGCGAAGATTACGACAAGTTCTGCAAGGCATTGCATGAGATCACCACGTTCCTGGCCAAGAAAATGGCAGGAGACGGCGAAGGAGCAACCGCCCTGTTTGAGACCAAAGTGATCCATGCAGCCAGCAAGGAAGATGCCAGAACCCTGGCGAAATCCGTGATCTGTTCTTCCCTGACCAAGGCAGCTATCTTCGGACATGATGCTAACTGGGGACGTATCCTCTGTGCACTGGGCTATTCCGGAGCCGGATTCGATCCGGAAAATGTAGACCTGTATTTCGAGAGCAAGAGCGGCAAGATCCATATCTTCGGTAATGGCGTGGCATGTGATTACAGCGAGGAAGAGGCTACGAAGATTCTCTCCGATCCGGAAGTTACTGCCCTGGTGGATATGCATATGGGTGATGCGGAAGCAACTGCATGGGGCTGTGATCTAAGCTATGACTATGTGAAGATCAACGCAGACTATCGTTCCTAAGACAGTGCGCGACATACGGAAGAAATAAGTGACGGGCGGATAGGATATCTGCGGAAAGGCATGGACAAAACAATGGAAAAAGATATGGAACAGGTAATGAAAAAAGCAGAAGTGCTGATTGAGGCACTTCCTTACATACAGAAATTCAATCGCAAGATCATTGTGGTAAAATACGGCGGCAGCGCCATGAGCAATGAAGAACTGCAGAAGAATGTCATCAAGGACGTGACACTGTTGAAGCTGGTAGGTTTCAAACCCATCATCGTGCACGGCGGCGGCAAGGAGATCAGCCGCTGGGTCGGCAAGGTCGGCAAAGAGGCGAAGTTTATAAACGGTCTGCGTGTCACCGATGCGGAGACCATGGAAATTGCCGAAATGGTATTGAACAAGGTGAATAAGAGCCTGGTGACCATGGTGGAAGAACTGGGGGTCAAGGCAGTCGGTGTCAGCGGTAAGGACGGTGGACTGCTTCAGGTAGAGAAAAAATATTCCGACGGTCAGGACATCGGTTATGTGGGGGAGATCACCGGCGTGAATCCCGATATTCTCTTCGATATGCTGGAGAAGGATTACCTGCCCATCATCGCCCCCATCGGACTGGACAAAGATTATCACACCTACAATATCAATGCGGATGATGCAGCCTGCGCGATCGCAAAAGCAGTACATGCGGAGAAACTGGCGTTCCTGACAGACATCGAAGGTCTGTACAAGGATATCAACGACAAGTCCACCTTTATCTCCAGACTGACCGCCTCCGAGGCAGAGGGACTGATCCACGACGGTTACATCGGCGGTGGCATGCTGCCGAAGTTAAACAACTGTACTTCCGCCATCCGTAACGGCGTAAACCGTGTGCATATTCTGGACGGACGCCTGGCACACTGCCTGCTGCTGGAGATCTTCACCAATCAGGGTATCGGTACCGCGATCGTATCCGATGAGGAGGAATAGAAAAATGAGTGACACCATGAAAGAATATATTGCAGAGGCGGAAAAAGATTTGCTGCATACCTATAACCGGTACCAGATCGTTCTGGATAAGGGGGATGGTGTGTATCTGTATGATACAGACGGTAAAAAATATCTGGATTTTGTGGCCGGTATTGCTGTGTTTGCACTGGGATATCAGAACAAAGCATACAACGATGCACTGAAAGCACAGATTGACAAGGTGATCCACACTTCCAATTATTATTACAATGTGCCTGCCATCGAAGCGGCAAGAAAGATCAAAAAAGTATCCGGCATGGATCGCGTCTTTTTCACCAATTCCGGCGCGGAAGCAGTGGAGGGTGCCATCAAGGCAGCCAGAAAATACGCCTATCTGAAAGACGGCTGTACCGATCACGAGATCATTGCCATGAACCATTCTTTCCATGGCAGAACCATGGGAGCTTTGTCCGTAACAGGCAATCCCAAGTATCGTGAGGCATTCCAGCCTATGATCGGTCATATCAGATTCGCCGATCTGAATGATTTTCAGAGTGTTCTGGATCAGGTGACGGACAAGACCTGCGCTATCATTATGGAAACCGTGCAGGGCGAGGGCGGACTGTATCCCGCTACCGGGGAATTCTTAAAGCAGGTACGTGATCTGTGCAATGAACGGGATATCCTGCTGATCTTAGATGAGATCCAGTGTGGCATGGGCCGTACCGGCTACATGTATGCATGGCAGCGCTTCGGTGTGAAGCCGGATATCATGACCTCAGCCAAGGCATTAGGCTGCGGCGTGCCGGTAGGAGCTTTTATGATGACAGAAAAGGTTGCACAACATTCTCTGACCGCCGGAGATCACGGAACTACCTATGGTGGCAACCCGTTGGCCTGCGCTGCTGTGGAAAAAGTGCTTGATTTATTCGAAGAGGACCATATAATAGAACATGTGAGAGAGGTGGCTCCTTATCTGGAACAGCGCCTGAACGAACTGGCAGACAAATACGACTGCATTAAGGAACGCCGTGGCGTGGGACTGATGCAGGGACTGGTATTTGACCATCCGGTAGGAGACATTATTAATAAGGCATTGGAGAAGGGGTTGATCCTGATTAATGCCGGTGCGGACATTATTCGTTTTGTACCTCCTCTCGTAATTACCAGAGAAAATGTGGACGAAATGATCACTATTTTGGACACCTGTATCGAATAAGAGGTTTAAGTTAAGTATGTTTTTGAAAAAAAGAATGATTGCAACAGCAGCTGTGATCGCCATGGCTGCTGCAGCTGTTTACGGAAGTACGCAGGAAATGAGTCAGACGCAGGATACCGGAGATCGTCTGCAGTTATTTCGCGGGAAGGAGACCATCTACTGCTGGTATTCGGATGAGTCTCTGTCCGGCTATATCAATGCAGCAGCGGTGTCTTTCGGAGAACAGAATAGGGTCCGTGTGATCCCGGTGCTGACTTCCGACAGTGAATATCTGGAGGCGATCAATCAGGAGACACTGCATTCCGATCAGATACCGGATATCTATCTGTTAAGCAGTGACTCCCTGGAGAAGGCTTATCTTGCGGGACTGGCATCGAAAGTGCCGGATACGGAGGGAATCTGCGATACGGATCATTTTTCCCAGGCAGCGCTGGCAGCGGTGACCTATCATGATAAGATCATAGGATATCCCGTGTACTTTGATACCAGCGCACTGGTATATAATGAAGACTATCTTAAGACCTGGGCGACGCAACAGGCGGAAAAAGAGCTGGCCGGCAGCAGTGACAATGATGAACCGGTAGGAGAAGGTGAAGAGATCATCGAGGAAGATTCTCTTCCGGAGGATCAGACCACAGAGCAGGCTACCGCGGACGAGGCAGCGGTAAACGCGCTGGCGGAACAGTATTTCGCCAAGGCACTTCCTTCTACGGTGGACGATCTGTTGAACATTGCAGACACTTTTGATGCACCGGAAGGTGTGGAAGGTGTCATGAAATGGGATGTGAATAATATTTTCTATAATTACTGGATCGTGGGTAATTACATGATCGTAGGCGGTGACCCCGGTGATGATAGAAATGACATCAATATTAATAATCCGGAGACCATACAGTGTCTGGAAGTATACAAGGCACTGAACCAGTTCTTCTTCATCGAGTCCGACGCTGTGACCTATGATTCCGTGATTCAGGACTTTATTGATGGAAAGACCATGTTTACCATCGGCACCACGGATGTGGTAAAGCGGCTGGAGGATGCAAAAGCGGACGGCAGTCTTACATTCAATTACGGAATTGCATGTATGCCGGATGTCAGTGCCGAGCTTCAAAGCAGATCCCTGTCTGTTACGGGAGCGGCAGTTATCAACGGTTATTCGGAGCACAAGGAACTGGCGGATCGTTTTGCGGCGTATCTGGCGGAAGGATATTCTGACGGATTATATGAACGTTCCGGTAAAATGCCGGCAAGCCTTTATGCGGCAGAGAATGAGGACAACGGAGCACTCACCGTATTTGCTGACGAGTATGCGGACAGCGTATCCCTTCCGAAAATGCTGGAGACAGGGAACTTCTGGATGCAATTGGAGGTATTGTTCTCCAAGGTATGGAATGGTGAGGATGTGACAACACTGGTAGAGCAGCTTGCGGGAACAATAGCTGAACAGGTGGGAAGTACAGAAAATTAGATTAGTACAGTAAAATATGAATGAAGGAACCGGTCACAGGATAGACTACTACTAAAAAGAAAAGGTGGTAGAATCCTAATGATCGGTTTTTTGATTGCATTATTATCCGGAGCACTGATGAGTATTCAGGGCGTGTTCAATACCCAGGTGACGAAAAACTCAGGCATCTGGACCGCCAGTGCTTTTGTGCAATTTACGGCACTGTTGGTATGCCTGGGCGCATGGCTGTGCACGGAGCGCACTTCTTTTCTTAAGGTATGGCAGGTGGAGCCGAAATACATGCTTTTAGGAGGCGCCATCGGTGCATTTATTACGTATACCGTAATTCGCAGCATGGATGCCCTGGGACCGGCGAAAGCGGTCATGCTGATCGTGACCGCACAACTGGCAGTGGCGTATATCATCGAACTGTTCGGGTGGTTTGGCGTGGAGAAGCAGCCATGGGAGTGGCGCAAGGCGGTCGGCATGGCGGTGGCAATTGTGGGAATCATAATTTTCAAGTGGTAACTATTATGAAAAAACTATCAATTAATTATCATAAATACGAAAACAACTTGTAAATTCCGCGTGATTCCAGTACAATAAAAGTTAACAGCATAGAGAGGCAATCCCCTGAAAAGAACGACAGGAAGGGGACTATGATGTTTTTTAAAGTTATTTCTAAAATAAAATATAGGTGTATGATCATTCTGTTGGGATGCATTGCACTTCTCATGGCAGGCTGTGGGGGGAAGGACGAGGCAATTATTTTGCTTCCGTCCGGAGAGTCTGTGGCAGAATATCCGGAGCTGGAAGCCGTGGAACAGGACGCGGAGACTGTGGATAACAATGTGGCGTTATCGGCAGCGGAGACGATAAACAAAACACAGATGGTGTATGTCTATGTCTGTGGGGCCGTGTATTCACCGGGAGTCGTGGAAATCGCGGAGGGCAGCAGAGCAGAAGAAGCCCTGCGCCTGGCGGGCGGTATGACACAGGAAGCGGATCCCTTTTATGTGAATCTGGCGGAGACGGTGACGGATGGACAGAAGTTGTATTTTCCCACGACAGAGGAAGCTAAGAGGCTGGAGACTGCAGCAAAAGCGGCGGAAGAGGGACTGGTGAATATCAATATGGCATCCGAGGAGGAATTGTGTACCCTTCCCGGAATCGGAGCTTCCAGGGCAGCGGACATTGTGCGTTACCGGGAGAAAAACGGTAGTTTTCAGACCAAAGAAGATATTATGAAGGTATCCGGGATCAAACAGAATGCCTATGATAAGTTATGTGATAAAATTACGGTGCAGTGAGAGTGTATAGCACCGGGAAGAGAAAAGTAAGATAGAGAGGTTGAGGAAGATGGCAGGCAAGAAAGTGCTGGTAGTGGATGATGAGAAGCTGATCGTGAAGGGAATCCGTTTCAGCCTGGAGCAGGACAATATGGAAGTGGACTGTGCCTATGACGGAGAGGAAGCCCTGCAGATGGCGCGTAATAAGGAATATGACATTATATTGCTGGATGTCATGTTACCGAAGCTGACTGGTTTCGAGGTCTGCCAGCAGATCCGCGAATTTTCCAATGTGCCGGTGATCATGCTGACCGCCAAGGGAGACGATATGGATAAGATCCTGGGGCTGGAATACGGTGCCGACGATTACATAACGAAACCTTTCAATATACTGGAAGTAAAGGCGAGAATCAAAGCAATCTTCCGCCGCATGGAGCCGAAGAAGGGAACTGCGGAGAATACCGTTATCTTAGAGAGTGGCGATCTGAAGCTGGATCGTGAGGGCAGAAGAGCCTACATCCAGGGAAGAGAGATCGGTCTGACGGCCAAAGAATTCGAAGTACTGGAGCTTCTGATGCTGAATCCGGACAAGGTATACAGCAGAGAGAATCTGTTAAAACTTGTGTGGGGCACGGACTATCCCGGAGATGTGCGTACCGTGGATGTACATATCCGGAGACTGCGCGAGAAGATCGAATTGAGTCCCAGCGAACCCAGGTATGTCCATACCAAGTGGGGCGTCGGCTACTACTTTAATGATAAACTCAGCCATGGACAGAATGCGTGACTGCTTGCAGGCAAAGCATTCTGTCCATGAGCGGAGTGAACGAACATGAGCAAGGAGGACGATAGTCCGGAATGCGAATGGGCGTTACGATTTCGGGAGTGCGAAGCACGAAGAAATCGTATATCATGTCATGGAGTCGGATGAGCGTGACTGCTTGCAGGCAAAGCATTCTGTCCATGAGCGGAGTGAACGAACATGAGCAAGGAGGACGATAGTCCGGAATGCGAATGGGCGTTACGATTTCGGGAGTGCGAAGCACGAAGAAATCGTATATCATGTCATGGAGTCGGATGAGCGTGACTGCTTGCAGGCAAAGCATTCTGTCCATGAGCGGAGTGAACGAACTGAGGTTTTTATATTGTGAAGAAATGGAATAAAGAACGATTCATAACTATATGGGAAAAAATAGAGAGCATGATCGAACTTCGAAGCCTTCGTGCCCGTATTTTCCTGTTGATCCTGTTGATCGGTCTCGTGCCCTGCATTGCCATGCGTCACGGCATTGTGAATAATTATGAGGATATGGCAGTGGAACAGCGGATCACCGTGGTGCAGAACCAGCTGATGATCCTGGCAAACCACCTGGTCAGCAACAATTATTTGAGCAGCCACGGCGTCAGAGAGGATACCGGCAATTCCAGAGAAGTCATCAACGCGGAGCTGGAGATGCTGTCCAATCTGTACGAAGGCCGTGTGATGATCATTAACAAGAACTTCAAGGTTGAGAAGGATACCTACGGCATCAGTGAAGGGAAGACGATCATTTCCGAGGAAGTCATTAAGTGTTTTCAGGGGGAAAATGTCTCTCACTACGACCCGGAGCACGGTTACATAGAGATGACAACTCCCATCATGGATACCACAGCCAATACCACGGACGAGAACGGCAAAAGAAATCCCGATGCGATCCGTGGTGTCATGCTGACCAGTATTTCCAATGACAGTATTGTAAATGCCAAGGAAGTGTTGAACCGGAAGGCATATATCATGGAAGTGATCATGATCGTGGCGATCCTGGCACTGGCAATCGTGTTGTCCCAGGTGCTGACGAAGCCGTTCAACCGGGTTACCCAGGCGATTAGTGCGGTACGGGAAGGCTTCAGCGATGAGACCATATCAGTCCCGGATTATGTGGAGACCGTACATATTGTAGATGCGTTTAATCAACTGTTAAAACGAATGAAGGCACTGGATGATTCCAGACAGGAGTTCGTGGCAAATGTGTCCCATGAACTGAAAACTCCCATGACATCCATAAAAGTTCTGGCAGATTCCCTGCTGGCACAGGAAGATGCCCCGGCGGAACTGTATCGTGAGTTCATGGAGGATATTGCCTCAGAAATCGACAGAGAGAATCAGATCATCACAGATCTGCTGGCTTTGGTAAAAATGGACAAGAAGGTGCAGGATCTGAACATTGTATCATTGAATATCAATGATCTGACAGAACTGATCCTGAAGAGGCTGCGTCCTATCGCCCGGAAAAAAGATGTGGAAGTCGTATTTGAGAGCGTTCGCCCCGTAGTAGCGGAAGTTGATGAGGTCAAGATGACGCTGATCATGACGAATCTGGTGGAAAATGCCATCAAATACAACAAGGATCATGGCTGGGTAAAGGTGGTACTGGATGCGGATCATCAGTATTTTACTTTTGAAGTCAGCGATTCCGGTATCGGCATCCCGGAGGAATCCCTGGCACACATCTGCGAACGTTTTTATCGTGTGGACAAGTCCCATTCCAGAGAGATCGGAGGAACCGGACTGGGGCTGGCGATCACCAAGAGTGCCGTGCTGATGCACAAAGGATCCCTCACGGTGACCAGCACAGAAGGACAGGGATCCTGCTTCCTGGTGAAGATTCCGCTAATGTATATAGCGTCTTAGAAGGACTGTGACTATGAAGAAAATAATAAGTTATATGATGACAGGAATATTGCTGTTGTCGTTTTTGTTGACCGGATGTGGTAAGACAGAACCCCAGACCGGGAAGAAAATGTCCATGTATTATATCAATACAGCGGAGACGAAGGTTGAGGTACATGAACAATATCTGAACACCAAGACACCGGAAGAACAGGTGGATGAGACCATGAGGTATCTATCCACAACTCCGGAAAAGCTGGAATATAAGGCACCTTTGGATATGGGATTCCAGGTCCTGGATTATGAAGTAGAAGATGGGAAACTTTTGATCAACGTAAACAAGGCGTATTCGGAACTGTCTCCCACTACGGAGGTGCTGGTGCGCGCAGCCATTGTAAGAACGCTTACGCAGCTGCCCGATGTGAAGTATGTGGGCATTACCGTAGAGGACAGTCAGCTGTACGATAATGCCGGGGAACTGGTAGGATGGATGAATGCCGATCAGTTTATCAATAATGACGGTAACGAGATCAATACCTATGAACTGGTGAAGGTAAAGCTATATTTTGCCAATGCGGACGGTGACAAACTGATCGCTGCATACAGAGAAAAGCATTATTCCACCAACACGCCCCTGGAGCGTTTTGTTGTGGAAGAACTGATCACCGGTCCCAGCGGACAGATCGAGGGCTTATATCCGGTGATCAATCCGGAGACAAAGATCGTCAATATCCTTACTAAGGACGGCATCTGTTATGTGAATCTGGATTCGAATTTCCTGACGGTGGTAAATAACGTATCTACGGAAGTGGCAGTTTACGCTATCGTGAATTCGTTGGTAGAACTGGATAATATCAATAAAGTACAGATCCTGGTCAATGGCGAAGTGCCGACTACCTTCAGTAATTCCACTTTTGAGAGAAACCTGGATTATGTAACAACTTTGGAACAGTAAATAGATACGGATATGGATTGCTTTGCATTTTATCGCAGAGACAGTCCGCTCTGTGGTGCAGGCGTGTAAGACGTTTGCAGAAAGGAATTTAATGAGACGACCGCTTTTTATGGCGTGTTTGTGTCTCGTGATAGTAATCACTATAATGAAAATACTGACAGGCGCAGGCACCGGCGGAGACGCCGTGCTGCCGCCTGACGGAAGTCCGGTGAGAATCACGGGACGGATAGACACGAGAACTTCTGAAGTAATTATTCTGCAATGTATTTCTTTGATCCACGAGGATCAGACCTATTCCTATTCTGGAAAATTACAATGTGAACTGGACAATATGAAAACGGCAATGATCACTGCAGGTGCTGTGACCGGAGAAGAGGCAAGCCTTAAGATCGGGCAGCAGATTATCCTGGAGGGGACATTTTCGCATTTTGCCACGGCAACGAACCCCGGTGAATTTGATGCGCAGCGTTACTATGCGGCGAAAGGTATTGGCGGCAGAGTGCGAAAGTCACAGATTTTGGCAGTTGGGGAGAAGTATAGTTTTTTGAGGGAAAAACTGTATGGATTCCGGCAGGTATTGCATGACAGGCTGGCAGAAGTTTTTCCTGCGAAAGAAGCCTCCGTTATGCAGACATTGCTGCTTGGGGAGAAGGAGGAACTGGACGAGGAGGTAAAGGCACTGTATCAGAAAAACGGAATTGCCCATATTTTAAGTATTTCGGGATTACATATTACTTTGCTTGGAATGGGGGTATACCGGTTGCTTAAGAGACTGGGGTTACCTGTCAGGGCGGCAGCAGTGGGTGGTGCAATGCTACTTCTTATGTATGGTGTGATGGTGGGCATGAGTGTGTCCGCCAACCGTGCCATCGGAATGTATCTGTTGCAGATGCTTGGGATATTTGTGGGCAGGACTTATGACATGCTGACAGGGCTGGGACTGATGGCACTATTGCTTGTCATACAGGAACCGGAGAGGCTTTTTGATGTGAGCTTTTTAATGTCCTTCGGAGCGGTGCTGGGGATCTGCATTCTGACACCGGTGCTTTCCGGGGACAGCAGGGAAATGGACGCAGATGCGGAGTTAGAAGGCAAGGAGATATCGGTATGGCCGGTATGGCTTCGGACTGTGGCAGATATTCTGGGTGATTCCGCCTATGCGAGAAACAAGTACCGGGAAGGCTGGCGAAAGGTGGCGTATGAAGGAATTCAGCGTATGGTGTCGGCGGTCAAAGGAGGTTTTGCCGCCAGCGTGGGAGTCATCCTGTTTACACTGCCCGTACAGTTATGGTTTTTTTATGAGATCCCGGTCTATTCGGTGTTGCTGAATTTGTTGGTGCTGCCATTTATGAGTGTGGTAGTGGCGGGAGGAATCCTGTCGTTGATTCCGGGACTTGGACTTGTCGGAACAGTGGATTGTCTGATTTTGTGGTGGTATGAATGGATCTGCGGGCGGTTCGCCCAACTACAGGGAGCAATATGGTGTGTGGGGCGCCCTGAAGTATGGCAGATCATTTGTTATTATGTCGGGATATTTCTGCTGGTCTTCGGCAGAGAATATGTGGAAGCATGGAAGAGGCGGGGAACATATGGGGAGAAAAATGTTCCGGGAGACAGGCTGCATTCTGCGAGAGCCCTATGGTGTCTTAAAATGAGAGGAGCATGGAAGAGACGGGGAACATATGGGGAGAAAAATGTTCCGGGAGACAGGCAGCATTTTGCGAGAACCCTATGGTGTCTTATAACGAGAGGAGCGGATGAAAGTATCAGGAATAGAAAAAAGGATTGCAACGGAGAGATGATACAACATTCTGACAGACGTTTTGGAATATGTCCCACGGGAGTGCAGAATGCGTTGGCAAAATTTCGGTGTGCATGGCAGGGAGCGATGACATATATGAACAGAGTCCCGCACTTGATTGCAGTCGTGATGATCTTAGGATTATTGATTGGTTTGCTCACAGGAAATTTTGATTGTGGGAGTCGCGTGACTTTCCTGGACGTGGGGCAGGGCGACGGCATCGTGGTGGAGACCGGGCAGGGAGCCTATCTTTTCGACTGTGGCAGCACCAGCCGGAAGAACATCGGAGAATATGTGCTGAAGCCTTATCTCAAGAGCCGTGGGATCCGATCCCTCCGTGGCGTGTTCGTATCCCATCCTGATGAAGATCACATGAATGGTGTAATCGAATTGCTGGAGAACGGTGCGGACTGGGGGATAGTCGTAGAGCAGCTATTCCTACCGGCGATTGCGGAAGGAAAGCGTACAGAGTCTTTTGTCATGTTGCTGGCTGCGGCGGAAGTGGCAGAAGTACCGGTGAGTTACATAAAATGCGGCGATGAGATCAGAGACAGTCAACTTAGGTTGTTGTGTCTGCACCCGGAGGAGAATACGACCCTTGCAGATGCCAATGCCTATTCGGAATGCTTCTATGTGGAGGTATTTGCGAAGAAGATAAAGCAGGAAGCAATAGCCGACAGAAAAGCAATAGCCGACAGAAAAGCAATAGCCGACAGGCAAGCCAAGGACGCGAGTGAGGGATCTGCCATGGAAGGTTCCGGTGAAAATGGTAATTTTGCTGGCAACGGTAGTTTTGCTGGTAACGGTGAAAGGAAGGATTTCAGAATGAACGATGGGAAGATAAACATACTCCTGACTGGGGATGTGGAAGGAGAAGGTGAACGGCAATTGATGCAGGAATTACAGGCGTTACAGCAACCACAGTCACTGCAGGAATCCAAGAGATTGCAGGAACAGCGTGGACAGAGGGAGTTCAGGGTAGATATACTAAAAGTGGCTCATCACGGCTCCGGATATTCCACCGGCACCGAGTTTCTTGCCACTGCCAGTCCTGCCATAGCGATCATATCCTGTGGCCGCAACAATTCCTATGGACATCCCCATGCTGAGACTCTGCAGCGCTTAGAGGACGCCCGGGTTCCCTGGTATGGGACCATGGACTACGGAGCCCTGACAGTGACTGTCGATTCTCATGGAAATCGCCTGCGTGGGTATCTGAGTGGGAAATAAGTGCTGCAGGAATTGAGAGGTCGGGGCGTGACAGAAGAAAAAGTCAGGATAAGCCCCGAGGAAGTCGCAGTGGCGGGGCGTGACAGAAGAAAAAGTCAGGATAAGCCCTGGGGAAGCCGCAGAGGCGGGGCGTGACAGAAGAAAAAGCCAGGATAAGCCCCGAGGAAGTTGCAAAGCCGGGGCGTGACAGAAGAAAAAGTCAGGATAAGCCCCGAGGAAGTCGCAAAGCCGGGGCGTGACAGAAGGAAAAGCCAGGATAAGCCCCGAGGAAGTTGCAAAGCCGGGGCGTGACAGAAGGAAAAGCCAGGATAAGCCCCGGGGAAGTTGCAAAGCCGGGGCGTGACAGAAGGAAAAGCCAGGATAAGCCTCGGGGAAGCCGCAGTGGCGGGGCGCAATAAAAGAAAAAATAAGAATATGCCCGACGGTAGCTATAGGATCGGAGCAGAAGGAGGAAAAGTGAAGATTACAGACAAAAACATAGAAAGCAGAATAGAGGAAATTAATAAGGAACTGGAAAAAATAAGAAAAGTGGAGAAAAAGTTTCCACAGGGAGAACTGCAATGCTTCAAAAATGAAAACCGTTATAAATGGAAAATAAAGGAAGAGAATGGACTACGCTATCTTCCAAAAACCGAAAGAAATCAGGCAGAAATATTGGCATTAAAAAAATATTATGAATGTAGGAAAAAAGAATTGGAGAGCGAAGCCGCTGGATGGAAAGCTTATTTGAGAAAAACAGAAAAGATTAAAATAAGTTCAGAATATTTATTAAATCATCCAGAGTATGGAAGATTGCTAGCTAAGAATTTTAGACCATTGAACAGGGAATTAGAGCGGTGGCAGGAGGAACCATATGAAAAAAGTACAAAACATCCGGAAGATCTATTGGTACAGGGAACCCATGGGAAAATGCTACGGTCTAAATCAGAAGCAATTATTGACAGAATGCTGTTTCAAAATAAAATACCATTTCACTATGAGGAAAAATTAGTTTTAGATGGAATTATTTTATATCCTGATTTTGTGATACGACATCCAATCACAGGACAATATTTTTACTGGGAGCATTTTGGAATGATGGATAATCCGGATTATTGCAAACATGCCTGCGACAAAATAAAATTATATTGTCAACATGGTATCATTCCATCCGTAAACCTGATTCTTACATATGAAACAAAACAGTATCCATTGAGTGCAGACAAAGTAGAAATGATTTTGCAGGAATATTTTGGTTGTAGCAGAGGCAATGCCGTGATAGGATAAAACATATCAGTAATAGTAAGATAAGGGGGATGTGCAAAATGAAGCACCTGATCATTGTAAAGTTTAAAGAAAATGTATGGGACAGGGAGACCGAGGCGAGTAGAGAAATGCTTGCGGATATCCGTGGGATCTTCGATCGGACGAAGCAGATCGAAGGTGTCCATACAGTGAATATTTATGAAAATGTGACGCCGAGACCGAACCGGCATGACTTGATGATCGAGATGGAGATGGATCCGGAGGCACTGTCTGTATACGATGATTCAGCAGCTCATCAGGAATGGAAGGCAAAGTACGGGGAGTATATTCAGACTAAGACCATTTTTGATTACGAATAAAGTATATAATTTGATGAAAAGAAGAAAACAAGAATGAAGGAAAACAAGAATAAAGGGAAACGAGAATGAAGGGAAACGAGAATGAAGGAAAACAAGAATGAAAGAAAACCAGAATCTGATCGGCAGGATAATCATTGCGGCAGCTATTGTGATTGCGGGAATATTGATCGCAAATGTGCTGGAGCATCTGGGTGGAAGTATTGGTGCAGGTCTTAATATGATTGCAGGTCAGATCAATTAACAGATGACAGAAGGGCTGGAGGCAGTTATGGAAGAATTTGATATCAGAGAAGCTACACCGAAAGACGCGGAGAAGATTATCACATATTTAGCGCAGGTAGGTGGAGAGACAGATTATCTGTCCTTTGGAAAAGAAGGGCTTCCTATTTCGACAGAAGAGGAAGAGAAATTCATACAGAATATAAATAAGGAGGAACATTCCGTTCTCTATGTAGTATGGAAAAATGGAAAGATCGTCGGAGATGCCAGCTTAAGCGGATTCCCTAGAAGGATGAGCCACCGCGCCGAATTTGGACTCTCCGTGGTAAAGTCGGAATGGGGGAAGGGAATTGGTAGTGCACTGTTACAGAAATGCATTATGTATGCAAAAGAACATACGATAGAACTGATCAATCTTGAAGTCCGAAGCGATAATATACGGGCTATTCATGTCTATGAGAAATATGGATTCCGAAAAATCGGGACCTCACCGGCGTATTATAAGATGGACGGAACATATTATGATTTCGATCTGATGGTATTAGACCTTAGAAGGCAAAGATAGTAGCTATCGATATTGCCGCAGTCATCAACGCAAAGGTCATTGAAGGGGCAGGCGGCAATATCGGAGCAGAACTCAGCATGATCGCGGTACAGATGAATTAACAAAGAACCTCAGAGGACTGCAAAGAACCCCAGAGGACTGCAAAGAACCCCAGAGGACTGCAAAGAACCCCAGAGGACTGCAAAG
>ERZ1035032.1185-NODE-1185-length-17195-cov-10.743349_pt1 | contig 17195 bp, 20 predicted proteins | sample MGYA00520693_ERZ1035032 | MGnify/ENA primary metagenome ERZ1035032 (study PRJEB33766, sample SAMN09781740) | gut metagenome | biome: gut microbiome | host: Homo sapiens | place: Madagascar | study: EMG produced TPA metagenomics assembly of the PRJNA485056 data... | reverse complement strand
ATATTCATTATGGAAAAATTTGCTTATAATCCGAAATCATCCAAAGCAGAAGAATTTATTTCACATGATGAAATCTGCGGAGCTTTGGACTATGCCGACCAAAACAAAGGCAATCTGGCTTTAGTGCGTCAAATTCTTGACAAAGCTAAGCAGGAAAAAGGTCTGACACACCGCGAAGCTTCGGTTTTGCTGGCGTGCGACAATCAGGAAATTGAGGCGGAAATTTTTGCGCTGGCTGAAAAAATCAAACAAGATTACTACGGCAACCGCATTGTGCTTTTTGCTCCGCTCTATCTTTCCAACTATTGTATAAACAGCTGTGTTTACTGCCCTTATCATGTTAAAAACAAGCACATCTTTCGCAAAAAAATGACACAGGATGAAATCCGTCAGGAAGTTATTGCCTTACAGGATATGGGACATAAGCGTTTAGCGTTGGAATTGGGAGAAGACCCTGTCAACAATCCGATTGAATATGTTTTGGAAAGCATTGCAACCATTTACGGCATCAAACACAAAAACGGAGCAATCCGCCGCGTCAATGTCAATATTGCCGCCACCACAGTGGAAAATTATGCTAAGCTGCACAAAGCCGGTATCGGTACCTACATTCTGTTTCAGGAAACCTATAACAAAGAATCTTATGAACAGCTGCATCCCCAAGGCCCAAAACATAACTATAATTGGCACACCGAAGCTATGGATAGAGCAATGCAAGGCGGTATTGACGATGTTGGGCTGGGTGTATTGTTCGGCTTATCAACCTATCGTTATGAGTTTTGCGGCTTACTTATGCATGCCGAACATTTAGAAGCTGTTTTCGGTGTCGGGCCTCACACCATCAGTGTTCCTCGCCTACGTTCGGCCGATGATATTGACCCAAGCCAATTCAGCAACTGCGTACCTGATAGTGTCTTTGCTAAAATCGTAGCTTTAATCCGCATTGCTGTGCCTTATACCGGTATGATTGTTTCTACCCGCGAGAGTCAAACAACGCGCGAACAGGTTCTTAAGCTTGGTATCTCGCAAATCTCCGGCGGCTCTAAAACTTCTGTCGGAGGCTATGCAAAACCAGAAGCTGATAATGAGCGTTCCGAACAGTTTGAGGTAGAAGATACCCGTTCGCTGGATGAAGTTATTAACTGGCTGATGCGGCTGGGCTATGTACCGAGTTTCTGCACCGCCTGCTATCGTTCCGGACGCACAGGCGACCGCTTCATGGAACTTTGCAAAGCCAAGCAAATCCACAACTGCTGTCATCCTAATGCGCTTATGACTTTAGAAGAGTTTTTGACAGATTACGCCTCGGCAGACACTAAAGCCATTGGCGAAAAGCTGATTGAGCAGGAACTAAAAACATTTCCGCCTAAACTTGCCGATGCTATTCGCGAAAGACTGGATAAAATCCGCAACAATCAAGGGAATGACTTTTACTTTTAGCTTTCACGAAGATTTAACAAAACAATCCGCCTGTTTTTATAACAGACGGATTGTTTTTGCGCTTTATTCACAAGCCTTGTGTTCCGGCATAGCTGAATATTTTTGATATTCCGTCGTCAAATTCTCCCTCACAAAAGCCGAAATTTCGGCATTATCCTTTTGCTTTTGCTCAACCAAACTCCAAGCCTTTGATGTCATATACGGCTGCATTTTTGCGTATGGAATTACAAATGCAATCATTCCGTCGGCATAGCTGGCAAGTTCATATTGCATATAGGCAAAACCGACGCCGCTATCTGTCAAAAATGGCTTAGTGACCGGCAACGGCAAATTATTGACGTCATAATCGGCAAATACCTCTTCCGACAACTTTTGCGGCTGAAATTCACATTGATAAACTGCGCCTTTTAAGGTTGTAAAATATGTCGTAACACCTTGTTTCAAAAGCTGTTTGAAATTATAGGAATTTACATTGTCGTTCAAAATATTGTCATTTATCAGCTGCCCGTCATTTTTATTTACGGTAACAGCCTGCCACATAGGCATCCCATGTGCGCCGCCGGTATAGACATAAGCATTTTTTTCAATAGTTATAAAATTCGGAGTCTGAGCCGCTACACTGATATCGGCGGTGTAAGTATACGGCGCTTCCGGCACATATCCTTCAGGCGTCAGTTCGGAACTTTCTTTTTGTACAAATTGTTTTAATATCGCCCGCCCGTCAGCCAAACTGCCTTGATAATTCGGCAGCAACATATCGGCAACTTGCCTGCGAACAGCATTTAAAACATATTCATCTCCGGTTTTCGGATATTCTGCCGTAACTTCAATTTTTGCAATATCGCTGCTCTGCGTCTCGGTTAATTTTTCCGTCACAATCGTATTATTATCAGCACCACAGGACACAATGCCAAAAATTAAAAATAAATAAGCTAAATTCTTCATTAAAAACTCCTTTCTTTTTTAAATATTATGTATGATAAGCTTTTAAAATTTTAAGTCAATTTCAAAAATAAATCTTGACAAACAACACTGCAATGCTATTTTAAGCGCCGATTTTGAATTATTTTTACAATTATTTTCATTTTAAAATTTATCATTATGATGTTAAAAGCTATTTTCGGAGTGAGTGTTTTAGCTGTGTTTATTATCATTGCCGCAGCCGGTATTGTTCTTAATCGTAAAGAATGCCGCAACACTGCGCCAAATCAGAAACAAACCTGCGATTTTACTAAAGGATATATTTGCATTTATTCACTGCTGATTATCGCAACCGGTTTTATCTTGGCAAAAGTTGGCTGTTTTTGCTAAATCTAAAATGCCTTGGACTTTTATTTGGTTCCAAGGTTATTTTTTCACGCTTTTTATTGACAAAATAAACAAAATAACTTATATTTATTTTAGATTTTAATTATTTAAGCTTTATCATTATGAACTACGATTTATTTTTTGGACTCGGCGTCCTTTTGGGATTTTGCCTATTGCTGTGGCTTGGTATTTCTATTGATAACTATTGGTATCAAAAAAACTCAGCCTCCGGTATAACTCCGACAGCTGAAACAGAAACCAACCATGCCGGAACTTTTATCGGCTTGTATCTTTTCGGCTGTGCCATATTCAGCATGGTTCTAAAAGCATACGGCTTCTTGAGCTAAACAAAAACACAGCTGCAATATAAAAGCAGCTGTGTTTTTGTTTAGAATCATAAAATATATCTGGCTTTAAGAATTCCGATATGAGATATATATTTTTCTTTTCCCAAAAATCGTAGCCTACCGACAAATCCCTGTGATTGATTGAAATTTCAACGCCAACATCGGCTTCAGTTACAAAATCGTTCCGGTTATTAGCCTCTTCTGCATTTGTTTGTTTTTTCACTTTTTGAACCATTCCCCAATACAATCATCAGCACTGCCGACAAAATCAAAATAATTCCGCAACAAATGCGCACAGATAAATGCTCGCCGAATACGCACACTCCGATAAATACAGCTGTAACCGGCTCTAAGGCTCCCAAAATAGCCGATAAGGTCGGGCCAATCAATTTTATGGCAATCGTCATGGTTTCCAGCGAGATAATAGTCGGAATAATCGCCGAGCCAAGCAAACAAGCCAACATGAACCAAGAGTTTATCGGCTGCAATTCAATACCGAAATTAGAGGCAAAAAAGAACACAAATAACCCGAAAAACATCACATAAAAAGTAAGCTTTGAATATTGCACGCGTTTCAGCATTTTTACATTTTTCAGAGCCACCATATAAACCGCGTACGCCAAAGCTGAAATCAGCACCAGTCCTACACCAATCAGATTCAGCGTCTGTCCGTCTTTGCCTTCATAAAACAGGCATATTCCGACGGTTGTCAAAATTATGGCTCCGACAGTTTTTAAGGATATCCTTTCATGGAAAAACATTGCCATCATCAGTGCCACCATAATCGGATATATAAACAGAATTGTTGAGGCAATGCCGGCACCGATATAAATATAGCTCTGAAACAAGGTAAGCGAAGAAATTGCAAAAACCACACCCAGCGGCATCAAAACTCCGGCTTCGCGCAAAGAGATTTTCAACGAAATTTTTTTGTGCAGCGTCAGCCATAAACCAAAAATAATCAGCGCAAAACCATAGCGGTAAAACAGCACGGAATTAGAAGTTATACCGGCAGCAAATAGTGGCAAAGCAAACAGAGGATTCGTACCATAGCAGCAGGTACCCCAGATACCAAGCAAAATACCCTTATCTTTTATCTTCATCTCTTTTCTCTATTTCAGACTACAATTTTCCAAATGCGAGTGCTACTCTTTAGTTTATTCTTTGTCAAGATAGGAAAATACGATTTTTCACATAGTTAGGCATTTTTTTATTTTTTTTCATAAAATATTCGTTTTGGGGCTTGACAAACGTATTTAAATAAGATATATAGACCACATTATCGCAATCGCGGGGTAGAGCAGCTTGGTAGCTCGTCAGGCTCATAACCTGAAGGTCGTCGGTTCAAATCCTTCCCCCGCAACCAATGAAAAGGCTTGGATTTGCTTATGTTAGAGCAGTTTTCCAAGCTTTTTTTCTTTTTGACAAAACGCGGTATTATAGTGCTATTTTTTCTTGTTTTTCTATCCTTTGCCATTTGTTCTGCTTGTTATTTGCTTGTCGGCTTAAAAGTTCGTTCTAAACTTTGTGAGTTTTTTATCGTTAATTTTAGCATTTGTTTTGAACTTTTAAAGTTCGCTAAAATTGTTTAAAGTTTATATTCGTTCGTGTTTATTTTTAAAAATAAAATTGACTTTTAAAATTTTGTCGCATATCCTTCCGCTTAGACAGGGTTATTAAAATGAAATTAAAGATCACAAAAACAGTTATTGAGGGCGCAGAAGCTCCAGAAAACGAAAAACTTTATATCTGGGATACCATTCTTCCGGGGTTTCATGTCATTGTCAGACCATCTGGGCGCAAGAGTTTTTATGCCTTTTACCGGCTCCGTAATAGACGCCAGCAGACAATAAAGCTCGGCGATTTTCCGGCGTTGACCGTTGACCAAGCGCGCGAAAAATATAAAGAGCTGACCAATCAGGCTTTTGAGGGTATCAATCCGGTTGAGGCTATTCGGGAACGTGCAAGAGAAGCCGAGCCCGATCCTGCTAAAAACGGAACCGTCTGCGATTTGTATAGAAAATATATGACAGAGCACGCCATTGTTAAAAAGCCGCGAAGTCGCTTAAATGACGAAGGGTATTGGAACAACCATATTTTGCCGCGCATAGGGCAAAAGCGTGTGCGCGATGTGACCGTTGGCGATATTTCGGCTATTCATAAAGGAATGGCTCAGCTTGTCGGTAAGAACGGAAAGCCTATGACAACAACGGCCAACCGCGTTCTCGAGGTCTTAAAAAAAGCTTTCAATTTGGCCGAGGAATGGGAATGGCGCCCAGAGGGAACGAATCCGTGCCGTCGGATTAAAAAGTTCAAAGAAACCAAACGCCGCCGCTATTTAACCGTGCTTGAGGCAAAAAAGCTCAACAACGTTCTTTGCGAATATCTTTCGCTCGGTTATCGTGAGCGACAAGTGGCAAGGCTTATTTTATTGTTGCTTTTAACTGGAGCCCGCAAAAATGAGATGATGCAGGCAAAATGGTCTTATATTGTGCCTGAGCGCTCTGTTCTGACTTTGCCGGACACAAAGTCGAACGAGCCGCAGGACCTTGTCATTCCGGCTGAGGCTTTCAAAATTCTTTCCGACATCAGGGCGGACCAGGAACAAAACAATCGGCAAAGCGATTTTATTTTTGACGGTCATGTTCATGGCCAGCCGCTCAAAGACGAGGGAAAACATTGGGACAATATTCGTGCTGCCGCCAGTCTGTCTGATTTCAGGCTCCACGACCTTCGACACAGCTATGCTTCGTATATGGCAATGACGACCGGCTCGCAAATAATGATTCAGCAATCTCTGCGCCACGCCGATCCGAGCACCTCAAATCGTTACACACATATGTTCAATGACCCGCTTCGTTTGGCAGTTAATCAGACGGCTGATAAAATTATGCAAGTTCTGCACGGTGGCAAGATTGTTGATTTTGATGAGGCTAAAAGGCGCCGGGAATCTAACGACCGCGATAGTTCCGGGGAGCGTTCGGCGTGAGTGTTTCAAAAAATTTAACGATGCCCTCTTTGGCCAAAAGGTCAGCCATGGCGTTATTGACAGCGTTTCTCTGATAGTGCCCGGTGTGGGCTTTTACTTTTTCTATTTTCAGCCCTTCAGTAGCAATGCAATTTATGCGGTATGCCCATTTGCGGCATTCGAGGCGGTTCTTTTGTTGCTCCGGCGTAAGAGGCTTGTCTTTGATGTTTCCGGTGATGTAGGCGATGGCCGTTTGGCTGTCGGTGTATATGGTATGCGGTCCCGGTTTGCTCTTGGCGATGGTTAAGGCGTAATAAATGGCATAAAGCTCGCCGAGGTTATTGTTGGCGAGCTTTATCCAATTTGAAAAGATGCGGCGTTTTTCGCCGTCAATGATGAGGCATCCGATTCCGGCCACTTTATGTTTTTCGTTGAAACTGGAATCGGTGTATATTATCATTTTTCACACCTGCAGGCTTTGATGACGAGTTCCTGACAGTCAAAGCCGTTCTCCAAATCGAGTACGGTGTTGCCTTTGGTACAGGTGTTGACTGGGCAACAGTTGACCGGCACATATTTAACGCTGGCCGCGCAACTGGCGACGACAAGCGCTGAGGTTAGTATGATAAAGAGCTTTGCAATCCTCATCCAAGTTTTTCTCCCTTTGTTTGAGTTCCTCTTTTTTGGCTTCGAGGTTCTCGGTGTTTTCAATTTTACACATGACCGCTTGGACAGCCTTGCGCTGATAGACAGCCTCGGCGGCTGAATATCCGCGGTTGTATATCGTCTGGGCGCACCAAAAAAGCACGGCAACAACGATAATGATAGCGGCGATGGTCAATCCGGCTTTCATGCGTCCACCTCTTTTGCAAGCTGAACAAGGCGGTCTTTCCATCCGTCTTTGAATGTCGGCCAGCTTTTGGCATCGGTGTAGGCATAGAGCCGGTTAAGCATAAAGATGGTATAAATGCTATTTTTTGCCGTTCTGGCGGCGGCTCTGGTCTTTTGCCCCATAACTCCATCGGCGACAACACCAAGGCTCTCCTGCAGGATTTTAACTGCTTTGACGACGCCGTGATTGACGGCGGTATCAAACAGCATAACGTCCAGAGGATACGGGATTTCATCGCATTGTGCTTTTTTCCAGTAATCGCGCTTATATATAGCTATTGCCTGCTCTTTGGTCAGGTTGGCAATATCCTGCGTCGGATATGCGGCTTTGCTGATGCCGTATTTAGTCAAGCCTCCGGCGTCATCTTTGTGTTCTGACAAAAGCCCTTCTTTCTGCAGAGTGAGCTCGACTGCAAGTTCAAAATTATTCATATTTATTCCCCTTTATCACTGATCCGTCGAAACCGAGGCCGGTGATGCGTCCGTTAATCATCAGCCCGAATTTTTCGACGTCCATAAACATTTCGTAAAAAAAGACCCACCAGGTTTTAACAACCTCAATCGACATTTCGTCTGATGCCAGCAGTTCCCGCAACAATCCGACGTGGGAAGACATCCATACCTTGAACATCTCGTTGATGTAGGTTATTTTGTCGGGTTCCCAGCCTTCGCCTGTCAACTTTTCGCAAACAACCTTTTGCACATCGGCAATCGCTGACGAAGCTATGCGGTGGTGGGTTTTGCGATAGCTGGCAAAATCCTCGCTTTTGATTTTGCCTTGCCGGTAGTCGTTGTACATGGTCGTGAAGCCTTTGAAGAACGCCTCAAACATTGTCTTGACAAGGTATTGATAGAACTTATTGCGCCCCTGGTCCGCATCAATTCGCAAATCGGCAATGCGGCAGATTAGACCGTAGATTTTCTCGGCAAATTTTTCGTATCTCAAATCGCACAGCTCAATGATTTCAAGTTGGCGCTCAACTTTTGCTCGGTATTTTTTGGAGCAATGATGTAAAATAAGAGATGCCAGACGTCTTAACGGCTGCTCGTATTTTATCCAGGCTAATATACCGAGGCAAACAAGCGAAATCGCCAGCAGCAGCCAAATAAAAGGGTTGCCCTGCGCCAAAAGTTGGATAACAACATCCCAGTTCAGTTTGATTTCTGACATTTCCCATTCCTTTGTTAAATGTTATTATCGTCAGGAATGACTTCCATTTCCTGAAGCTCATTTATTCTCGCACGAAACTCGTCGGCTTTGTTTTCCATCTCAATATATTGGTCCAAAGCAGGCATTGGTTCGTCAGGATGTAATTTTTTAACGGTTCTCGCTACTTCAAAGGCAACTTTCCGGGCGGCATAGTCGTTTTGGTACAGAAGATTGCGCAAAGCTGCAATTTCTTCCTGGCGTTGTTTTTCTGTCATTTGTTCACTCATTGAATAACTCCTTAAATAAAAGGTCCATACTGTGGACTGTTTTACGCGCGTTTCGATGGACCATAGAACCGCGCCAGCTGGTAAAACTTACTTTGACCTGGTCAAGCGACATTATCCCCTGCTCAACGAGTTTTGCCTGCTTCTTGAGGCGCCTGCGTTCTACCGTGACAAATTTTCGGCAGGGTTTTCTGATTATTTTTCCTGTTTCGGTGATTGAAAAACGGGTTTTTAAGAATGTGAAACCGTGCTTGATGTCGGTGATATACGTCTTTTTCGGATTTAGCTTTATTCCGAGTTCGCCGCATATTCTTTTGATGTCGACGAGGATTTTTTCGAGATAGGCCTTGCTGGGGTGCAAGACGTAGCTGTCATCCATATATCGACCGTAGCCTTTTATGCGTGCTACCTCTTTGATGAAATGATCGAGTTTATTCGGATAGGCAACAGCGGTCATTTGGCTGGTTTCGCTTCCCAGACCCAGGCTTATCTCCCCGAAAGCATCAATAAACGTATCGGCAAGGCTTATGAGCCTTTCGTCTTTAAATCTTTTTCTGAATTCTTCTTTAATAGGCGCGTGGCGGATGTTGTCAAAATAGCTTTTGAAATCTATTAAAAGAACATATCCGTCACGACCATAATGCCTAAAGTGTTGTCGCAGGTGCTTTTCTAGCCTTTGAGTTGCAAAAAGCGTGCCTTTACCTTTCTGGTTGGCTCCGTTATCGTAAATCAGATTATAAACCATGACCGGATATAAGGCATTGCGGCAGAGTGATTTTTGAACAACACGCTCTGAAAAATGAACGCTTTTGATGTGCCGCCTTTTGCCGCGTTCGACAATATCAAACTCGATAAACCCCTTGCGGACGTCTTTGCCTTGAGCCAGTTCTTTGTGCAGATTATCCACACAGATACATCCATTGATTTGAAACCTTTGGACGCTGGCTTTCCAACTGACACCTTTTGCTGCTTCTTTGGCGGCATCAAACAGCGCTTCGTGGCTTATAACGGCATCGAAGTTGTCGTATTTTTCGAGGTTTACTCGGCGTCTGTCAGCTCTCTCTTTCATTCTTTTCTCAAAACGTTTTGTTCTTCTACTCATTACATTGTGCGCCTTGTACAGTTGTTTATGCGTTGTTTAACTGCTTAGGTTGCAGGCATGAAATAAAGCTAACGCATAACGCTTTACCATGCACTCTTTTGGGCGTCCGCCTGTTCTCATCAAAGCGCTTATTTACGGGATAGCCCCGAAGGTCATTTGTTCCTTCCTTTCCATTCGCACTATTTTCGCTTTCGCTACTCGGTTTGGCTGTTTCTGGAATCAGAGAGGGGCGCGAATACCGGCGTTCGTGGTCAAGTTGTTGTTGGCTTCGCCATTGTTGTTGACATTGCACGCGTTCGTCGAGGCGCCACCATGCGCCACACAGAGCCACCAGGTGGAGCGCCACTCGTGTTTGCAACAAATAACCTGAAAATGTCATGATTTTTCAACGACAATTTTAGTTGATTTTTTCCAGTTTTTTAGTGTTGCCACCTCCTTGTTCAAAAGTTTTATTGTCGGCGTCAGGCTTTTAACCGTTACTGTTTCGACGCAATCAATCATTCTCAACAGTTTGTTTTGAATTTGGAAACAGTTGCAGATTGCCTTTTGCTGAAATTCTTTGCGCAGTTCCAAATCGTGCTCGGTCATAGCATAGACGGAATTTGCCGCAATAATGTTATCCATCATTTCATCAACCTTAGCAATCAGCGTTCTGCCAATCATATAGCGCCACTTTTTCGGCATAACCTTTTCACGCATCACATATTTCGTCAGTTCGTTCTGGAGCTGGCGACCGGTAGTCATAAAGGTCAACTGTGTGTCTGCTCTTTTTCTTAAAAATACATTACTCATTTTCTTTCCTTGTCAGCCGCCACACAATGGTGGCGGCATTACCGATTAAAGGATTGCCTAGCTACGCGATGCGGAAGCAGAGAGGGGCGCGAATACCGGCGTGCGTGGTCAAGGTGTAGCTGGCTTCGCCATAGCCGCTGACAGAGCACGCGTACGTCGAGGCGCCACCATGCACCACACAGAGCCACCAGGTGGAGCGAGAGCTAGGGGAACCAGCAATCGCTTTGACGCGGTTGCAAATTCTGCCGCCTGTTGTTGCAAAGAGCGGATATTGAACAGCACCGTGACTTGCCCAGGCTTGAACTTCGGCATTAGGGAACGATGCCGACCATACCTGACATCCGTAGACTTCAATTTCATTTGGCACCCAAAGTTTGCCCATATCATCCCAATCCCAGCCGTTTGACGCTGTCAGCAAGCCGCTGGACGAATATCTTTTTTCGATCAACATTCTCTTGGTAACAATGACGTTCTGTAGATCTGTCGGCAAACGTTGGAGCATACCTTTACCTGCCGCATTGATACCGTGAGCGACGTTTCCATACGCTGATGTCGAATAGTTATTGACGCCATTTAAGATGCCGTACAAAGCGCTGGCAAGCCACGGATGATTTTCGGTTGACGTTCCGTTATTATTGTCAATCGGATTCCATTTGACTTCCAGAGGAAATACTTCCTTGGTGATGAAGTCAATATGGTGCGGAACCTCTGCATCGCCAAATCCATAGTAGGTGTCGATACCGGCAATCTGCGCATTGAATGACGCAGCGCCTACCGAGCTGGTTCCAACGGTTCCGGCTGTCGTCGAAAATGGAATGTAATCGCCTACATGAATGCCCGCAAAATTGTTTGCGCGGATTCTTGCTTGCATCCACGCCCAAACGTTGGCATAGCTGGAAATTTCTGAGGCAAATTTTGTTGCCAGGTTTTGACCTTGGTATAGTCTGTCGGCGATAAGAACGGCCGGTTGCTTCTGGTCAATATGTTTCATCTGCGGAACCTTGGTCGTGCTGGTCCCGGCGCTTAGGTCGACATCCGAGCCGATAAAGCCCTGAACGGCGGCCTGGCATTGTGCTACCATAGCTTGAACTTTTTTGTTGATTGCTTGCTTAAGCTGTGTTTTGTCGGTTTTAGATGGTGTCAAGCCAGCGTCTTGAATGGCGTTGATGATTTCGCGCTGTGGATTTTCAAGAGCTCCGGCCGGAATAATTGACCCTTCTTTGCCGTTGGCAGGGTCTGCGTCCACAAATGGCGCGTTTGGGTTGGTTGAATCGATTGGCGGTGTGTAATTCATTTTATTCTCCCTGAGTATAACTGAGTTTAAAGATAACGTGTGCCGGTTTGATGCGCTCAAACAAGCACTCCAAGTCTGTTGCGTAGGCAATGCGGCAGAGTGGCTCTCTGCATCTGGAAACACCGCAACGCGCATAAGTCAGACGGGTTCCGTCGACGATTGTCAGCACATAGTAGTTTGCCGAACGATCGCCACCGAGGTGGTCGCCGCAACGCGCTATTGCGCAGATTGCCGGGGGATATGTTTTCGTTGCGACGGTATATCCCATCATGCGGGCAATTTTGGCGTAGTTTTCAAGAGTTGGTGAAAAGCGACGATTCAATTTGACAATGACGGCATTTCGGCGCTCCTGAAAGGTTTGATTTCCAGCGTGGTTGCCATGAATGCACGGCTCTGGAAGCTCCAGCATTTTTTCCCAGTCGGACAGAGTTTCATCGCAGCTGTACGGAAATATCTCTTGTCCTGACTTTTCTATTCGTTGATGGATAAAATAAAAAAACTTCCCGATGCCAGCGGCAAGGTCGGCAAACGTCGATTCTGGGTCCTTGCTCCATGCCGGTCCTTTTGGTAAAAGCTCTAAAAAAAGCTGTTTATAGCTGTTTTCATCCATTAGTCATTCTCCGCAACCGGGTATGTGATTGTGCCTAATACGGCAATGTGTCCGGTGGCCGTAGCAATATCGGCCGTCGGTGATGTGAGCGTGAAATCTTCGTTGCCGGTTGCAGTTGAGATGGCACCGCGTATTTTTGAAAGGCGCAACGTGCTTCCTGGCTCGACTGAACTTGACTGAATTAGGCTCTTGAGCTTGTTTTGAACGGCGGTGCGGTCGTCGGTTGTATCAGGATCTAAACTTCCAAAGACGAAATTTACTGCTTCGGGAACTGGAGCTTCAACATAAACGATGGCTGTGGCTGGTTGATACCCGGCAATGTGGTTTTTGACGCGTTGGACGTCGCCGGGCAACGGGATGCCGTTGTTGTAGGTATCGTCCATCATAAAACGAACTGTTACTGTGCCTGCCCCGGATTCAGTCGGATAGCACCAGGCTCTTGTCACTCCGGGAACTTCGCGTGCCCAGATTTCATAATCGGTTTTATTGCCTCCGGTTGAGGGATTACGGATGAAAAACAACAGACGCTCAAGGTAGCTGTCCATACTTTCAATATCAGTTCCGCCGGTTAAACCTAACTCGTCAACGGTTCCTTTGGCCTCAAACCCGGATACTGGGGAAAGAAGAGATATAATCGTCCCGGATGAGGCATTGCCGTCTTTACCGACATTGTCGGCCGTTATTTTAACGGTGCAAACACCATCGACTGTGGCCTCTGCTTCCACAGCGCTGGTATAGGTGGCACCATCGGAACGCTTGAGGGCAGTTCCGGCCGGGAGGATTGATCCGGGAGTTGCCGGAATTGAGATATTGCCGCTTGATTTTGTGGCCATTTTCCGCGAGAAGCCATAAGTCTGACCGTGTTTTACGATGTACTCTCCCTCAGCTTCTTGAACAAAGGCTTGTTTTAACAAAAATTCGTTGCGGCGTAAAATTTCGTCGCCTATGCCTGCACAGGCAATGGCGATAATGTTTAAGAAGCGGCGACGCAGGCTGGCGTCGGTTCCCTTCAGATTAGCGTTGATGTCGGAGACGGCTCTATCTCGCAAATTTTTAAGTGTCGGTCGATTAAAATTTGTCATATATTTACCTCAGGGCTTTCCATAAATCGTTAAATTTAAGCGTGGTATTATCGTCACCGCGCGAGATGACAATGGTGGCATCTAAACGGTCTTTGTTGTCTGGGTTGCGTTCGACAGTCGTGGTTATCTCAGAGGCGACACCGTCGGTTATCATCCATTTCAAGGCATCGCGGATATATTCCTCAGCCTTTGATATTGTTTCTTGAGTTATTTTGCATCGTTTCAAAAGATAGAGCTTTGAACCGGTGCTGTCGGTATTTTCGGCATCTATTTTATCGCCCCACCATCCGAATCGCGGCTCGCCTACGCCAACGTCATTTTCTCCGGCACGCGCCCAGGTGAATAAACTTATGATAACGGCCGTTTCAAGGCTGTTTCCGGCGGCAAGGTCGCCGCTCACGACGCTGACGTCATACTCGTTGGTTGTGTTGTTAAAATGTAGGGCGATATCAGACATTTGTACACTTTCAAACTTTTTCATTTATTTTATACTTTATATCATACGCTTTTGAACTCTATGAGGTCAAAAAAAATTTTACATTTTACTATTCGGCGTTCCGGTCGAGCTGCCACTATCACCCGGGTGATTGTGACCGTTGAAAGTATTACGCATTGCCTGCATGGTGCTTTTCTTATCGTTAATATCTCCACCAGCAGAGATGTTTTGTGAGGCGTTGATGACCGGCGTTGTAATATTGACGCTATTGCTGGCATTGATATTCATTGTCTTGGTTGTATATGACACATCTTCGGCGGCCGTGACTTCCAAATGGAGCGTGTTTACTTGGATTTTTCGACCGCGGGCAAGTTTAACGTAGTCACCTTCATCGGTGTAAATGGCAACCTCTCCGGGCTGAAGTTCTTTTAGGCGATAGGTTCTGTCGCCGCTGGCCACAACGACACCGTTGGAGCGGTCGCCGCCGCAAAAAACGACAAGCACCTCCATTCCTTTGAGCGGAACGGAGCTAAAGCCGTAGTTTTGATAGTTTTCTATGCCGTCTTTTAGTTCTCCGGCCAAGAGAGACGCCTGCATTTGCTGAATTTTGGTCTTATCGTTGACCAATTTTATGACACCGCGCGAGGCAACATTGCGAACTCTGGTGATTATCGGGTCAACAAGCCTCTTGATTTGGTCGCGCATATCCATTTTATACCCCCTCTCGAAGTTCTTTCCATCCTTGATAGGTCTTTACCGTTTGTTCAGCTGAAGATAAAATAAAGGCTTCGGGCGGCGATATTTTAAGCTGTGCTGTCGTTCCTTGTCCGACGCTGAGCCGTATTCCTGAAATGATTAGTTTTCCTTTGACGCGAATAAAATCGTCATCAATCGTCACATAAGCATTCGGCGCCCACAACGAGCCGTTGCCATTGCGCCAGCCATAAACAGTATATTCCCAGGACTGACCTTTGCCACGGCGGTTCGATTTTTCCCATTCAGCGCGAGTTTGGGCGGTTGATGTGTCCATAGAGCTTTCCGCCATCAAAACAATCGGGCGGTAGCGAGGAATATCGCTGTCGGTTGCTTTTCCCTCAATGCCGGTAATGTCCTCTCCGCCGATGATGTCTGAACCAGCCATCTGCGATTTGACATAATAGTCACGGAAACAGTCGCGCGAACTATAGGTTGCGCTCGCGCTCAAAACATTATTTCCGGAACCGTTGTTTACTTTATGGACCAGGCGCCCGACTGATGCACCGGTGCCGACGGATTGCACAACGAGGTTGCCGTTTTCGTCGTCGGTGAAAACCATGCCGGTCTGCTTGCAGATTTTTTCGACAATGGATTGCGCTGTTTCTCCTGGTTGAACCTGGAAATCTGCGATTGTCGGCAAAGTTCCCGCCGGTTTGAATATCAAACCTACGCCAAAAGGCGCCAGTATTTTTTCAAGAATTTGCTGAGGCGAACCGCCAAGAATTTGCCCGGCTTCAATAATTGCCGAGCAATCGATCAAATCGCAGGTTTTGGAACGCCCGGAAAACTTGACCTCATGACTAGTCGCGGAATAACTCGGCGATATCTGGTCGAGATATCCGGTAATGACCGGAGCACCGTCTATCAATATTTGGCATTCTTCATCGAGCGGAATGTTTTTCTTGGTGCCGATAAATCTATCCGACACGGTCAATTCAAATGACGAAGCAATGCAGTTGAGGCTTCGCGAAACGGTAGCCGTCTTCCAGCCATTAAAAATTGAACCGCTGATTTTCAATTCAATGCTCATTCTGTTAATACTTTCAGTTCTTTACCGGCAGGAATAAAAGCCGGGAATTGGATTTGATTTTTTTTGACGATTTCGTCAGCACGGTCGACGTTCTCATAAAGGTCATAAGCTAAAGCCAGAGACGGCAACGTACCGTTTAGCTTGAGCGTTTTGGTGCGCGGGAGCTCAAGCACTATTTCGTGAACATAATTGACAACGATTTCGCGCAGGTCGCGTAAGCTCTGCATAATTTCAGGCTCCGGTTCGACGTCCTCGAACAACTCAACTTCTTCAGCGTCTTCGAGAAAGATGTCAAGGATGGTTTCGGCTTCCTCGGCGTTTGAAAATTCAATGGAGGTAATGGCTTCGGCTTCTTTGGCAAATACCACTTGTTTGGTCAGCTGTTCAATTTGCTGCATACATTTCTTTTCGGCTCTGGCATCCTCGTTGCTGACACTTGCCGTTTTTGAGGCGTTGCTGGCTGAGGTCAGATTGCGAATGGTGTAGAACGAATTAGGTGCGATTCTGCCAACTGCGGCTGTTGTTGCAGAAGACGAGGACGAGGAACTCCCAGAGGCGTCGGATGATGGGATTGACGAACTTCCGGAAAGCGAGGCGATGGCGGAGAACACGGTGTCAATGTTTGCCGCCAGGCTCGCCGGGGTATTCAATAGGTTTTTGGCTGAGTTTTTCAAATCAAGCGCCAGGCTAGCCGCCGACACAATCTTATTCATAGCGCCCTGGACATCGGAACGTAAGCCTTCAACATAACCAATGCCGGTCCAGATATTATTCAGGCACGAAGTGCAAATCCCGGAGATATTGCCAAGCAACGAAACCAGACCGTTGACACCGTCTGAAATAGCGAAAGTCTTGGCAAAACCGCTTTTAGCCGAATCAATAAGTCTTGCCGATGACGAGCTGACTTTTCCCGGAAAGTCAACGGTTGTTTCAGGGATTGCCTTTTCTCCGGCCTCGACGAATGTCAATTCAATTACGGCCATGCGCTGGGTCGTATATTCTTCTTTGACTGAAATAGCATCGCAGACAACTTCTACGCTACCATAATCTGGATGGACTAAGGTTCCGGCGCCTTTCTGCAGGCAAGCCTTGCGCAAGCTGTCGCGGCGCGATTGGTAATCTGAGCCGATGACATAAGCGGTCACCGGATAAGTTTCGTATTTTTTGCCCAAGTCTTCGGTGTATGGCGTGTCCTTATCCGGATATTCGTGGACTTGATTGCGTCGTCCTGATGCCCAGCTTCGGCTGGTTACCTCAAACTCAACGCCGCGAAATGAGGCTTTGCGATATGGCAACATTAAGCACCTCCCATGGCGTATCCATATTCAACGCCTAAATCTGTGTTTCCTTCTTTGCTTACTGTTTCAACGCTCGCCTCTTTGGGCATATTGTCGAACTTGACGACAACCTCAGAGCGAGACGGTGTCTGTTGCGTGTTTTGCGGGTATGGCGTATAAACCTGCTGAAGCTTCATCGGCTCTGGTTGGATGAGCTGTCCTTTGGCGGTGTCGTTTTCAACATCGTCGCCGTAGTCGTTGTTGTAGACATAGTTTACGTCGCCGGATTTTTGTCCGGATTGTTCTTTTCTTTCATCATCGCCAAAGCCCATTTTGTCGGCAATCCAGCTCCCAATTTTTTTAACTGCGGCAAATTTTTCCATTAAGGTATCAATCGGGTGCAAAATGGCATTGATTGCGCCGGTGAT